>Ga0207709_10000025_pt1 | contig 364795 bp, 264 predicted proteins | sample KBSM34metaG_FD_184397 | JGI IMG/M metagenome (GOLD analysis project Ga0207709, IMG submission 184397) | Miscanthus rhizosphere microbial communities from Kellogg Biological Station, Michigan, USA - KBS M3-4 metaG (SPAdes) (version 2) | ecosystem: Host-associated > Plants > Roots > Rhizosphere...
TAGTGTCTTACTTTGCGGTTTTTCTTTGCGGCTTTGCGCCTTTGCGTGAGTGTCTCGGATGAAAAGGCTATGTTCACGCAAAGACGCCAAGGCGCAAAGATACGCAAAGTCAAACTAAGACACTACCAAAGTACGACCGTGGCATTTTCGGAATTCCGGAAATGACACACTATTGGCGTAAAGAGGCGTGTAGGGTAGCCGCCGCAAAAGCGATAAAGCAGTAGAAGACTGCGGCTTCACGATCGAAGCGAGATTCTCTGCAGATTACCAAAAGGAGAACCAGGAATCATGAGCAGAAAATCAACCAGCGCCGCAGTGATCTTTGCCACGTTAAGCTTGGCGTCGACTCTACTGTTTCTCCCTATGGGCGGCATCAGGTTGCCGGCGCCGGTAGAGGCAAGCAACTCAGAGAAGGCAACGCCTGTCGCTGGGTCTGATCGCGATTTGAAAGCGCGCATCGGCGAAGCCTACGGCAAGCTTCCGTTGAGCTTCGAACAAAATCGAGGGCAGACGGACAAGGGAGTGAAATTTCTCTCTCGCGGAGAGGGCTACACGCTTCTGCTGACGACGACCGAGGCAGTGCTTCGTCTCTATAAATCTCACGACTCCGTAGCTGGCGATTCTTTGGGAGAGCGCGCCAGTCAGGAGCAAGCAGTCCTGCGGATGAAGATGGCTGGCGCCGACGCTGCGGCGCACGTTTCAGGCGAGAACCAACTGCAGGGCAAGAGCAACTATCTCATCGGCAACGACCGAAAGAAATGGCACGCGGATATTCCGACGTTCTCGAGCGTTCGCGTCGAGAAAATCTATCCGGGCATTGATCTGGTCTATTACGGCACGAACGAGCGGAAGCTTGAGTTTGACTTTCATCTTGGGCCGGGCGCGGATGTCAAACAGATTAGGCTCGCCTTTGAAGGAGTTGACGGGCTGACACTGGATGCCCTGGGCAATCTCGTTTTGCAGACCGGCGCGGGCGAGGTCATTCAACACGCACCCGTCATCTATCAGGATGCCGCAGGCGGCAGGCGGCAGGTTGAGGGTCGTTATGTGATGAACGCGGAACGCGAGGTCGGTTTTGAGGTCGGAGAGTATGACCAGACCAAGCCGCTGGTGATTGACCCGCAGCTTGTCTATGCGACTTTTTACGGCGGCTCGGATTTGGATTTTGCTGCGGATATTGCGGTGGATGGGAGCGGCAACGCTTACATCACCGGCAAAACTCTCTCCACAGACCTGTTGCTAAGAAGTCCCTATCAGGGCCCCCAGGTAGGTTTCGATGTCTTCGTTATCAAGCTTAACCCCAGTGGTTCAGACGTTTTTTACGCAACCTACCTGGGTAGTAGTGATGACCATGATGCGGGCGAAGCAATTGCGATAACCAGCGACGGGAAGGCGTGCGTGACGGGAACCTTATTCAACGCGGGCAACACCAGCGACTTTCCCACTACGCCAGGTCGCTATCAGGGTAACGGCTTTGGTCTGGCCGACCGAGTCGACGATGCTTTCCTGACTGTGCTGACGCCCGGCGGCAATGACCTGGCTTATTCCACCTTCCTCGGAGGACCGTTCCTCGATGACGGCCACGGCATATCGGTGGATGCGGCAAACAAAATCTACATCACCGGTTCCACCTTTGGGCGCTTTCCCATCAAGAATGCTTTTCAGCACCTGCTTAGCGGTGGAATAAGCAATACAGTAAACGTGGACGCGTTTATCGCCAAGTTTGATCCCACTCAGAGCGGTAACTCCTCACTCATATATTCAACCTATCTGGGCGGTACGGGCGACGAAGTTGGCAGAGACATCGCAGTCACACCTGAGGGCGTCGCTTTCGTTGTTGGGGTCACCGGCTCCACCAACTTTCCGCAGAAGAGTTCATCTTCACTTCCGGCTTTTCAAAGGAACCAGGGTGGCGTCAACGACGCGTTTGTCGCGAAGATATCGCCGTCCTGCGAGCTTATCTATGCGACCTACTTCGGCGGCAATGACGTGGATGAGGCTCTGAGCGTAGCGGTGGGTCCTGACGAGAGGGCGTATGTGAGTGGGAAAACAGCTTCCAGTTCCACGACCTTTCCTCTTAAGAACGCCTTCGACTCGACCAGGGAGGGGGGCACCGACGCATTTGTGGCAAAGTTTAATGCCGACGGCACCGCACTCTTCTATTCGAGCTTTCTGGGTGGCAATGGCGGCGAGGAGGGTCGTGGGATCGCGATTGACTCAGCCGGCAACGCCTATGTCGCGGGGGCTCACGGCAGTACTAACTTAACCGACGTAAACGGTTTTCCGACAAGCGTGCAGACGGGCAATGGCTTCATTGGAAAGATTGAAGCAACTGACGCCACCGGCTCGACCCCGGCGAAGCTCCTCTACTTTGATACTTTCGGCGGCCAAGGCACCGGAGGTAATGGTATTGCTGTTGATCCTCGCGGAAATGTCTACATTACGGGCTTGGCTAGCAACTTTTTCGTCGCGACACCGGGAGCTTTTGAGCCCAGCTTTAACGGCGGCAACTCTGATGCTCACGTCATCAAGGTCGCCTCAACTTTTCCTGATACAATCGGCGTCTTTCACCCTCCGGCGACTAACCGCCCACTTGACGATTTCAGACTGCGCAACTCTAACACCGGCGGCGCTCCTGATTTGATCGCCGACTTCGGACAGCCGGGCGACCAGGCCCTGGCGGGGGACTGGAACGGAGACGGCGTTGACGATGTCGGAGTGTTTCGTCCTTCAACGGCACAGTTTCTCTTGCGGCAACCCACGCGTCTGCCTACCGGCGTCGTCGTGGACGTTATCCTCGCGCTCAACTTCGGTCTTACTGGAGATAAGGCAGTGGTCGGCGACTGGAACGGCGATGGGATCGACACGCCCGGTGTCTTTCGGAACGGGCAGTGGTTATTAACCAACGGTCCCAACACCAACAACACGACGCCTCCTGTTGGTCTGATTTTCAACTTCGGACAGCCAGGCGATCCACCTTTGACGGGAGACTGGAACGGCGACGGCATCGACTCTATCGGCGTTCTTAGCTTGAGCGCCAGCGTCATTCAACTACGCAACTCCAACAGCGCGGGCGCACCGGACATCTCCTTTACCTTCGGCGGACTGTCCATAGACAAACTGTTCATGGGCGACTGGAATGGCGACGGGATTGATACGCTGGGTATCTTCCGCGACGGTCAGTACCTCTTGCTCAACGTCAATGCGTTCGCCGCGGCTGATCTGGTCTTCAACTTCGGACAGGCCGGCGATATCCCACTTACCGGTGACTGGGACGGCAAGCCGGGCAACACGCCGCCCGACAGTGGAGTGAACAATCCATCAGAAGGATCCAATCGCGTGGGACAGACTCAGGTGTTTACCACCACGTGCTCTGATCGTGACGGCTGGCACGACCTAAGCAGCATTGAGTTCAAGATCGCCACCAGCCGCGGCGCGGATCGGGACGACGACGATCGCGACGATCGCGGCCGACACAAAGATGACTGGAGAGATCAAGAGGACGCGAAAGACGATCATGACAACGACGGTCCGCGTTCCATTCTCTGGGTCCGTTTTGACGAAAACCGAAATGTGATCGGTCTTTACGATCCTGACCTGCGCGTCTGGCGCGAAGGTTCGCCGGGCTCGAACATCGTGATCGAGAACCGTTTTGTCCGTCTCTTCCTTTTGGGAACGACGGTGCAGGGAACCGGACCCCTGGGACCGGCCGTACAAATAACCTGGATGGTACAGTTCAAAGAACAAGCCAGGGGTGGTTACAAGCAGTTCCTGAAAATCACCGATGACGTCGGATCGAGCACTGGCTTTGATCGCGTCGGCTCGTGGAAGATCAGGCCCTGACGCTTGCCAAAACTGCGAGCTGAGATGGTCAGGCATTCATCTCGTCGATTGAGTAGGTACAAGGTGCGCGCCCCGAGCGAGTTTGATCGCAGCGCGCCAATCAGCAGGGAAGGCGAACGGTGAAGACGGCCCCGTTTGATGGGCCACTATCGGCTGTCAGCGTGCCGCCGTGTTCCGTGATAACTCGGTGCGCCAGCGCCAGACCCACGCCGTGACCATGCGACTTGGTGGTGAAAAACGGAATGAAGATCTTTTGCAGGTCGGAAGCCGGAATACCTGGGCCGGTGTCTCGGATTGAGACCATTGCCCAACGTCGGCCGTGTTCGTTGTCGACAGCGGCCTCAATGATCACCCGCCGATCACTCTGCTCATCGGGAATTGCTTCCGCGGCGTTCCGCAGCAGATTCAAGAACGCTTGACGCAGCATCCGCAAGTCGGCTCGGACTTCGAGACTGGCTGGCGCGCCCTCCGTTACCCTCGAGGTTCTGACACATTCAACTCGTTGGCTTTCAAACAGGGGGCCTAATTCGCGAGTACATTCCTGAATCAACTCATCCAAAGACACTTCCTCCAGCTGCAGTGCTCGCGGCCGGGCGAAGTTCAAAAACGCCGTGGTCATCTCGGAGAGATTTCGGACCTCCTGCAGCAAGGCGTCAGCCGCAGCCCGTCCCTGCTGATCGTGATCGATGCTCTGCAAAAACTGCGCGTAGCCGTGTAACGTAGCCATGGCATTCTTGAATTCGTGGGCCAACCCCGCGGACATCTCGCCCAGGCTCTCCAGATTTCGTTTGAGCGCGACCTGCTCACGCAGGCGGGTGACTTCGGTAATGTCGGTGATCAGACAGAGCGCGCCGCGCGCGCCGCCGTCAGATTTTGCATCTATTGGCGCGACGGTGGCGCCGAGTTTGGCCGTACCTTCGGTGGCGTGCGTCGTTTCGATCTCCTCGCGCCGAAATAAACGGCCTGTCGCCAGACAGTCCTGGATCATGTTCGCGAGATCCGGCACGTCGGCAAAGACAGTTCGGTAATGCGGTCCCGAGTCGGTTCCACCCTGGAACAGGGCCTGGGCCGGGCCATTCATGACGGTGGCGTTGCCGCGATCATCGAAGGCGATCAGACCCGTCGGCATGCTCGCCACTATTCGATCGCTGAACCGCTCGGCGGAATCGGCGCGTTGGCTGGCGTGTTCACTCAAACGCTGTAGTTCCTTCTGCTGATCCTGCAATTGAGCAATCACGGACTGAAAGGTTTCCAGCACGAAGGCCGCTTCATTTTGAGTCTTACCGGAGTGGGCCACCGGCGCGCGGCGCGCTTCGCCGATCAGCTGGCTATAAGGACGCAGCAGGCCGCGCAGCAGCCATGCGATTGAGACCAGACTGATGAAGATAGTGACGACAAACGCCGATAACAGTAAGGGACGGTAGACAACGGCGGTGCCGGGCGCCAACGCGAAGACTGCAAAAATCAAGACGGTGGCAAGCAGGAAAATCCCGGCGAGCACCGTCAGCAGAACCTGCATGCGACTGGCGTGCATAGTTGTCTATTGAAACTGCGCAGCGTACCAATGAATGATTGCCGACCCGAATAAGAGCGAAACGATGGCGCCGATGCCCAGGAAGATTCCGAACGGCAACATCATTTGCATGTTGCGGCCGCCGCGTTTGTACATCATGGTGATTCCCGCGACGGACCCGGTCAAGGCCCCGATTAGAATTGTGAGAACGGTCAGACGCCATCCCAGAAAAGCACCGACCATCAGCATCATCTTTACATCGCCAAAACCCATGGCTTCGATGCCGCGAAGTTTCTCCCACAGGAAGCCCATCAACCACAGCGAGCCACCGCCGGCTAGCGCACCAAAGACGGCGCCGATCAAGGAAACCACCCAAACCGGTAGTGCGGGAAAGACGTGCAGAAGTTGTGGCAAATCGTCAAAATGTGATGGACCGACAAGATAAGGAACCAGGAGCCGTGTCAACAACGCGAATACGAAACCCGGATAGGTAATCGCATTGGGCAGAATCATGTGTTCCGCATCGATGAAGATCAGCGCCACCATTGCCGCCGAGAACGCGAGATCGAAAGGCAGGGCAAACGACACTCCGTCATGCCAGGTCACGGCGGCAAACAGCAGTGCGGTAATCGCCTCGACGGCCGGATAACGCGCAGAGATGCTTGAGGCGCACATGCGGCAGCGGCCGCGCAGGATCAAATAACTAATTACGGGAATATTGTCATAGGCTCTGATGTCGGCGAGGCACTTGGGACATTTGGACGTTGGGAATACGATCGATTGCTCAAGTGGAACGCGATGAATGACGACGTTGAGGAAGCTGCCGATAATGGCTCCGAGGACCCCCACGAACGCGCAGGCGACTGGCAGTGGCACATCGATGGCGTTCTCTGTCGCCGGTAGCATCATTCGGGAGAGCATTGTAGCGCGGCTATGGATCCGATGCCTACTGATTTTCTTGATCGTGTCAGAACCAGGAGCGATAGGCACGGGATCAAACACGCAAGCTGAGCTGTTGAGCGGGACACGATGACTCGGTTCTGAGGTTGTCGGGCGTCTCACGGAGATCGAGTTCTGAGAGTCCGCGCAGCGGACGGTAGCATAAAGCCTGGGGCCTGAGCCCCAGGTTTGGTAACCAGGTGTCAATCGAGCCCGCGCAGCGGGCGATAGCCGTTGCGTATACCATTCCTGCGAATGACGCGGGCTGCCGCCTGCTCCGCAGGCTTTGTTCCCTTTCCTGGCGAGATCCTGGGGCTCACGCCCCGGGCTTTATGCTGCCGTCCGCTTCGCAGACTGTTTCGGTCTGATTCTGCAGATCGTGGAGCAGAGAATGTTTGAGGGAAGCGTGATGAGCAGCCAGACGCGCAATCGTATATCCCGGCTGGCCATCACGAAAGCCGCCTTTGAGAACGAAGCTGCGCAAAAAGGCCAACGGTCCCGCAAAGGCAATTTGCAAACGCGAAGTGCGTTTGCCGTCACGATGCATTTGCGCGGCGCCCAGCGGCGCATAACGTTCGTCGATCATCCGGCGATGATGTGACGGATCGCTCATCGAATAATGCAAAAGGTCGCCGCGCAGTGTTTCGACGCGCGCGCCCTGGTCCATGACCACCGATTCATGAATGATTCGGTCGCCCCAATGTCCGCGCTGCCGGTTGAAAAAACGCAGCTGATAATCAGGGTACCAGCCGCCGCCGCGGATCCAACGGCCCATGTACCAGGCGCGGCGCGCGACGCGATAACCATCGCCGAGCTGAGTTGACTCTTTCGTACGCAACTCGTCGATCGAGGATTTCAACTCTGGTGAAACACGTTCGTCGGCATCGAGACTGAAGATCCAATCGTTACTGGCTGCCTCGGCGGCAAATTGTTTCTGTTGGGAAAAACCTGGCCAGGGATTGACGATCACACGGGCGCCGCGGTCTTTGGCCCGGTCGCGCGTGGCGTCGGTGGATTCGGAATCGACAACGAGGATTTCGTCGGCCCACTTAACGGATTCAATGGCTTCGCTAATGTTTTCAGCTTCGTTGAGGGTGATGATGGTGGCGGTAATTTTCATTGCCAATTGCCGATTTCCGATTGCCAATTTGCTCGGTGTTCGTAAGTATACACGGGCAAAATCGGCAATCGGCAATCATCAATCGGCAATGCTTACGGTTGCTGAACCGGATTTTGCACGACTACGTTGTTCACCCGCAGCGTAGCCGCCGTGGCCCGCTGCAAATCCGCCAGCGCCTTGCTGTAATCCGTTTCCGCCTGAAGTTCGTTTGTGCGCGCCGTGGTCAACTCGGTCTGTCGCTGTAGCAACAAGAACGTGGTCGAGCGTCCCACATCGTAAAGTTTCTGCTCGCCGGCAAGCTGTTGCTCGGCACTCTCGCGCGCCAGTCGTGCTGTTACTATTCGCTTCTGGGCCGTATCCACCGATTGCGCAGAATTCCGTACGTCCATCTCGACGGCCTGATCCTGAGATCGATAGGTGGCCTCGAGCTGTTCCTTCTGAATTTCAGCCGCGGCCACATTCGCCTTTGCGGTCCGGTTACGCAGCGGAATCTGAATTGAGACACCGACGTTGATTTCACGCGTCTTGAACTTGAACATGTTGGCCAGGTCCTGACCATAACCGCCGAGCAGGTTGGTGGGAACAATGGGGCACTGAGTCCCGGTACAAATCGCCTGCGTGCCGGCCAGACCGGTGGTCGTCAGCGCTCCCGTCAGATCGATCTGCGGTTTGGCCTGATTGCGGAAGTACTGAAGATCGAGGGTGTTGATTTCTTTCTGAAAGCTTAAGCGCGCCAGTTCCGGCCGGTTCTTATGGGCCTCTTCCAGCGCGGCCCTGAGGTCAACAGGTGATAAGTCCAAAGAAGGTGTGTCGGTGGGCGTAAGTTGCGCGGTCCATTCGCCCGCTGTCGGATCCTTCAGCATGATTTGTTTCAGCGTATTCTCAGCGATGGAAACGCTCTGGACCGCCTGGAACAGAGCGCCCTCGCGGGTCGCGATATCAGTCAACACCTGGGCGCGATCCAGAGGAGCCTTTGCCCCGGCCGAAATTTGCGCTTCGATGTTGCGCAGGTTCTGCCGCGAGAGGTTCAAACTGTCGAGTTGGTTCTGCTGATTGCGCAGCGCGAATACGAGGTTCCAGTAAGCGGCCTGGGCCTGTGCGATGATGGCAATCGTGCGCTGGCGGAAATCGGAATCAGTCTGGGACAGGACCTTCTTCTGAACCCGGATCGAATGACGCTGAGCGTCGATTTCCCGGTTGCGCAGCAATGGCTGAGTGTAGAACATCGTCAGGCTTGAATTGTAGAAAGGATTCAGCGTGCTGTTGGTCGCCCCGGTCGAGGTGCGGCTGTTAAAGAATTGCAACTGATAGTTGCCGCCACCCGTTTCAAACGTTTTGCTGAGCGCCGGAGTGACGGTAAAGGAAGTGTTTGAAACTTGTCCGGTGTTGCCGCCGCCGGCAAAAATGCTGGTTACCGGAGTAATCCGCTGATCAAACGTAGGCGCTACGCTGAAGACCGGATCGTAAAAGCCGTAAAGCGCGCGCAACCTTTGCTCGGCGATGCGCACGTCGTCACGGGCCACTTCGATATCGTTGTTATTCTGGAGCGCGCGGCGGATCGCATCGTTGAGCGACAGCGCGAGTACGTTCGAACTAATCACCCCCACGCGAGTCAAATCGGGAAGCGGAGGCACAGCCAGCTGCTGGACCGCCGGAAACGCGGGTTGCCGGGGTTCGTCTTGCGGCGTCGGCTGTGCCGTCGGATCGACGGTTGGTAAAGGTGTCGGACTAGGCGTTTGCGCCCAGGCACTCGTAACAGGCAAAAGCAAAATCCCTAACGCCAGCGTTCTGATCGTTAGGCGGACGGAATAATTCAACATCGAACCGTGCTCCTCAGGCATTTAACTGGATTTGCGAACAGACGCCCGCTGCCTTGCGAACAGACAGAGAGCGTCAGGACATACCGTACTACGTCGATAAACTGTACGCGGTTTCAAAAAGCTTAACAAATGCTGACGTGGCACAACTGTCCCGAATTTGAAATCATACGTCCCACGACTGGAACGAGCGCTCGCTTGACACTGCCGTCAGGCGGGCATTATCTTGCAATTCTTCAAAGCTCAACCGCCTTCAGTTATAACCATGCAAGACGACGGCCGCGGTTGACGTGTGTGTTCGTCAACGGAACGATAGAGGAGGCTTCATTTAAATGGCAGTGAAAGTAGGCATCAACGGTTTCGGTCGTATTGGCCGGAATATTTTCCGGACGGCCATCGGCGATTCGGACATTGATTTTGTGGCGGTGAATGACATTACCGATACCAAAACGCTTGCGCATTTATTGAAATACGATTCTGTTTTGGGGAATCTGCATCATCAAATCTCCGCCTCCGACAACGGGATTACCGTTGAGGGCGACGAGCTGCGAGTTTTCTCGGAGCGCGATCCGGCACTAATTCCGTGGGAATCAGTGGGGGCGGACATCGTCATCGAATCTACGGGTCGATTTACCAAAGCCGAAGACGCCAGGAAACACCTGCGTGGGAGTGTTAAGAAAGTAATCATTTCCGCGCCCGCCAAGAACGAAGACATCACTATCGTCCTGGGCGTGAACGAAAACAGTTACGATCCCGCGGCGCACAATGTCATCTCAAATGCCTCCTGCACTACGAACTGTCTGGCGCCGGTCGCCAAGGTCATTCATGAAAAGTTTGGGATTCGCAACGCCCAGATGACCACGATTCACTCGTACACGAACGATCAGCAGTTGCTCGATCTGCCGCATAAGGACCTGCGACGCGCCCGCGCGGCGGGTTTGAACATGATTCCGACTTCGACCGGCGCGGCGAAGGCAGTGTCGCTGGTGCTGCCCGAATTGAAGGGAAAATTCGACGGCATCAGTGTCCGCGTGCCCACGCCCAACGTTTCGCTCGTCGATGTGGTAATCGACGTCGACAAGGAAACGACCAGTGAAGAAGTGAACCGGGCTCTGAAGGACGCGGCCAATGGAGAACTTGCCGGGATTCTCGGCTTTGCCGAAGAGCCTCTGGTCTCTTCGGATTTCAAGCAGAATTCCAACTCGTCGATCGTAGACGCTGAATACACCAAAGTCATCGGCGGACACATGATCAAGATCCTTTCCTGGTATGACAACGAGTGGGGTTATTCCTGCCGGGTGCGTGACTTGATCAAGTTTATTGCGGGCAAAGGCCTTTGAGATCTCAGATCTGAGATTTGTACTGGGGAATATTGGCCTGGTGCTTTGTACTTAGTGCTTTGTACTTTGATGTGCTCCTTAGGTACCGGTCCAAGTCCAAAGTACTAAGAACAAAGCACCGAGTACCAGGTACTATTGATGGCGAAACTCTCCATAAAAGACCTCGACCTCTCCGGCAACCGCGTCTTCATCCGCGTTGATTTCAATGTTCCGATTAAAGACGGCGCCGTCACCGACGATACGCGGATTCGCGCGGCCCTTCCCACGATCAACTACGCAACTCAAAATGGCGCCCGCGTGATTTTGGCTTCACACCTCGGCCGGCCAAAAGGACAGCGTGTCGATAAGTGCAGTCTCAGGCCGGTTTATCTGAAGCTTCTGGAATTGCTGGCAACGCCGGCGACCAAGGTTGTAATCGATAGCCCGATTGGCTCCGTTGCTTCGGCTACAATTGATTTCGCGGAAGATTGCATCGGCGAAGCTGCCGAGACCAAAGCAAAGGCGCTGAAAGACGGTGACATCCTTTTGCTCGAGAATCTTCGCTTTCATTCCGAAGAAGAGAAGAACGACGAAGCCTTTGCGCGCCAGCTCGCGTCCCTCTGCGACGAGCTTTATGTAAACGACGCATTCGGCGCCGCGCACCGGGCGCATGCTTCGACCGCCGGGATCACCAAATTCGTAAAGCAATCAGCGGCGGGTTTGTTGATGGAGAAGGAACTCGATTATCTCGGCCAGGTTATCAACAATCCTGAACATCCGTTTGTGGCCATTCTTGGTGGCGCCAAAGTCTCGGACAAAATTCCGGTAATCAATGCCTTGATTGATCGCAAAGTCGACCGTCTTTTGATTGGCGGCGCAATGGCCTATACGTTTTTGAAGGCGGAAGGATTTACTGTGGGAAAATCGCTGGTCGAAAACGAAATGCTGGATACGGCCCGGCAAATAGAATCGCGCTGCAAAGATTCAGGCGTCGGGTTGTTGTTGCCGACCGATCACCAGGTGGTCGATAGCTACGAACCAATCAAGGGCGATCACGTTGTGAGTAAGACGATTCCGATCGATTTCACGAACGCCGGTCATGCCGGGATGGACATTGGGATCGAAACGGTCAACCATTTTGCGAACGCTTTGAAGGACGCGAGGACCATCATCTGGAACGGGCCGATGGGCGTCTTCGAAGAACCTCCGTTTGATGAGGGCACAGTCGGGATTGCCAGGGCGGCCGCCGCAGCCGCCGATCGCGGAGCCATTGTGATCGTTGGAGGAGGGGACTCGGTGGCGGCTGTGGCGCGCGCTGGAGTCGCAGATCGCATCACGCATATCTCGACGGGCGGTGGGGCGACTTTGGAGTTTTTAGCGGGTGAGGAATTGCCGGGTGTCAGTGCGTTAACCGAGAAGCCTCCGACCAACTGAGAATGCCCCGCGCGATTTCATATGGAAACTTTGAATGGGACAGGGAGAAAGCCTGGCTGAATCTTGCCAAGCACAAGGTTTCATTCGAAGAGGCTGCGACCGTGTTTGAGGATCCTTTCTTCTTTGCTTTTAAGGATCTCAAGCACTCACTGGGTGAAGACTGCTATGTTATCATTGGCATTTCCGAGAGGAATCGCCTTTTGACGGTTGCCTTTACCGAGCGCAGACGCACTCGCATTATCAGCGCGCGCAAGTCGAATTACTATGAAACAAAGCTTTACCAGGAAGAAAGCGGAGAAGCGCTCTAGCTTGGACGAAGTCGATCCGCTGGACGACCTCGACATTAAGCAGCTCAAGCTCGTTGCCCGTGGGCGAGGGTGGGGCACAAACCCTACGCTAGGAAAGGCGCGTGCGCGGGCTTTAGCAATTCCCAACAAACCTGCTCGCCCGCAACCGCGAAAGAAGCGAAGCGCTTGATTCTTCAGTGCTCCTAAGACGATTCGACCGATAACCAATACACCTATGCGTAAACCAGTCATTGCTGGAAACTGGAAGATGTACAAGACCGTCGGCGACTCAGTCGCGACGGCGCTGGCCCTGAAGCCGCTGGTGGCTAATGCGAATCACTGTGAGGTGGTAATCGCACCGGTCTTTACAGCTTTGAAAAGCGTGGCCGATCGTTTGGAAGGATCGAACATACGAGTAGCGGGGCAGGATTGTGCGCCGGTTGCCGAAGAAGGTGCCCAGACCGGTGAGGTCGCGGCGTTTCAGTTGCGCGACGTCGGCGCCAGCTATGTGATTATTGGCCATTCCGAACGACGCCAGTTTTATGGCGAGACCGATCCGGTCGTCCAGCAAAAAATCCAAGCAGCCCTGGCAGCAGGACTGCAGGTCATTCTTTGTGTCGGTGAAAGTCTTGAGCAGCGCCAGCGCGGCATCGAGGTTCAGGTGGTAGCCGGGCAATTGCGCGGCGGACTTGGTGGTTTGACAGCCTCGGATCTCGACCGTATCATCGTCGCTTACGAGCCTATTTGGGCCATCGGCACCGGAACGGCCGCAACGCCGGAACAAGCGCAGGAAATGCACGGGCTTATCCGGCGGGCTTTTGCTGAAAAAATATCTGAAGCAGGCGCGGATCAGCTCCGAATTCTGTACGGTGGTTCCGTGAAAGCAGATAACATCAAGAGTTTGATGTCCCAGCCCGATATCGATGGGGTGCTGGTAGGAGGCGCGAGTTTGAGCGCCGAAAGTTTTGCACAGATTGTTAATTACAAGGAATAGTCAGTAGGCCGTTGTTAGTTGTCAGTTGTTTCCGCGGATTCAACGACAACTGACAAATGACAACTGACAATTGACGAATTATGTTAGCTTACATTTTTTACGGATTGTTCATTCTTGCGTGCGTCATCCTGATCATTTCGGTGCTGCTGCAACCTGGTAAGGCTGATGCCGGCGCATTGTTTTCAAGCTCCGTGTCCAGCACGGCTTTTGGACCGCGCGGCACCCAGACATTGCTGTCCAAGCTGACAATTGGCGCCGCGGCCAGCTTCATGTTGTTGGCGCTATGCTTGTCTCTGCCATTCATTAATGGCACGACTTCAGTATTGCAATCGGGGATTCCCGAACAGGCGCCGGCGGCAACTCCGACACCGACACCGCAAGCCACCCCGGCAGCGGCGACACCAGCGGCGACACCGGCGGCGACACAGCCCGGAGCTAAAACTTCGCCTTCACCGGCAAAGAAGTGAGAGCTTTTAATTTTTGAAGTCTTGCCCAAACGAGCCGAAGTGGCGGAACTGGTAGACGCGCACGTTTGAGGGGCGTGTGAGGTAACTCGTGGGGGTTCGAGTCCCCCCTTCGGCACCATACTTCTTCGATTTATCTGAGCAAATCCACTTACTTTTCAATTTAGTGTCCACTTAGTGCCCACGTATTTGCGCTATCAGTGCATACGATGGACACAGTGGAACCATGATGGCCGTTGGAGTCCCACAGGGGGACTCCAAAAGAAGGGTCCCGTTGGCTTGGCGAATGAGGTGACGATCAAATGTAATGACGAAACGGTAATGGAGGAATGTCTTTTACGGGTCCGGCAGTAAGAATCTCACCGACAGCATCCGCGAACTTAAGCGTCACAGGTAATCCATCCGCAAAGACACAAGCGTTGTAGTTTAGTTTTGTTAGCGCCATGATGTCGGCCAACACGGTTCTTAATTCGGCTTTGCCTCTACATACGTCGACGAGCAATGGATTTGGTACTCCTCTGCCAGGATATGTTTGCAGTCGAGGTATGAAACCCTTCGTCCACAGAAAGGCGGTTCTTTCGTCTCTCATATAAGCGAGCCCGCGAAGCGGTGCATGACGGCCCTTACGAAAGATTTTCAGGTTTCCTTCGTGGCGAATTCTAATGCCGACGAGATTTGTACTCGAATCTACAGCGTCTCGAAAGCCGTCCCATTCGTTATGTTCAAATCGCACTTTCCCGTGAATGAATAGTTCCCGCGGTGATTCACCCTTGTGACGCCTGTAGGAGTCGATGGCTAGCCCAACAACCTCTTTGGCAGCTTTACGAGACAGGTGATAGTCGCCTCTTCCGGGTGTAAGCCACGGGCCAACGGCACCCTTGAAGACAACTCCATCTCCTGAATCCAAGAACATTTGAGCGGCGCAGCACGCGGAATGGGGATCAGGGTTCAATTGGTCCTGCTTGAACGCTAACCCGATGTAGCACACTCCGTCTCGTATTTCGTTGATCTTCCAAGGTCGCCCGCCCGCCTTATAAAACACTGCGGTTGATAAGTTCCACGCGATTGCCGATGGATCGTCGACCTGCCTAATAGGACGATTGAACTGATTAACAAATTCATCAGGAGCTATCGTCGTCTCGCGTATGACTTGAGTTAGAATTTTTTGGTCCAGAAGGCGAGCCTTCAGCTGATTATGAAAGTGGACTTCGTAGTTGTAAGGAATGGCTGCGATGTTGTCCTCTTCGAAAAAAGACGGTTCGTTCTGTAATCTGCGCGCGCTTTTCGGATTTCTCTTGTCAGAGGCCTCTATTTTCAAAGCGTCTTCAACGATTGATTTGGGCCTACATTTCTTCCAGAGGTTCTCAGGCACAATGACGAACCAAATATCGACCTGTTCTTCTTCTTGTCTTCTAGCGTCCAAAATTCGCTCGCTAAAAACAGAGACTGTTTCATACACGCGCTTATATCGGTCATCCAAAAAAAGGTGTCGCTCTATCTCCCCTTCGGGAATCATAATTTCCAAGATGGGTTTCGCCGGCCAGGGAATGCCGAATGCCGTTTGAAAACCTGGAAAGAAAGGGCGGTGAGTGATTGGCTTGCCCTCCTTATCGAGTTCGTAAATAGGGGTTTGAATTCGATCAACCCAATCCTTGTATCGTCGCACTCCGCCTTGCGTACCGATAACGCCAGCGCGAATGCCGTAGAGTTTGGCTTCGTCAAGTGGGCCAAAAAGCGTTAGCCCATCCCTTGGGTCCTCCATAGCTTGGCTATGACCGAATGTTAATCTCGACTCAATAAACTTCGTTAGATTTGTCATTGATCCACTGAATCTTCGTCCATGTCTGTAGAAACGTCATCTAACTCCGCTTCATCCACATCGTCTACGTCCGCGAACCCCAACTCTCCAGGTTCAATGAAGGAGACTTCGCTTCGAAAGAGCAACGGGAATTTCCTCACGTTGGCGACTGCGTGTCCACCGAGTGGAACAGAAATAGTGTCGCCGCCCTCAGCCAACCAATTCATCGTCGCAAGAATGCGATCCCGCCAGTCATCATTCCACCAGTTTCGACACTGACTCATTCGTGCCCGATGCAAGCGGTCTACACTTTGCCAAATCTCTTTCCCATCGTAAGAAAACAGAACGTGCGCTCTCACAGCGAAAGCGAATGCTGGATAAACCATCGCCTTCGCGCTCAAACCAAAGTGCCAATATCTTAACCGCTGCCCGCCATCCGCCGTCTTAAGGGTTTTGTATCCCATGATGTAACGATATGCAGACTGACCATCTGCGCCAGTAAAGTTGAGCCTGTCCCTATCGATCTGATCCTTCACAAAATAAAAACACCAGTTATCATTCGCCATTGCATGGATTCCAAGTCGGCGCTTTACAACCATGCGCCGCCATCCCTGCGCCAGCAAATGGACTATTGCGTTACGCCCTTGCCGAGCGTCTGCTAGAGTCTGTGCATGTTTTCCCTGTAAAAGATCCTGTGTCCGGAAACGATGGGAGTCCGGGATCAGCAGGCCTTGCGCAATAGAATTCTGAAATTCTTCGCGCGGCGCAAACGTGAAGGCACCGCTACCGAACGTGAAAATGGGATGCGGTGATTGTATCTCTGTCAAACCATTTATCTCTAAGAGTGATGTGCCACGAAATAAGTGAAAATAAATGTCCTCGGGCAACGATTCAATCTCAAACCAGTTCGACAAATGATCCTCAGGTTTGACTAACACGCCCTTGTCAGCACTGAATTGATCGCGCCACCACGAAGCGGCTACGAATGGTGTGTAAGACGAATCCTTCGGTATCGATTCCTGCTCTAGTTTTTCGAGAAGCTGTTGCAAGCCTTTCGCCCACCCACCATCAAAGGGAATCGCAGTTAAACGCTTAATTTCGATATTCATCTCGTTGTATGCAAGACCATCAATGGGAAGAGGCAACACAAAGTCTTGCATACCGGGTTGTACCGCAACGGCCTTTGCTACTGCGAGTTCTTGAAGCGGTCCCAGCTTAACGTTCGACACACGTGAAAGAACATATATGAATTTGGCCGTTCGCTCGCGAATCGCTTCCTCGATATTCCTCCAAAAATCCTCCCCACCTTTGAGCCGTACTAAGTCACACCACACAGGATAGCCTTCGCTGATCAGGCGAAGCGTTAACCACCTGGCGAATTCATTGTCTTCGGGATTCGCGTGGCTTATGAAGATCTTGTCACGCATTGGCGGTCATTGACTTTGTCAAGACGAGATTAAGACTATTAGGAAGATCGATCATAAATTGAAGACAAGTGTTCATTCTAAGCTAGAATCTTCTCTGCTGAACCTTCAGCTCTTCCATACAACGAGCCAACCGTTCATTCAGATCCTTCACCTGATGCATCAGGTTGGCCGGGTTTGAAACCGCAGCGAGGATGTCGTCAGAGGAAATCTCATCTCCAAGTCCATGCAATTGGTATATCACTTCTTTGTCGGGAAATCCGCGTAATGCTGCATTACTGATTCGTCTCCATGACTTTGGATTCTTGGACTGGTGTACGTACGCTTCAGACGCAACCGCGGTCCCTCGCTTTGCCAGCCTGGCGATTCGAGCGCAGCGGTCAACAGCGCTTCCCAGATAATCACGCGGAAAGCCTTCGAAATGAATATCGGCTGCTTCGCCGTAGTCAAAGGAATATTTTGCTAACGATCGGGGAGTCAGCCGCCGGAGGTTTTCTTCAATATTCCATAAACAGGCTTCCATGTTGACGGAACAAATTCCTCTGTCGGTTTCCGTAAATACACCCATCACCTCGTCGCCGATATACTTAACGACTGCACCACCATGTTCTTGGATGACACCGGACACAATAAACAGAAATCGGGCAACAATGGGTAGCCATTCGTCTTGACTGACCTTGTGCTTCAACTCCGTCGAGCCAACCAAGTCCACGAATAGTATTCCGAGACCTGCTGTTGTGCGACGCAGTTCGTCTTGAAGCTTATTAATTGAATCCGCAGCCAAAAGGATATCTTTGATATCACGCGTTTCCGATCGGTCTGTCATTTCATTTCACTCTCATGTTGACTATCTGTTAATGCGTCAAGAATGCCTTTCCGAAGATCGTTATGATTTACAGCCCACACCTCCTTTCCAACTGTATCCCGTAGTCGAGGCGAAACGAACACGCGAAGTATTTTGCTAAGCTCTCCGAAGTTATCATCAAGCACCCTCAGCAATGGCGACACCTTAGTAGCCGGCTCAATAGGACCATCCGGCACTTTAATAAAGATTGGCCCTCCCAAGTCCATCCTTCTCATCGGCATGTCGAGTAAGACCTCACCCCTTTGAACGTCATCGCTGAAGCCGTGAGCATGGGCGAATAGTTCAATCACCTTGTGAATCTTCGCTAGTGCCGCCTTCCTTCTCGCGAAACCATATTCCTCGTCATGGAAGGCATTAAGCAATGCCACATTCCCATGCAAGGGCAGCCCGAGAACTCTTTTGTATATTCGGTCACGATTAGTCGTTAAGCCCGAGATTGGGGCCGGCGCATTAAATGCGCGCAGATATTCCTCGGAAAGGTAATGAAGCGCGGCAGTGTCGCCTTGTTGCATCGTATCCTGCAGAAACCGATCTACTGATTGTCCAGGCCGATTGTATAGCTCCTGAATTGTCCAAATAATCATCGCTTCCATCGCACGGTTTGTGTGGTGCCAGTAAATCCGTCGGAAATTCCAATATCTCGCAAAACACACACTCTCCACAGCCGGTAAAGCGCTATAAGGAAACACGACGTGCCAGACAAGCCCTTTGTCGGTTGAAACCAAATCAACATCAATTTTGTCCAACAATCCTTGAACGTCTATGCCCAGCCCGAATGGAACTCCCGTTGTCTCAGCATCGTCGCGAAGATAAGCCAGCTTATCCGCATCTATACCTGCATTCAGAATTGACTTAATAATCGCTTCCGGAGGATCAGCGTCGATCAAGAGGGAATTGGAGATCAATCGCTTCAAGACGTCGGATGTGATCTGTCGCCCTTCCAAAAGGGATTCCAGACTCAATGCAGCTTGGCCGGGCAAACCTTGAGGTTGATCTTCCAAAAATGTTTTGATCACAGGTGCCTGTGTCACTTGAGAGACGCCAGCTTCTTGAAAATAATGAAGGAACGGAAAGTGATTGATATCATGCAGTAATGTCAGGGCTTCCAGCCGATCTATGTCGGCAGGGCTCATATGAAAGAGAAATTTAGCGCTTTGAGATAGCGCTTTCCATACTTGCTGGCAATGCCCTAAGGCTGACAGGACGTGATCAAAACGGGTTTGCGTGGCTCCCGGGTAGATGTACTTGACCAAAGACAACTGGTTCAAATTGTGAAGTCGTCGCAGTGTCGGATGCGACATCAGCGCCGCTAGTGAATCACGCACCTCAATCTTCGAGTTGGGATGCACGATCACTCTCGGCGGCGCGAGTTCTTGGTGTGCGAATGCATGCTCGTAATAATGTGGTCCGTGCTCAAGCCTTTGGATCCTGTCTAACAACTGGTTGGCATCGCAAATATATCCCGTGCAGCGTTTGTGAGTGTCGCCAGAGGAGTCAATGTTCCAACGTAACAGGTCCTCTGCGATGTAGCCCAAGTACTTACGATCGAAGGCGGTCAAGACTCGTGGTTCCAATTTCAACACGTCTTGCAGGAGCAGACCAAAGTGATATAAATCCAGAGCCGGAAACATCAACTCCTCTAGCAATGATCGGTTCCAATCGCGGCTTCGATTTCCTTGGGCTTCTAACACCCTTCGCACCGTTTCAGGCAATCTGCGAGGATCTACAAAAAAAGAAGTTTCAGTCGGATCACTCGAAAGGAAACTCTTTGAAAAACCAAAATCAATTAGAACTGCTTTGCTCCAACGGGTTTCAATCAGGACGTTCTGAATTTTGATATCGCCATGAAGTAAATGTTTTTGATGCAGATACTGTAAAGACAGTGCCAGCTCGAGGATATTCTTGACTATTGTCGAACGAGTGGGTTGTGGGGGTGAACTTAGGACACGATCGAATTTGTGACCATCTATGAAACGCGTAACAATGAATGGAATATCCATATCGCGCGTGTCCAAAGCCTCATGAATCGCAAAGTAGTTTGCAGTCGGCTTAAGCTTTCCGCACGATATGTACCGCTGCAGATTCGGATGAGTTACATCTCGAAGTCGTTTCAGCTCATTCTTGTAGCGTGAATCGAAGTCTTTGACAAAAGCGGCTTGCTCAATGGATTGCGCGAACAGATTTCCCGGTAGCGGCACATAAAACTTTATGGCAAGGAGAAGGTCTGGATCTTTGACGTAATGACCCTTGTAAACGACGCCATCACCGCCCTTGCCAATGAATTCAGTAATCGTCAGCGTTTCGTCTACGGTGTCCTTAAGCTTAATCTTCGTAATGTCAGCTGTTTTAGGCATCCGCGCTCAATACGGCAGTGTCGAAGGACACTAGACCCAATGATGAATCGCAGGGCGTAAGGGCTAGGAGTCCAGAGAAGCCCTCTGCTTGGTGGAAACTTCATGGAATGTAGTTCAATGCAATAATTCAGTCAAGCCGATGTCACATCAGCGGCCAGATCGTTTTGAACCCGACTCGCACGTTCATCCAAGCAGCTCTCTCAGGCCGCATTTCCACCGGCAAGCTTCTCGAGTGATTCGCCCGCTTCTTCTCTTGAATGCTTCGTCGCGTGTGAGTAGTACAGAACAAAAGCCTTGTCGGACCAGCCCATCCATTCCTGCACAGTCTTTGGGCTGACGTTGCTTTCCAGAAGATGTGTGGTCGCCGTGTGTCTGGCATCATGCAGTACTAGGCCGTCCGGATTGTTTCGCCCGTATGGCACGCCGGCGCGCTCGCAGGCTTCCCTGAGAATCCGATAGAACTTCGGCGAGATGTTTCCGCTACGTGAGAAGACCAAATCAGTTTTCGACGCGTTGTAAAACTCGCGCAGAATGTCGATCGACGTTGCTCCAAGCGGACCAATAACTTTGTAATTGCCGGTCTTGCCCTGTCTGATTCGTACCGTTCTGGCGTCCCAGTTGATACTCGTCTTCGCAAGCAGGTTCATTTCGCTATGGCGTAATCCGTTCAAAAGGCAGAACTGAACTTTGCGGCCGACTCTGTAACGCGCGATCGCCGCTTGAACGTTTTCTTCTTCTCGCTTCGGTGCATATAGCTCGCCAAGAATGACTTTGATTTCATGCTCACTCCAGACTCTTTCTCTGCGGCCGTCCAGGATCTTTGGCCGCGGTATTCGCGGAGGTCGCCATTGCTCGAGGGCAGGGAAGTAGTTCTCAGCTTGATTGAACATCGCCACGATAATGTTCAGTTCACGGTCTATAGACTGAGGTTTGAGGCCGTCACCCATTCTCTTGTCGATATACTTCTTGCAATCCGCCTTGGTGATTTCGTCAACGCACACTCCGGCGGGCACAAGATCCCGGAGATAACTCAGCACGCGCGCTGTTCGCGTCTTTTCTCTGCGATTCTGAATATCATCTGTGTACCGTTTGCAAAGTTCGAGCAAGGTTGGACGGTCTAAGGCGATTGGCAGTCCGAAGCGTCGTGCAACTGAATCATGCTTGATCTTGTACGCAACGGCTTCAGCTTCACCACGCCTTAAGAAAAACTTGCGAACACGTTGGCCTGTCGACAATCTTACGTCGAGCCTGAAAACGTTTCGTTTCAATCGGCGCGAGTACACCTGTTTGATCATCCCCTTCACTCCTCAAGCTAACTCGCCAACCGCAGCATTTTTCGTCTCCCGCGTTCAATTGCGTGTGCTTGTCCGATTTTCAGATCTACCAGCGCCTCGACCTCGTCTCGGATAAGCATTACGCGTCTGCCAAAACCTGGAACGTGGGTAAGCCGCTCAGTTCCGCCTTTTCGTTGCCGCAAGGTGTTTGGGTGCAGACCGCCTAGCAACTTGCCGGCATCTTCGAAGCTCATTAGCCGGGATTTGTCCATGAGTCGTGTCCTCCTGACGAATCTTTCAAGATCGCGGAGGCACTGACCGCTTTTTTTAAGTAAATCCTTCGGTCACGATTCCGGAGAGTTGCCGCGAGTTGCGGCCACATGATGCACTCTTGAATGAGTGAAGGGACGCCTGCACGCGTGTCGGCGTCAAAAGAAGCCGAAGACTGTTTCGAAGGTGGATACTTGAGCGGCAGCTACTTTTCCGTCAACGCCAATATTCCTTCTAAGCTGATCGTGTGCGCGCAACACGGGCAGCTGACCAACTCTGATTGGGGTCGAACGTATATGGTCTGGTAAGGCAGAATGTTGATTAGCTCAGCCTTCTCGCGCATATCGTGCAGGTGCAGTGCAGTCATGCCTTTGCGCAAATAGAGTTCGATTTCACGCCGGGGCCAACCCAGTTTCTCGACAAACGTCGTGAAGTGTCGGCCATTCGATCGAGCTTTAGCCACGCGTTCTTTGGCGAGTGAGAGCCATAGCTCACGATCTTGCGTTTTGGGGACAAACAGAACGGCCAAATCGACATCGCTCAGCGTCGGAGACTCGTCGACAAAACTGCCGAATGCGATCACTTCATCGATCCAGAACATCACATCTGGATTGGCATTGACTTCGTTTACTCGTTTGAGGAACTCCTTGACCAGGCGATCTGCTGTGGCGCGCTTAATCCGCTTTCTGGCGGTTGTCATTCTCAGCGCATGACCCTTGATCGTCAACTGATAAAACTTGACGCGGTCGCCTTCAGTACTGAGTCTACACATTACATTGGCAAGATTGTTCGAGACCTCAACCATCAGGCCGTCTCTGGTCAGGGTTCGAACGAGGCGCAGCGCGTGACTCCGTGTGATTCTAAGTGTCTCCGCAACGATTCCCGTGCTAAAACCGGCAAAGCCACACTCGCGCAGCAATCGGCGAATCTCAAGAGCGGGGAAACCAAATAGTTTTTGATTGGGTTGTATGTTCATAAGAGTGTTTGTGTCGATCCAGTGCTGGGATCGTTTCCTGGCAACAGCGTCCTTTCGCAAGTTTGTCCGAGCGCTCTTCTCAGAGTGCCTGGGCGATGCGCACTACAACCGCCATGCCAGAAAACTCATCGTCGTCCCCTTGGTAAGACGATGTTGTCGCGTTATTTTGGGTGCTTCGGTGTTGACCGAGCCTTGTAACTAATTCGCGAAAGGGCGTGTGACGCACGTTGAGAAATTCTTTGCGTCACTTGGAAATAATGGAAGAAATATTTGTCGATTAATTTCGGAGCGCCCAATTCAAGTCATTTACTGTCCGATCCCCTCATAGTCGATCACCAAGGAAGGGACAAAAAGACAACCCGCAGAGCCGGCGACGCCGAATCTAGCTGGCGGGGGCAACCGATGGTTACGTTCTGAGTCCACGAGCAAGAACGTCCAATCAGAAGAGCAATCGCTTGGGGGCACTTATCCGAGGAAATTGAGAGATAAGTTGATGAAGTCTTCCGAAACGCGATCTGCTGACTCAGCCTTGCCTTTGGCGTGCAAATCCGTTGATGCCAAACTTGCAAAGTCGTCGAATGCTCTGCATAGCCGTAACTTACCGCGCAGCTTGGGAGAGACGTGGTTGCACGAAATCCAAGTTGCATTTATTCTGTCCAAGCTACGGCTGTCTCATCACTAAGCGACTCCGGTAAGTACACTAAGACCCCTTTGCCATTGAGTTGCAAGGGCAAAAAGCGAGGTCCGACTTAGGCGGCTTCTAGAAGAGTAGTAACACGGTTTCCAGAAGATTGATCGCCAGTTCTGTCGCTGACGCGTCGATGCCGCCGTCCGATGAAACAGTCGATCCGTTCTGCGGTGACGAATCATCGGGCGTTTGCCGGACAATCGCGCAGGGCGGTGTCTCAGTTATGCCAGGAGCGGGAGGTGCGCAAGCTGGGGAAGTTCCTTCACCGGCGAGGACGGATGTCCCAAGCACCAGCATCAAAGCGAAGGCCATACCTAGTTTTTTTAGGTTTCGCATCGTTTTCTCCGTTGGGTTGTTGAATTGATACTGAGTTTCTCTCGACCAACACGAAGCCGCGTTCGGTCTAATGCGGAGTCTCATCAGCATCGGATGAATGCACGATTCGTGTGTGCAAGGAGTTTATCATCTAGATAGAAAGGCGGACCTCACATGAACTTGGAGGCGAAGCTAGCGGCGCTCAAGAATCAAAGCCATGACCTCCCGCTTGCTGAGCGGGCCCAACTTTCGTGTAGTCTGGCTAAACAAATGGAAAAGGCTGGCGACTATGAAGCAGCCCGCCAGGTACTGGCAGAGTTTTGGCCGGATCGAAATGAACCACCGAGGGTGGAAGGTCTTGACGAATCGGCTCAAGCAGAAGTGCTTTTGCGCGTGGGCGGTCTGGTTGGATGGCTGGGAAGTGCGGACCAAACCAGGGGCGGGCAGGAGCGCGCAAAGGATCTCATCACGCGCAGTATTGAGATCTTGACGGCCCTTGATAAACCTGATCGAGTTAGTGAAGCGCGGGCAGACCTTGCGCTTTGTTATTGGCGTGAAGGGGCATTCGACGAAGCACGCATCACTCTTGACGGCGCCATAAAGTCTCTCACCGACAAGCATGGGGACTTGAAAGCTTGCATTCTCATTCGCGCGGGAATGGTAGAGGCATCGGCAGGTCGTTCAAACGAGGCCTTGCAATTCTATGAAGCGGCCAGGCCGTTTGCCGAGCGAAGCAATGATGCCGCGCTGAAAGGCACCTTCCACAATAGCCTTGCCACATTGTTAACCCGACTCGCCGCCACGGAAGAAAGGGCGGACTATTCAGACAAAGCATTGATTGAATACGCAGCCGCCAGCGTGCATTTTGAAGCAACCGGCAATGATCGTTATGTGGCACGAATGGAAAATAATCTAGGCAACCTGTTCTTCAATATCGGACGATACAAAGATGCTCACCGTCATCTTGATCGCGCCCGGGATCTCTTCCGCCAGTTGAGAGACATAGGAACTGCTGCACAAGTTGACGAGACTCGAGCTCGAACGCTTATGGCTGAGGGACAATTGGTTCAAGCAGAGCGTGTGGTTCGATCTGCGGTTAAGACACTCGAACGAGGTGGCGAGCAAGCAGTATTAGCGGAAGCACTGAACACTTATGGAATTGTGTTGGCCCGCTTAGGTCACGAAACTCGATCACGAGCGCTGCTGGAGCGTGCGGCCGCAGTTGCTGAAACGATTGGGGATCTCGCCGGAGCTGGTCGAGCTCAGTTAAGCATTATCGAAGCGCTTGGTGACAGAATGCCAGTCAAAGAGATGATCGCGAAATATCGGATCGCTCTTCAGCTTTTGAAACATTCTCAAGATCCGTTAGCGCGCAAACGGTTAATGGATTGTGCAGAGAGGTTGTTGTCTGCGTTGGAACGCACAGATGACACAACTCAACAATTTGAATCGAGTTGGGAAGGATTTTCTCTTAAGCGCCAAGTGGTCAACTATGAAAGGAATCTGATCGAGCGCGCCTTAAGAGATGCTGAAGGCTCGGTAACCAAAGCGGCGCAATTACTCGGATTTAAGCATCATCAAAGCCTCATTTCTCTGATAAGCGGTCGTCACAAACACTTATTGAACTTGCGCTCAACCGTACGAAAGAGACGGCGCCATCTTTTCTCTGCTTCCAAGCACATTCAAAAGACTGCTGTTCACGAAGTGAAAGATTCAACCACAACACAACTCTCCATTCTTCACATTGAAGACGATAAGACGGTGGCTAAATCGCTCAGCGAGATTTTGGCGTCAAAGGGCTTCGACATTGATACGTGTACCAGCGGCACAACTGCATTAAAAGTTCTCACGGGCGATGCTCACTACGACATGATTATTTGTGACAGCGACCTGCCTGGTCTCTCCGGACTCGAATTGGTTCGTCGCGCTCGAAGCATTGCGCGATGGCGCGGCACGCCGATTATCATGCTCTCAGGAGACGATTGCGAGAAAGAAGCTTGGCGCGCGGGTGTCGGCGCCTTCCTGCGCAAACCGGAAGCGATTAATCAAGTTGCTTCAACGATCACCAGACTTCTGGAAGAACGCAAAAGTAAGAAGGAATAGGCGGAACACTTGTTGGCTCGCTGCATCATTGTTCGAGTCATAAGAATTATGCGGTTCGGGTCGATTTCGAATCGACGTCAGGCGATTTTGGTCTTGCCCTGCCGCTTGAAGTAAACGCTATAGATCTCAAGCATCTGTTATGTGGGGCACTCTTTATTAATGGTGCGCGGATCCGGCGCACCACCAAACATTGAAAGTAATATCAGTTCGCGCAGTCATCTAGCTCGTATGACAGGCGTTAGAGCAGTAATAGCACCCGTCCGCCTGTGAGTAATACTTCTTGGCTTCAGCTACGGCGGAATGGCAATTAGAAAACTCACCCAGGTATTGCCTATGCTCTGATTCTGGAAGACGCGAACAAGTTGAAATGTGGACCTCATGATCGCCGTTAGCCTGAGCTTTCTTGTTAACGTTGTATCTCGACATGTGAGTTGTTCTCCTTCAAGCCAGTTGGTACTTCACACGTAAGCACTTAACAGTCGCAGTACCTTCAGCGGCGACACCGCTGCAAGTTGTCGAGGTTATTGTCCTTAACAGCGTCGGGTGCCGATCGGATGTGCGTGCGCGTGCAAAAAGGACAGGTATATTTATCAACCTGGGCTATCTTCTGCGACGTTTCGCCATAAGTATAAAAGGTGTGGCGTTGGTCCATGGCTGCTAATACTTCGCTGAGTTGCCAGTAACGGCTGTATCCCGAAGTGTCACCGGTACCAACGGCAACAATGTGAGCCTTATCATTGGGCAAACTGGCCGGTTCCTGCGTGGTGCAAACAATTCGATATTCAGCCATGGCGTTTCACTCACCCCTTTTTTCTCTGCTAGACCGTCGTGTTCCGGCATCAGCAGCCGCCGATTGGGGCAATCTCAATAGAGCCGCCCTTACTTCTAATGGATTGTCGGCCGAAACGTTACGAACTTAAGAGATAATGGGCGGGGGAGGTTCAGCGCGCGAAGCAACGATCTAACTCGCTGAAAATATTACAAGGCACGTGAATCCAATGCGGCGTTAACTCTAGTCCGGCCGCAAATTATGTGAAGGCGGCTTCATTTATCTTGAGCCACGCGTGTTGTGGACCATGCCTTAGGCACTAAGTCTTCGACGATCAGCTTAAGGAATTTGCGCCTTTCCTGAGCTGAACCAGGAGAGCTGACGTGAGAGGCTAGCTAATCGAGTTTTATCCGTCCTATCGCCACTCACCTTGCAATGTGAATGACGCCCAATAGTATGGCGACGCCCATCGCTTGTCGTTCATGAGCGATACTAGCGCAGCCCGTAACGCCGCGGCGGGCCGCATGCCTTCCTTCAACACTCCATGATAAAAGCGGACCATCAACTCTGTCGTTCCCCAGTCGCTTACATCCCACAGGCTTACGACCACGCGAGGTGCTCCGGCGTGCATGAATCCACGGGTTAGACTCACCAGGCCCTCTCCTCTGATATCCTTGCCAATGCCTGTCTGGCACGCACTCAGAACCACTACCTCAGCCGGAAGCTTCAGGTTAAAGATCTCATGCGCCCTTAAGAACCCGTCTTGGGGATCTCCACGTTCGTTCACCAGAGAGAACACAACACCTGACAACTCTGGATGCACGCTGTTCAAAAGACCGTGGGTGGAAAAATGCACGTAACGGTACTGGCTCAGCTCCGCGTTGGTAGCTGTTTCCCGACTGGCAGCAAAATCCAGCGCCAAACGGCTCTCAGCCGGGGGAACCATAGCCACTATCTGCTCTGCTTCCTGACGCGTGCCAGGGAGACGTGGAACATACATTCCTTCAGTCGCGACGCCCGTATCTTCGGTTGCCTTGAGCAGTTGACGGTCGATGGCGTTTTCACCGCGTACCGGTGCTTCGTTGGCGCTCTTTGGTGAGTCCCGCACTTGCCTGTCTCTAATTCTCTTAACCCGCGGATCGTCTTTCATAAACACCGGATCGGCCAGCGCTACCACACTTTTTGGCGCCGGTGTACGTCCCGCCACTTCTCCCCGAACCACTGACAATGTGGAGGCCGAAGGGAGGTTTACGATTTCATGATCGGCTATTAAAGGCCTTGGGGGGCTCGTTGCTCCGCCATTTCCGACCGGTAAAGCGGCAAACGGAACAAAGTGAAGAGGGCCGTCAGCAACAATCATCAATCGCTTCTTTCCCAACTGTCCCGCCGCGGGAGCAAGCACCATGCGGCTCAGGGACGCGGCAGCTATTGGGACTTCCAGGTCAGCCTTCGCGACCCGGACTTCTCGCTGTTCGCTGGTTTCACCCTTGACATCCTTATTGCGCACATTCAAGAGATTGTAAAAGTGGCCCGCGGCCGTTTCGATCTCGTCACGTTTAGCTAACTCGAAGCTAGTGATCGAGCTTGACGTTACCACCCACAGGTAGCTGCGCTCTTCTCCGAGCGAATACTCCAGCAACACCGTGTCTTGATCGAGCACCTGAGTCTGAATCTCTTTTAGTGTGAGCGGCAACGGTTGCATTAGAGCCGCATAGTGCGGACTTGTTTGTCTGATTTCCGTTTCGACTTGCTGCAAATCCTTAATCAGCGTTTGGACCTCTTCGGCGATCGCCGTGGCTTGCACCTCTGAGTGTGGCCCCGAAAGCAATTCCATTTGGGTCTGAGCTTTTGCGTTCAGGCGACTTTGAATCGCACGCTCGCGCTGCAGCAATGCCGCATCGACGCCTTGACGTATGTCTGCGTTCGCCTCTTTGAGCGTTTCAATCAGAGAGCGAGCGCGTCCCCGCTCGTTCGCCTGAAGTGCCTTGCCGTCGTAGCCGCCATCGAGGTGTTGCTTGTGCAAACGCATTAGCAAGTCGACGTAGAACTCGTAGTAATCCTGTGAACCGGCAAAATAGGAAAGACGAAGCTCCGGATTGACTACTTTCGTTCGGACAGACTCGACATTCGCGATGGCAGACTCGATCGCGGTTAGAGAGGCGGCGAGATCCCCACGATCCCGTTCTCCAATGGCGATCTGCTTCAGTGTGAGTGATTCAGCATGGCGGTCACCAATGGCGCGATGGAGCGCAAGCGCTTGAGAACAATAGTTGAACCCCTTCTGATAATCGCGGCCACTAATCTGGCTCATGCAAATCCCAAAGAGCGCAGCGCCTTCGCCGGCACGATCATGCTCGGCTCGAAAGAGAGGCAAAGCTTGCTCGTAACACGAGAGAGCTTTTTGTGTTTCTCGTTCAAAACTGTGGTCCAGGCCAAGCGCTAAAAGCGCAAGAGCCTCTGCGTGAGGAATGCGGAAGGTGCGAGACACTGACAAAAGCTGCTCAAGACCCCCTCGGGCCTTCTGAGGCTGCTCGATCACATTCTGACCCATCAGCGTATATAGCGAGGCAATTGCAGGCGGGCCAGCGGCTTCACTCTCACGAGAAGCCGTGGCGCGAGACATCTCGAGAACTTTATTGTAATAACTGATCAGCTCCTCAGGTTTTCCCAGAAGTACATAAAGACTTCCAATCACTGATAGAGCCATCGCTTCACCTTGGCGTTCGCCCGCGACGTGAAAGAGCGCCAAAGCCTTGCCCAAATAGTCCAGCCCTTTCTCCATTTCGCCTAACTTGGTATGTATTAGCCCAAGATGAAGCAGTGTGCTGGCCTCTCCTTTCTGCTCACCAGCCACACGAAAGAGAGGCAGCGACTGCTCATACTTTTCTATCGCCTTTTGATTTTGCTCAAGCTGGCTGTAAGCGTAGCCAATCATCATCAGCATAGCTGCGTCGCCGACAGGCAGGTTGAGGGCGCGAAATGTTAATCTCGCCGATTCGAATTTCTCGATGGCTTTGGTCAGAGATGGGGGTGATCCTTCGGCCACCAGCTGCATTCCCTCCGTCATCACTCGCTTGACCTCGTCTTCCTGCGGCTTTTTGGTGTCTTGTGCGGCAATTGGGCCGCTGCTGACCAAAAGCAGAGTAATGAGGAGAAGCAGGGCGCGATGAAACGTTGAGCCGCTTCGTTTGTTTGAGTGGGTGGGAAGTTTCAGATGCATGGCTTAATCCTAAACACCGGGGCGAACGGATCGACTTGAACGAACATTGGATCGAAAATCGATCCGGTCGAGAGTTTTTCGCGAGACGCTGAATCAAACGCGCAGCGTCGGTCATGTTAAGACGAAACACAGAGCGTTACGTCGTTCAATACAGCCGAAATCAGACCTCACTACTTTCCAAAGCGTCAGAACCGTCAATTTCCCGTCTGAGCCAGGCTCGCGCGAGGTTCCACTCGCGCTCAACGGTGGACTTCGAGACTCCCAGGAGTTTCGCTATTTCGCCGAAGGTAAATCCGCCAAAGTAGTGATGCTCGACGACGTTTGCTTTGCGCGCGTCGAGAGTTTCGAGCTTCATCAGGGCCTGATTCAGGCGGAGCAATTCTTCCGATGCCTGGTCAGTTAACTTATCAGCCTCTGTGACATCAACCTGGGCGACGCGAGTACCTCCTTTAGTTATCTGCTTTCTGGCGTACTCAACCAGGATTTGACGCATACGGCGGGCGATGAGCGCGTAGAACTGTTTTCGATTGTCCCAATTGATCTTCTCTGCTCGTATTAACCTGATAAGAGCCTCATCGACCAGGGCAGTCGTTTGCAGGATATGCCCGGGCCTCTCTTTACGCATATAAGCGCGCGCAATCTTCTTCAGCTCACGATCTACCAGGGGTATCAGCTTGGCGAGCGCTTCCGAATCGCCTTGGCTCCAGGCCTGGAGCAATTCAGTGATTTCGTGGGTTGGGTCCATTTCAGCTTTCGAAAACTGGTCCCAGATTATATATCCAGAATGATTGCTGCGGTGTTCATTTCCAATGTGAATTGATGTGTCCCGCGCTGGACGTTGTGAAATCTTGCTGCGCGAGACGTGACAACGATCTTGCTGCGCAAAACAGTATTGCCATTGGAACTTGCCCTGTATAAGATGTCGCCGCAAACCCAGCCGAACGACCGAGTATTCGCGTCTGTTCGCTTGGCGTTCAACTTCCCATAGCCGGAGATAATTAGGGTGAAGCCCCACACCTGGGATCGCGTTCAAGAGATCTATTACTCGGCCCTGCCGCTGTCTCCAGATGAGCGATGCAATTTCGTCGCCCGGGCTTGTGATTTTGATCCCCTGCTCACCCAGGAGATTTGCTCGCTCCTGAAAGCTAACGATTCGTCCGGCGGGTTTCTCGAAACAAATCTCTTTACACTGGGCCTCAGCCTCATCAGCCGGCACGATTCCGCCGAGTCATCTGAAATTTCTGATCCAGTTGATGAATTAATCGGTTCGACGATTGATGGCCGATACGTGATCCAGAGCTGCCTGGCTAATGGTGGCATGGCCCGCGTCTACCTCGCATCCGACTTGAAATTGCACCAACGACGAGTAGTGGTGAAAGTGCTTCTCGACGAGTCACTGCGGGATGAAAGGATCGTGCGGAAGTTCGAGCAGGAAAGAGAAGCACTGGCCCGCGTCAATCACCCGGGAGTTGTACACATCACAGACGCAGGCACGCTGGCCGATAAGAAGCCGTACATTGTGATGCAGTATGTCGAAGGGGTTTCGTTACGAGAGGTCATAGCTGCGAGCCCGGAAGGGCTGGAGTTTGACCGGGCCGCGTTGATCATAAAAGGAATTGGTGCCGCGCTGAATGCGGTGCACGAGAAACGGATATACCACCGGGACCTGAAGCCTGAAAACATCATGCTGCAACGCCCGGGCGCTGCTGACGAGCACGTAATGGTCCTGGATTTCGGCATTGCAAAGGTTAAAGGATCGTTGACTGCCTCCAGCACTAAGACGGGAGCGGGCACGATGGGCACTGTCGTCTATATGTCTCCGGAGCAATTGCGCGGTAACAGAGTGGCGGCCGCTAGCGACCTATATTCCTTTGCAGTGATCGCATATGAGATATTAACGGGACGACGGCCATATATCGCTGATACGAGCGCTCGGCTGGCGGATTTGCAGCGCGAGGGCGTGCGGGTAAAACCGGCAGACTTGCGACTTCGCTTACCGCAAGAGGCGCAAAAGATCATCCTTCAAGCCCTCGCCTTCGAAGCTAAGGCCCGTGGCCCTGGCGTCAAAGAATTCAGTGAAAGTTTATCGCGCGCGCTTTGGGCCGGCGAAGAAGGGGACCCGGCGTCAAATGCCGACGAGCCGGTTGACGTAGCACAGGCAACGGCTTCGGCAACCAACCTTGATTCTTTTCAATCTGAGCATGCTAGATCTACCAGCGAAGCAAAAACGCGGGCGAAGCGTTGGTTGATGTTTGCAGTTGCCGCAATGCTGATCATGGGAGCGATCGCAGTCGGCTACTGGTTGATTTCTCAAAACGGCGGTCCGTTGGGCAAGCCAGCGAATTCACGTTCAGCGTCTTCATCTCCACATCGCACCCTCAGCTACTCACTCACAGTGCAAAAAATGCGTGATGGGCAGTCGTACCTGGAACCCTTTGAGTCATCAGGACAGAAAACATTCGAAAGCGGTGATCGGTTCCGGCTCAATGTGACCAGCCGTCAGGCTGGGTACCTTTACGTGTTCAGTCAAGGACCGCCGGAGCAGGAGGCTTTTACCATAATTTATCCGACACCGGCGAGAAATGAAGGATCAGCTCGATTGGAGCAAAACCAGGACTTGCAAACCAATTGGAACACCTTTAGCGGCGAAACGGGAACTGAACGGTTGTGGATCGTATGGTCCGCGACTGCGGTTACAGCTCTCGAGATCGCACGTCACGAAGCCTTTAAGAATAACGGCGCAATCACTGAAGCCTCGGCTGCCCGGAGTCTGAGAGACTTCTTGTCTGAACACTCGAATCCCCAGCCGGAAACAACCCCAGATACGGCCAGGCAACGAAGCACTGTCCGCGCCGACGGTGACTTACTGGTTAAACTCCTGGAGCTAGAACATCGGTGAAAAGCCAAAACAAACGACTCGCGAGCAGCCATTTTCACACGGCCATTTTTTCGACAATCGAGCCGCAGGGTATTCGTCAATCCGGCAGGTCAGCTTCACGCGGCCCATGTCTGTTACTCGTGTTGGTCCTTCTTGGATCCGTTTCGATCTCAAGCCAGATAGACAAGAGGGTCAGTCAAGATCGGGACACACCGCGAAGAATTGACTCCAACGACTTCACTAAAAGCCGCAAGCAAGGGGCCGCACGCAACTCGACAGCTAGATCAAAACGCCGCCGGTGGTACCGTCTGGTGACGAATGCAGTCGCGGGCCCGCGTGCATTACCCGCCGGTAATTTCATGCAGTTGGGGATTACGATTTGGAGATTGCGCTCAGCGCGAAAAGACGATCCCGACCGGCGCGCCCTGATTCGCGAAAAAGGCAAGGGAGAGGTCTGGACCGCTGAACGAATCACAAGCGACGGAATCCTTCGTGAAGGCGATTACGTGCGGCTCAGTGTGGAGTCGCCAGGCCGTGGTTATCTCTACGTAATTGACCGCGACCTTTCGGCCGACGGCCCAATCGGCGAACCAAAGCTCATCTTTCCCTGGTCCAACGCTGACAACAAGTTGGCTCCAGGCCGGCTAATAGACATCCCAGGCGAGGAAGATGATCCGAACTATTTTAAAGCCAGTCTCACCCACCAGAACCAGATTGGGGAGTTATTGACCTTCATCGTGACCAGCACGCCGCTTAATCTGGCGCTGTCAGACGAGCCTCTGCCAATCGCTCCCCTGGATCTAGCCGAATGGGAAAGGTCGTGGGGCGGTGTGACCGAGCGGTACGAGATGGAGGGCAGCGCCGGCGAACTCTGGACGCCGGAGGAACAACAAGCGGCCAGGAAAGAACGAAGCCGGCAGCTAACCCGTAACGATCCGGCGCCCCAGACGATCTATCGCGTCTACACCACGAACAAAAAGGGCATGCTCGTGAATCTCGTTTTGAAGTACGTAAAGTGAAGTACAACTGACGAAGGTCAGCCTCGCTGAGTAGTTTAGTAAGAGTTCAACAATCTCCCGGGCCAAATCTCACGCAGCATGAGCCTGCTGCCGTGACGCGCCGATACCCCTACGCTCAGCGCTAACAACCGCGGCTCAGCCCCAAAAAAAATAATTGCGCAACGTGAAGTGATTTTCTGCGTTTCTGCGCCCCGTAGGTTAGAGGGCAATGAAGCGATAGGCCGCCCTCAGCGACATGCAACTTAGGGAGGGCAGATCTATGAGCGAAAGAATTCGCATACTTTTCTTGTCGGCTAATCCCTGGACCACGGGTCGAATTCTGGTGGATGAGGAAGCGCGAGAGATTTTTGAAAAGCTTCAGGAAGGGTCCTACCGGGATAAATTCGAGTTGATCAGGCACGAGGCCATTAGGACATTTGATCTTCAGCGTCTGGTGATGATGTATGAGCCGCACATTGTGCATTTCAGTGGGCACGCAAGCGAAACGCACAAACTCATTCTTGGGGGCACAGCAGGTAGAGGCAAGGAGGTTGATCGCAATGGTCTGGTCGAAATCTTTGGGCTCTACAGGCGCCACGTGCGACTCATCGTGCTGAATGCTTGTTTTACCAGGAGGCAGGCACTCGCCCTCTCGGAAGTCATTGATTATGCGATTGGAACCGGGAAGGGAATGGGTGACAAAGGAGGAGTAGCTTTTGCAGGTGCATTCTATCGGGCTCTGGGTTTTGGTAAGTCTGTCAAAGAATCGTTCGCATCGGCGAAAGCCGAACTTAGCCTAACAAAAATACCGCGCACGAGCGGCATCGAACTCTTTGTTCGCAACGGCATCAGTGAAAACGATCCGTTTCCACAGTTGTATACCGATCTCGGGAGCGGGGCGGCTTATCCGTGGAGAGTTCTCTCAGATCCTCTCGTCAGGCAATCGCGCGACTACGAGATGTCCTCTAACGGCGGCTCCTTCTTTCATGAAGGATCAATCCTGGCAAGATTAGAAAGATCAAGAGACCAAATTCCTGCCAATCGCAACATCGCGCACTGGTTCGTCAAACAAACTGATTCGGTCACACACGCATACGGGCACGTCCTGCGTAGTCGAGAGAAAGCAAACGTGCCGGCGCCAGATCCAGCGCCGCGTGGCGTCAAACGATCCGCCGCCGCGTTGAACCGTATTCGAGGGACAAGAAAGGTCAAGAGAGCGGACCCTCCGCCGAGCAGTTTTGAAGGCGAGCCGGAGGCTTCGATGGCCTCGGCGGTCACGGTAGAGGTTGAAAGAGTGTTGCTGATGGAAGTCACGCGCATTTCGCAAACGCACAGCGCGTCGGAAGATGAAGCCGGTCGCGGCCGCCCGAGCTCTGCGCAAAAGAGGATTAGGCGCAATTCACGTTTGGATTCAAGCCACTCTGATTGATGAATTATGTGAGGTTCCGCAAGGAGAAATCCAACGAACGGATGCTTAGCCAAGTTCGATAATACTCAACGAGATAGCAATTCAAACTGTTTTGTGAGTGTTAGGTTCTTAAGTTTGAGATAGTCAGCACGCAGGCGTGATTATGACAAGTGACGTAATCACGTCCGACTCGGATGGCCTGTGCTGGGCGACTGCGGCGCCCGCACCTAAACAAAAGGAGATAAAGAAATGTCAGTAGTTAGGGATACGAAACGGCGCGAGTTGAACGAAAACACGAAACAGGGGCGTGGGCCGGTTGCCGCTGCTTCGCGAAGAGGATACGGGCTAAGGGTTGGGCTCATGTCTGACTGGAGGGCCGGAAACGCTAAGGCTGCGAGCGAAATCGCGCAACGCGGTAAGCGACTTCGCGATGGTCGATAAGGCCGGCTTCTCTTTAAGGACCAAGCGTCCTCACTCAACAAGAGAGTAATCCTGTCCTGGGGTTACTCTCTTTCTATGTGTCAAATCGAGAAACCAACACTTTCAAAGCGGCCGGCGCCAATGTTTCGACAATGTTTCGATTGAGTGTTCTACTCATACGTGCTAAAAGACGAATCGCCTCGGAATCCAAAGACGCTAGATAAATTGAAAACCATCAAGCAGCATTGGGACAAGGTAAGGCGAAAGTGGCCGTCCGCGCTGAAGGCTGTGTTTCCGTTTCTTCTCTTGTTGGCATTTGGGGTTCACTCGGCGGAGACATTACCGAACCCGCCGCCCGCCGATACGGCGCCGATCGACCTCGCCGCCGCCCGCGCAATCAATCGTGATCTTACCGCGGGGTCGAGTGAGCAGTTCCGAATTACTTTACCTGCCGGACAGCTTTTTCGTTTTTCGATCGAGAAGGGAGACCTGGCCTTATCGTTACGGCTGTACGACCCGGACGGTCAGAAACTGATTGAGCAGGTCAGTCAACGTTATGAGATGCTGAAACTTGGGGTACCAGCGCTATCGGCGGGAACGTATCTACTACAAATCCGCTCGCTCGAATCTCACGGGTTGCCCCGTCGCTATATTCTAGAGGTGGAACCTGGCAGGCCCGCGGCGGCGGCTGATCAGGACGCCGCTATGGCGCAACGCATGGTTGCCAATGCGAGCGTGCTTCTTGCTGATTGGACGGAAGAATCCCTACGTCAGGCAATTCAGAAATATGATAACGCGGCAGTTATTTGGCTTTCACTTCATGATTGGCGAAATGCGGCGATGGCGGCAATGGGAGCTGGAGAAGTTTGCTTTCGGCTAGGCGACTACCAGGACGCGTTGAGACGATATGAGAGAATCGTTGCTCAGGCAAAGAACGCCGGGGACAGACTTGGACAATCACAGGCACTCAGTGAAAGCGGTCGCTTGTATTCATATCTGGGCGATAACGTGAAGGCAAAAAACTGCATTCTCGAAGCGCTCAAGATTCTTGCTTTTGATGGTCAGGCAGATCAGCAAGGAGACGTGAAGAAGAAGTACGCGGAAGGGTTGAGTATCCTGGGCGAGGTCAATTATTCGAAAGGTGATTTGCTCAAATCTTCGAAACAGTTCGAAGAGGCGCTTAATCTCTTTAAGGAAATCGGTGATCGCGCCGGAGCAGCCAGGGCCCATCTATTTATTGGGTACATCGCGGGAGGTTTGGGTAACCCGGAAAAGGCCGTGACTGAGTTTTCTGAGGCGCTTGCTTTGTACCGCGAGATGGCAAACCGGAGTGGTGAAGGATTGTCTCTCACTGCTATGGCGCTCTGGCATTCGTTAAATCGTGACGTGGAGCGTGCTATCAGGATGCACCGGGAAGCGATCGAGATCTTTCGCAAGATTGGAGATCGGCAGAGCGAAGCAATAGCCATTAATGGGCTGGGACAAGCCTACGAGCATCTTACGGATTACGCCACGGCGTTGGACAACTATCGGCGCGCTCTCAAGCTGTTTCTTGATAACCATAACGTTGATTTCGCTTCGGTCTCAACCTGCAATGTTGCCAGGTCATACGAATTGAATGGAGATATCAACCAATCGCTTGCGTATTACGAACGGTGTTTCAAGTTGAGTCGGGCAGCCAAAAAAGTCCGGACAGAAGCAAATGCGCTCAACGATGTCGCTGCCATCTACGCGAAGCAGGGTAACCGAGACAAAACTATCAAACAGTATCGAAAGATCCTGAGATTCTATTCAGCCAGGTCCGATCACAGCAGACAAGCCATTGCCTGGAATAATCTAGGTGATTTCTATTTGAACATTGGAGAACGGCAAAGCGCGGTATTTGCGTACAAACAAGCGCTAGCCCTATGCGAAAAAGCGGGCGATAAGGGGGCGGTCATTTCTTCCTTGTACAATCTGGCTCGCGCGCAACGTGATCTTGGCGAGCTTGACCGCGCTTTGGGCATTGTAAAGCAATCGATCGAGACGATTGAGGATCTGCGAACAAATTTCAGCAGTCCGGACTTTCGTATTTCATATTTTTCCGGGGTCCGCAAGAACTATGATTTGTATATCGACATACTCATGCAGCTTGCTAAGCGGCGGCCTGATGAGGGATTTGCAGTGGCCGGTCTGTTAGCCAGTGAAACAGCTAGAGCGCGTTCGCTTGTTGATGCCCTCACCGAAGCACAGGCCGACGTTCGTCAAGGAGCCACTGCTGAACTCTTGATGCGGGAGCGCGAGTTGCGCGCACTACTTCGGTCACAGGCACAATACCAAATGGAACTTTCTATGACGGGCAAAGATCCTGCCGAAACTGAAGAGGTCGCACGCCAGATAAATGATTTGAGAAATGAATACCAGGAAATTCAGGCGCAGTTAAGAGACGAGAATTCGCGCACGCTTGCGCTCACCCGGCCAGCGACCTTAACCCTGGAACAGATTCAGGGAGAGCTGCGCGACGGTAACACAATTTTGCTTGAATATGCTCTCGGTGATGAGCGGAGTTATCTTTGGACAGTGACCGCTGACTCGGTGCGGAGTTACGAATTACCTGCGCGCGCAACTCTGGAAAATTCCGGTCGCGAAGTTTACAAATTACTCACTGCGCGCCAGGCCATTGCTGAAAAGAACGATGGTAGCTATCAAGCTAAGGTCGAAGCAGCAGATTCTTCGTACTACCAGAAAGCGTTGGCCTTGAGTCAACTGCTCCTGGGGCCAGTCGCAGATCAGCTCGGGACCAGGAGACTTATAGTTGTGACGGAGGGAGTCCTCCAGTATGTCCCATTGGACCCTTTGCCTGCGCCGCTGCGCGCAACGCCTGTGCCGATCAACCCAGCAGTCGCTACTTATTCGGAGGAGCAACCACCGTTGATAGCCACGCATGAAATAGTAACTCTTCCATCGATGTCGACATTGGCGGCGATTCGCCATGAAAAACATAGAATAGCTTCCGGCAATAAGATCGTTGCCGTTCTCGCGGATCCGGTCTTCAGCAGAAGCGATGACCGCGTTCAGAATGGAACTTCAAGTTCACTCATTGCTTCCGCAGGCTCGGAGGCGGCAGCCGGCCCTGCGTTGCGAGGCGTTGACGGACTAGTGCGTGGTGGTCCAGCACGTCTTCTGCATGCCGCGGAAGAGGCCGATGGGATTGTCGCGGCGACGCCTCGAGGCGCTGCTAAGGTCGCCAGGGCCTTCGACGCTAGTCGCGAAACCGCGATGAGTTCATTCGCTAGCGAATACCAGATTGTTCATTTCGCTACTCATGGTTTCTTCAACAGCGAGCACCCGGAGCTGTCAGGTATCGTTCTCAGCATGGTGAAACCTGATGGCAGCAAGACAGACGGATTCATGCCGCTACAGGATATCTGCCGACTTAATCTGTCGGCGCAGTTGGTTGTCTTGAGTGCTTGCGAAACGGGATTGGGCAAGGACATCAAGGGTGAAGGTTTGATGAGTTTGACCCGTGGTTTCATGTATGCCGGATCGCGGACTGTGGTGACTAGTCTCTGGAAAGTTGATGATCGAGCGACGGCCGAATTGATGAAAGATTTCTATCAATCAATGTTGCAGGATGGGCTGACTCCCGCTGCCGCTCTTAGATTAGCCAAGCAGAGGATTAGGCAACAGAAGGCATGGAGTGCTCCTTATTTCTGGGCCGGATTTGTACTACAAGGGGAATACCAGGGGAATATCGTAGTTGACCGGGGCTCTGGTCTTCACACGAGCCTGGCAATCGCCATCACCGTAGTTCTAATTTCGTTTGGGCTCACCATCCTCCAAAGGCTTCGGCGCCGATCATACATGCGGCGCCATAGTTAAGCCCACGGAATTTGATTTACAGAAATACCCCGCAACAATGCCGCAAAATTCGGATATACCGCCAGACAGCTTCAATGAATTGCTCGCCTGGCTTAATCCAGATCGTGATTTGGCTGCAAAGATGTATGAGGAGATCCGCCGCGACCTTATCAAGGTATTCGGCTGGAACAAGTGCATCGATCCGGAAGGAATGGCTGACGAAACGTTTGACCGGGCCGCTAGGAAAGCGCACCAGCTGAAAGACTCATTCGAAGGTAATCGAAAACTCTTTTTTTACGGGGTGGCGAACAACCTAATCAAAGAGTACAGGAAAACGGTTAGGTCATATGTTTCACTTGACGAGGTTGAAATAGCGGAGAATCCGGCAATGGAATTTGAAGCAGAAACCACTGAGCTGCGCGAGGAATGCCTTCGAACCTGCTTGTTGGAGCTCACAGTAGAAAAACGGGATCTGCTGATAGGTTATTATGCGAAGGAAAAGCGGGCAAAGATCGAGCAGCGAGCTGAAATGGCCCACCGGCTCGGTGTTTCCAAAGAAACGCTAAGGGTCCGGATGTGCCGAATTCGCTCTGAATTGGGGGAATGCATAGAGCATTGCCTGGATGAGCATGCGATCAAAAAATGATACGAATTGAGTCCAGATTCATTATTAGCAGGATTCGGTAGTCGGGAGAGTGACACGATGAAAGAAGAACTCGTGACCGACGCGGAAATCAGGCAGTTCTTACTCGGCAGCGTCGATGATTCGGAACGGCAGCGAATCGAAAGCCTTTTTATGTCCGACCCCGAATCCAACCAGAGAATCCTCATAGCAGAGGATGACCTAATTGAGGACTTTCTCGAGAACTCTTTAGCGCCTACGGATAGAGATAAGTTTCTGGCGCAGTATGGGCAGGCGCCTCAGCAACAGCGACGACTCAGAATCAGCAGGTCAATAAGAGAGTATGCCGCAGCTGAAAGTAACTTGGGCCAAACAGCTTCGGCGATCGGAAAACAGCGTGCCTTCCCTTCAAAGCTAGGGTTACGGAATCCCAGGTTATTCATTCCTATCGCCGCAGCCGTGACGATTGCCGGCATTGTTGGCATTGTCGGGCTGGTAAGATCGAACAATCGGCGCGTGGCAATTGAACGTGAGCTTGTGGAGCTGAACGCGCGGCCGGATCTTCACACAAACCCGTCACAAGTCATTTCATTGGCTCTACGGCCAGTTTCAATCAGAAGTGTCGGACCTGAGACTAAACTGACACCGCGTGCTGACATTCGGGTGGTTGAACTCGATCTTCTTTGGATTCAAAAAGAACAGTTCCCAGATTACTACGTTTTGGTTCGTCGAGTCGGAACCAATGAGGAGTTCAGGGTTTCGGGCTTGCATATCGAAAGGGGTCCGACCGGTGCCAACTCGATACGAGTGAGACTTCCAAGTCATCTTCTCCGAGATGGTCTTTACCAGGTTACTCTGACGGGAATAGGTTCCGATGGCGCCGCTTCCCAGAGTGAAGAGTATAACTTTGTTGTCGCGGGATGATCGCGACGTAGCGAGTTCGGAGAAAAGGTCTCATCTGGTTAGCGATAAGGCTTCGCTCTTTGGGTGACGATCTGTTGGATCTCACACGTTCCAAGACAATTCCTCCTATCTTCTTTCATTTGAAGTCCGCAAATCCCAGAAGCGGCCCATTTACTCTTCTTCCGATTGTGAGCTTAATCAATGTTAAACAGCTTCACTCGTGATCTAAGTAATGTTTATTAGCAAGTGCCATATTAGGTAGACGGGTGAAAGGACTGCGAGGCTTCAGCAAGATATGCTTAGGATTAGCAAGATTGTCTCTTGCAAGGTCGTTGAAATGTTGCAGGAGTTACTGTATACAGCCTTAGCCAATCATTTTAGCAATAGCGCACCGGCGTATACCCGCAACACCATCTCGCCGGTCTGGTTTCTGGACTATCGCAAGAGCAAAGAGAGCGAATGACGAAGGTGAAGGCTCCGGTCATCTTCATGGTTCTCTTGGGCGTCCTCATTTTTGACGAGGCCAGGCACGCAACGTTGCTGGCGGTCAGAACTCATTCGGCCCCCGGGGGATTTCCACGATCCAAGAATAGTCGAGCCGGACGAAATGAAGAGACACTCAAATGGTAATCCTTTATTCGTATTACTTAGCTCAAGTTATTCAAGAAGCAATCTTAAACATAAAGGTTTCGTCCTCGCCCACTAACCATTGGACCGCAAAGCGTGAAGGCGGTCGCGCTCCGCCTTTGCGGATCTAATGCGACAACATTACGCACTTCCCCGACGGAAATCCTCCCCGGAAAGAAACCAGACTGTCATTACGACTCTGGTTGGGAATTCCTCCAGGTGGGGGAATGGTTTCGCTGTCGGATTTTGAGTTCCGCAGAATCGATTGGTAGCTCGAAGATCTTTGCTCCCCCGCAATGGACCCAAGAATTACACACGTAGCATCTTTCATTCGCAATAATTATCACCGGCGGCTCACCCTGGCGGAGATGGCGGACACAGTAAATCTCTCGCGCTGGCGACTGTGCCATCTCTTCAAGGAATCCATGGGGACTTCACCAGAGCGGTATCTCACGAAAGTGCGTTTGGAAAAAGCCAGACAGTTGTTAGAGACCGAGTTTTTGACGGTCAAAGAAGTTATGAACCGTGTGGGTATTGCAGATGCCAGTTACTTCGCGCGTAGCTTCAAGTCGGCATACGGAGTAACGCCTGGCAAATACAAAGACGGAACTAGAGAGCGATGACTGGCACATTGAAAGGATTTACCACGATGAATGGCATCTTAGATAACTTAACAACTCACCCCACGCCTCAACGTCGGACAGTTGACCAAATGCTGCTGTCCGGCGGTCGGTCGTCGCCTGCCGAGACCATGACTCCCACTCATGATCGGCGATTGTTGGTGGTTCTCGAACTGATAAATGAGAATATACGGCGCCAATTAATGATTCGCGATCTCGCCACAATCGTTAACTTGTCGCCGGGACGATTGGCCCATCTCTTCAAGAGCGAAGTAGGAGTTTCACCACAGCGCTATGCAAATAACGTTCGGCTGGAGAAGGCAAAGATGCTTTTGGAGTGTGGTGTACTTAGCGTAAAGGAGATCTCCTCTGAAGTTGGGTTTCCTAATGTGAGCAGCTTCTGCCGCAGCTTCAAGGTGCGTTACAGTACAACCCCGAGGGAGTATCGCAAGATCCATCTGAGAATGGATTTGAAAAGCATTGTCTCATTCGACTACGGGGTCTGCCTTAAAGAGCGCAGCTAAGTCCCATCCTTTCGTCACATTCGTCAAAATTCAGTCTCTCTCATCGAGTTGTTGGGAAGGCCCCGCGACAGATGCGTGGAGAGTACTGTGACGAAACTCCTCGTGGCGCTAAGAAAGGTTTCTTCGCGCGAAAGAGCCGGATCGATAGTCGCATTGCTGTATCAGACATTCGGCAAGTTCGCGTAAGAAGAAGTAAGAACGATTGCTGCCCGCGCAAAAGGCTCGCGCAACTACGCGTAGCAAGATCAGCACATGATTAGCAGCAACAAGTTGTGAATAGCCATCTCGGTCAATAGAAAGCTGTTGTCCCGCACTTTCCTTACGTATATAAGCCTTCAACATCCTTAGATGGGCCTTCAGTCTTGGTGTTGCAACTCACACCTTCACGGTCTGGCCAAACACTTTTTTGATATTTGGGTATTAAGAACGCTGACAAGCGAACCCGCTCACATTGTCACCGTGTGAGTCGAAATCATGAGCGAGATAGTCGAGTTCGCATTAGGCGAATGCGTTCTGACGTTCAGTGGTTCCTGGGCCGGTGTTGCGAAACTAAAAGCATTGACCTTCTTTTAACCTGAAAAGTGAATAAGCAACTTACAACGCAATCTTCAACCGCTGCCGTCGGCAAAGCCGATCTCAATCGCGATCGGAGAGTACAAGTCGTGAAGATTCTTATCGAAGACAACTTCCATCTTAGGCTGGATCTGACTGACATGGCTAAGGCAGTCAATCTTTCGCCTTGGCGGCTGGCACACTTATTCAAAGCCGAAGTAGGAATCTCGCCGCTGCGTTATCTCACTCTGGTTCGGCTCCAGAAGGCTCGTCACTTCCTGGAGACCGGCTTCTTAACCGTGAGAGAGATCGCCCGCGCGGTAGGAATTCCCAACCCGAGCCACTTCACCAAGAGCTTCAAAGCCGCCTATGGATCGTCACCGGGGCAACACCGCGCTGCCCACTTTCGCATTACGGCTATCGAGAAGGGTGAAGATGCTTTAGGTCCCAAAGGCCTTGGTGTGACGGCCCGGATTAGTAAGTGAAACCGGTGTGCAGGTCGAGGAATAACGAGATGGATTTGTGCGAGTGTTTCCAGGGCATGGACTGAAGACGTGGTCACGATGGTGAGACGTTTGACCAAATTGCTGCAGGATAACTGTGGTCAAACTAGATGGTCTCCCGTCCCCCTGATTACGAATCAAGATCCGGAAAATTTACTGCGTCACCCAAAATAACAATTAACCGGGAATAATCGACAGACAATCAGCTCCCGGGCGTTGAAAAACTAATGCACGGTACTCATGACAAACCGTTCGACACAGGTTACTGGCAACATTTTTTACGAATGAGGTCAGTTGGATTGCTTGCGCTTGCACTGTTAGTTCCAAGCTGCCAAAAGGCTCGGGTCGCGCAAGCCTCTCGACAGCTAGCTTCAGAAATTACGCTATCGAATAATGCGGCGCGGTTGCCTAGTGACCCACCATCGGGCCCTATACAAGAACAGAGAGTCTACCTGGACTCGTCAATTTCCATGAAGGGCTTCTCCAACGCAGCTCACCACACTGAGTTCGATGAGTTTGTTGATGTCATCGGTGATGTCATGCCGGGTTGCAAGCTGTTCAAATACGGAGCAGGAAAGGGAAATAATCCGAAAACCGGTAAGCCGGATTTGGTCACCAATCAGGTTGGGTTCGGCCTGGAACTACATCAACCGGGATTCTACGACCTGGCGTTTAATCCGGACGATCGCTTGATTCAAAGGTTGGCGAGTGAGGACCGTCCAGTTCTTTCAATCCTAATCACAGACGGCGTTTACTCTGAACCAGCGGGGTCGACCTCGCCGCCCGTCGTTCAGGCGATTCAGGAATGGATGGCGTCAGGACGAATTATGGGGATTTTCATGCTTAAGAGCGCGTTCGACGGACCATTTTACGCCGAGCGTGGGCGGAGCTTTCTGCCAAAGCTGGCGGTTAAGGCGCGACCTTTCTATGCGTTTGTCTTCAGTCCGACGGACAAGGCTTTTAGCGATATTCAGGAAAAACTACAACGCCGATTTCCCGACTTGAAAACAATCTCCTTCTCAAATGAAGCGGTGAGCTGTCGCCCATCTGTGAATGAGCGCTTAAAGGGCACCTACTCATACAAGAAACCGCCAGAGACTTCTTACCATTGGCAGATGTTTGATTCTGATCTTTTCGCCAAAGGCGCTCCAGCTTCCGTAACTTATACGATTAAGTGCTCGGTCGCATCGGACTATCCATCTCTTGAACTGAGATTCGCTGTTGCTGTTGATTACTACCGATGGATATCCCGAAGTTTTCAGAAGGTCGGTGCCACCCCGCCTGGTTTCCGATACGATCTGGCTATCAAATCAAAAAGGGGTGCGGATGCCGAACCTACCAAGGCATTGGAAGCTGGTACGTGGGAAATACAATCGGACGTCACTGCGTATTTCCCGAAGGATGGCGGCGGCGACTACGGTTTCTATCATTTCCGTCTGACGCCGGCAACCAGCGAAATACGTGACGACCTAAGAGACCTCTCAACCAGAGACGACCGTGACCCGAACATGGCGCGTAGAACCTACCGCTTCGCTGAACTTCTTTCGGCAATCACGGATGTTCATTTCAAGACTTATCTGTCGTCCAAAACATCTCCATCAATTTTTGTGACGATCGATAATCACTGATTTAAGAACGCGCGAGCAGTGATCAAAAAGCTAGCTAGCGGAGGTAATTCATGAGTACGACGAAGTCGCTGACGAGATATCTTGCGATTTGGATTTTCATGGTCGCGCTGGTAATGCCGGTTACAGTTTACGCTCAAGACGTAGTTGCAAAAGAGGCACTCGACGAGTGGTTTTATTCGCGTTTGTTGTGGGGTGGCCTCATTGGTTTTGTAGCTGGAATCGTGATTGGGCTCGCACACTTGTGCCGGCTCTCTTTCGAATATCGGGGCGCGCTGAATATCAATAATCGAGCGCGGAGAAGGTTGCTGGCCTGGGCCACGGTAATCTTCGTGGTTGGCGCGATCCTGCTGTTTCTGGATGCTTGGCTGTTATACCCATTTGGGCCGATGAGTCTGAGGTTTTGGGATGCGTTGACGCAAGTTTGGTTGAATTACAGGATGCTCCTGATTCTATTCGCGACGTTAATAATGTTTGTCTTGATGGTAGCGATTGTGACCCGATTTAAGTCCGACTGTCGTTGCCGTTATGCCTTCATCCCCGGACCTCAGGGGAAATAATGAACCGGAGTGATCGCTAATTGACAACTGCCCTAAATCACTTAGGAGAGTGATTTGAAGCGAGGAGAGATGTTATGGCGGAAAACTATTTGATAGCCATCGGGGGAACAGGTTCTCGTTGCCTCGAAGCAATAATCCACTTATCCGCAGCGGGCCTATTTAAGTCGCCCATGCACGTTCTGATCGTGGATCCCGATCAAAATAACGGAAACAGCATCAAAGTTCGAAGCTTGCTCACTGGCTATCATGCACTTCAACAAGCGCAGCAGCCTAAAGGCGCTGAAAAGAAGAAACCTCTGATTGGTTGGGAAAGACTTCCCGAGCCCGACCTGTTTCAAGCTCCCTTTAATTTGAAGAGTGGCACGTCCGACGAACAACACACTTTTTTCTGGCACAATCCTAACGCCGCGCAAAGACGATTTGGCGAGGTGATTCAGTATCAGGCCCAGCAGGACGAGTTCAAGAAGTTCCTCGATTTGTTCTATGAACCAAACGATCTCGAAATGGTTCTCGACGTCGGTTACCGGGGGAGAACGAACGTCGGCGCGGTCGCTCTGAAGCAAGACCTTGAAGGCACCTCGAACATTCCAGAAGCCGGCCTGCGCGAATTCCTCGAGAAGCTGAACATCGATCTTCAGACGAAGGAAGCGAGAGTCTTCGTAATGGGGTCAGTGTTCGGCGGTACCGGCGCTGCGGGGCTACCGACAATTCCTCAGTTAATTACAAATCTTCCCGGCGAAGTAATCGGTGCTGATAATCGCGGCCGACTGCGTTACGGTTGCGCGATGATGACTCCCTACTTTTCATTTCCAAAAGGAAATAGCAGTCCTTCCGGACCGGGAACTGACAGCGCGCGACATGCTGTCGCGACGCAGGCGGCTTTGTTGCATTACGCGCATGTGCCCCCTAACTATCAACACATTTATTTCATTGGCGCGCCGGAACGGCCGCAGACCAACAGTAACAACTCAGTTGGTGGGCAAAACCAAACAAACGAGCCGCACTACGCGGAAATCGTGGCCGCATTGGCAGCTTGGCAATTCTTCTCGCTGGGCGGGATTCAGTCCAGCGAGCGCCAATTGCATTTTGCAGACACGATCAAGGACAAACAGGACTTCGGCGTCACGTGGGAGACGCTGCCGCTTAATCTGGAGCACAGTAACAGCCGCGAACAGGTCAAACGAAAGCTCACGGTTTTCACAACGCTGGCTTATTTTTACAAGAATTTTCTCTACAACCGTTTCATCAACGGACAGCTTTATCATGGGGCAAATTGGTACCGCGACAATTTCTCGCGCGTAAGTCTGGACGAATCGCTGCCATTGCTTCAGCAGCTCTACGAATATTCGATTTCCTACCTTACCTGGATCGCGCAGGTCACCGAAACCGGCAAAGACGCGAGCCTGCGACTGTTTGATCGAAATGCACTACTCGAGACTGATCCAGCTTTGGCCGATAAGCTCGTCGGCAGCTTGCTGACTGATCCCATGAGTAGCCGCGTGAACCGAGCTGCCGCTGGGTTCGACGACATATATTCGCGGCTGGATAAGATCAGGCTTAGACAACCTGGCACAAACTCGGCTGCCGGCCTCTTCCTTTTCATGCTTTGTTGCGCGGTTTCGGAGTTCTGTCAGGAGAACTATGCCTGGAAGCGGAATTAGGCTATCGAGAAAGCCTAAGAGTCTCAGCGTCTCAGGCAGTTACTGGCCAAATCAGTGATTGATTAGAAGGAGAATTTAAAATGTCTCGCTTTATCACCAGACTTAGGGACACCAAGAACAAAGACGGCCAGACAGGTCGCGATGGAATTGATTGGCCCTCCACCGTTGGCACGTGGAAGCAGAACGAAGACATTAGCCGGCTCGTGACGTTCGCCAACAATCTCGATGTTTCTCAATCTCCTGAGGATACCGATTTACTTAACAGCGTTCCCACTCCCTGGGCTCGCCTCTTACTTTTTGAGAGCGCGCTCTTTAACGATGAACACCCTTCGCATTCAGATGTCGAAGACCAGTGGCGAGGCTTGCTCGGTGTCCTGGCGCTAGCGGTCCCTCTGCAATTGAAAGTGAAGATTGAATCAATCAAGCTTCGCAAATATGTTCGCGAACAGGATAGTGCAATCGCGAAGTCATTCATCGATCTTGGGCCGGACTCCGTTTCAGGAAATGGCGCGGGGGATCGCGAAAAGTGGGATGACTTTCAACTAATCATCGTTGACGACGCCGTCCTCGGCGCAACGTCTCCACGAACCTTGGTCTTCACCGGCGTCGCGCACCGATGCCCTTCGTCAATTCCGTTTCGGTCTGAGCAGGGACGTCTTAGTGATCCCGTCTCTTACTACAAGAAATTCAACGATGAATTTTATCTGGGGCTCCTTACTTTTTGGCTGAAGAGCTTTATTAGTGCCTTGAAACAACCTGGGACGCTTAGAGATTGGATGGGAACCCCTCCGGCAGCGCCCGGAGCGTCTACAAATAGCCGGCTTGATCTTTTGATTGAGCGATTAAGAGTGTGGCAACAGAGTTTGGAAGGCATAGGCCCGGTCAACATTAGTGGCACTCTCTCATCTCATTTCACCCTTTCGCCCTATCAAGTGATTTCAGGACTGCCGACCGTTCCACAACCGGGGCAGAGCGATCTATTTGTGCGAGGACGCAAGGACTTAATGGTCTGCTACCGTCCCGAAAGTGGCTCAAAACTTGTCAATGCATTCGACCAGGAATTGGTAAACGAACCATTGCACGTTTACGACGGTCGCTGGATCCAAGCGAATCAACCGCTGCCGCTACCGATTAATTTTGTACCGAACACGATCCGGACGATCGACGATCCCCTGGCATTTTTTGAGGAGAAGTTGATCCAGGTTCAACTGCCGGAGAATCGAGACGCAGTTTACGATCTTTCGGTAGGTGATGAGAAAATTTCGCAAATAAACTACTTGTATCCGTTCAAGAGCGAGATTCTTGAATACTTCTCGCCGGACGAGATCGCTAATAATTCGGGAATCATTCCCAATTCACAGACGAACAGTCTCCGGGTTGAGCTTGAGATTCCACTGGAGAATAACCGCAAGGTCAAGGTGGCGAAAGAATATCCGATCGATGCTGGAGTGATTGCCGTCGAGGACAAGACGGTGACAGCCGAACTCGCATCATGGCCCGACTTCAGTTGTCCAACATGGACGCGATACTTCTATTTCAAAACGATCAGTGCGGGGGCCGGTTTCAAGCCGATCGATTTTGAACCCTTGACTCCCAGCATCTCGCGTAGCGAGTCAGGCCACACCTGGTACGCCACTAGGGATCCGGTTCGAGCCTTCAAGGGGTCAATCGAAGCTAATTCGGGATTGCTGTTACTGAGAGAGAATAAGCTCAACGTTCCTAATTCGTTCTGGCAGATTGGGGTTGATTTTGGCAGCACGCATACGCGGGCTTTCTCGCTCCGCGTCAGTCGGCAGGGCGAGGAGAAGACTGGGTACACATACGTGCCGGGCCCGGATGCGGCTATTGAACCAATACAATTCAACACCAGAGCTCAACAATTGACCTACGGTCCGAAAGCTAGATTAAAAACCAACTTCTTCGCTCTGATTGGTGAGGTTGTTCCTTCGGTTATGAGCGAATTGAAGACACTGATGATGATGCCGGAACCTAATCCGGAATCGCTCAACGATTGGCTGCCGCGCGAAGGGTATGTTTATTCCCATTGGATCTATGATGGAGTCTATGACGCCAACAGCTTGCGCTTCAATCTGAAATGGAATAGCAACCATGATGATCAGGATCTTCGAGCCTTCTTGCGATGCCTGCTAACAATGATTCAGGCAGAAGCAACCCGCAGCGGAGCCCGAGTTGTTTCGGTAGAGCACACATATCCGTCAGTGTTCACGGCGGGGCTCGAAGCGAAACACCAAAACGAATGGCGTGACCTGGAAAGCTATTTGAATCTAGGCGTCAAAGATCCGGATTCGTTAATCAAAATTCACCCCTCAAGTATTACGGAAACGGTAGCAGTGTGTCGGCAGCTCGAATCAGAGCAACAAGCATCACCTATTTCAAACACGATTTCCCTTGATGTAGGAGGAAGTACCACCGACGTCGCCGTTTGGGCAAAGAAGAAGTTGGAAGTGCAGGAGTCTATCAAAATGGCCTCCGGCATTATTGGGCGCTATCTTCAATCGACTGATGGGAAGGACTTTCTGCAATGGTATGAAACAACCCTTCAATCACCTCCATACAAAACCAAGCTGTCGTTAAAAAACTTTGAGTCGAAGCCCTCAGGGTATGGATTGATGTTTACCAATCTCCTGAGTGCCTTGGAATTGACTGGGAAGTTGGAGGCTGTCATCGCTCAAATCAATGCTGAGCCGAAAGCTCGTCGCTTAATGTCTTACCTAATCTACCTCTTTGGCAGTCTCCTTTACTACACAGGTTTGCTGGCACGCAAAGCGGGATTGCCTCAAAACAATAACCTATACAATGTGTATTTTTGTGGACGCGGAGGCACATTAATAGGATGGATTCGAGGCTATGAGATCCTTACACAAGAAATGTTTGAGGCGGGCTTGTTCGGCCCTGAAGGTCGTGCCGACAAAGACTCGCCGACGGTAGTTGTGAGGCTATCCGAGAAACCAAAGCAGGAGGTTGGTCGAGGTCTACTTGTCATCAATCGGCTTCAGGGTAATCCAAGAGGGCAGCAAATTGGTCTCATTGACTCCAGCCCGCCGTCTGTCACGGTAGGAGAAACCGGCTATGGGACTCTTGCATGGAGTGACGAACTCAGTTTGGACGTGCTGAAGGACCTCCCGGAGAATGTTGCTCCTCCCATGAGCGAGTTGAAAGAGTTGAACGCATTTCTACACTCATTTAGGCAATGTCGCAGTACAAGAGCGGCGGCGTTGGAACTCAACTTGGACAAAGTTTCGGCTGCATCATTCCGGGAACGTTTGCTGCAACGGCTTTTTGGCGACGCCAAGGGTAGTGTCATTTCCGACGTGAGGCAAGGCAGCGAGGACGCGCTGCTCGAACCGCTTTTCATAACCGAAATCAAGGTCCTCCTTGAGACGGCAACGCCGGCCATCAATATGTTTTCTTAGACATGTATCATCAGGATTCGAGCGGAAGGGTCGTTATGCGATTCGGGACTATCCGACAGCTTCGTTTCGGGGCTTGGGTTTGGTCGTTGGCTCTTCTCAGTGTTTGTTTCTTGTTAGACAAACCAATAGTCGCGCAGGAAGTCAAAGTAACACTGAGCATTACCGTCAAGACCAATAAGAATAAGCAGAACAGTCCTGTCCAAACCTTCGACATTTCAATGACTCGCGCGGGCGAATCGTTCGCTGGTGAACCGCTACCCGAAATCAAAGCGTCTGTGGCGGATGGCCAACTCAATACTGATAAAGATAAGACAAGTTCCAAATTTACGTTTAAGGATGGGACGTTGATGCGTCCAGGAACTGCTTTCCAACTCACAGGAAAACCCCATCAAGTAATTATCAACGCTGCAGGTTTTGGCCAGATACCACCGAAGGACATTTCCGACGATGAATTGAAAGCTGTGGCAAAGTCGGCAAGCAAGATCATTTCAATTCCGATAGAATTGACGAAGTTTCCCCTGGCAGATGCCGTGGTAACCGGGAGTTTCCTTCGTGTCGAGGACGGAACCTGGATTGCTGAATTCAAACCCTACTTATCGATGCTCAAGATCTTGTTCTTGCTGCTCGGGCTGACGGGTCTATTCGTCTTTGCGGTCTGGGTGGTTTTGCTGATTCTTGCCAAGATTCTTCGAGCGCATAGTTTCGAGGAGCGTATGGTTCGAATCGCGCCTTTGTTTGCGCGAAGTTTAGTATGGCCTTTTGGGTTCCGGGTTGGATTTTCAATCAACCATAAAGACACGCTTCCTCATTCGGTAGGAATACTCAGAATCATCAATGAAGGCCTGATTCAACTCCGCAAGCCGCCCCACAGCGCTACGGCTATTCCAAGACGCGAGCCTCGAGATATTGTGAGCAATCTAGCTGAACTCGTGGGTCCAAACATAGAAGCAGCGGGGATTCAAAAATATCTCGACAGCATCGAAGATAGCTTGATCGAACTCTCAAACAGGAAACCCGCGACCGAAGCGCCCGAGGACGATTCACTCAAGAGCACACTTAAGGATGCTGTCAACGAAGCCCTTTTGGAAGGAGGGTTTCTTCCGCAAAAACCAGCTGGCGACGAGAAAACTACACCTCTTCCTGAGGAAACCACTGCTAGTGAAAGTCACCCAACTCGCTCCGCTCCTAATGACGAGCCAAGAGCTAAAGCCGCTCACACAAGAGCTAAAGCCGCTTACACAAGCCTGTTAAATCACCAACAGCTGGAATGCAAGCCAGTCTTTCTTGAAACTGATGCGAAGAGTTCAATCTTGGGGAAGCTCGCCGACGACAATGTTTATCTTTTGCAAGTGGGAAGCAGCCAGGCTCCTTTCGTTCTATTCATCGATGATAACGAGGATGAGAGAACCGGATGGGTATTTCCTAATCCAGCTCAGGGTTTCGATAAATTGACCTTGGAAGACGTCTTTCCTAATCTCGGCGAAACCCAATTCAATGATGCGAAAGCAGGAATTAAACCTGTGCCCGTGACAAAAGTCGACGAACGGCGTTGGAGAGTTGAGCGGAATAGTTTGGTTCTCTAACGGCCGAGTAAGCAGAAAGGAATGCAGGATTTTAGGAACCTCCAGAGATGATTTCTTTCAAATCTTGATTGCGCCTATTCCTTTACTCAAAAGGTTTTTGAAAAGCATGTTCGGACTGTTCACTGGAATGGCCGGTTGGCGTAAACGGCCTGCGCGAGGTAATGAGGCGCTTTGGTCAATATTCTCATCAGTGGAGCAATTGATAACTACGACGCTTGGTGACTCCGCGATTATGAATGGCTATGAAATATTGCCCAGTCGATGGATTCAGATATTCAGACAAGAAATCTCGCTGTCGACACTGTCAGGCAGTATTAGTACCGTCATCCGCACTGGACGACTCTTTGGATTTTGCCACCTCGTGCTGCCCGAATCCGCATTGCCCAGAGTTGGTTGCGCCGCCGCACACCAAGTATTGCAGTGAGTGTGGCGGAAAACTATCGCCCATCTCATTCGATGCGTGGCTAAAAAAAATTGTGGAACCGGCATTTGAACAGAATCCGCTCGACGTTTTGTTGCCAGCGTCAAGAATCTCCGCGCCGCTTGCTCAGATGGGACTGCCAAAGGATGAAGGGCTGATTCATTTAGACCAATTCCTTGCGGACAACGCCGGCATTGGGCGCTCACAATTTAATCAATGGATGCAAAATGCGACGGCGATTCTGAAAGATCGTGAAACCGATCTCGAGAGTAGGAAATATCAAGCTCGGAAGGAAGCTGCCAATTTCAAGATATCGCCGTTTGTTGCCTCGCTGGTAGTGGATAAATTTACAAGCGAAACCATCGAAGAAACCTCTTCACCAGAAACCCCGACGTTAACCACTGCAATACCCTCTAGCGTCAGCGATAAACATGGCGAGCTTCGTCAGGCTGAACTTGAGGGTGTAACTTCGCCTGTTGGCGAGAAGAGTTCGTTGGTTCAAGCGAATTCAGAACAATCAGCACAAAACGGCAACAAGCGGATGAACGAGTTGGGCTCGAGTATCAATAACGACGTGGGCGCAACTCCAGGCGATTCTGTCGAGCGTCCGAATATCAATATTGAAAAGGATGCGTCGACCGCCCCCGCAAAACCGGCTCCCGCTCCATCGGCTGTCGGGTCCAAACGCAAGGATTATGGGGCAGTTGTGGCCATAGTAATTATCGCTCTGGTCGTAACGGTTTTTATCTTTTTCTCTCCGAAGTCGAACCCCACCTCAACTCACCCGCCTAACGCCAACGAGACGAAGGGGTCGCCTGATTCCCATCAGTCTCTACCCAGCGGAATGGTTCGCGTGGAAGGCGGCAATCTGCAATTGATGAGCGCGGATGACGATGTTCAGAAAAGAGAAGCTGAGGTGCATGTTGATCCATTCCTGATAGACACAAAAGAAGTCACTTGCAGGGACTACGAAGAGTTTCTGGAGAAATCGAACTATCAAATGCCACCGGGATGGAAAGCCACGTACTGTCTAGCAGGATCAGAGGATCTTCCAGTGACAGGGGTCGACTGGTCCGACGCTAATGCTTATGCAGAGTCACTCGGAAAAAGATTACCAACCGTAGAGGAATGGGAATTTGCGGCCCGAGGCGAAAAACAGCAGCGTTACCCGTGGGGCAATGACTGGATTTCCGACGCTGCTAACGCGGGCCCGAGTTCAAGAAAGCACCTAGCCAAGGCTTGTCAGTCTAAAGCCGGTATGACCGCATCCGGTATTTGCGACCTGATCGGAAACGTCTGGGAATGGACCGCAACGCTGCATGATAGGGACGCCGCAACAGGTCGATCTGAAGCGGCTGAAATGAGGATTATCAAAGGCGGAGCGTACAACACACCAAAGGAAAAAGCCACGGTGAATTATCAGGGTTATTGGTTCGCGCGGCGCAGCGATGCAAATAAGGCCAGAGCAGCGCCGCCTACCAAGCTTGGCTTTCGCTGCGCCCAATCGATAAACAAATAGAGAATCTGTTTCTTTTCGGATACCATGCGAGCCACATCGCGAACTCATCAACATGTCGAAGAGAGAATTGGTTTGTTTCCTGCTCTCTTGATCGGCGCCCTCATCTTAATTGTTTGCTCCACCATTGCTGAGACTCAGACGCCATGCGGGCGTCCGCGTTGCGGCCAGCAAAAGAACTCTCGGCACAACCCGCATAACAGGAACTCAAATTCAAAAGCGCCGGCGCCGGATCCGGCAGCCACGTTGACAATTGAAACCGAACCCGACTCTACGATTACCCTAGTCGGAAACAATTGGCGAACATCCGGTTCCACGGACGAAAAAGGGATATATGTAGGTAACATCAAACCCAAGGAAGAGGTAGAAATCGCGGCGAGCAAGCCCGGCTATGAGGATGGACACACATCGGTCACCCTCGAACCTTCCGAAAAGCGTAGAGTCGAGATCAAATTGGTTGCCAAGGACGGAGCGCTCACTGTGACCCTTGATGTTGCGGATGCCGATATCTTTGTGAGTGGCAAGGGCTCTTATAAGAACACAATTTCGCGGCTACAAGTTCCCGCCGGTAACTATTCCATCAACGTTTCAAAGTTTTGCTACCAAAACGAATCCCGGTCGGTCGCCATCCCCCCCGGACAGAATGTCAGCGTTCCCATCACACTAACGTTGCTGCCAATAGATAGTCTGTTGACGCTGGCGGAAGAACAATGGCAAAAAAAGAATTATGCCGACGCTACAACGGCAATCAAACATATTCTAGCCACGTCTCAAAGCCACGCCCGGGCGAATCTCTTGATGGGTCAGATCGTCCTTTTGACTGAAAAGATTTCAGCGAGTGCGCCTTATTTTTTGGTTGCGCTGGCCGGGGGAGAGCAAATCATTCTGCCGATCTCTTTTCACTCAGGCGCTTATTACCCAGGCTATTTGAGCCTTAGTAGCAAAGATCTTCAATTTCACTCGAGTGAACAGAATGGCCCGGCATTTAGTATTCCAGCGCATAAACTTTATTCAGTCGAAATGAACGCCGGAAAGGGTTATCGGCTGCGAGTTACGGCGCGTGTGCCAGGAAACAAGAAAGAGGAAAAAAAGAATTTTGATTTCCATTCAAGTAGTGGGACCTCGCCGAATATGAATTGCCGCCCGTGCGGAGATGAGTTGGAGTTGCTGCATACACTTATGATGAGGATTATCAAATAGCTGGTGACCGTTCGAGAGATGCGTTTGCGTGATTACATAGAATGAAAAATGACAATAGAAAAACGGGAAAGGTGAAGTCGTCAATTAACTCGGTTTCACCCCTGGTAGCATCTGTTGGGAAGAGGCTCTGGAAAGCGGCTGTTTTACTCTCGTCCTGGCTGATCGAGGTAAGCGCTTTTGTACTCCTCCCATTGGTCATTTACATAGTAACGTTTTTGACACTGGGTCGTTCCGTAAGGGAGGCCATGAATTCGCCCGAATTGATGTTTGTAACCATCATTCTCTACGGCGAGGTCCTCAAAAGGGAGGTTCTGTTCTATCGGAGATATCGTGGATTCGTTTTGAAGTTCAATCGAACATTAGCGTTCGGCCTCATGGGAATCAGTGTCTCATCCGTGCTTTTGTGCTTTTCGCTGATTCACGAAAAGAACGAAATACCGTTGTCGGAAACCTACTACCCAGTATTCAGAGGAGTAGTGTTTGTCTGTGCTCTTATTCTTTCCGCTTCCGAGAAGGTCTCGACCGGGCTGCTGCGAGGAGACTCCGAGGGGTACAGCATTCTTGAGGAACGTCCGGAAGGTGTTCGCGATGAACATGGTTAGGGGGCCAGGCTTTTCGCCCCACTAGAACCAGATACCATGAAGTATTGTCGAATTTGCGGATTACGGTACCCAAACACAGTTAAGAAGTGTCGGGCGTGCTCGGATTCCGCCTTAATGTCGACAACGGAAAACCCGCGAATACAGGACTCTTCGACGGTCGCTTTGTCTTGCTGTCCCAAGCAATCATGCCCTGTAGTCGTTGCACGAATCGGCGCAGATTTCTGCGAACGTTGCGGCAGCAAGTTACAACCAATCTCCTATGACCTCTGGCTCGACAAGTTCGTCGAGCCAGCCTTAGATCAGAATCTGGCGGATCTTGTTCTTGACCCGTCGAGGGCTCTTCAGGCGGCGGCGGAGATGGGTTTCTCAGGGCCCGAGGTCCGGAAGCGTTTGGATGACTTGATGGTAGAGCGAACCGGCGCTGATTCTAAGGTGCTCGATACCTGGATTCGGTCGACCATGGATTTGTTTCAAGAGAAGCACGAGGGCGACCAGTGGGGAAGCGCACGCCAAACGGCGCTTAGCGAAGCTAAAGACCTGAAGATTGAGTTCCTTTATGCAGCAGCAATAGTGCACACGTTGGCGCAAAGAATTGAAAGTGCCTCAGGAAGACCTATCCCAAACCCCGTCCTTGCCGAAACTCTCAGACTAACTCCGGAGACAATTAAGGAACCTGAACCTATCCCACAGATAACGACGAGTGCCGACTCGACTGAGTCGGATGTTGACATGCTTCGCCCCAGCGCGATCTCGTTCTATAGAAACATGGTCTCGGGTGGGAAAGTGTCAAACACTCTCACTTATCTAAACGCCGAAAAAAGGACTTCAGCTTCCGAAGGCCGTAAGGATGATAGGGTTTTCCTTCGGGAGGTTGCTCACAAGCAGGGAACATTCGTATTGTTTAGAGGTAACGATCACGGATGGGTATTCCCTAATCCACAGCTAGTGTTCCGACCCAAAGCATTCACAGTATTGTTTCCCGCTCTTACGCGAGAGCACTTCAATAACGTCAAGTGGTCTATTGAACCGGTGAGAGCGACTTCTCTCGGTCACCGGCGCTGGCGAGTAACCATCGCTGAGAATGCGCAGCGGGCTGTCTACGAGACAGAAACTCAGGTCGCAGCAGCGACTCTCAATAATGGCAACCTCATCGTCGCATTTCCCATTTCAGCAGCCGACTATTTAAAGAAAGTGCAGAGTTCAGCCAGGATAGTAAGACATGAAAACGTGCGAGGCATAATCGTAAGCGGTCCCAACGGTAAAGGAGAACTTGCGCTAATAGACCAGTCTGATCCGAGTAGTCCTAACTCTTCTATTGTTATTCCACGAATAACATCGTTCCGGTCGGTCGAAACGTATCTTAATTTGTACCAAAGATACTATGAGTGCCCGAGACCCTCAGCTGGTGATGTTTGGATTATGGAACCTGCTACTGTCGAAGGAGTTCAAGGCGGGTGGAGATTACTTAAGAAAGGGTTGTTGGAAATACATGGCCCGCAGCTAACCATTCCGCCACCGCCACGGCGAACTCCCCTTCGACCGCCAGAAGTGGAAGCCGAAGCTGTCCCGCTTTCATCTTTTTCGGATCCAAATCGCTCGCGGCTGATCATTGCGATAATTATCTGCACTGGGTTCCTGATCGTTGTTATCGCTTCGCTGATGGTTAAGTCCCGTGCCGGCCTTCCGCCGAACCTGAACGATAATCAAAAGTCTCAGATCGGACCTCTTAAAGAAGATCCGGCACCGATACCTTTGGATATGGTTCGTATTCAACCCGGCACTTTTCGGATGGGACGCGACGATGGCACTGAACTCGAGAGGCCAACGCACAACGTATCAATAGCCAAGCCGTTCTTTATCGATACTCACGAGGTCACATGCCAGGAATATGAGAGTTTTCTGGCTGCCACCCCACAGAGTTCTACGCCGATCGGTTGGAAAGACAGAAAATGCCCTGCGGGAAAAGAACTGTGGCCAGTGTCAGGTATTAACTGGTACGCCGCCAAAGCGTACGCTGAATGGAAGGGAAAGCGGTTGCCTACAGAAGAGGAATGGGAGTATGCAGCGCGGGGAGGAAGCAAGGGTTTCCTTTACCCATGGGGAGAGGTTTGGAAGGATGGGGCCGCAAACGCCGGGACTAGTTCTCCGGGTCACATCGTTAACGTTCGTTCATATCCTGCCGGCGAGTCCAGTTTATTCGATATGGTCGGCAATGTGTGGGAATGGACCTCGTCGGATATCGCAAGCTATGCAGGTGGACGTTTGCCGCAACGACTGGCGAACGGAGACCTTGTCGCGCGCGGCAAGATAATCAGAGGAGGTGCTTGGAATGGCGATGAGAGCATAGCAACGACGACTTATCGTATGGGCTATCCTCCAAGCGGAGCCTCTGATTATTCGAACACAGGCTTTCGCTGCGTGATGGATGTGCCATCCAGATGATGATTGCCGGATGCAAAGCGACGTTTTCAGTAAATGCTTAGCCGAGTCAACCTCATCGCCCTCCAACCACAGCAAGCTGTTAGTTTTGATGTTGCGAGCTTTGATGGAAATCAGGCACAAACCGAAAGAGCTTGCCGGAGATGAATTCTGCGGTTGTGCCGAGACTGCTACAAACTTCGGGTGATAAAATGATAACGAAGCTAAGGCTATTTATCCCGGCCGCGATGCTCGTCGTGTTCTTAGAGGCTTATGCGATTCCGCAAACCCCGACGGGCGCGCCGCCGCCCTCACCCTCAGCCAAAGCACGCATAAACGTGCACCCGAGAACGAGGCGCAAAGCTGTAAGAAGCGAGGGGCCTAGGCAAAGCGGAACCAATATGGTTAGTTTGTGGATTGTTTCGACGCCGCCGAGTTGCCGTGTATTTGTAAACCAAGAAGCTCAAGGCGAGACTGACGCCAATGGTGAATTCGAACTAAGAACGCGCCCTGGTACTTATACAATAAGACTTAGCCGAGAGGGCTATGTCACGAGCGAAGGCGAGGTTGATATAACGCCTGCCCTCGGTTTACAGCAAGAGGTTGAGTTCAATTTAGCGCCGGCTCTACTTACTCTCAACATTGTTACTGATCCGGCCGGCGCCGAGGTCTATCTTGATGATGTGTACAAGGGAACTAGTAACTCAAGTGGTTTGCTCGTCCTCGACCGTCTCAATCCAAGTCAGCCGCACAAATTGAGGATTACAAAACCAGGATATGTGCAACAGTCAGACGTACCGATCACCACATACAGCGGACAAATCTCCATCAAGCTATTGCCAGATTCCATTCGAGTGAAAGTTACTACTGATCCGCCTGAGACTGAAATCTTTTTCGATGATGTCTATAAGGGGTCAACCACGTCTGAGGGCGTCTTAATAATTGATCAAGTCAATCCGAATCAGTCTCATAAGTTGCGCGGGAGTAAGAAGCCCGACTATATAGAGCAGATTAGATTGCTTTCTCCCAACAGCGCTGAGATATCACTTAAGCTTTTGCCAGATCCGATCAACTTATTGGTGAAGGAGATCAGGCAACGATTAGCTGACGCGAATCTGGTCAAGGCGTTTGATGCTTATAACCGATTAGTTGATTACGCCCCAGAGCAACCCGAACTCCCGCGGCTTCTCGAAAGTCTCCTGCAAGGCCTTCAGATGCGATCTACTGATACCTTGAAACGGATTGAGCCATTTGGTTTGGTAATGGACGTGAGTGAGATCGAGGAGATCAAAAAACTCTACGACCAGGCGCGAAAATGGCATCCGGGGGATGACACTGTAGAGACGTATGGAAAGTACTGGGAGATGAAGTTGCTCTTCGTCAAAGCTGATCAAGCTGCTTCAGCTGTTGAGAAGGAAAGCCTAAGGCGAAGTGCGCAATCAATGCTGAATGATCTGGGACAACGAAATCTCCGCAATTTATATCTGCTGATGGAATTAGGTTGGGCCTCGCTGAAGCTTAATGATCCTACCGGCGCGCAAAAATATTTCACCACAGCTCAGGAGCTGCAGCCTGACTGGGCCTATTCTTATTTTGCAAACGCTTTGCTAGCCATTCAGGCTGGCGACCGCGAGGCGAACAAGAAAATCAAGCTGGCGAAATATGAGCAGGCAATTGACGGCTTCGCCAAAGCTCTCAGCCTGAAGCACGATTTTAGTCGAGCCTACGCCTTGCGAGCGATTGCCTATGCTTACATGAAGAAGCACACAGAAGCCGCTGCCAGTGGGTTGCAAGCGATTACGATCGATCCGAAGAGCGCTTATGCTCATTTCGCCTTGGGATTCGCGCACTTTCAGAAGGGCGGCAAAACCGCCTATCGAAGCGCCAAAGATGAATTCGAACGCGCGTTAGCTTTGGATGGAACCGAGCTTGATCAAGCGACAAAAAACTCAATCCAGGAACGACTTGCAAGAATTCACAGATCAATCAAATAGATTTCGGCTTAACTGGTCCAGGCACGATTTCAGTAGGCATCCGCACGAGCACCTGTTCATCGTCGCGACTCGATCTGGTCAGAACAATTTGGTTTTCGGCAGGCGCGTGGTGCGGTCTTGTGTGCGTTGCCTTCATTCCACCTGGCTGGTTTTGTGAACGATCCTTCCGAAACCGATTGAACCGCCAGACCTTCGATTCGAAGTCCAGGGTTTCTTAGTGCCCAATTAGTGTCCAACTGTGTATCGGAAGGTCACTCGGTGGGATCAGTGGGAGTACCGAATAATCGACTGTGCTTAGTATTTTCAAATTTCCTCAGTAATACAGAGAAGGGAACTCATCCACCTAGTCCCCCCTTCGGCACCAAATCCTTTAGTATCAATAACTTAGACGATGCGGATTCTACATCAAACGCCTGCTTGGTGTCTACCTCAGACTCACCTCAGACTCAATGTTCAAAAGTTAGAGAAACGTTAGAGCCGTCCCGGAAAACGTCCCACAAGTTCTCTCTGCGCAACCGTCAGACTCTGGAAGGAACACTCCCAATGCTTTCCTGCCAGTCATGATGACATTGTCGCTGCTCACGGCCGCGATTTCCGCCGCGAACACCGCCATCATTAAGCCCTCGGAAATTGGCCCCAGTCACAGGCGATGAAACGCAAGACAGGACTCAAGCGAAGAACTATCAACTGATGAGATTTGTGGTCCCGCGTGTCATCGAGCATCCCTGAATCCTTTCTTTCAGTACCGCTGTCACTTTCTCGTAGATGAACTCATCATCCTTTTCATCGAGAGCGACCTTTCCGAATTCGATCGGTTCGCCGAAGCTGACTTTGACCTTTGCCAAGCGAAAGCCCCACGTGCGTAAGGGGCACTGCCTTCGGCACCCCGGTTGTGCCTGAGGTGTACATTAGGAGCGCGAGATCATTTGGCCGTGCGGGTGGCGGAGCGGCGACGAATTCCGGCGGGACCGGGGTGCGCGCCCAGTCTCCGAAATTAGCCAGACCCTCCGGCTGTTGCGGTGGTACTAATACAACAGCAGGAATTCGCCGGCCCAGTTGCTCGCAGGCAGCCCGGAGCTTCTCCACTGAAGCAGGTGAAACAAAAGCGAGCTTCGCTCCCGAACCCTGTAAGAAAGCGGTCAGGGCGGCCGTGGTCGCTGCAGGATCCATCGGTGTGACTACTGCGCCGCGATAAATGATTCCAAGATAGGCAATAGCCCAATTGCGGATGGTTCTCGCCGATGATCGCTACGCGATCACCAAAAGCAATTTGTTCCTGGGTGAGGCGATAAGCAATGCTGCGGATTTGCGAGAGCATTGCCCCGAAGGTGATGGACTCAGTGCCCTCCGGCCTGATCAGCGCCATGGCGACCTTGTCCGGGCGGGGGCTCGCCACGTCGACAACTCTTTGGCAGAAAGAAAGCGTGTCTAGAGCTGGATCGTTCTCGTCTTGAACTGGACACATCATCATCGTGCCTACAGGTAGGTATTACAAGAGCGTTCAGGCAATGTGTATGCCGACGTGCGCCATGCTTTGTCTCAACTCCATGCGCGGGTGGGCGGCTGAAAGTTGTCAAAGATTTGGGTAAGACCGGTAGGGCTTAGTGGACGGCTATCAGTTGATTCGTTGCAGAGTCAGGAGTGAGTAGCCTCCCAATACTTCTCATGCACCCGTTTCGCCCAGCTCCAGAAGCGACTTTGACGAACGCTCCCAGCATCATCGGACCAAAGATCCTTGTGGAAGTAGATGCTCTTTCCGTCGCTTTCAATCACGGTTTGTAAATCGTGCTGGTAGTGGGTAACCGGACCGCCGCCGGCAATCTCTGCGGCCAGATTCGCAGCGGCCACCTCGGCTTGATTAACGGCCATATGGGCTAGCTTCGGACCCGCCAAGTTCACACAGTCGCCGATCGCGTACATTCGATCAGCGCCGAGCACGTTCATCGTCCAGTCCACGTTGATGTAATTGTCGTCGTCAGTGATGCCCAGACGGGAAGCCGCGCTTGATCCACGGAATGGTGGTAGCAGCATCAGGAGATTGTAATTGAGGTCACGTCCGTCGCTACTTGAGATGCTGTCCGCACTTATCCTATCAATCGGAAAGTCTGACAGGTGTTGAATAGATCGTCTTTCCAGAGCCTGAGTCAAGGTCGCCGCCATCTTGTCGTCATCGAACTCCGACCGGATTGTAGAGGGACTGACGATGGTGATGCTGGTGCTCGCGGGATCGCCATTCTCTTCCAGCCATCTGGACAAGGCAAAAGCGGTTTCATAAACGGGCACCGGGAGCCGCGCGTCCGGGCATTGACCAATCAGGACTTGTCCACCTTCAAAGTTTCGGATGGCTTCCCCAAATCTTAACGCGCCGTCCAGATCCAACAGATGATGACCATTTTCAAAGAAGCCCGTTACCCTCTCTGTGGCCAGTCGTCGCCCAAGGGCGTAGATGAGGTAGTCGTAGGGCAAACTGCCTTCAACCTCACCATGCGCGAGAATTACCTTGCGGTCGTCGGGATCGATGCGAGCGACTTCACCCTCGATGAAGTTGACGCGACGATGGAGCATCGATTCGCGTAGATCGAATGAAACGTCCTCGGGCTCACACCTTCCAAATGCGAGTCGCACCAGCGCCGGATAAAACAGAAATCGAGAAGTGCGCGACACGAGAGTGATCTGATGACGATCACCCAGCTGTTTGACCAGCGACTCAGCAGCGACGACGCCGCCAAAGCCGCCGCCAAGTATTAAGATCCTGGCCATCGCTTTATCCTACGCTGCGACTTGTTTTGATTCAGGCAGCCGCACGACTTCAACTGAACATTTTGCATGAGCAACGACTGCTTGCGAAACCGATCCAAGCAGTAAACGTTCCCACGTGGGATAGCCGTGCGAGCCAACCACGATCAAATCCGGCTTCCAGGACTCGGCCTCATCCAAAATCACGCGCTTCGGTGAACCCAGAATTGCCTCACTCTTTACCTCAAAAGCTGCGCCGAGACGGGCCTTCAATGTTTGAGCAGCCGCTTCGACGATCGCATCAGATTGCGTGCGAACGGCGCGGTCAAGTTGTTCATAGTAATCCGGCGGCAGAGCCCAGGCTTCAGGGGTGGGTGCAAGCGGCATCTCGTAAGCATGGACCACCCGTATCTCAGACCCCGTAGGCCACCTGCGTCGCGAGACTTCATCCAACGCGGCGTCACTGTACTGGGAGCCGTCTACGCCAATAAGTATTTTCATAATAGGCACCTCTCTTGCTGGCCGACCCAAATCACAGAGAGCCCGCCGAGCGACGTCTTCCTTCAATTGCTATTTAGGCAAGGGTAATGCCTAAAGTTTGTGAACTAAAAAGGACTCGATTTGCCAACTTCCCGGAAGTTAGATTCTGAATGTGCGAATTTTCTCCCTGCTGGTGAGCACCCTCACCCACCCTATTGGATTAGCCGGCGCATCAACCGCCGCTTCACGACTTCAACGAGAATCAGGTAGGTACAGGTTGCAAGAGCGATGAACAGAAGGAAACCTAACGGCAGGGGAGTGAAGCCAAGCAGGGCGCCGAGTGACGTGTAAGGCAGCACGATTCCAAACGCCACCACTGAAACAGTGGTCAGCGTCAAAGCCAAACTCGGTCTGCTCCGAAAGGGATTGCGGGCGGTACGAATGACAAAGATGACTAACGTTTGAGTTGCCAGAGACTCGACGAACCAACCAGTGTGAAAGAACTGTTCGGAAGCGTGAAAGATTTTAAGCAAGGCAAAGAAGGTCAGGAAGTCGTAGATCGAACTCAGCGGTCCAATATAAATCATGAAGTCGCGGATCATCTTCACGTTCCAGCGCTGAGGTTTGTGAATGAATGTCTCGTCAACTTTATCGGTCGGGATGGTCACCTGCGCCAGATCGTAGAGAAAGTTATTCAGCAAAATCTGTGTGGGCAGCATCGGTAGATATGGCAGGAAGCTGGCCGCCACCGCCATGCTGAACATGTTGCCGAAGTTCGAACTCGTTCCCATCAATAAATACTTCATTACGTTGCCGAAGGACTTGCGCCCCTCGATAATGCCCTCATGCAAAACACTAAGACTGCGTTCAAGCAAGATAAAATCGGCGGCGTCTTTGGCGACATCGACCGCGGTAGAAACGGATATGCCCACATCGGCCGCATGCAGTGAAGGCGCGTCGTTAATGCCATCGCCCAAATAACCGACCACGTGGCTACGAGCTTTGAGCGCCAGAATTATCCTGTTCTTTTGTGCCGGAGAGACCCGCGCGAAAACCGAAGTCTGCTCGACGACGTGCGCGAGAGCTGGGTCGGTCATCCTTTCGAGTTCCTCGCCGAGAATAATGCGATCGCTATCGAGGCCCACCTGCGAGCAGATATGTTGTGTTACCAGCTCGTTGTCACCAGTAAGAATCTTGACTTCAATTCCATCGCTTCGCAGGGCGAGCAAAGAGGACTTTGCACTCTCCAGCGGCGGATCGGAAAAAGTCAGATATCCAGCGAGGACCAGATTCTTTTCATCGTCGGCGCGGTAAACATCTTTCGGTGGCACGGTCGAGTAAGCGACGGCCAGCATGCGGAATCCCTGCGCACAGAACGCGCGATAAGTTGCTTCGGAACGTAAGCGGGAATCGTCGTCCCACGGATTCTGTTGTCCATCAAGCTCGTAACCACTGCATACCGGCAAAACGCTTTCCGGCGCGCCTTTGGTGATTAGCAGCCTCTCATTCGCGTGTTCCACGACAATCGAAACTCGACGCCTCTCAAAGTCGAAGGGAATCTCATCGATCTTCCGATATTCATGAATGTCCGGGCGATCGTGGCGCAGCACTGCGGTGTCCAGTGGATTACTTTGGTGTCGCTCCTTAATTGCCTCGTCAAGCGGATTGGTGACGCCGGTTTCATGCAGGCTATTCAGATAGGCCATCAGGAACACTGGCTCACACGGTTTACCAAATGGATCGACGTGCTGGTCAAGCGTCATCTCACCGCTGGTCAACGTGCCGGTCTTGTCGCTGCACAGAACATCGATGCTGCCAAAGTTCTGCATTGCTTCAAGGTGCTTGACGATTACTTTCTTACGGGCCATGTGAACGGCGCCCCGGCCCAAAGTGACCGTCGTGATCATTGGAAGAAACTCAGGTGTCAACCCAACTGCCAGCGCCACGGCGAACAGCAAAGACTCCATGAAATTGTGATGAAGAACGACACTGATCAGCAGAACAAAGAGCACCAGCAGAATGGTGGTCTTCATAACTAGCAAACCGAATTGTCGGGTGCCTCTTTCGAACTCAGTTTCGGGTGGCTTGGCAGCGAGCCGAGTGGCGATGTCCCCAAACGTCGTGTTCTTTCCGGTAGCTGCAACTACAGCTGTTCCCGTTCCGCTGACGATCGACGTACCGAGAAAGACTTTGTGCCTATCGTCCCCTTCCGTCTCTTTGCGTGATTGAGGATCGACGGCGAATTTCTCGACGGGCAAAGACTCACCCGTAAGCGCGGCTTGCTGCACGTGTAGATCGCGCGCCTGAACCAGAGCGGCGTCGGCCGGCACCAGATCCCCTGCAGCGAGCCTAATGACATCGCCCGGAACTACCTCGCGCCTTGGTGTCTCAATCCATTTTGCGTCCCGCAAAACGGAAGCGGTGGGAGCAACTTCTTTGCGAATGCGATCTACCGCACGTTGCGAGCGAAACGTCTGGATGAAGTTCAGCGCCGCGCTTAACAGCACCATCAGAACGATGATCGAAGCATTGAGCGTTTCGCCCACTGCGGCGGAAATGGCGCTGGCTGCGAGCAGAATGATCGCGAGCGGATTGGCAAAAAGAAGCAGGATCTGAAAGACGGTGGCGGTCCGCTTAGAAGCCGCGGGTTCATTTGGCCCAAATTGCGCCAGTCGATTTCTAGCTTCAACCGAAGTTAGACCGCTTGCTTGTTGGCTGGGGGTGGGCGAGGCGAAGCTATGGGTAACCGAATGGTTGGGTTTGGGCGATGACGGGTCGGGTGTTGACACGGCTGCAGAAAACGATGCCTAAGCTGAAGCGAACCGGCGAGCTTGATCACAGTATTTTTTCGCGCGGCTTGCGGCTCTTGTCCCAGGGATCCGCGACGGGATAGTCCGAGATCTCCGTCCCGTTGTCGGCCTGCGTTAGGCGAGCGACGGCGCGGAGCGGGTTAGTAGCGAATTCGGCAACGCTTCCCGTGAACGCAATCCGACCTTCATCCAGCACGATGACCCGGGTGAGCGGAGTTGTTCCCGGCGTCACCTCCTCAATTATTACGCCGCTCGAGGATTGTACCGCGCGATGCGTTGCCAGGTATGGTATTTCGTCAAGTTTCTTGGTCACGTAGAGGGACGACATTCCGTAAAGATCGCGGGCGCGTACGATGAGATCGAGCACCTGAATCGCGGTCAGCGGATCAAGACCAGAAGCCGGCTCATCGAAAAGCATGATCGAGGGCCAGCCAATGAGGGCGCGTGCAATTTCCAGCCGCCGCCGCATCCCACCCGATAACTCAGCGGGAAGCTTTTCCGCATCCTGATCGAGCCCGACAAAGCGCAGGACTTCCATCACGGATTTTTCGGTTTCGTCATCCTTGACTCCATGCTCGACCAATCGATAAGCCACATTGTCGTAAACATTCAATCCGGTGAATAGCGAGTCCTCCTGAAAGACAATGCCCATGCGACTGCCGCGCAAGTCTAGCAATTCAACCTCGCTGAGCGACCCAACATCCTGGCCTTCGATGAGCACCTGCCCGCTGTCGGGATGCTCCAACGCAATAGCCAAACGCAGCAATACCGACTTCCCGGAGCCGGAGACCACAGTAATGAAGATCATTTCGCCGCGTTCCAACTTGAAACTGATGTCACTCAAGACTCGCTTCTCGTCAAAACTCTGCGAGACGCTACGAAATTCGAGCGCTGGAATATTGTTAGTTTGTTTTGCCATTGCCATTTGTCCTGCGTTTACGTCTTCTGGTCCGAACAACTTCGACTGAGCAATGGGCGCGCGCCGCGACTGCGGCTGCCGTGCTGCCCAACAGGAATCGTTCGACTCGGTTGGTCAAACCAGTGGCGCCTACGAAAATGCAGTCCGCTCGCCATTCTTCGGCGACCTGGACAAGAAGCTTCTTCGGATCACCTTCAAATACTTCAGCCGTCGCCCGCAGACCCGCAGCCTTCAACTTTCTGGCCGCGGCGTCAACCAATCGCTGCGACTTCTTTTGCTCTTTCTTATTGATTGACTCTACCGATTCTCTGAGTGGCGGAGCCATGCCACCGACATAAGTCAGTTCCAGCGGCTGATCGACGGTGACGACGCGCACTTCACTCTTTGCCGGCCAGTTGCGCGCAATTATTTGTTCGAGCGCTTTATCCGCATTGCGGGAACCATCCAGCGCTAGCAGCAAACGCACTGGAAAATCCGGTTCGTCCAACTTTCCGCGCGCGACCCGAACTGAACAACGAGCCTCATTGAGCAGCCACTGGGAAATGCTTCCGAGAAACAAGCGGCCCAATGCTGAGCGGCCATGAGATCCGGCGACGATCAAGTCTGCCTTCCACTCCTCCGCCTTCGCAAACAGTTCCCAATTCGGCGAACCCCAAAGAGCTTCGTGTTTTACTTTCCAATTCGGAAAGTTTGCCTGGAATCGGGCCGCAGCTTTAGCCGCCATCCCATCAGCATCTTTAACAGCCTGAGAGGCTGACATGTACTGTCGTTCGAGCCCCAGCGGACTTTTGGCCGTGGTGGCCATCCCAAGGATTTCATAAGACGAGGGCGGTGGTGGTGGTAGCCAAACTTCGGCGACGGACATCACCAGTGCTTCGCCTTTTTCCGGTAACCCCGCGTGAGTCAAATCATCCAGCGCAGAATCCGCGCAGTGCGAACCGTCGTAAGCAATCAGCACTCTCATAAAACCTCCCTGAGGTAGCAGCAAAACTGCAACCGATACAGGGCAAACCTCGTACCTGCGCGCCCGACGTGAAAATCCGCCGATTAGCCTGTCTAATGGAAATGAAAAGTGAGTAAAACTCCGCAGCGCGTGATGAAAACCCACTTATTTAAGCCTGGAATCGATCGGGCCTCAGCGAAAATTGATGCATTTGTTGGCACAGAGAATGCCGCTCAGGACAAGGAACAAATTGCAGTGAGAATTCACTCTATAAAATGATTCGCGCGACGATTAACAATCGTATCTACGAAATAGCTGACGGACTGTCTATTCTGGATGCGGCGAGGTCGGTTGGTATCGACATCCCCACTCTCTGTCACGATCCGAGACTAAAACCAATCGGCAGTTGCCGCATATGTCTGGTACAGGTTGAAGGGCGGCCACATCCTGTAACCTCTTGTAATAATCAGCTAGCCGAAGGGATGGTTATCTCAACGCACACACGAGCGCTTGAAAACGAGCGGAAGACGCTGCTGCGCATGTTGGCCCAGGATCATCCGAGCGACTTGTTGCACCGGTCTCCTGACAAAGAGTTTTATCGGCAAGCGTTGCATTACGGTTTGAATGAAGCTGATTTTGATGGGCAGTATCAGGCTGGACTTCTGGACGACTCTCATCCCTATATCCACGTCGATATGTCGCAGTGCATTCTCTGCTACCGATGTGTGCGCATCTGTGAAGAAGTGCAGGGACAATTCGTTTGGGAAGTGCTTAACAGAGGGCACGAAACTCGGATCGTGCCGGATTCGCAAACGAACTTGCGCGAAAGCTCCTGTGTGAGTTGTGGCGCGTGTGTAGATACTTGTCCGACCGGAGCCCTCGAAGACAAGTCAATCCTTGCGCGCGGTATGCCAACCGACTGGACGCGCACCACCTGCCCATACTGCGGCGTCGGTTGCGAGATAGACGTGGGCGCAAGGAATAGTCAACTCGTCACCATAAAGCCGGTGGCAGACGCTCCGGTAAACAGAGGACATCTCTGCGTCAAAGGCCGATATGCTTTCGACTTTGTTTCAGCCGAAGACAGAGTGACTCAACCGCTGATACGCGATGGCGCCTCCTGGAAATCAGTTTCATGGGAGGACGCAATCGCTTTCGTCGCCCACGAGTTCAAACGAATCATCGCAGCCCATGGGCCGGATAGTATCGGAATTCTCGGCTCGGCTCGCGGGACCAACGAGGAAGCCTATCTGACTCAAAAATTCGCTCGCACGGTAATCGGCACGAACAACGTGGACTGCTGCGCCCGTGTTTGTCATGCGCCGACCGCGGCGGCAATGAAAATAATGCTGGGCGCGGGCGCCGCGACCAATTCCTACGATGACATTGAAAGCGCTAAGACGATTCTGGTGTGTGGCAGCAACGCAAGTGAGAATCATCCAATTGTGGGCACGCGGATTAAGCAAGCGGCTTTGAAAGGCGCAAACCTGATCGTTATCGATCCTCGCGCGATCGAACTTGGCCAGTACGCCGCGATTCATCTGCGTCCACGTCCGGGCACAAACATTCCATTATTGAATGCGATTGCGTGTGCCATTGTCGAGGAATCTCTTTGCGATGAATCGTTCATTCGCGAACGGGTGACAGAGTTCATTGAATTTCGAGAATTCATTAAAGAGTTCACGCCGGAGAAGGTCGCAGGCATGTGCGGATTGGACGCGGGTGTGATCCGCGAGGCGGCGCGGCTGTACGCGAGCGAAAAACCTTCCACGTGTTTCCACGGCTTGGGCGTGACCGAGCATACGCAAGGCACGGAAGGCGTAATGTGTCTGGTCAATCTCGCGCTGCTCACAGGCAACATCGGGAAGCCGGGAACCGGAATTAATCCTCTGCGCGGCCAGAACAATGTGCAGGGCGCAGCGCACATGGGTTGCGATCCCGGAATACTAACGGGCAGTGTTCCCATCAAGGACGCCAGAGAGTCCTTCGAAAGAGTTTGGGATGCGACCGTCCCCGCGCAACGCGGAATGAACCTGCCGGAAATGATGGAGGCCGCGGGAAGCGGAAGCTTGAAAGCACTCTGGGCCATCGGTTACGACATCCTTCTTACCAATCCAAATGCCAACGCCACTGAGCAGGCATTGCACTCACTTGAGCTGCTCATAGTTCAAGACCTATTCATGAACGAGACGGCTCGTTTTGCCAGAGTCTTTCTGCCGGCATGTTCGTCATTCGAAAAAGACGGCACGTTCATGAATTCCGAGCGGCGCATTCAGCGCGTACGAAAAGTTATTGAGCCAATAGGCCAGACTAAGCCCGATTGGGAGATCATCTGCGCAGTAGCTGCATCGATGGATGAAGGCAAGTGCTTTGGCTACTCATCAGCCGAACAGATTTGGAACGAAGTACGACAAGTGTGGCCGGCGGGACGTGGCATTACCTACAATCGCCTGGAGCATGCAGGAATCCAGTGGCCGTGCTGGAATGAAAACGATCCAGGAACCAAAATACTTCACCGCGAGAGTTTTCCACACGGCAAGACGACAGCGCTTCGTCGAGTTGCATACTGGCCCTCAGTGGAAGTAACTGACACAGAGTTTCCGTTCCTTTTGAACACGGGTCGCACGCTGTACCAATTCAATGCCGGAACTATGACGCGACGAACACCCAACGTCGATTTGTTGCCCACAGACTATCTGGATATCGCTCCAGAAGATGCTAAGCGCTTACGAGTCAAGAATGGCAATCGCGTCAGAGTGCGAAGCCGATATGGTGAGGCCGCTTTACCGGTCAGAATTGATTCGCTGGTGAAGCCGGGTGAAGTGTTTGCGACTTTTCACGATGCAAATATTTTTCTCAACCGGATCACGAGTCCTAATCATGATCGCTATGTGAAGACACCCGAATACAAAGTCACTGCGGTTTCCATCTCCAGAGTCTAGTGATCCGGTTGGGGCTATCAAAAATCCGCGAGTTTGCTGACCGGTAGCGTCATACGCAAGGCGTTGGCGATTGCCAGAACGTCGATAATTTCTTGCGTAACCGCGCCTGCCACTGGCGGGAGATAACCCGAAGCCGCCAGAAACATTCCGATTACGCTAAGTCCCATGCCGCCGATGGCGCTTTGAAGCGCAATTACGCGCATCCGCCGACCGATGTGAATCAACTCATCCACCCTTCGCAACGAAGTATCCATGATGACGGCATCTGCAGCCTCTGAGGTGATGTCGCTATTTTGACCGAAAGCCACGCCCACCGTGGCTGCCTGCATTGCCGGCGCATCATTCATGCCGTCGCCAACGAAAAGCGTAGCGCGATGCTTGGCTTCGGCGGTGACGATCTCCACTTTATCCTCAGGACTCTTGCCTGCGTACACCTCAGTGATCCCGACCTTGCCGGCGAGATAGCGAACTTCCGACTCGCGGTCTCCTGACAACAAGATGATCTTAGTTACGTCGTGTCGCGGGGAAAGGTGCTTTACAAAACTTCCGCTCTCGTGTCGTGGCTCGTCACGAAAGCGGAGAGCAGCAGCGTATACACCGTCGATGAAAATTAGACACTCCAGGCCAGTGCTAACCGGCGGAAGATGCTCAGGCACTGTCCCGTCTTGGCCGATCAATGCGCCGCGACCTGTGATTTGGATCGTGCGTCCGGCAACGATTCCGCGCATGCCTTCGCCGGGTTTTTCGCTGATTTCAGTCACCGCCGGTAAGCTGAGTTTTTGATCTTCGGCCGCCTTCGAGATCGCCAGAGCGAGAGGATGCTTTGAGTATTGCTCCAGACTGGCGGCCAATGTCAGGACCTCGCTTTTCGCAAACAAAGGAGCACAGATCACTTCAGTAAGCGACGGCCTTCCATATGTAAGAGTTCCGGTTTTATCGAAAACGAGGGTACGGCATTGGTCTACTTGCTCAAGAATGGCGGGATTCTTAATGATGATGCCGTGACGCGCCGCCAGTGAGATTGCGCCGATCACCGTCACGGGAATGCCAATCAACAGAGGGCATGGAGTAGCGATCACAATCACTGCCAGGAAGCGGTCGGCATCACCGCTCACCATCCAGCCGAGGATAGCAATTGCGAGCGCCGCTGGCGTGTACCAGGCGCTTAAGCGATCGCCAAGCCGGCGGAGTCTGGGCCGTTTTTGCTCGGCGTCTTTCATCACTTGCATGATCCGCGCGTAACGAGAATCGACGGGAAGCTTTGTGGCCTTAATCGTCAGAACGCTTTCTCCATTGACGGCTCCTGACAGAACCGTCGAGCCCGGCGCTTTCGACATTTCAAACGGCTCGCCGGTGAGATAGGACTCGTCCATTGTTCCACGGCCGTCGATCACAATGCCGTCAACCGGACAGTACTCGTGGGGCAGAACAACCAGGATTTCTCCGATCGACACTTCCTCCAGCGATATGTCGCGAATTCCCGAATTCGATTTCTTATGCGCGACGCGTGGCATGCGTTTGGCCAAAGCATCCAGCACCGAAGAGGCGCGACGCGTTGCATAGTGCTCCAGTGCCACTCCACCCGAAAGCATCAAGACAATAATTGCTCCCACGAGATATTCACCCAGGGCTACAGAGGTAACGATCGACAGACCTGCCAGAACGTCAGACCCAAACTCGCGCGCCATCAGACTTCGGCCCAGCGAAACCAATAGGGGCAGACCACCCACTACCAGAGTCGCAAATAACGGCAGTAGGGTCACCAAGGGAAAGGCATAGACAACGAAACGCAGCACGAGGTAGAGCAACACCCCGGCGAGTGAGAATGCTGCGATATAGGTTTCGCGCGAATACCTGGGCCAGTGACTGGTGCGAACTCTGTTCGCCGGTATGCTTTCAGTGACGAGACTTGAGGCTGACATCTCAGGTTAATCAGGCATTGCGTGTGCCACGCAGCGAGTGATTAACCACGAGTCCTGCTGCGACATCCCGTCATTCCGAGTTAACAACCTTAAGCTTTCTTTTTTGTCTGAACTCGGAAAAAACTGAACTGAAAGCGAAGGGATGCCTACCAATGCAGCCATAAAAGGCGATGGGAAAATGTTCTCGTTAAGGTGCGCGAAAACTCTCATTCCATTCGAAGTCACAGATGATTAACGGCCAGAAATCAGCTCGCTATCACGCTAACAGCGGGCACAATTATTGCTCTGTCTAAGGTGAAAGGCTGGTCTCGTCATGCGCGGGACAATCACATTTGACCACCACGCTCAGCACGCCTGGTTACACTTCGCAATTCGACTTCTTATCGCGATGCTGCTGATCTTTTTACTCCTCGTACTTACTGAGAACTCTATTGGGAAACCTGCGAAGGAGGAATTGACGTCAGCTGAAATGCTGGAAGCCGAGCAGCAACTTTCTGGTCTAGGCTATTGGACCGGACCAATCGATGGCGTGTTCGATGGCGACTCCAAGCATGCACTGATTGCGTTTCAAAAAATAGAAGGCCGCAAGCGCACGGGACAACTGACGCCCGACGAACTCGAAGCTTTGAGGTTGGCCGCCCGCCCTGAGCCTCGTGATTCAACTTATCCACACGTTGAAGTCGATCTTACGCGTCAGGTCTTGATGGTTGTGGACGTAGTAGGTCAGGCAACCCACATCGTTCCTGTCTGCACTGGGAACGAAAAGAAATACATGGATCACGGAGAGATTCATCGCGCGCATACGCCGCGGGGCAAATTCACAGTGCTAAGAAAAATCTCTGGTTGGCGGCTCAGTTCACTCGGACTTCTCTACTATCCGAACTACATTGTTAACGGCATCGCAATTCACGGCAGCCTGTCGATCCCTGCTTTTCCAGCGAGTCACGGCTGTATCCGCATTCCAATGTTCGCAGCGAAGGAAATAAGCGAGATGACTCCGGTGGGTACAATTGTTCTTGTTTATGATCGCTAGACATTCATGGTGAAGGCCGAACACTATCCAGCTGAGTTGATCGAAAGAACGGACGTATCGGCAAGTCTCGTGGTCTTCCGGTTTCTGGCCGCCGAACAACCCTCATTTACTGCAGGCCAGTACGCGACCATTGGCGTCATGGCGGACGGAGATGTCATCGAAAGGCCTTACTCGATCGTCTCGTCGCCTGGTGAACGATTCCTTGAGTTCTTTGTCGAATTGGTGCCAGGAGGCGACCTAACTCCAAAACTGTGGGAGTTGAAGTTGGGATCGCGCATTCTGATCCGCCGGCGGATCGTGGGCAAGTTTACCCTTGCGCCTAGCGTCAAGCGACACTTGATGCTGGCCACCGTCACCGGCGTGGCGCCATTCATAAGCATTCTGAGAACTCAACAGATTGAACGTCGGCGCGGAAACGTACCGGACGATCAGTTTCTTCTAATTCACGGCGCGAGTCGGGTTGCGGATTTCGGTCCTTATCTCGGCGAACTCGAGGAGTTATCACAAGGAGGAGCACTAACTTACGTACCAACCATTAGTCGGCCGTGGAAGGAACCATACTGGAAGGGCGAGACGGGACGTGTCGAGGATATCGTGCGCAAATACGCTGACCAGGTTGGAATGGACCACACTAACTCGATCGCGTACGCGTGTGGTCATCCCAATATGGTTGAGAATGTCAAAAACATCCTGGTGCGCAAAGGCTTTGGCAAAGACCAGATTAAAGAAGAGGAATACTTCAAATTACATGACATTCCGTCTCAAATTGGCAACGCACGAGCTTGATTCGTCGCCAGGACCACTGCCTTCTAAGTTGAACCCTTTACTACTATCGGTTCCCGGTATCAGTCAATTCACATCATTGCATCAGCCATCTCCGGCAGCATTGGTGATCGAAATCGCAGCAAAGCCGTCACACCATCCTCGGACTTAATCGCCAGCGCGGCGTCCACGCCTTCATCAGTCTGTTCCAGACTGACTTCCGTGGGTCGGCTGATAGTATGAGTTACATGATCGTCGGCTTTACCGCCGGCCATGATCGAAATGGAATTGCCGTGGGCCTCATTCGATTCATCGGTGATGCCTTCAAAGGCGAGCTCGCGTTCTTCAATCTGGGCGCCGATGTCGGCTCCCAGGATTTCAAGTGTCGCCACCCAACCTTGATGTCTACGGCTAAAGTCATCGAAGAACGATGGCCATTCGGCTCTGGTTATTTCCCGGGTTTGCATAAGATCTCCTGTTAACTTCAATTTGGAACGTCCGTTAAATTGCGCCTGTCATTTTCTTATCCCTGGCAAATGATCTCTACGTTCAAGCGACGCAACAGACGTGCCCCTCAAGAGTATTCTCGGAAGCCGCCTGAAGCCGCCTTAGGGGAGCAACGACTGGTTTAGAAGCCCCCCGTGCCCAACAGTCGCGAACTTTCACACACGCGTGGGCAGCTTTACCCACAGGGCAGGCGTAACCGCTTTAGTGCTGCCGAAAATCTGAGAATCTTGGCTTGGCCTACCGGAATGCTGATTGCGAGTCGTCAGTGTGTATCACTTGAGGCGGCAGAGAACTCTGAGGGTGTGGCATGTTCATTCACAACATGACTGAAGCGGAATGTCGACATGCACTGAAGCAGGCAAGTGTCGGGAGGATAGCCTGCGCGCGTGACCAACAGCCTTATGTTGTGCCGATCTATTTCGCCTCGGATCAAGATCATCTCTACGCCATCAGCACCATCGGCCAAAAAATCGATTGGATGCGAGCCAACCCACTTGTCTGTGTAGAGATCGATAACATCACGAGCAACGACGAGTGGATGAGCCTGGTTGTTTTTGGACGCTACCAGGAGCTACCGGATCTTCCTAAATACAACTACGCGCGTGAGCACGCTCTTGAGCTTCTACAAAACCGTTCCACTTGGTGGTGGGAACCTGCCTGGGTGTGTGGAGACCATAGGGAAACGGCACACTCTTGTACGCCGGTTGCATATCGCATTCACATCAATAGCATTACCGGCCACCATGCGACGCCAGATATTGCGCAAACCGGCGCAAGCCACCTTCGGGAGTCGCCAGTAAAAGATAACTGGTTTGCCGGTCTCTTTCGTGGCTGGCGGGCACAAAGCAAAGGGAAGGATCTGCGATGATCAAATTAGAACGCATACTTTGTCCCACAGATTTGACTACGGAATCAGACGAAGCACTGAGATATGCGATAGCCCTCGCCTGCGCATACAACGCCAAATTGATGCTTTTGTATTGTCGCGAACCCGGCTCGGTTGTCGAGTGGGCCAACAGTTCACAAGCGGCACGGCTATTCGAGCAAGCCCTGTTCAAATATATGGATGCAAACGAGGTGAAGGCGCTGGATTGGGAACCCGTCCTGGTTGAAGGTGACAACGTAGGCAAAGCAATCGTGAAGGAAGCCTTGAAGAGGAATGCCGATCTCATTGTTATGCGTTCCCGGCGGCGGCCTCATGCTGCCGCGCTGCTGGGGTCTACGGCGGAAACGGTCTGTCAAAAAGCTCCGTGTCCAGTGCTGGTGACGCACCCGAGCGAGCGCGAATGGGTGGGATTAACCACTTGTCAGATCGATCTTCAGCGCGTGCTTGTCGCTTATGACAACTCTGCGGACGCAGATCTGGCGCTGAGTTACGGAACCTCGCTAGCCCAGCAGTATCAGACGGAAGTACATCTATTGCACGTAATCAGCGATGAAGCTCCGGATGAACCCGAGCTGGCCTGGTCCGAAGCGAGCCGCGAAAGTTCATATGAGATCGCCGCGCGCCGCTTGCAGCAAGTCATTCCGAAGGAGGCTTGCCTTTGGTGCAACATAGTTACTGCCGTTCGCTGTGGTCCGCCATGGCATGAGATCATCGGTTATGCGAAAGAGCACCAGATCGATCTAATTTGCATCGGCGCGAGCGGAAACGGATTCGCTTTGGGAAAGGTGTTTGGTTCAACTACTGACCGCGTCTTGAGGCAGGCGCCATGTCCGGTCCTGGTTTCACGACCAATGAAGGCCACCTCGGCTTCAATCAAAGCGGCATAACGGCGTTCCAAGCTGATAACTAAACAACGCGTATTGGATTGCGGATTATGAAAGCATGGGTTCTGGATAAGCCAAGTTGCGCTGAGTCTCGTCCCTTGTCCCTCACTGACGTCCCCGTCCCACAACCTGCCGACGATGAAGTCCTCGTCAAGGTCCATGCTTGTGGAATTTGCCGCACGGATCTGCACGTCGTGGAAGGCGAATTGCCAATTCGCAAGTCAAGAGTAATTCCGGGTCATCAAGTAGTCGGAACGATAAGTGCGGTCGGTTCTCTGGTTGACGATTTCAAACCAGGAGATCGCGTCGGCATCGCATGGGTCAATCGCACCTGTGGCGTTTGCGAATTCTGTTGTGCGGGCAAAGAGAATCTTTGCGACCGAGCAATGTTTACGGGATGGACGGTTGACGGTGGCTATGCGGAATTCGCCGTCGCCCCGGCGTCTTTCACTTATCATCTTTCCGACGGCTTCAATGATGTTCAAGCGGCCCCGCTTTTGTGTGCGGGCATCATAGGTTATCGATGTCTGCGGCTAACCGGAATTGAAAACAGACACTGGGACGGAGTCAGGCTTGGCCTGTATGGCTTTGGCGCGGCGGGTCACGTCTGTATACAGATAGCTCGGGCGCGCGGAGCCGAAGTCTATGTCTGCACTCGCGATCGTGAAAGACATCAAGCGCTTGCTTCCGAACTGGGGGCTGCCTGGGTCGGTGATGCCGATGCGAAGCCGCCGGTGTCGCTGGACGCGTCGATAATTTTCGCTCCGGCTGGTGAATTGATTCCGGCGGCGCTCAAAGCAATCAAAAAGGGAGGGACGCTGGTGCTGGGCGGCATTCACATGAGCGCGATTCCTTCTTTCGATTATTCGCTGATTTATGGTGAGCGCACGATCCGGAGTGTCGCGAACAATACTCGAGTTGATGGACAGGAGTTTCTAATCGAAGCCGCGCGGATTCCAATTCTCACCCACACGCAGGTGTTTGGGTTTAGTCAGGTTAACGAAGCTCTGATCGCTTTGAAGACTGATGCTATCCGAGGGGCTGGTGTGCTGGATATCGCGCTTGAGAATTCTGGCATCGATTGACCAATGCGCTTTTCCGTGGGCCGTCGAGTCTTGGTGTCCGCCTCTGTCCTTCAGTAGTTTAACTAAAAGACAGTCCGTCCCGTGTGTATTGGTTGGCTTGACTGACGGCAGCGTACGCGAATGAAGCTGTCAGAAGAATTAGCGCGACCGACAGGCAACGCAGAGATCGGATTGACATTGTCATTTCTGCTCTCACTTTTCGGAAGGTCTAGTTTTAATGACTCGCATGGCTCGCAGAGTCTTTCGGTCCGAGGATCAGTCACGTTTCCACGTCACGCGCGCAAGTTTGTTCTCATGCGAGAAATCGTATTCAACTTTCCCGTCAAATGCCTTCTCAAGCGCGTGCCCGAGGCGCTGAGCTAGATGTTCGGTCGTAGTCGTAAGTAGAAGGTTGTTGGGTGATCGCCGCTGCCAGACCATAATTCGGGCCAATGGATTATCCTCGGCCGCGCGTGCCGCCTCATTACGTAGTAGCCCATCAATTTCATCGAGGTGGTCAACAAGGAACGCGCCTTCGATGTAAACGTATCCGCTTGGAGCACCATCTTTGGTTTGGACGCAGGCCGGACAGATCGTAACCCTGGCTGGTTTCCAATTCTGGGGTTCGCTTTGCTTTCGCTCACCTTCAGGCGTCGTCCAACGCCGGCCCGAATAGACCGCGCTGCATGACGCACAGACGGCCGGCTCTTCGGGCGCTCGGTGTGTACGATGCCGGCCAGCTTCGTGATCCACACGCTTCGTGAAAGTAGTGTTGGTGTATCGTTTGTTGCTTCGCATAAGTATCTCCTTTGGAGTCACGGTTGATGGTGGCAACGCTCTAGGGGCCCGCTTATTTTTCAACGCTGGACGCCTGGAACCAATTCCTCGTCGCCGACGGCAGGTTTCCATTCGTGGATGTTCTCAGCAACACGCGTCGGAACGCGCAACTCAACCAGGCATTGATTAATCGTTTCCCAGGTCCGTTCGATGTCATTGTCTAAACCGACTGAAAAGCGAATCAACCCTTCGCCCATTCCCATTTCCTGCCGCTCTGCTTCCGGGATTTCGGCTGAAGTGCTGTGTCCGGGGGCGCTGAACAGCGTCTTGAAATAGCCCAGGCTAACCGCCAAATACCCGACTTTGTCTTCCTGCAAACGCAGCATGAAACGATCGGCCGTTTCTTTGTCTCCCAGATCCACTGCCACAATGCCGCCGTACCCAAACCCGGAATTCATTAGCTGCGTGATCAATTCGTGTTGCGGGTGATGCACCAGACCCGGGTAGTGAACCGGGAGCCCTGCTTCCTCGAATCGCTGTGCCAGGTACAGCGCGTTCCGGCTGTGGTGCCTCATCCGGATATGAAGGCTGTGCAGGTTCTTCAGGATGCTGGCCGCGCGAAGACTATCGAGAACCGGGCCCAGCAACATGCATGGGCCGTGATTAGTATTGGTCAGCCGGTTGATAAAGTCGTGCGAAGAGACAATGCATCCCGCCACGCAGTCGCTGGTGCCGTTGATGAACTTGGTCATGCTGTGCACCACGATGTCGGCGCCGAGCAGAAGCGGCGAAAGAATCAGCGGACTGAAGGTGTTGTCAACCACCAGGGTTAACCCATGATCTCTGGCTACTCGACTCAGCATGGGAATATCGGCAACCTCGAGTAGCGGATTGCTCATGCTTTCGCAATAAAGGACCCGAGTCTTTGGAGCGATCGCTGCCCGCACTGCCTGCTCGTTCCCCAGATCGATGAATCGTGTGGTGATCCCAAATCGTGGCAAAAGATTAGCCAGCAGGGCGTACGTGCCCCCATAAACTGTGTGTTCGGAAACGATCTCGTCGCCGGCGGAACACAATTCGAGCAGGGTGGAACTGATTGCCGCCATTCCTGACGCCGTAACCTGGGCCGACTCTCCGGCTTCCATGCGGGCCAGAGCGGCCGAGAGATACTTGTTTGTTGGGTTCCATTGGCGAGAATAGAGGAAGCATCCTTCAATCTCATGATTGAAGACTTCCTCCATCTTCGCGACACTGTGAAAGGTATAAGTCGATGAGTCACTGATCGACGGATTCACATCTCCGAACTCACCAAATACGAGGTAGTTTTGAATTTCAGTTGCTGGGTCGAATTTCATAAGGGCCTCCTGCGGCACCCTGCATTTAACTGCCTATGAAGGCACACGCTGATTAAGCCTGGATCGCAGGATTCTCTCAGCGCATGCGCTTCAACTGCCTGTTAACATCGCGGCGAAATCGCTTCGTTAGGTTCTCGACCGACTTGTGAATTGTCTTTTCAGACCTTTCAAAATCGATGGTGCGAATGTCATAGCCGCGCCAGACCAGATGATTGGTGCGTGAATCGATCACGTCGAGGATCAACGTTGATTCGGTATAGGGAACCGTCCAAACGTCGACGCGCCCATACGGCGGACCATAGCCGTACCAACGGCCATACCGGTTCATGCTTTCATAGCGTCCGGGAAAGCCGTAGTCGATGAAACGCACGTCGTACTTTCTTTCCAGACCCATAAAGTAGTTGACCAGAAATGTGGGCTCGCCGTTATCGACTTTGGGGAACCTCACTTCTGCGAAATGGAAAATCAGGCCTTCTCGAATCCGGCGATCCCAAAGCTCGTTTTGAGCGATTGGATCGTTGGACATCCGCGTCACAACTTTGAAATCCCATGTGCGAAGCCGGGAAAAGTCGAAATTGCGGTCGTAGTCAGACTTTGTTTCCGCCAGTGCGGTTACGCTGAAAAAGGCGGTCAACAGCAGCGCCAAAATTATCTTGTGTCTCATTTTCGTTTCTCCCTGCTACTAACTTTGGCGAGACGCTGCAAGAACAAAAGGGCACGTCCCAAATCTGTTTGAGACGTGCCCTCGAAAAGTCTTACTGTCCTGCGGTTCCTTAGCTGGTTCCGCTATGAAATAGAATCATCGCGCCTTACCCGTTCTTGCGAACCGGCGGTCTCAATGAAGCCTTTCCCGAACCGGACGGGCATCTTTCAACGCATCCGGCTCTCCCTCACGAGTGAGCTCTCTTCAAGATAGTGAACACCTCTCGTTTGACCGAGAGCATTTCTTCTCCGAAGTACTCGTGACTATGGTCCTTCGCCTTGTGAACGGTATTACCGTCTCCCTGGATGGACATTACTCCATCGACTACTACGACCACTCTGTCCCTGCTGCGATTAGTTATTCAGCCCACCTATCCCGAAGGAAATCGCAAACAGGTTCCGGCGTAGCTCACCTGACAATTTACCCGCCGACTTAGGTCTCCTTCCGATTCCATGACTTGGGGACACCAAGCTTGAGAATAGCCGTGCGATTTACGAAGAACTCACGGCCCTGCGATCGGCAACCAGAACGACCAATCACAGGATGCGAACATGAGAACTGACTCTCACGGCGCATTCATCTCCCACACCACTTAGTTACGGTAGGTGGGTTAATGGAAAGAATCTCGGATTCGACAATTACCGTCTGACCATATCGGCTTCCGTGACCTGCTCTGCGCTGAGTGTAACGCTCACGCAAGCATGGTCCGTTTTCCCTGCAAGCTTGATCTCATGCCCGTTTGTTACGGCTTATGCAACGAACTTCGGCAGGGTTAGGACATCGCTGCTTCGACAACGATGACCGGTTCTAACCGGCTTTGCCATGCGGCCTTTTCGCCGCGCCCTCTGGCTTTGCCCGAAGCTATGGACCCAGACTCTGGGGCGCAGGACAGCAAACTTTCAAAGAACAAATCCCGAAATATTGCAGTGATAAGCATCGCAACGTGTGTGCCATAACGTTTCCCAGCAATATTCAAAACTAATGCAGTTGCTTGGAGAATCGCGCGAGTTTTCGCGCATTACACTGGGGAGCTTTCCTCAGAATCGAGCTTGCTTGCCGGCGGGTTCTAAAGATGCGCCATGTTTTTGGCGGGCACAAATATTGCTGAATTCCGTTTGAGAATTCATGTCAAATCATGCCTGTGAATGGAAATAGGAATCATGTCCCATAAGCAAGTCCACTTTAGATCCGAAGCCCGCGAAAAAATCTTGAAAGGCGCAGCGGCACTCGCAGACGCAGTGCGCGTTACGCTCGGTCCAAAATCAAAATCGGTTTTGATTGAAAAGAAATGGGCCAAGCCTCTCGTTTGCAATGACGGCGTGACAATCGCCAAAGAATTCGAACTGGAAGATCATGAAGAGAATCTTGGCGCTCAGATGATTCGCGAAGCCGCCGAACGAACTGGCGACAAAGTAGGCGACGGAACCAGCACGGCGACGATTCTGGCGCACGCAATACTTGCAGACGGAGTTCGCAACGTAACTGCCGGGGCTAGTGCAATTGATCTCAAACGGGGTTTGGATCGGGGACTTCGGGTTGCGGTCGAACAACTGAAACGCATCTCGCGCCCAGTCGGCAGTCGCAAAGAAAAAGCGCAGGTCGCAACCATCTCTGCACACAATGACGCATCTATCGGCGAACTTGTCGCTGATGCAGTCGAGAAGGTAGGCCAGGAGGGCGTGATCTCGGTCGAAGAAGCAAAGGGAACAGAAACCATGCTCGAAGTCGTCGAAGGCATGCAATTCGACCGCGGGTATCTTTCGCCTTACTTCATTACCGATGCGGAAAAGCTTGAAGCCGTTCTCGAAGATCCTCTGATTCTTCTCAACGAGAAGAAGATAACGAATCTCAAAGATCTGCTGCCGTTGCTTGAGCAGGTGGCGAAGATGAGCAGTTCGCTGCTGATCATAGCCGAAGATGTCGAGAGCGAGGCCCTCGCGACTCTGGTGGTAAACAGACTGCGGGGCGTACTGCCGTGTGCGGCGGTGAAGGCTCCCGGCTTTGGCGATCGCCGCAAAGCAATGCTTGAAGACATTGCCATCCTGACCGGCGGGAAAGTCATTTCCGAAGACCTGGGCTTGAAACTCGAAAATGTCACCATCAATGAGCTAGGCAAGGCGAAAAGGGTCGTGAGCGATCGCGAGACCACTACCATCATCGATGGCGCCGGCGGAAAGGAAGGGATCAACACTCGCTGCGATGAAATTCGCAAACAGATCAAAGACACGACCTCCGACTACGATCGCGAGAAGCTGGAAGAGCGCCTGGCGAAGTTGGCTGGCGGAGTAGCGGTCATTCGGGTTGGCGCGCCCTCTGAAGCGGAAATGAAGAGCCGCAAAGAAGCTTTCGATGATGCAATCAGTTCCGCGAAGGCAGCGGTAGCCGAAGGCATTGTTCCCGGGGGCGGACTCGCCCTGCTGCGCACAATCGAAACCGTCGAAGCGGAGGCGGAGAAATGCGACGGTGACGAACGAACGGGCCTCCTCATTCTCAAACGCGCGCTCGAAGCGCCCACCAGACAGATAGCCGAGAACTCGTCGGTCGATGGGGGTGTGGTGGTCGATAAGATGCGCAGCGGGAGTGGCAACTACGGCTTTGACGCAGCTTGTGGCAAGTATGTCGACCTGATGGAAGCTGGAATCATCGATCCAACAAAGGTCGTCCGTATCGCTTTGGAAAACGCAGTCTCAGTCGCGAGCGTTCTGTTATTGACGGAAGCCACGCTAACCGATGTGCCCGAGCCTAAGACAAATCGCGCCTCAATGAATCAGACGGCGATGGACCAGAGCTACTAGACAGGCTCCCCTAAACAGCCCATCTGCATCTAAGCAATGTGATGGAACGAGTTAATTCACAAGTTGCAGAACGGCTCGCCGAAGTTGCCCGAATACTCGAGGCGCAAGGCGCGAACATCTTCCGGGTGGGCGCGTACCGCCGGGCGGCGGCGATGCTCCGCGGCCTCGAACGGCCGATTGACGAGATCGTGATGAACGAAGGAATTGAAGGTCTAGAGAAGTTGCCCGGAATAGGCGAAACGCTGGCGAGATTCATTCACCAACTGGTGATGACCGGACGATTGCCAATGTTGGATCGTCTGCGTGGCGAAAGCGATCCGATCATTTTGCTGCGCACTGTTCCCGGAATCGGGAAAGTGACGGCCCAGCGACTCTATGATGAGCTGGGCATTGAAACTCTTGAGGAGCTGGAAGCAGCCGCGCACGACGGACGCCTGAGGAATATCATCGGCGAAAAGCGTCTTGCTGGCATCCGTGATTCTTTGGCGACGCGCTTGGGGAGAGTGCGAGCGCAAACTCTTTGGCGAGATATCGGCCAACCATCTGTGGCGCAGATTCTCGACGTTGATGACGAGTATCGAACCCGCGCCGCGGACGACGAGCTTCCGAGAATCGCTCCGCGCAGATTGAATCCGGAAAATGAAAAGTGGTTGCCGATACTCCATACCAATCGCGGCAGGCGACATTACACGGCGCTTTTCTCGAACACGCCCCGTGCTCACCAATTGAGAAAGACGTCCGATTGGGTCGTAATCTACTACGACCGTGGTGGTGGCGAGCGCCAGTGCACCGTCATCACTGCGACTCACGGTCCCCTTGCGGGCAAACGGATTGTTCGGGGTCGCGAGCCTGAGTGCCTTAATTACTATCATCGTTCTCGGTCTGCCTTTGAGATCTTAAGAAAGCAGGCGGCCTAGTATCGCATTCCGGCTTCAGGAGGTTGTGGTCATGATTGCGTTTGCTGATTGGTTTCCGCTCCTTTGTATTGGGATTGTCTTCACTGCGATTGGTCTTCTGAAGGTCTATGGATTCCAACTCAATATCGTTGGGGGTGGTGGCAAGTCCTGGGGAACGCGAGTGTGCGGTTCTTGTCCGACGTGGAGCAAGCATTTGAACGTTAGCGTCATGGTGCTCTTCTTTGTTATTGGCCTCTCAGCTTTGGCAATTCTCGGCTGGCTTTTTCTCAATTCAATGAGACGTTGAGGGTGAAGAGCAACAAGTTGTTGATCCGGACAGCCCGGTAAACCTGATTCAGCTTGATTTTGCCGAAGCGATTTTCGTCAGCGCTCAATCATGTTTCGGACGGAGAATGCTAGAACTTGATCTTCTCTGCCATTTGCTAACGCAATAATCTACAGATTCCTAATATCATGAGTCGAATCTAATCCACAGTTTATGGTTGAACTAAACCGTTGCGCGTTATGGCTTTTCGCGATAACAACACTCTTGATAAGTCCCAAAGAGGTCGTTGGACGAAGTGGCAGCTTCTCGGCTGGTTGGCTGTCGCCTTATCGACCTTAATCGCCAGCTTCTGGGCGGTTTGGGGAATCATCGAGAACTTCCATGAAGGATGGTTCTATGAGTCGCTGCTCTTAAACGTCGGGCTGATGTTCGTGCAGTACCTCAGCCCGGTGATAATCTTCGTGTCGCTGACCCTGCTCGCCATCGCTTTTCCCCGCGTCGGCAGCATTGCCCACGTGCTCGCCGGACTTCTTTTGTCCCTTCTGCTCTTCGATTTTAATGACAGAGTAGCGATGCTATTCGTTATCGCACCGATGCTTATACTCGGCACGCTCTACTGGTACGGCCGCCCGCAGCCGCGCCGCGCTGCATATCTCCTCGCAGTAGGATTGCCCGCCCTTACCCTCGTTGTCTGCGGCGTAGAACCCGTCGTACGCATCGCCGGGCGCGTTGATGACGGCTACTTACAAGCTCGGCTGGTGGAGGGCAATCGAGTCCAACTTATTTGGGCACCTGAAGGCATCGGCTGGCCTCGTCAAGGCGTTACCTGGGACGAGGCACTCAGACACTGCCAGCATCTCTCGGCGGATGGAAAAACTTTAGCGGAAGGCGCACAGAATATATGGCGATTGCCGACGGTGGAAGAAGCGGTGCGCTCGATGTCGCGTCACGGCGTTAACAGCGGCGGAGTCTGGGACGCGCAGACCAAAGCGGCGACTTACCAGGTTAGCCCTGATAAGGAATCACCGCTCTGGAACGTCCACTCACAGGTAATCTACTGGTGGACGGCAACAGAAATTGATGACGAGAAGGCTTACATCATTGTCTACGATGGTAAGGTATGGCCGAGGCGCAAGCGTTTCGCCCCAGCGTACCTAGCATACAGATGCGTAAAGCCTGGGGAACCGACGAAGTGAGATGCTCCAGGCCGTTCGCGCCACAGCGTATCTAGCCTATAGGTGCGTAAAGCCTGTGGAAGCGGCCAATAAAATGCTACACGGCGCCCAACAAGATTGGAGTGAATTTCCATGGCACTCAGTGCCTTTGCCGACCAGGCCCATCAACCGACGGACAGAGATCCCCGTTCCATTCTGGGCAAGTCATATGTGGCTTGGATTCGATTGATTGAACTCGTCTCTGATCGGATCAGTCCAGTCTCACAGGTCTGGGGGTTCACCAGTGCCAGTAGCGGCTGGGGTCTTCGCCTGAAGCGCAATGATCGCGTGATCCTCTACATGACGCTTCGCGAGGATCACTTCCTCGTGTCATTCGCGTTGGGCGAGAAAGCTGTCGCGGCAGCGCGAACGCGTAAGCTGCCCACTGCTGTTCTGAAAGCAATCGAATCAGCGCCGAAATATGCAGAGGGCCGAGGAGTCAGACTTGAGGTGCGGCAGGCCCGTGAGGTTTCGGCTCTTGCGACCCTCGCAGAAATCAAGAACGAGCACTAGCCCGCCGACACCGCGCGACAGAATCCTTACGCGACTAATCTCTTTGACGCGCGTGACGAAACCGGAATAGCGGAATAGAGTGCGTCCCTGAGCGCCACATCGCGCGGGTCGCCTGTCAATGCCGTTCCCATCCGGCTTGTCACGTATGCATAGCCGACACCTGCCTCCGGATCGGCAAAGCCGAGAGAGCCGCCAGCTCCCGGTGAGCCGAACGAACTACGGCTGCCGAACGGCCACGTCGAACTCGGCTTCATGAAGCCCAGGGAGAACTGCACGTCGGCCTTCATGCATTCGTCATAAAACCCGCGTGCCGGCGGAATCGCCGGGGCGGCCAACAAATCCAGCGTTTTCTTGCGCAGACCCAGCTCTCGTCCGCCGGTGGCGAAGATACTGTACCCGCGCGCAATAGCCCGCGCTGTGCCGACGGCGCCGCCGGATGGAACTTCGAGATTGCGTGCGTAGATGTGTGATTCATCGTGAGGCAACTCGGACCCCCTGAGTGCCCGGACGATGTTCGAGCGTCGATCCATCACCGCGATCGTGAAGCGAAGCGGGAAGCCGAAAATCATATCGAGCAGCCCAGGCTGGGCAATGGTGGCGAGGCGCGAGTTCGAAATCTCCTCCGGCAGCCTGATGTACACGTCCAGCCCGAGCGGAGTGGCGATCTCGTCCTGAAAGAACCGTCCCAGACTGCGATGCTGCGGATCGACGCGACGCAACAGCTCACTCTCGTAGAAGCCGAGCGTGATGGCGTGATAGGCCTGTCTTGTTCCGGGCTCCCACGCAGGCTTCTGCTGAGCCAGCGCGATCGCCAAGCGATCTGGATCGGCGATAAGCGTACGATTGATGGGCTGGTCCAACGCGTACAATCCCGCCTGATGTGCCAAGAGCTGGCGGACGGTAATCCGTTCCTTGCCCCGTTGTGCGAACTCCGGCCAGTACGTGCACACCCGTTCTTCGTAATCGAGCCAGCCGCGAGAGTGAGCAATAGCAAGCGTCATCGCTGCCAACCCTTTGGTGGCCGAGTAGACGATCACCATCGTGTCCTCTCCCCATAAGTCGCCCGTCTGCCTGTTTCGGATGCCGCCCCAGAGGTCGACAACCTTCTCGCCGTGAACATAGGCGCAGCAGGCGCCGCCCAGCTCATTTCGGTGCACAAAGTTGTCGGCGAAGGCTTCGCGCACTGCTTCAAAACCGTGGTGCGCGAAACCGTGGATGGCGATATCGCCCGCCATATGTTGAACCGTGGTTTTCCTCTTGCGTAGCATTATTTCACTCCTTCCTAATCGTGTTGCGACCGCAGAATGCTCAATGCCAGAAAAACTCCCAAGACGAGCGCGCACACAAATCCAAAAGCGAAAACGATCCAGGCCCAACGCTCCCACCCAGGTGGCTTATAGACTGAAACAAGAACCGCAAGGCCATTGATGAAAGCAGCGGCAATAACTCCAAGCACGATTCGATTAGCGATTCTCTCAAGACGATTGAGGATTGGATCAAACCCCTCAGGATGCATCCCGATCTGGAAGTTTCCATCCTCAGCCGCGCTTACGATCCTGCGGAGTTGCTGCGGCATTTCCGCTCCGAGTCTGGCAAAATCCAAACCGGCGCGACTGAGACCACGAATCCAACGCAACGGAGAGTATTCACGCAACACCAACCGCTCGGTATAAGGTGCAAGTGCCCTGGTTAAACGGAAATCGGGATCGAGATTCTCTCCCAAGCCTTCGATCATGATTAAGGTCTTAAGCAAAAGCGCAAGGTTTGAAGGCAGGTGGAGATGGTGCTGACGCATGACTTCGAACACATCGTTTAGGAGCGCCGTAACTTTCAATTCACTTAACGGCAATCCCCAATACCTTGCCAGCAGATGCTCGATATCGCGACGAAACCGCGCGCGATCAATTCGTTTTCTGGTGACCCCGAGATCGAGAAAAACATCCACGAGTCGATCGGCGTTCTCCTGATTAATGGCAATAAGCAAATCCGCGAGACGTTCCTGGGTTCGCTCATCAAGCACGCCCACCATCCCGAAATCAATCAAACCGATTGCGCCGGTTTGCTCGATGAAGAAATTCCCGGGATGCGGATCGGCATGGAAGAAACCATCCTCGCAAACCATCTTCAGGACGACGCTGGTGGCGCAATTCGCAAGCCAGGGACGATCAGTCCCTTGCGCGTCGAGACCGGCTAGATCATTAATCTTAACTCCTCGAATCCTCTCCAGAGTCAGCACGCGAGAGGTGGTGGTTTCCCAGAAGACACGCGGAATGTGAATGGAGGGGTCGCTCGCAAAATTCTTGGCGAAGCGCTCCGCACTGTGGCCCTCGCGTACATAATCGAGTTCGCTGCGCAGGGTTTGGGAAAACTCATCGACCAGTCCTACGAGGTCGTATCGGTCGGCGAATTCCCAATGCCGGCTGGCGGTTGCCGCCAACTCTTTGAGAATCTCCAAATCCTCATTCACTTGTTCGACGACTCCTGGTCGTCGAACCTTGACGACGACCTCGGTGCCATCCACCAACAGGGCCACGTGCGCCTGACCTATTGACGCCGAAGCAAGCGGCTCCCGTTCGAAATGCAGAAATATATCCTCAATCGGCTTACCCAACTCGGCCTGTACGGTTGCCCGAATTTCGTTAAAGGGAACAGGCGCGGCGGCATCCTGAAGCTTAGCCAGTTCCGCCAGATAATCTGGCGGTAAGAGATCCGGGCGGGTCGAGAGAATCTGACCAAGCTTGATGAATGTCGTTCCCAGCTCTTCGAGAGCCGAGCATAAGTGTTCCGGTCTGGATTGTGCAGAGTTACGATGCAGTACAGACTTTTCAAGCGAACGATGACCATTGTTCGTCAGGTAATTCCATCCATGACTTACCAAGACGCTGGCTATCTGCCGCGAGCGGTTAAGATGAAAATTCTTCCTCCAATTAATTAGGTTCATCATCGTAGACCGCGTCCTGGGATTGCGTTGACAGGCACTGGCCTCTCAAACAACCACCACTGCCAGCGCGGAGCCTTAGCCGCGTGAAGGCCGAACTTCTCAATAGCATGCTTGCGGATGTGGGCCATTGCCTCTTCGACTGAATCAGTGAGCAGGAGCAAGTCAAGATCGGCAGGATCGATCGTGCCGGCTTTCACCAGCTCGTCAAAAAAGTCAGTCAGCGGTTGCCAATACTTCTTTCCCATCATCACCAGCGGGAACCCGAGAATCTTCTTGTTTTGCAGCAGCTCCAGCGATTCGAATAACTCGTCCATGGTTCCGAAGCCGCCGGGCATTACAATGAAGGCGTAGGAGTATTTGATCAGCATCAACTTGCGAATGAAGAAGTAACGGACTGTCAGCCAGTGATCGAGGTATGGGTTTGGATTCTGTTCTTGCGGAAGCGTGATGTTACAGCCCACTGATCGCGCGCCAACGTCTCGCGCTCCTCGATTGGCTGCTTCCATCAGACCCGGACCACCGCCGGTCATGACGGTAAACCCGAGTTCTCCCAACTGCGACCCAATCTTCCGCGCTAGTGTGTAAAATGGATGATCTTCAGTGAAGCGTGCGGACCCAAACACGGTTACGCATGGTCCGACGAAATGCAGCACACGAAAGCCGCGCAGCATTTCCCAGGCGACGCGAATGATTTGGCGCAGTTCATGTGTGCGCGTGTGAGGGCCTTGCAGGAATATTCGTTCTGGATGAGTGGCGTTTCCATTTGCTGGAAGCGCGACGCGAAAGTTGTGGACAGCCGCATCCATAGCGTTAACCCGACGCGTGTAGCCAATTCCAGATCGCTCCCATAACCCAGCCAATGATGTATCCCAGGATTGACGTGATTAGGATCAAGGCGACGGCGAGAGCTGGTTTGAATTGCGTAACTGTGTACGGCGGTTGAATGAAGTGCAGCCGGAAAACCCAATCGAGCAGCCATTGCGCAAGTCCAAAAGCAACCACCAGGGACCACGTCAGATGCCACAGTCCCAGAAACGAGCCAAACACCAAGCCTAGTTTGTTTTTGTTAACCATCACTCACCGCGCTTTTCCCAGATTCAGGGTCACGTATCATTCAGGCTTGCCCCAGCCGGTGCGTTTCACCGCATCGCCGCCTTTGCGACAGAATCGTGAGTTGCTGTGCGGTGAACCAACCTGTCGGGCCTAAAAGCCTCTGCCAGCACGACACCCAGCGAAAGTGTTGTGAGTGAGGTACAGGGCATTACTCTCACCTCATTCACCACACCGACAACACCAGTCGCACGACGGACCGCTTCCTCAATGGCTAATTTGTCTCTATCGGTTTGCGCGCTGCCTCGGACCCTTACCACTCCATCGCGAGCAAAAACGCAGACTTCCCGCGAGCATACGTTTTTGCTTAGGCTCAACTCTCTTAACACCCGCTGCTCGACCTCACTATCCGTCTTCCTGGGCATTGAAGATTCTCCACGTGTAAACCGCTGAAGCTGGTGTCTAGCCCGCAGTCAAGCCGCTCGAACAAACAACCCATTTCACGCTCGCATCACTTTCAAGTCTCGTTGCACGTACGCGGAACCGCTATTCAAATCCAGGATCGTCCCATGTTCAAACCACTCGCGTTCTCGCTCGACTCGTTCCTGGCGCGCCCTTTCGATTTCATGAAGGTGCTCATCCAGGACCACTGGACAGCAAGAGTTAAGTGCGCATCCCTCGCATCTCGCGTGGTGCTTGCATGTCGAGAACGTCCACATGACGTACTGCCTAATAGAATTACCGTAACCCCGCAGCGGGCTGTTCCGTCATAACCGTGATGCGAGAACAGCCCGCCATTTCGCCCCTGGCTCACGCAGCTGCTTTGATTGGTTTTTCCGGGGCTTCCTTGATTTCGACCTTTCGGGCGTGAGATTCCATCTTGGCGACCGGAATCTTCACTTCCAGGACGCCGTTCGTGAAAGTCGCATTCGCCTTGTCGGTTTTGGCGCCTTCAGGCAGCGGTATCTGCCGATAGAAGCGGCCGTAATTTCGCTCAGTGCGGTAGAAGCCTTCGCCCTTCTCTTCTTTTTCTTCCTTCCGCTCGCCTGAGATTGTCAGTGCCTGATCGGTGAGTTCGACCTTGACGTCGTCCTTGGTGAGACCTGGCAGGTCAGCCTTGACCATCAGGTCACCGTTGGATTTCACGACCTCGATCTGTGGCGTCCACTCAAAATCTTTGAAATCGCCAAGCAGGAAAGACTCTCTGTTGAAGAAGGCGGGAAAATTAAAACCGCCGAAGTCATCAAACAGACGCTCCATGTCTTTGGTGAAGCGGCGCATCATGCCGAAGGGGTTAAACTCCGGAGCCTTTCGCGCCAGCTCCAACTCTTTTTTCTCTTTGTTCTTCATTTCTTTTCCTCCATCTGATAATTGCGAATCAGTTGATTAGAAATAGGGATCAACTCGCAGATGATCCACTACTTGGGAAACGCCGGGCGCGTGGCTAATCGATCCGAGCACGGCTCGCTTCTCCTGCCACGAATGGACCCGCCCCCACAAATCCACGGCGCCGTCCTGAATGTCTACGCGTAGCCGCTCTGCTTCACGATCGGCACGTCGTTCAAGCGCATATTCGATTTGTTCGCGCAGCTCTTCGGGATCGACCGCCCGCTTTTGAATTGTGATCTTGTTGATTACGCCAACCACGCCATTCAAACGGCGCATCGCTCTTTCCGCATCTTCGCGCTCGCGCCAATAATCGACAGCTCCTTCCAGGGTCACCCAGCCGTCGCTTACAGTCGACGCAATCCGCTCATTCGGAACGAGCGCATCCCATTCCAAAGCATTCCGCACCGCGCCAGCGATTTGCGTGTCCGTCCGGGCGAATAGATCGATGGGCTTGACCTCAATGTCATTTGCTACATCGAGAATGCCTGGTACGCGATGCGCAGCTTCCTGTGCGGCGATCTTTTTCGCATAACTTGAGACAGCACCCGTTAGCGTGGCGACTCCTTTCGAAATCTTAATGCCGATTGGTGATCCAAGGGTCCGCGAGTCCCATCGCAGCTCGCGCACTATGTCTTGCTCAAGTTCTTTGTCACTTCGTTTGGGAAACATAACTAACCTCCTCGGGACCGGCATCGTCGCCAGTCATCATTTCTAAGCAAGCGTGCGAAATCGGCCTAAGGAGCCGTGACCGGTTGCGCCATTGGCACTGGATGTTCGCAGATTGCCTGATACGTCTTGACTACGTCGGCGTAGTCGATCGCGGGCTTTTCGCCATTGCGCACTCTCGCCTTCAGGACGATGTCGTTCATCGACACGATACCTTCCAGTTCGCCTTCCAGATTGAGCACCGGCAAGCGACGAATCTTGTGTTCGCGCATCGTTTGCAGTGCCTGCTCGACATCTTCTTCAGCCTCGGCCGCATAAACGGTCGTGTTCATGACTTCCTCGACCGAAATGCCCGAGGGATTGCGGTCTCTCACGGCCGACGCCATGCAGATGTCCCGATCGGTAATCATGCCGACGACTTTGCGGCCGTCCTTAATAATCGGGAGTGCGCCACAGTCGTTCTCCCACATTTCCTTTGCCGCATCCGCCAGGCTCTCGGTAATCCAGATCGCCTTGGCGTCTGGCGTCATCACTTCTCTTACTTTCATAGCTGCCTCCTCGTACTTGTGTTCACACTATCCTTTTGACAAAAGTGAATCTTAGGTCACACAGCTACCCTCATCCTGGATGCCCTTCAGAAATGCAATGAACATGCCATGGCCATGCGGCGAAATTGCGCCAGAATGGTGGGCCGGTGCCGGCGGTTGCGAGAAGGATTCCCCAGAACATATGTGAAAGTGCGCATGCATTCTTAGGGCCGTCGAAGCGGCAACTTGAAAAGGGTGAGGCTTTTCAAGACCTCCCTCGTCTCGATCTTGCCGGGTAATGAGATAAGAGCTGATTCAGGACCAGGGCATAGCCCGTAGCACCTTCATCGGCAAGAGCTTGACTCAGGAATGTGATGCTCTAAGCACCGTTGAGACCATCGCTGTAACCATTCTCGAATCCATCACGATAGTACCGGCGGTATAGTTCGCGATCGCCAAGCTTTGAGCTGTAATCGGTCGTAGCTTTTTGGTAGGCGTTAAAACTTCGGAAGTCACGGTACGTGCCCTTCTGCCGATCCTTGCGACCTTCCTTAATGCCTTCGTTATAGCCGGCGTTCAGTGCCGTTTGGCGAAGCTCGAAAGATCCGCCATAAGTGCCGTAACGATCCCAGTTGCGCCCGCGGCGATTTTGAATGGGGTTATTGATCCGATCTCCGCGATTATCGCGATAGTCGCCATCACGCCGCGTCTGGATTCCAAATTCGGTGTTGTATCCGTTCTCGAATGCCAGACGGAAATAGCGACGATAAAGTTCGCGGTCGCCGAGACGTGAGTTGTAGCCTTTCGTCGCGTTCTGGTAGGCACTGAAGTTCTGGTAATTGGTTTGCCTGCCTCTTGCTCGTTCATTGCGGCCCTCTTTTGAGCCTTGGTTGTATCCCGCGTTAAGTGCGGTTTGACGCAGATCGAAAGAGCCACCCCAGTTCGGATAACCATCCCACCTGGGATCTTGGTTACGATAGCCGCCCTGTGCACTGACCGTTGCGAGCGAGCCGATGGCCAACAATAGAGTCAGCCCCAAAACAACGCCCGCGATCTCTTTGAGTAAATGTTGCTTCTTCATTTTGAACCTCCTCGGTTCTTGCGCAGTCTAACTTGCGCGTTTGTTTGTATGTGCTGTCCTCCACATACAGAGGCTTGAGCATTTCTGGTCTGTTGCAAAGAAAGCGGTGATTCTCCGGCGAGCATCCTCAGACGGTTACTTCTCGCTTCTCATTGCTTATTCATTTGATCCAACTCGCACTTATCCTGAATTCGCGAACGACAGCGCTGAAAGCACCAAAGAGGAAAAACAAACCCAGGGCTGCGAGAAAGACCGCGAACACGAGGATGAGCCACGATGACGTACCGCGCGCCTTATACGTCCTAACCGCCGTCCATGCACAACCGCCCAACAACGCGACCCCTATCGCTATCTCTATCAGTCGCATGACTCCTCGTTCGTCCCTTCACAAAGATGATAAGAGCGGTTAGGCATCTGCCTTGGTCACCTGCACAACCCCATCAGGATGTTCCGGGGGCGAATAGACGGTGAACAATTTAAGAGCTTCATGGCCAGTGTTGGTAAAGTCATGTTCCGTTCCGGCTGGCACTACAAACATGTCGCCCGGGCCGATATTGTGTGTATCCGTTCCCACGACGGCCTCTCCCGCCCCTTTGACGAAAACCAGCACCTGGTCTACCGTCTCGTGAACTTCCCGGCCAATGTCTTCACCCGGGAGCACACTCATCAAAACCACTTGTGAGTGTTCGTTCGTGAAGAGGACCTTCCGAAAGTTATTATTCTCTAAAGCCAACTGCTGAATATTCTTGTACTGCATGACTGTGGCATCACCTTTCTGTGTCTTGGCTTGATTACTCGCTGGCCCTACGGCTGGAGCGTTTATTCAACTCTGCGATCAGTCTGGCCGCCGTCGATGGCGCCTTCACGGTCCCCAGCACTACATCTCTGTTCGACATCGTCCGGCCATACATGTCTTTATTTGCGTCATCGTCGGGTCGCAAAGTAGCGCCGTCGAGTGATACGCCGGCAAATAGTCCCTGCGACCGCGAATAGGTGAGCAACTGAGCGTGAAGCTGCGCATCTGTCTGAGCCGACGCGGTACGACCAACCGGTCCCGCCGCGGCCGAGGCGTCTGCCCCAATGGTGAACTTACTGGAGAGCAGCTTGTCAATTGCGCCCTCGTTCATCAGCAGCATCACGACATCAGTTGCGGATCCGCCGATTTGAAGCCCAAAACTACCGCCTTCGATTCTCACTCCGCCGGGTGCCGACCAGCCGCGCCCGGTCTTGTTTCTGCAGACAATAAAGCCGCGGCCGTACTTGGCGCCGATTATGAACGCAGCTTTCTTAACACTCGGCACGACAACCACGCAGGCTGCCTTGTCCAGCAGATCCTTCGGAATACCTTTGTCCGGCGCCCCCATCATGTCACTAACCACATCAGCCGCCGCGTTCAGCCGATTCGTCGTGTCGTCGGCATCTTTCCCAGCAGCCGCTGACTTGCTTGCGAACGCGCCGGAACCGATCACCAGTGCTGCCAGCGCAGCCGCCAGCATGAACTTTGTTACTCTCATCTTTTTTCTCCTCTAACTAGATCATTTTGACTTTCTGATCTCCTTGCGCGAGCAGACAAAGCTGTTATCGGTCGTCAACTGAGCTCGCCAGATGCAGCTCGTTGAATGGGGAAGGGCATGGCAAGTGATCACGTCGTCTCTGCATTGAGTACCTGGCCAGCATGCCCTTCGGTATTTACGTTTACGTGCCTTGAGCACTCGCCCGAATAGTCAGTTCCGTGCCCGTTGGAAGCTCGAGGTTGTCTTTACCCTGAACGTAAACTGACCCAGCCCCGCCTGCGGCGCCAATAATGCCGCCAATCGCCGCGCCTTTTCCGCCGCCGGCGATTGTACCGATAATCGCGCCGATGGCTGTGCCGACGCCCGCGCGCGTGACGGTCTGCGTAGTCTGATTGTCGCCTTGCGCGCTTCCTTCGTTATCAACCTTGACTGTATCGCGATTCAGCGTGCGAACACTCGTGAGAATCCCGGCGAACCTGTACGTCTGGCCGTTGCGCAGCCGGATCGTGTCAAAGTTAAGCGTCATCGCGGATCGGCCAGTCAGTCTTCCACCCTGAGTAACGCTACTGATCGTGCCCTCGATTACCGCGTCTTGGTATTCACCGGGTTGGCGCACGTTCATTGTGAAACGATCGCCCTGCTTCGCCTGCTTTGTAGTCAGGCCACTGTTAAGCACGGCCACTACAGTTTCGCCATCGCGCACGATAAATTGACCGCTGTTCGCATTTACGTTGCCGGGAACCGGCCGCGAGCCGTCATAGATATTCCATTGCGCGACATCCGACGTTCGGTCATAGATACTGTTGACCACCACGGGTTGGCTCAGTCGGTCCGAGTAGATTTCACAGCTAACGCGCAACCGGCTGCCGTTTTCAATTGCTTCGAAAGTGACGGTGAAATCATTGTTGCGATAGCCGGTAGATTTTACGACTAACTGATCTCCCCGCAGCGTCGCCGTTACCCTGCTGGTTCGACCATTGAGTTGCTCCTGCCGTTCGACTCCGTCCGCTTCAAAGGTCGACTGTGGGGCGAGCGACGAAGCCATTGTCATAGTTGAACCGCGCCGGTCAATCGCCAACATCTCAGGCGATTCGAGTCGCGCGATGATGCGATCACGGACACTCTGTCGTTCGTTGTTGGATAGGCTGCGGGTCACGCGATCCGCGACGTCACGGGGATTGTCACTGCGTGACGAATCCAACCTGAACGTTCCGGTTAAGCGACTACCTGAGTAGTACGTGTTTTGTTGGTCCCACTGCCAGCTTACGCCATAGGCGTTTGCCAGCGCATTGAGATCAGTTCGCACCTGCGCCCAATCGTTCTGCGCTTGGGGGCTCAACTGATTGCGATTCATGTAATCATTGACGGGTGATGCTTTTTGCAAAATGTCTTGAACATCCGCTGCCCCCGCCTGGCGACGAGTGAACCGATTTCTGAACTGGTTAATGGCACTTGCAAAGGTGAGCTGGAACGAGTTGATGTCGGCAGAGGCACGCGTTTCGCCGCTGCGCCGCCCCTGCGCCGAAGCCACATTGAGGCTATTGCGGAATCGGTTGGAACTCAGTTCCAGTCGTTGGAGTATGCCGCTGACCTCGCGTGTTGTGGCGCTGGAAGTTTGTCGTTGTGCCTGTGCGCTCACACCAATCATTAAGAGCGCTAACAGAATGAGCATCGAAATGACTTGTTTTGAATTCTTCATCTTTTTCCTCCTCTTCATAAGCTTCTACCAGGGTTTCCTTAGGCACACGTCAGGATCGTCGCTTGCTTCTTCGGTCGGAGAAGCGAAACGCGGCCGGCGCAGGCGAAACTATTCAGGAGGGCAATGTGCGCTATCGCACGATGCAAGATTCATTCCTATCAGCATGCCTCGATCTTGTCCTCAATTTCCGCTCCTAAACATTGTTTATTTGCGAGCACTTGCGCGAAGATACGCAGCTCAACCGCAGAATTTCGCAGCAGTTTTGAGTTGAGAGGCCATGGAGAAAGCTTTTCTCAGTGAAAGCGCTTACAAGTCAGGCGGGTGAGAACTTCAGTTGCCTTGTAGCTCGACGCGCATCGCTTCGCTAATTTCATTCGAAGGATGAACGATGACCCGGGCCGCGTCTTCCAAGCCGCTGATGACTTCAGCCTCGAAAGGCGTGCGCTGACCGACCTGCACTTGGCGCAGATATGCTTTGTTTTGCACGACGACGAAAACGCTCCAGCCGTCACCCGTGCGAAAGAGCGCACTCGATGGAATTTTCAGAACGTTTTCGTTCTCCCAAACGACGATTCGGCCTTCGACGCGGTAGCCGTCGCCGAGTGTCTGAGCAGGTTCAGTAAAGTCAGCGATTACGTTCACACGCTGCTCTTCCACGCCGAGTGCAGAAACTTTGGTGAAGGCCGAAGGTTCAATTAGTCTGACACGCGCTTGCAGGACCGAGTCCCCGCCCCAGCGTTCGATCAAAACGAGCGCCCCAGGCTTGACCTTCACGGCGTCAGTCGAGAGCAATTCGATCACTACTTCCAATTTCGAAGGGTTGCTCAATTCGACTAGCGCCGTTCCGGCGCTAATGACTCTTTCGCTCTCTTCGATAACGCGGAGTACGCGACCACTCACAGGCGCGTGCACCTGTACTGTTGTCAATGATTGTTTCTGATTCTTGCCGAGCGAGAGCAAAGCCGAGCGCGCAACCTCTACGTCATGACCCGTAGTTTCTGACCTGGACCTAGCCGCATTCAATTCGCGCGCCGCCACATCCATTGCCGTTTGCGCTCGCTCCAATTCCTGCCGCGAAATTACACCGGCAGCGACCAGTTTTTCACAGCGTTCAGATTCACGACGTGCCTGCTCGTAACCTGCCTTAGCGCGTTCAACCATGGCATCGCTTTCGCGCTGCGCATCCTCAGCGGCGTTAACGCGGGCACTGGCTTCAGCGCGTTGCCGTGGATCGAGCGGAGCAAGTGGCAGCGATTCGATTTGAGCTATTAATTGGTCCTCGTGCACCGAATCGCCGCGCCGCAAAGTTATTCGTCGCAAACGACCGGGCACTGGCGACGCCACAACATAACGATCGCGAACCCGAGTTCGGCCTTCCCCATCAACCGTGATCTGTAATGGACCGCGAACCGCGTTCGCCGTATCGACCCGTGCCGGCTGGGGACGCAGCCAAAGCACCAGGAGGGCGCCAGCGATTCCGACGACGATGAGCCAGACAAATACGTTAAAGAGGCGTTTCATAAATCACTCCCGAGTTTTGAGCACCGCCACCAAATCCAGATGGCGTAAGCGCCATCGAACCAGATAGCCGGAAAGAAAGGCTGAAATGGCGACGACGATAAATGCCAGCGAGTAGGTTCTGGCGCTGACATAGAGAGGAAACCGAATCAGCTCGGTGTCTATGGCAACCGTGATCAAACCCGCGATGCCGTAACCGAGGGCGAAACCCAACGGAATCGCTATCAGAGTTAAGACCGCTTGTTCGCCAAGTAAGACGAGGGCTATTTCACGTCGCGTGAAACCAAGGACTCGCAGCGAAGCGAGTTCATGTCCGCGTTCAGAAAGCGCAATGCGCGCCCCGTTGTAGACCATGCCCAGCGCGATCACTACTGAGAATCCGATCAGAATTGCCGTCGATGTATTGATTGTCCTGGCAATGGTGTCCTTAAAGCTGGCCAGCGCGGCTTGCGGAATCGAGACGGCATTCACAGCGGGAGTACGTTTTAATTGAGCATACAGGCGTGGAATTTCCGGTTCATCAACCATCAGAAATGCGCCGCTACTCGATGCGCCTTCGTCCATCAACCGATTCACAGCGTCGATGTTCATGTAAGCCGAAAGGCCGATCAGCTCATCTACCGTACCGGCAACCGCAACTCGCCGAATCTGGCGTTTTCCTTCAAGGATTTCAACCGTTACGGTTTGTCCGGCCCTGACTCCGAGAAGTTCAGCCAACTTTGTCGTTAATAGAAGCCCTTCGCGCGGCAGACTGGAGATTTGATAATTCTGAGTGACGATACGACGTAGATCGCTGTCGATTTGTAGTCCCAGGATTAAGACACGTCGATTTCGATTTTCAAAGCGGAGGCGAGCTGGAACCGCGCGAAAGGTTTCCACACGGACAACTCCGGGAAGATGCGCGAGATCGTAACGTGCTTCCGCCGGATGCGGTTCATTGAACACGACCGAGACATCCTCACGTTGGACTGCGCCGAATTGAACCTCCATGATTCTTCCGACGGTATCGAAATACAGGAAGAAGCCGACGACCAGGAGCCCTACGGCGAGAGCAATGCCAAAGATGGAGATCATCGCTTTTAAAGGGCGCCGCTCCAGGTTGCGCATGATGATTCGCGTTGCCGGCGAGACGAGACGGTGCAATCCCGTCTTTTCGATCATCCCTGTGTGAAACCGTGCCGGCGGCTCGGGTCGCATGGCTTCGGCGGGCGGCAACGTAGCGGCTCGCCGCACGGCTGCCAAAGCGCCGATACTCGCTGATCCCATGCTAATCAGCAGAGCATTTCCAACGAGTGTTGGTCCGATTTGATACCTGAGCACCGGGAAATGAAAGAAATGCATATACAGAGCAGTAATCTTGTAGCCGAAATACCACCCGACGCCGACGCCAAGCACGACACCGCTGAATATGACGAGAAACCCGAGCTTCAAGTAATGAAAACCGATAGAAGAATTGCTGTAGCCAAATGCCTTGAGCACAGCGATCTGATCGCGCTGTGTGGTGACCAGGCGCGACAGCACCAAATGGATTAGGAAAGCCGTCACAGTGAGAAAAATCGCCGGGATAAAAGTGCCCGTGACTTGAAGCTCCGCGATTTCGTTTGTGAGAAAGTGATTTGATATCTGATCGAGCCGACCGTAAGCTCCCAAGCCGCCGTATTTCTCAAGCAGTCGATCTAAGTGCTCGATCACATTTGCTTCGATTGCACCGGGCGCCAGTGTGAGAGCGACGTCATTGAACGCTTCGTCCATGTTGAAAGCGGGCCCAAGGGATTCGCGACTCATCCATAGGACTCCTGAGCGGCGGCTGTCCGGAAACATCTCGCCGCTGCGGATTTCGTAAACATATTCGGGAGATAGCGCCAAACCCACAATTCTCAGTTTCTGCCATCTGCCATTGATGATCGCGGCGACTGAATCACCGGGCTTCAAACCGTTCACGTTAGCGAAGGTCTGGCTGGCAATTACTTCATCGCGTTGGCCTGGCTCAACGTACCGTCCTTCGCTGATGTAAAGATCGTTGAGTATTGAAGTCTGTTTTTCCGGGATCGAAACAATTCTTCCTTTGGCAGGTTCGTCCAAACCGCGAACGTCGAGCGTTACATCGGCGACCACTCGTGTTTCCGCCTTGGCCACGCCGGGGATTTCGCTGATGCGGGAAGCGAGGGAATTTGGCGCGCGCTTTAGTTGAACAAAAACATCGGCGAAGCGGTAACTCTGGTAATAAACTTCTTGCGAAGTCAAGAGGGAGTTATAGGTGCTGCGCATTGCGACGTACGAAGCGACCCCACACGTGACGACTAGCGTGATTGCGACTACTTGCCCCCAGAGATGCGCGACATCGCGAACTAATTTTCGATTGAGTGCCGACATGATTATCTACCAAACCAAATCTGCCGGTGACGCCCTTCTTTCGTTGCGCCGCTCTTCGGCTATCTCGCCACTGCGCATCCGCAAAACCCGATCGGCCATGTCCGCTATCGCTGCGTTGTGCGTGATGATTGCGGTAGTCGTGCCCAGTTCCTCATTGATTCGCTCGATCACTTCCAGCACCAGTTTTCCGGTCGCATAATCCAGAGCGCCAGTGGGTTCGTCGCACAGCAGGACCTCCGGCCGCTTGGCCACGGCGCGGGCGATGGCCACGCGCTGTTGTTCACCACCTGACAGTTGAGCAGGAAAATGATTCATGCGATCGCCAAGTCCGACCAGATGCAATGCGTCGGCAGGACGCATCGGATCAGAGGCGATGTCCGTCACCAACTCAACGTTCTCGTAAGCCGTCAGACTGGGAATGAGGTTGTAGAACTGAAAGACAAAACCGACATGCTCGCGTCTGTAGCGCGTCAACTCAGCATCGTCATCTATAGTCAGGTTGTGATCGAGATAAAAGACTTCACCACTCGTTGGCACGTCGAGACCACCGAGAATATTCAGCAGTGTTGACTTGCCGCTGCCGGACGCGCCCAGCAGCACCACAAGCTCACCACGGTACAGTTCGAGGTCGACGGAACGCAGTGCATGGACCTCAACATCGCCCATGCGGTAGACCTTTGAAAGTCCTCGCGCAATGAATACCGCCTCCTTGGCGATGGAACGTTTAGGGAACCGATTCTCTCGTTGAATTGAGCCCACCGGTCGAACGAGGGGTTGCTCGACCGTCGGATTGAGAGGAAGGGTTCCGGATTCAACCATGCCTCGTACCTCATTCAGACTCAAATGACTGCCTTTGTAATCGAGCATTCCCTGTGCCAACTGATGAAGTCTTTGCAGGTGAATTCGCCAACTAGCGAGGAGGTTTGCAGTGCGTACTTTCACGCTCGCTGAGCGTTAATTTCCGCAAGAAAATGCGATGTTTTGCCGTTGAGATGTTCCGTGCATAGCTTACAAAGTCGGCATGAGTCTTGCACCTTTGAGGCATGAAATCGCTGCGTGTCGGAAAGGCTAAACGCATCGAGTAGCGTGGGCTAATTGAGATGACAACCAGTCTCGCTTACACACTTGATTTTGATCAGATCACGAGGTGAAGTGTTTAGAAATCGACAAGGTTCTCGCTCGTTGAAAAAAGACTTAAAGGTGACAACATGAGGAGAAGGAAATCAAACGGAAAACTCCTCGGTACCGCTCTGGGGGCTGCGGGCGCTCTCGCCGCATACGTTTTCTTAGTCCGTCCATGGCACCTGACATGGGGAGCGACTGATGAAGAAATTGAGATGACTCTGCCCGGCGATGAACTCGTTGAGCATCCGCAACTGAACGCCACACACGCAATTACCATCAACGCGCCGGTTGAAAAGGTCTGGCCCTGGCTTCTGCAAATAGGGCAGAACCGCGGAGGGTTCTATAGCTACACCTGGCTCGAAAATCTGGTTGGTTGCGATATGCGAAACGCTGATCGGATCGTACCAGAGTGGCAGGATTTGAAAGTCGGGGATGAAGTTTGGCTTCATCCGAAAGCGCCACCGCTTCGTGTTCTAGCGATTGAACCCGAGCGAGCGATTGTGCTTGAGAAGTCGTGGGGATTCTTTTTACGGCCAGTAGACGAGAATACGACCCGTTTGATCATTCGTGGTCGAGGAGATTTCAATCCCGATTTCAAGAACGCCCTCCTCAATGTGGTCCTCTGGCGCGGCATTTTTGAACCTGCCCATTTCATCATGGAGCGACAAATGTTGCTCGGCATTAAGCAGAGAGCCGAAAGCACTGCTTGAATTGCCCTGGCGCGGAAAACGGAAAGTGACAGAATCTAGAGACTCGAGATCAAAAGCCCATGAAGGAACACCTAAACCAGGCACGCTGGATAGCAGTATTGGCCGCTACCGGGATTGCTCTTTATCTATGCTGGCTGATGCTCAGACCATTTGTTGGCGTTCTGGAATGGGCGGCGGTCTTAGTTATCGTTTTTTATCCAGTTCACAAACGTCTGGCTAAAAAGATTAAGCGCCGTGGGTTGAGCGCGTTCATTTCATCGCTCGTGGTCATATTCATTGTCCTCCTGCCGCTTACTTTTCTTACCATGGCGTTGGCAAACGAACTGGCAGACGCAGCGAGGAACTTGCCGGTGCGAGTTAACCAACTAATGGAATCTGAAGCGCCTGTTACCGGGAGAGTTTCTAAGTGGATACAAGAGCACGCAGCTGTGGAAACACAACGTTCGCAAGAGTTCATAGCTGAGCAACTAAAGGATGCCGGCGCTGCCTTGCTGGGGCAATCACTGGGCTTGATGGAGAACATCCTGAGCGGCATTCTGAAAACATTCTTCGTTATTTTCACCATGTATTATCTCTTTAGAGATGGTGACAGAATTGTAGCGGCCTTGCCCGCGGTCCTCCCATTAAAGAAGAGTCAAAGCGACGCGCTAATTGCTCGTGCCAGCCAGGTAGTCAGCGCCGGAGTCTACGGCGTGGTGACCATAGCGATGATTCAGGGATTACTTGGCGGCCTCGCGTTCTGGGTTCTAGGAGTACCTTCCCCGCTCTTGTGGGCCGTATTGATGACCTTCGTATGCATGATTCCAATCGCAGGTTCGTTTCTCGTCTGGCTTCCGGTCTCGATCTACCTCATGATGACTGGGCACTGGACCAAGGCGATTTTCCTCCTTCTTTGGGGTACCCTGGCTATAAGCACAATCGATAATTTTCTGCGCCCAAAGTTAATCAACAACCAAACCAAGTTACACGAGCTCTTCGTCTTCTTTTCAGTATTAGGCGGAATGAGTGTGTTCGGATTGCTTGGCATCGTACTCGGGCCTGTTGTGCTGGCCATTACTCTCGGACTGCTGAACACATTCAGTCAAGATGATCAAGAAGGCGTGGAGCATTTAGACGCCGCTCGATCTTCCTTGCAATCCGACTTGTTGAGTCGTCGAACCGCGGCTTAGGTTGAAACGATCTGACATGAAGCGAGTCTCAGTGTTAACCAGCGGCGGCGATGCACCCGGCATGAATGCCGCATTACGGGCCGTCGTCCGGGCAGGCATCGAAAAAGGCTGGAGTATGTTCGGCGTGAGATGTGGCTACGCTGGCCTTATCTCAGGAGACTTTGTGTCGCTTGGCCTGCGAGATGTCGGCGGCATCATTCAGCAAGGCGGCACAGTACTCGGCAGTTCACGCTGCGAGGAATTCAAAACCAAAGCTGGTCGCGAGAAAGCGTTACTCGGTTTAGAACGTCAGGGAATTGACGCACTCATTGTCATCGGCGGCGACGGATCACAAACTGGGGCTTATCATTTTTCGGAAGCTGGATATTCAGTCGTAGGCATTGCCTCGACGATCGATAACGATCTCTACGGCTCTGAGATTTCGATAGGGGTGGACACGGCCCTAAACGTTTCACTCGAAGCCATCGATCGGCTTAAGGTGACTGCATCGTCACATGGTCGTGCTTTCCTTATCGAGGTAATGGGCCGGCATTGTGGTTACTTGGCTCTGGTTGCCGGCATTACCGGAGGAGCTGAGGTGATCGTAATACCGGAAGTCGAAATTTCTCCTGACCAAATCGCCTGTGAATTCCGACAGGGATACGAGAGAGGAAAGCGACATGCTATTGCTGTCGTCGCCGAAGGCGCTCATTATGATGGAGAGCGCCTTCTTGACTATTTTCGGACTCACGAAGAAAGGCTGGGCTTTGAACTGCGTTTGACTAAATTGGGCCACGTTCAGAGAGGCGGAGCGCCGGGAGCCTTTGATCGTTTGCTGGCAACGCGGTTCGGCGTCGCAGCAGTTGAGGAATTGTCGGCGGGTCGATATGGGGTGATGGTTGGTTTACTGAAGGAAGAAGTTTGCGCAACACCTTTTTCCGAAGTCATTACCAACAAGAAGCAGCTCGACCTTCGTTTGCTGGACACGGCGCGAATGCTCGCGAGATGAAGGTGTTCTATATCCGTCTCTGCGCTGATCAGACTTACTATCGCGAAAATCTCGAGGAGACATGAAGGCACAAATTCGCCTAGGTAGCGTCTCAGGTATCCGGATTGGACTGCACTATAGTTGGCTGATTATTGCGTTCCTAATCAGTCTGTCGCTGGGGAGTAATTTCGCGGCCACGAATCCCGAGTGGGGTCCTGGGATTATTTGGGCAACGGCGATCGCAACTGCACTGCTGTTTTTCGTAACGATTGTCGTTCATGAGCTGTCGCACGCGATGGTTGCGAAATCGCACGGCCTCCCGGTTCGGTCCATAACCCTTTTTGCGCTTGGTGGTGTTGCAGAAATCGAGAAGGAAGCTGGCGACGCCAGAACTGAATTCTGGCTCGGCATCGTCGGCCCAATTACCAGCTTCGTGATCGGCGCCATTTGTCTGGCAGTCCTTTATGGCTTTGGATGGAAGCCTCCGCATTTTCCCAGAACGCCTTTGCTCGCAATGTTGATGTGGATTGGCTACATCAACATCATGCTTGCTGTCTTCAACATGGTGCCGGGCTTTCCATTGGACGGCGGTCGCGTGCTTCGCGCCATCGTTTGGTGGATAACCGGTGATGCCAGTAGATCGACAAGGATTTCCGCAAAGCTCGGTCAATTCGTAGCCTTTGCCTTCATCATTTTCGGAATCTATCGCTTCTTCAACGGCGCGGGAATCGGTGGTCTATGGATAGCCTTTATCGGCTGGTTTCTCTTGAGCGCTTCGCGCGAGAGTTATGCACAGGTAGCTATCACCGAAGGTCTAAAGGGCCTGCGCGTCCGCGACGTGATGTCACAAGACTATCCAACAGTTGATAGCCATGCGAACCTGCAGACGCTCGTTGACGAACACTTTTTACGTATGGGCAGACGATGCTTTTTTGTAAGCGAGAACGGAAGAATTGTCGGGTTGATTACGCCGCATGAAGTACGCGAAGTGGAGCGACAGCGTTGGCCTTTCAAGACCGTTGACGAGGCAATGCGCTCGTTGGATCATCTGCGAACCGTCAAGCCGGATACGCCAATCAAAAAAGCTCTGGAGATCATGGGAAGCGAAGACCTCAATCAATTGCCGGTAGTTGAAGGCAACGAAGTCCTAGGAATTCTGACCCGCAGCCACATTCTGCAATTACTGCAGACCCGCGCGGAGTTGGGGAGGTGAGGGAAGCATCTCAAAGCGATTGACGGCGGTTTTAGTTTGCTGCGATGTTGCCGCGGCTCGCCTTACAGTATTTCGGTTTCTCCAGACGCCGAATTATTTCGAAGCTATCGCATGAGCAGAGTGATTGGTTGTAAGTTCCTTTGAAAGAAGTAGGGTGAGAAGACAATGAAAATTCTATTGGCTACTGACGGATCGGAGTACAGCGAGGCTGCAGTGAACGAGGTCGCAAGACGATTTCCAAGAGGAAGCCATGTGAGGGTTCTCTCGGTGTTTGAACTACCAACTTTTCCCATCACCGTGCCCTGGGCAGGTGTGGACTTTGACGATGAAATTCAAAAGCAGGCGCAGGCCCAGGCGGGCAAAGCCGTGAAGACCGCCGAGCGAAAACTTCGCGCGGGAAAAGAAGGCGCTAAACTGAAGGTCTCAACCAAGGTCGTGGGAGGATCTCCAAAGCAAGCGATTCTGGACGAGGCCGACGCGTTCAAGGCAGATCTGATCGTTCTTGGTTCTCATGGCCGAGGAAAAGTCGAACGTTTCCTCCTTGGCTCAGTCTCATTGGCGGTCATAACGCATGCGAAGTGTTCCGTCGAAATTGTGCGTCGTCGTTCTGCGTAAAGACCCGCCCGCATCGCTCGCACACTCGCTCATGTGCCTCTGCAGCAATTAGGTTTCCGGAACTTACTGGAATGTATTCGAGTGATGACCGTCTCGTAAGTGCTTGAAAAGATGGTGGCGAGGGACGGAATCGAACCGCCGACGCCGGCCTTTCAGGGCTCGGCCCCTGAAAAGTTGGAGTCACATCTGAGTCACAAGATAGTCCGGTTAGTACGAACGGTGTGAATAGTGCGATGACGCAAAGTGTCAGAATACTGAGGAAAATCAAAAAAGCCCCGAAAAGCTGAGTAAAACAGAAGGGTTCGTGATTCCCCCCTTCGGCACCATTACAGAAATTTAAGTATTCCGAATGCAAGCCTTATCTGATTGACTCTTTTTTGGAGTCACATCGCCTTCACCAATCTTCGAGCGGATTTCATAACGACCGAGCTTCTCGCCTGGAGTTAGCGCCATCTATCGCAACGTCTAGAGCGGCAGTCCAACGCGCCGCACCAGGTCCTGAAACCTTGGTTCTGATCGAAGATCATCCAGGGATGGATCAGAGTTGAGCCAAATCATTGTGTCCTCGCGATTCGCGTAGGACTTTTCGAGCCAATCGAGCGCCTGCTGTTTCTGACCAAGTCCGACATAAATCCAAGCCACAGCGTAGGGCGGGACGTATCTCTGTTTCGTCAACTCGTTTAGCTTGTCGATCACTTTCTGCGCCTCGGCAGTTTTTCCGGACCGTGCATAGGCTTCCCCAAGTGAAGCTAACAAATACGAATCGTCTGGTTCCGGCTTACTTGCGGTTGCGATTGCCTCTTCGTACTTTCGTATTTGAATGTAGCTCCGGGTCAATCCAATTCGCGCGAACGAGTTGTTCGGGTCCAGCTCCGCGGCTTTCTTATCTTCCTCGATCGCGCGGTCGTACTGACGAGCAAAGTAGTAAGCCATGCCGACTTCGCCATTTATGAGCAAGGACAAAGGATCAAGCTCTTGCGCGCGTCTGATTTCTCTGAGCGCTTCTTCAGGTCGCTTGAGAACAAACAAATACCATGCGTACCACTGATGGGCGGAGGCAGAGCCGGGATTCAATTCGAGGGCGCGTTTGAACTCTCTTTCCGAGCTGACGATGTCGTAATCATAAAAAGCATGCACTGCCGCCAGCGAGGTGTGAGCTTCGGCGAGAGTATCGTCAATCTTTAAGGCTTCCAAAGCGGCGTCTCTCGCTTTTGGCATCGCCTCCTGCGGCTGCAAAAACTGTGCTGAGGCGACCCAATAGGTTTCGGCCAATCCGGCGTACGCCAGCGCATACCTGGAGTCCTTTTGAATTGCGAGGTGAAATTGATCGACCGCCTTCTTGAATCCGTCCTCACTATACTGATCCGCGAAATAACGGCCTTTCAAATAAAGTTGATAGGCTTCCGGGTTTTCGGTGTAACGTTTGCCTAATCGCTGCTGCTCTTCCCCGGTCAAGTTAAGACGCAACTGGTTCGAGATCTCGCGTGAGATTTCTTCCTGCACCGCCAGCAAATCTGAGACAGTTCGATTATACTGCTCTCCCCAAACGTGACTCTTGTCGCGCGCATCAGTCAGCTCGATACTAATCGAGAGGTTATCACCGCGCTGCGTAATTCGACCCGTAACGATACCCTCGACGTTAAGCTCACGCGCTATCGTTTGCGGATCTACTTCTTTTCCTTTGTAGCTAAAGACCGAACTACGCGCGATTACTCGAAGCTTGGACGTCTGAGAAAGGCTGTTGATGAGACTGTCTGCGATACCATTAGAAAGGTATTCTGTGTCCGCGTTGGCATTGACGTTTACGAAAGGTAAGATCGCTATCGAGCTTATCTCGGGCCGCCCGCCGATTGATTTATTACTGCTGCGAAAATAAAAGTAAGCGATTGCAGTCAGCGTCACCAGTAATAGCAACGCGAGCGCCGGCGTTGCGTAACGCTTGGTGGCGGCAGGAAACTTGTCGGTGGACGTTTTCTCAGCTTGCGTGAACGCCTGTCGAACGTCGCCATTGATCTCCGCCTTTGACGCGCGCATCTCAGTTGGGGCGGACCGTTCCAGCTCAGCTTCAAATTGCAGACGGTCCTTCAAGCTGTGCAGATCGATGAGCAAATCCCTGGCGGTTTGGTAGCGCTGCTCACGATCCTTGCGCAGAGCTTTCGAGACGATGCGTTCGAGTTCGGCGGGAACTTCGCGAGCATACCGCGCCAGCGGCGATGGCTCTTTGTCGCTCAGAATCGACGCCAGGATTTCGTTTGTGTTCGAGCCTTCGAACGGCAGCCGCCCCGCGATCATCTCGTAAATCAAAACACCGAAACTAAAGATGTCCGTGCGTGCGTCTACTTCGAGTCCGCGCGCCTGCTCCGGCGACATATACACAGCAGTGCCCAATACGGTGCCTGGGTCCGTCTTAAGACTGGTCGGCGCTTCGGTGTCCACCGAGTCTGGCGACACTCGCTCGGTTAGTTTCGCCAGACCGAAGTCCAGCAGCTTCACGATGCCGTCGCGCCGCAGCATGATGTTCTCGGGCTTGATGTCACGATGCACGATGCCGGCAGCATGAGCAGTCGAGAGCGCACTGGCGATCTGCGCGGCGACATCAAGCACTTCTCCGAGCTTCAGCGGCCCGTTCTTCAGTCGCTGACGCAGCGTCTCTCCATCGATGAATTCGGTGGCGATGAAATTCACCGAGTCGATCTGCTCGATCTCATAAATCGTGATGATGTTGGGATGATTCAAAGCCGAAGCCGACTTTGCTTCCTGCACAAAGCGCTTCATGCGGTCCTGATGAGCAGCAACGTCGGCCGGCAGAATCTTCAGCGCGACTTTTCGACCCAGTTTCGTGTCCTGCGCCAGATACACCTCACCCATCCCGCCCGCTCCGATCTTTGAGACGATGCGGTAATGCGACAGGGTGGTGTTGGCTCTGACTTCTTTACTCGCCATCCGGCAATTCATTCCATGCGGCGGTAGACACACGCGTCGTCAGTCTCGACGCGATGACCTTGGGGGCGTCGCTTGTTTGATCAAGCGATGCCGTGTTCGGGTGGAATTGGCGCTGGGTTTTGGTATCGCACCCTGGCTTCGAAAACCGCTTGGTACCAGGAGACCATTTCGTCAATGCGCCGCGTCATATAGACCACGTGCGCCAGTCTTGAGGGTTTTGCCATAGACTCGTCCTTTTTAAGAGACATCTGCTGAAGGGCTTCGCCATATTACTCGTGAAAGAGCTTTAGTAATAGCCATCGGTTCCGCTTTCCTGTGGATCGATGCGAGTTTTCACTTCAATCCTTCCGCCAAATAGAGACCGTAAGGGTGCGGCGAGTAGTGTAGATATATCCTTTCCCGTCAGGTGTGAGAATTATTGTTGGAGACCTTGGAAACTTGGAGTCACATCTGAGTCACAAGATAGTCCGGTTAGTACGAACGGTGTGAATAGTGCGATGACGCAAAGTGTCAGAACACTCAGGAAAATTAAAAAATGCCTGAAATGCGGTGTAAAACAGCAGGGTATGCGAGTCCCCCCTCTCGGCAAATCAACTGAATTTCAGTGTTGGGAACAATGAAGTTAAGCCGTATTTGCGGTTGTCTGTTCTCAACTAAGTCACAAAATTTCCAATATTTAGCGGAACAGTTAGCCGTCAAAGTCAGCTACATTCAGGTAGGTTCGAGATGCGATCACGTCATTTTCACGTCATCTGAGCAACGGAGTTTCGGTCTGTTGGAGCAAGTTAGCAAAGCCCAATGCGAAGGTCTCTCGGCGGTGTTGGTGAAGGCTGAAACGCTGGGGAGCCAGTATCAATATCAATCAGCGCTCCGCTAAGACGTGCCATGGATTCCTCGCGGGCGCGAGGCCGAGTCTCACCGCCATTTTCACCAGGTCAGCGAGAGAATCGGCTTTCATCTTCTGCATAACCTTGCCTCGGTGGGCCTTCACCGTGATCTCGCTGATTCCGAGTTTCAAGCCAACCTGTTTATTCAACATGCCGGAGACCACAAAAGCCATGACCTCGCGTTCGCGAGGAGTGAGTGAAGCGTAACGGTCGCGGAGCTCGTGTATCTCGGCCTCGCGTTCAAGCGCAGCGAAGCTGCGTTCAATCGCGTTGCGGATGGCGGTCAACAGCACATCGTCGTCGAATGGCTTCGTCAGAAATTCTACCGCTCCCGCCTTCATGGCCTGCACTGTCATCGGAACGTCACCATGTCCCGTGATGAAGATGATCGGCATGTCAACGCGATCAGGTGCTATTAGCTTCTGGAGTTCGAGACCGTTGAGATCCGGAAGAGAAACGTCAAGCACAAGGCAGCTCGGAGCCATGCCTCGTGGCCGTGCGAGAAATTCTTCTGCGGACGCAAATGTCTCTGAGTGCCAACCGACAAAACGGATCAGCGATTCCAGTGATTCCCGAACGGAGATATCGTCGTCAACAACGAAGACGATTGGGGTGACCTCTAACTTCGGTGAACCCGATTCAAGGCTCTGTGCGCTCGCAGATTTCATATCCTTCCCATCGTACACGAATGTAAATGACGCTTCGACTCAGGCAAGCGCGGCGGTTACTGCTTCCCGCAAAGCCGTATCGCTGAATGGCTTCAACAAACATTCCACCGCACCTTGTTCGAGCACCCGGGCGCGAACAGTCTCATCTCTTTGAGCGGAGATGAAGACGATCGGAATCTTCTGCCGGCGAATCTTCAATTCCTGCTGCAACTCCAGTCCCGTCATGCCTGGCATGGCTATATCGAGAATCAGGCAACTGGTCTGTTTTACGCAATCGGACGCGAGGAAATCTTCCGCAGATGAGAATGCTCGGACAGCAAAGCCGAACTCCCGCAGCAAGTCTGGGAGCGACTCACGCACAGATTCGTCGTCGTCGACAACCGAGACAAGTGAAGGTGTTTTCGTCATAAATTTTCGTGGCGCACTCACAGCCACATGCTCTGGCGATACTAACCGACAATTCGCAAGTCCTCGGTTTGGGGAAGTCGTGGTGTCGTCAGAGGGTCGCGTCCAAGCCGATCTGACAATGCTTTGAAAATGCGGATAGGCGTTTCATGACTTCCGTGACAAGGATGCGCCGATCCAGTCGCGAGCGTCTATTGTGCTTTGGTATTGGTTGGACCCTGATACCACGTCAGCGCGGCACCGCCGGTGGCGATGATAGGCGCCTGTCAAACCCCTGGGTGGCAAGGAATTGAAAGCAAAAAAGTGGCTCCCGGGCCATCATTCGCTGTTGCCCATAGACGACCATGGTGGTTTTCGATAATTGAGCGACTGACGGATAGCCCGATCCCCATACCGCCATCCTTGGTTGTATAGAATGGCTCGAAGAGCCTATTCGGATCTTGTGGCCCCAAACCCACACCGGCGTCTTGTACGCTCAGGCGCACATGATTGCCCTCGTCGCGTTCGGTTCTGATGATCAACTGCCTCGGACGATCGTCTATGTCCCTCATCGCGTCGGTGGCATTCAGAAGCAAATTCAGCACGACCTGTTGAAGCTGGACACGATCACCCGTGACCGCTGGAAGGTCTTCGGCAAGTTCGACCCGCGAAATCACCTGACGTCGCTGAAGTTCACTTCGCGACAGCGCAATCACCTCTCGAATAGCCTCATTCAGGTCTAATGATTCCGTTGAGGCATCCTTCTTGCTAAAGAGGGCGCGCAATCGCGTAATTACATCAGAGGCACGGTGACCATCCCGAATCGTGCGCTGCGCCGTTTGTCGCGCGCCGTCGACATTTGGAGGGTCGGCATCCAGCATCCGCAGACAGGTGCTGGCGTTGGTTATGATCCCTGACAGTGGCTGATTGACTTCGTGCGCGATCGACGCCGTCAACGCTCCCAGGCTCGTGACCCTGGTCATGTGCGCGAGTTCCGAACGGACCTCGCTGAGTGCTTCCTCCGAGAGGCGGCGCTCCGTAACGTCCTGCACCGCGCCGATGTACTCCAGTTGACTGTTCTCATCGCGAGTCCCGTGAGCAACCAGGTGCAGATACTTGACTGAGTGATCGGGCATCAGCAGGCGGTGCTCATACTCAAAATCACTGCCATCTCCTCGCGCACGCTCGATCATTTCAAACAACAACGGCATATCGTCAGGGTGGACTCGTGTAGCAATGAGCTCAAGCGTCACTGTCACGGTTGGATCGAAATCAAAAATCCGATAGACCTGTTCTGACCAAATGATTTCGTCAGTCGCAACGCGCCAGGAAAAGGTGCCGGTCAAACTCAGACGCTGGCCTTCCGCGAGAAGTGCCGCACTCCGGCCTAACTCCTCTTCGACCAATTTGCGCGGCGTGACATCGGAAGTAAATCCGACCATACGCAGTGGCTTGCCTTCGCCATCGAAAAACATTCTACCCTTGGTCGAAAGCCAGTGGAGGCTTCCGTCAGGCCACACCACTCTATACTCGGCCGTCACTTCTCCTGTCTGATGAGCATGCTTAATCGCATCAACGACGAGCGGCCAATCAGGCGCATACATCATCTTTTTCCAACTTTTGTAGGTGCCGTCAAAACTGCCCGGGGCCAGACCGAATAAAGCTTCCTGTTCAGGCGACCAGTAGTTGATCTCCTCCTGAATATGCCAATCGAACGCCATCGCGCCGGCAGACCTTTGGGCTAAATCGAGAAGATCCTGGTTTGCTTGCAACTTCTCGAGCGCACGGTTGCGTTCCGTGATGTCGCGCAGGTAGCCTGTGAAGGAGGGCGGCCCGTCCGACGGGATGCGTGTAATGGCGAGCTCGACGGGGAATTCGCTCCCGTCAGCACGCATCGCGGTCATCTCGATACGTCTTCCGAGCACTCGCGCCTCGCCCGTGGCCAGGTAACGGGCCAACCCGCGCCGGTGCTGCTCGCGCAGTGTCGGCGGGACGATGATGTCGGCCAGCTGCCTCCCGACAACCTCGTTCCGAGGGTAACCAAAGGTGTGTTCCGCGGCTGGATTGAACTCAGTGATACAACCTTCGTGATCGATCGTAATAATGCAGTCGAGTGCCGAGTCGAGAATCGCTGTCTTGCGCGCCTCACTTCGTCCCAGGGCTGAGGCTTGGGTGCGTGCGCGTTGCGCCAGATAGATAGTCAATCCGAAGATCGGCGCCATCAACAGACCGCCGCCGAGCACGATTGCAGGTACGAGAGCGAACGGTGCGTATCCATCTGCGATTAGCGCTTGCCACACTCCCACGGCGCTGGTTGCGACGCCGATCGTTACGCTGATCGGTAACCATGGTGGAGTGCCGATCCGACGTTCTTCAAATGCTTTTCCACGCCCTGACATAGGTTTAGCCATGACTTGATCAGTCGTTTGTAGCGGGGTCCGTACTTTCCGTCTTCACTCAACGAACGCCGCTCGCTCTCCTACTAATACCAAGGTATCGATCGATACCTTCGTCCAATAGATTCGTCTTCCACGCTTGTGGTGTACTCCGCACCCGTGAGGGACGGAATAAATCCGAAACGTTACCACGCTTTTGAAGGAGGAACCATTATGAAAAGGCTTGCTTTATTGCTGGTTACAGTTGCAATGGTGGCCGGCGTTGTCGTCGTCCTGGCCCAAACATCTATACGCACCGATGCAGGACCCGCCTCTCAGATTGCGGCCGAGCCGGCCCTTCAGAGCGCGAAGCAGGTTCGCGGCGTCACCCCGTACATCGAAATCAAGAACGAGCCGCCACCCAAACTGATCGTCGACCAACCGCTTCCAGAGGGACTGGCCCTGGGAGTCGTCTGGATTCAGTACCGGGTGGAGAACTTGCGCATCGTACCGGTGTTCGGGGAGAGTGCCACCAAAGTATCTCCGCGAGTCGGGCATTTGCACATCACCGTGGACGACCTGCCTTGGTGGTGGGCGGACGCGAGCGACAACAACACGATCGACATCGCCGGTTTGCCGGTCGGCCAGCACAAAGTTCGCATTGAGTTGGTCAACGGCAACCACCAAATCGTCCCGGGACAGACCAAGACGGTGACGTTCACGTTGCCAGTGGCCTTGCGTCACGAGCAATGAAAGTCGTTCGCGTCGGCGATTCAGGTGAGCGCATAGGAGGAAAGAACATGGCAAATCTAAAGAATACAGGTTCGAAAGGGGCGTCTCTGCTATCGGTTGCTGTCATGTTGATGTGCGTAACGACTGCTGCGGCGCAAAACGCAACGGACAGATGTCGACCGGCGCCGGTGATCCCGCTCGCTAGTGAGCCTCCGGCGAAAATCGTTATCGATCCAGCGCTGCCTGGACCGCTCGCTGCCCGGGGAGTGGTGATTATCCAATACTGTGCTGAGAACCTGCACCTCGTGCCAGTGTTCGGCCCAAATGCTCTGACTGTCTCGCCGCGGGTCGGACACCTTCATGTGAGACTCGACGACGCTTCCTGGGTGTGGGCGGATGCGAGTGGTAACCCAATCATCCTGATGGGTCTTTCCCCCGGTCCACACAAAGTGCTCATTGAATTGGAGGACGCAAACCACAAACCCCTCGACAAAGGCACGATCAGATTTGTGGTTCCCGAAAAAGCCACGGCCGGAAGGCATCACCGGCTGGCGCACCTTTAGTACCGAGAATCACTACAGACACGAATGAGACGATGACCACACCCAAATGAACTTCAGCGGAAAAACAGAAATCCAAGACTAATCAAAAGGAGGACACCATGACCCAAACCAGTGCTACACCACAACGCAGCGAGCAGGCAGATGACAAGAATGCGATTCATCCATTTCAAGTGAACGTTCCTGAAACGGAACTTATCGAATTGCGCCGGCGCATAAACGCAACAAAGTGGCCTGAGCGGGAAATCGTCGGCGACGCATCGCAAGGCGTGCAGCTCGCGACGATGCAGAGACTCGCTCGCTATTGGGCGACAGATTACGATTGGCGCAAAGTCGAAGCGAGGCTGAACGCCTTGCCGAATTTCATGACCGAGATCGACGGACTGGAGATTCACTTCATTCACGTCCGTTCGAAGCATGACAATGCGTTGCCACTCATCGTCTCACACGGATGGCCGGGTTCGATCATCGAGCAGCTGAAGATCATCGATCCACTGGTCAATCCCACGGCGCATGGCGGGCAGGCAGCAGACGCTTTCCACGTGGTCATTCCGTCGATCCCGGGCTTCGGGTTCTCCGGCAAGCCGACGGCGACCGGCTGGGACCCCGGCCACATCGCGCGCGCCTGGGTCACACTGATGAAGCGCCTGGGATACACCCGATTTGTGGCATCAGGTGGTGATTGGGGAGCGATGATCTCGGATGTCATGGCTGCGCAGGGGCCTCCGGAATTGCTCGGCATTCACCTCACCTGGCCTTTCATGGTTCCACCAGAGATTGATAGGGCGATCCAGACCGGCAGCCCTCTGCCATCCGATCTCTCAGCCGACGAACGAAGCGCGTGCGAGCGGCTGACCTTCTTATACCAGCACGGTCTGGGCTACGCTCAGGAGATGTCGACCCGCCCGCAGACGATGTACGCAATTGCGGATTCACCTGTCGGCCTGGCCGCCTGGATGCTCGACCACGACGAACGCAGTTACGCGCTCATTGCACGCGTCTTCGAAGGTCAGTCCGAGGGTCTCACGCGAGACGATATCCTCGACAACATCACGCTCTTCTGGTTGACGAACACAGCGGTCTCGTCGGCGCGCCTCTACTGGGAAAACAAGTCCGCCTTCTTTGCCCCGAAACACGTCGCCATCCCGGCCGCCTTCAGCGCTTTTCCGGACGAGGTCTTTCAAGCCCCTCGGACCTGGGCAGAGCGGGCCTATTCCAAACTCGTCTATTACAAGAAGCAGGACAAAGGCGGACACTTTGCGGCCTGGGAGCAGCCAGAGCTCTATTCAGAAGATGTTCGCGCGGGCTTCAGATCACTGCGGTAGTCTTTGCGAGGACGGCGTGCCCGTGCGCGCCCTGTTCACACGCTGCATGCGGCAACATCTGTTCAGAATCAGACAGGAGCTTGAAAATGGCTAAGGAAATCAATTGCGATCGCCGCAGTCCCTTCACGGGAAGCAGTGGCAGATTTTTTCTCGGTGTTCTGATCATGGCCGGCATTTTCGCCTGCGCTGCCGGGGCCTACGGCCAATCCTCCGGTTCAAGTAGCGCGCCCGGAGAGGCAGGAGAGCCATATCCGAACATGCCGTCGATTGCGCCAATTGGCGTGAGGATAGCCAAGTACCTGGATGTGCCGGCCTCAGCACTGGGCCCTGCCATCGACCCGGCGAAGGGTTATCGTCTGCAGGATCTGGGAAAAGGTCTTTACATGATCACCGACAATGCGTATCAGTCGATGTTTCTTGTTTACGATCGCGGCGTGGTGGTTATCGATGCGCCTCCAGGCTTCGCGGCACATATCCCACAGGCAATTGCCGAAGTGAGCGACAAGCAAATCACGCACATTATCTACAGCCATTCCCACATAGATCATATCGGTGGCGCCAAGGCATTGAGCGGTCATCCAATCATCATCGCGCAGGAAGAGACCCTCCGGCTACTAAAGCGAGCTGCGGACCCTAACCGGCCTTTGCCAACGGTTACATTCTACGACAAGTACACACTACGCGTCGGAAACCAGGTGCTTGAGCTTTCGTACCATGGCAATGCGCACGAGCCGGGAAACATTTTCATTTATGCGCCCGCGCAACGAGTGCTGATGGTTGTCGATATCGTGTTCCCAGGTTGGATGCCCTGGCGTCGCTTCGCACTTGCGCAGGACATACCGGGATATTTCGCGCAGGTCGAGGAGATTAGAAAGATGGATTGGGATACGCTTGTTGGCGGCCACGTTGCGCGCACCGGCACCCATGCGGACGTGGAAGTTCAGGCCGAGTTCAACAGGGATGTGAAGCAGGCAGCCGCCACGGCATTGGCGACGACAAAACCCGGCGAGGGGTTGAACCCGCTGGATAAAGCGAATCCATGGGCGGGCTTCGATAACTACATCGATCGGGTCGCGGCCCAATGTGTCAACACGCTGGGACCCAAGTGGTCAACCAAACTAGCCGGCTTTGATGTTTATATCTGGGACCAGTGCTACGCGATGGAGCAAAGTTTGCGCATCGAGTAAGTAATAAGACTTACGACAAATGAGACTTAGTAGAGGCAGACCGGATCGCAGTCAATTCAAAAGGAGAAAAAATGAGAGTCGTTAGAGCCGCGGCGGTTCAACTGAAACCTGTCCTTTATAGCCGTGAGGGAACCGTCGATAACGTAGTCAAGAAGATTCACGAGCTGGGCCAACAGGGAGTGCAGTTCGCGACGTTCCCGGAAACCGTGGTGCCGTACTACCCGTACTTTTCGATCGTGCAGTCGGGCTATCAAATCATTACCGGGGGTGAGATCCTGAGGCTGCTTGACCAGTCAGTGACGGTGCCGTCTCCAGCCACCGAAGCGATCGGCGAGGCCTGCAGGCAGGCGGGCGTCGTTGTCTCCATTGGCGTCAATGAACGTGATGGCGGAACTCTCTACAACACACAGCTTCTCTTTGATGCCGACGGCGCGTTGATTCAAAAACGGCGCAAGATCACGCCCACCCATTATGAGCGCATGATCTGGGGCCAGGGCGACGGCTCAGGTCTGCGGGCCGTTGATAGCAAGGTCGCGCGCATTGGTCAACTAGCGTGTTTTGAGCACTACAACCCTCTCGCGCGGTACGCGATGATAGCCGATGGCGAGCAGATTCACTCTGCGATGTTCCCTGGCTCCATGTTCGGGGATGGGTTTTCAGCGAAGGTGGAAATCAACGTAAAGCAGCATGCACTGGAGTCTGCGTGCTTTGTCGTTTGCGCGACGGCCTGGCTGGATGCCGACCAACAGGCGCAAATCATGAAGGACACGGGCTGCGAAATCGGTCCGATCTCGGGCGGTTGCTTCACCGCAATCGTCGCACCCGACGGGACGCTGATGGGAGAGCCCATCAGCTCGGGCGAAGGCGTTTGTATCGCCGACCTCGATTTCAAGCTCATCGACAAGCGGAAGCACCTGGTGGACACGCGCGGCCACTACAGCCGGCCAGAATTGCTAAGCCTCCTAATTGATCGGACCCCTGCGGCGCCCGTACACGAACGGACGGAGCCAGCGGGTCCCGTTGAACAAGACTCGCAGAATAGTTTCACCGCTGTTGCCTGAACTTTGAGAGGGAGTTGGAAATGGGAACGGTAAACGTGGCGGTCCGAAGAATGAAATCGGGAAGCCACTGGGTTCGCAGGCTCACACTGTTTGGATCGCTGATGGCGGAAACTTTCCTGGCCAGCAAAACTTTCGTCGGGCGCTCGAACGTTACTTTGAAAGCATGCGTGACATCTATGCTGCGCTGCCTGACGACTGGCGCGTATTTATCGAGCACAAGTTTTACGAACCAGCGTTCTATTCGACTGTCATAAATGATTGGGGAACCAGTTATTACTGCGCACGCGAACTTGGTCCGAAAGCCTTCTGCCTGGTTGATCTCGGTCATCACGCACCGAACGTCAACATAGAGATGATTGTGGCGCGGCTGATTCAGGCCGAAAAACTAGCTGGGTTCTATTTCAACGACAGCAAATACGGTGACGACGATCTCGATTCAGGATCGATTAAACCATTCCAACTCTTCCTGATTTTCAATGAACTAGTCGATGCCGAATTGAACCAGGCTCCTAATTTCGCTCCGGGGTTTGTCTCATTCGCGAAGGCACTCGATGGGTTACTTGATCTTTCCCACAACTCGGACGGTGGTGCAGCATGGCGGACTGCGGCAACCGAAATAAGGCGCGAGGCCGGTTGATCTAGCGGCTTTAGTCGCGAAAGTTAAGATTTTTCTATTTAGTTCAAGTCGGGGTGGCTAAGAGTTCCCGGAGCCTCATGAGCTCGTCCTTAATCACATAGTCAGACGCGCCGGCGGACAGAGCTGCCCTCCGCAAACGGGGATCGTCATAATCAGTCACGATGATTATTCTGGCGGTGGGGAATGCGGCCTTAATCTGACGTGTGGCTGAGATGCCATCGGTGACGGGCATCTTGACGTCCATGATTACCCAATCCGGCTTCTGCTCACGGTAAGTGTCGAGAGCTTCTGAACCATTCGCGCATTCAATTATCCCTTCCGCAAGATCGCCGATCAATGTCTTGATCAGCAGCCGCATTTCCGCGTGGTCATCCGTGATTAGTATTCGCATTCGTCCGTGCCCATCTGCGCGCGATTATCGACGAGCAAGTCAATGCGTGGAATACAGGCAACTACACATTTTGAATGGGTATTTCTACGGAGTACCCCCGGTTGGAGCCGCCGCAGGCCGGCTAGCCTAATTCAGATCGGTGTTCCGTGGCGAATTTAATGAGAGCATGACTGCCGTGAAGATCCAGCTTTTCGCAGATATTTGCCCGGTGACGTTCGACCGTGCGCACGCTGATGAATAATTCGTTAGCGATTTCCTTGCTCGTCTTGTAAGCACCCAACAGAAAGAGAATGCGTCGTTCCGTCGGTGTCAATTTGCCAATCGCCGGTTTTTCCCGGGCCAGTTCAGCAGTACGCCGACTGCGGTTGACGAGGAAGCTGGTGAGGGCGGGACTTACATAATCATGGCCGGCGGCGGCAGCCTTGATGCTGGCGACGATCTCGGTGACGGCGCTGTCCTTTAATAGATATCCCTTAACGCCGATGTCCAGCGCCGCATTCAGAAATCGTTCGTCCTTGTGCATGGTCAGGAACACGATCCTGACCGGCGATTGTTTTTGCCTGACTGCGCGGACGACCTCAAAGCCATCGCTGTTCGGCATATCCACGTCGAGCACGGCCACGTCGGGATTAGTCTGCAGAATCTGGGCGATGGCCGCCTGGCCATCTGCAGCTTCGCCAATTATCTGCAGCTGCTTGTCAGTCTCAATAACCTGGCGCAACCCCTGACGAAAAACAGGGTGGTCATCCGCGATGATCAAGGTGATTTCCGTCCCCACGCGCCTCACTCTTTCCTGAGTCTGTACTGATGCTAACGCTCACCGTTGTGCCTTGTCCCGGTGCTGACGTCATCCGATAAGTTCCGCCCAACATCTTTGCCCGCTCTGCGATTCCGGTCAACCCGAGACCGCGACGACCCTGGGCCCGTTCGTCAGCGCTAAACCCCTGGCCATTATCGCTGACGGTAATCTGCATCACATCGCCGGTTCGCTTCACCACCACGCGGGCTTCAGTTGCCTGCGAGTGCCTGAGGATATTGTTCACACACTCCTGCACGATCCGGTAAATATTAATTTCATCTTCCTTCGAGAACAGTTCGTCGATCGGCGCCACTTCAACCGTGAAGCGAATATCGGATGAAGCTGCGATTTTCTCGAGCATGGCTTCGATCGTGCTCCGCAGTCCCAAACGATCGAGGTGATATGGACGCAGGTTGTAGGCAATCTCGCGGACTTCGTCGATCGCCTGAGACGCTGAAGAGCTGATCGTATCGAATTGCTGTCTCGCGGCTTCCGGCTCGGCCGAATTGGCCGCCCCCAGCAGCGCGCGATTTTTGATGATCAGCAGGTTTTGCCCGAGACTGTCATGAAGTTCGCCGGCAATACGCTTCCGCTCGTGCTCCTGCGACTGGATCAGTTGACGCGAAAATGCTTCCTGGATCGCATGAGCTTTACGCAGTCGCTGGACGCGATAGGTATAACCCGTGAACATCAGGCCCGCGACGGCCAGCGCCGTGATAGATAGAAACCACCAGGTACGCCAGAATGGCGGATGGACCATGATGTTCAGCGTCGCTCCATCCGTGTTCCAGACGCCATCACTGTTAGCGGCAATCACCTGGAACCTGTAGCTGCCGGGGGCAAGGTGCGAGAAGTAAGCAATCCGCCGGGTGCCGGCTTCGACCCAGTCGCTGTCCGCACCTTCCAGACGGTACTTAAAACGAACCTGATCTGATTTGATCAAGCTCAGTCCCGTGTAATGGATCTCGAGATTTTCCTGCCCGGGCTGAATGACGATGGTCCGTTTACAGTCAACGTTGTTTCGCTGTAGCAGGCAATTTTCGATCGCGACCGGGGGAGGTTGCGGATTGACCGAGACGGCTGCAGGGTCGATTACCGCCGCGCCACCCTGGGTTGGGAACCACAGCTTGCCGTCGCTCATTTTGTATCCGGCGGGTTGGCGCGCACCGTTGCACTCAATGTTCAGCATGCCGTCCTGTTTGCCGTAGGCGATCGAGCTTATCTGCGAGGTTTTGCCGGCCGCGAAATCATTGAGTTGTTGGCGACTGACCCGATAAATGCCGCGGTTGCAGCTCATCCAAAGATAACCTCGGCCATCGTCGAGAATCGCGAAGACACCATTGTTATAAAGGCCTTCGTTGACGGTGTAACGGGTGAACCGGCCGTCCTTGAATCGTCCCAGGCCGCCGTCATAGGTCCCGATCCAGAGCACGCCGTCTGCATCTTCGTACAAAGCGCGGATGTGATCGCTGGGTAGACCATCCTTTTCTGTAAATGATTTGAACGCGCCGCTTTGATAGACCGACAGCCCTCCATACGTCCCGGCCCAGAGCTGTCCACGGCTGTCTTCCAAAAGCGCGACCACATCATTCCCCGCCAGACCGTCTTTGTTCGTGAGCAGCGTCACCAAATCGTTCTGGTACTTCAGGAGTCCGGCGCTGGTGGCAAACCAGATGACGCCCGTGCGGTCCTCGTGAATCGCTCTCACAATCACGCTGCCGAACGGCATGCCCGGATTGAAAGGATTCCGCTTCCCGTCTTTAAGAAATTCGATGCTCGAGATTCTGCCGATCCACAGCCGGCCCGTGCGATCTTCTCCGAGCGCGGTGGTGCTGTCGAATGGTCCACCGCTCGACTGGACTACCGTGGAAAAGATCCCGTCTTTATAACGACTCAGCGTTCCGTCGCGACCGCCGATCCAAATCGCACTCAGATGATCCTGGAAGATTGGGTAAATAATGTCCGTCGCCAGCCCGTCCCTCGCCGTGTAAAAGGTCACGGCCTGCCGCGTCAGACGATTGATTCCCTGGTTGTCGGTGCCAACCCAAATGTTACCTTCGCGATCCTGGTAGGCGGAGCGAATGTAGTCGCCGGATATTCCCCCGGACCTGGTGTAGGTGGTGAAGCGCCCGTCCTTGAAGACGCAGAGTCCGGCCCGGGTGCCTATCCAAACATTGTGATCGCGATCTTCAAAGATCGCCGTGACTGCCGCCGAAGGCAAACCATCCTTGACTCCCAGAGAAGTGAATACGCCATCGCTGAATCTGATGACGCCATCTTTAACACTGCCGAGCCAAACATTCTTTTGACTGTCCTCGTAGACGAGGTAGACGCTCACGGGCCCATACTTGTAGACATTAGTTGTTTGACCCTCACCAAACTGTGTGAGCACGCCCTGGTTGGCGTACCAGAAGACGGCGCCGTCCCGCGAAGCGAGCGCCGGGTTGGATGGATTGTAGGCGACCGTTGCCGGCAACGGATACGATTCGAACCCGTTACCCTGCCAACGAACCACCCCTCGCGTGGTAAGGACCAGCGGGAAACCATTTTTGTCTTTAACCAGGCCGGAAACGGTATCGTCCGGCAATCCATCCGCGGTGGTGTAAGTGGTGAACTCGCCCGCGTGATAACGGGTTAGGCCGCCATCAGCCGTGCCGATCCACAAATCGCCCCGGTCGTCCTCCAAGAGGCAATTGAAGCGATTGCTTTTTAATCCTTTGGTGTTGCTCTTACTGAAATTAGTAAAGCTCACCCCGTCAAAGCGGACCAGACCGTCGAGCGTAGTGAACCAAAGATAGCCATCGCGCGTCTGCAGGATGGCATAGACGGAGTTTTGCGGGAGTCCATCATCGGTCGTCCACGAGCTGAAGTTGTATTGGCAGAAGGTCCGGACTCCTGACGCGAGAATCAGAAGCATGAGCAGGAGGGCTATCAATACTGATCTCATATCCGTTCCAGTGGAGCGAAATCATACCAAACCGCAGGGCCGCTAAAAATGCGTAGAAGTATGTAGTTCAAAATACGTAGATCAGCCAATACCGCGCTGTTTCCTTCCGAACCATACTACGCCGCGTTGCAACACGGAGGTGAGGCCATGAGCGTGAGGCGAAGAATCGGTTTAGTTCGGGAGATGTTGGCCGCGGGGCTGATGCTGGCTCTCGTGCTCTGCACGTCGAGTTTCGGAAGTTGGCGCACGCGTGCCGCTCTCGCGATCGGCACTGTCTTCGCTCAAGCAGAAGTGCCCGACGACGCGCTCCAGGTCGCCGCCGCTACACCGACGCTGCTGGTGACCAACACCGCCGATACGGACGATGGATCATGCAACGCGGCGACTTGCACGCTGCGCGAAGCGATCAAAGCGGCCAACACACAGCCCGGCGACGACGTGATTGGCTTTACGGCAGACGTTGCCGGCTCGATCGAGATCTTGACGGCGCTCCCCGCGATTACGACTAACTTACAGATCGTCGGCCCTGGCGCCGACAAGCTAACGGTGAAGCGAAGCGCAGTGGCATTAACTCCAAACTTCGGCGTGTTCAGGATCACTGCCGGGACAGTAATTATCTCGGGTCTCACCTTGAGAGGCGGCTCGGCGAATACGAGTTCGCAAGGCGGAGGCATCACCAACGGCGGTAACCTTACGCTTAACAGTTGTGTCGTCACGGCTAACACAAGTTCACAAGGCGGAGGAGGCATCTACAACACCGGATCACTGGCGGTCAATAGCAGCACTATCTCAAGCAACTCCGGAGTTAGCGGCGGAGGCGGCGGCATCTATAACACCTCGAGCGGCGTGGTCACCCTTAACTTCAGCAGCGTGTCGGCCAATCAAGATTCCGGACTTCGCGGTCCGGGCATTTACAACGCCGGCTCGCTGACGGTCAGGAACAGCACCATCTCGGGAAACGGCAGCAGCAACAGCGTGAGCGACGGCGCCGGGATCTACAACAGCAAGACCTGTGTGATTACCAACAGCACAATCTCCGGCAACTCGACGCGTTTCGGGTGGGGCGGCGGCGTTTTCAACAACTCTAATTCTTCGCTGACTGTCAGTGGCAGCACTATCACCAACAACCAGGCGGATGTGGCCGGCGGTCTCTTCAACTTTGGGACGGTCAATATCACCAACACCATCGTCGCCGGCAACCGCGCCACTACAGATCTACCGGACACTCATGGCTCATATGTTTCACAGGGCTATAACCTGATCGGCAACGTTAGCACCTTTACTACCGGCTTCAGCGGGCCGGGCGATCAGGTAGGCACAGCGGCGGCACCGATCGATCCAAAGCTTGGCCCGCTCGCCGCCAACGGTGGCCCAACCCTGACGCACGCATTGCTCGCAAACAGTCCGGCCATCGATCAGGGCAGTTGCTCGAAAGGCACTGGCGCGGACCAGCGCGGCGTCTTCCGCTATGACTTTGCCGGAATTCTTAACGCTGACGGTGGCTGCGACACCGGCGCATTCGAAGCGCAACCGCAGCCAGTGGTTTCGATCAGTTCGCCTAACATTGCCGAGGGAGATTCCGGCACGAGCGAGATGAGTTTCAATGTCAGCCTCGACCGGCCTTCGACGTCGCCGGTCTCCGTGGATTACGCCACGGAAGATTTCACCGCCACAGCGGGCGCCGACTATCTGGCAAATTCAGGCACGCTTGCGTTTCCAGCCGGCACGACGACGCTGACCCTGAAGGTTCAGATCGTTGGCGACACCCTCAATGAGTTCAACGAAGCTTTCCTGGTTCGCCTCACGAATCCGCAGGGAGCGAGTGTCAGCGAATCGGCGGGTGTCGGCTTTATCCTGGACAACGACGCGCCACCGGCGATGACGATTGGCGATGCGCAGGTGCCGGAGGGGAATTCTGGCGCGGGGCCGGCCTTGTTTGTTGTCAGTCTGTCTGCTCCCTCGGGCAAAACGATAACGGTAGACTACGCGACCGTGCCCGTAACGGCGGAGGCCGGCTCGGACTATTCGCCCTTGTTGGGGACGCTCGTCTTCCCGCCGGGTGTTACGCAACAGTCAATTGCAGTTTCGATCTTCGGCGACACCGCCTTCGAGCCGGACGAGACTTTCTTGATGAGCGTGGCTGGCGTTTCGAATGCAACGCTTGCTCGATCGCAGGGTCAGGGCACAATTGTCAACGACGATGCGGCGCCGACGCCGACGCCAACACCCACACCGACTCCGGATCCGACGCCAACGCCAACGCCAACCCCGACTCCGGATCCAACGCCGACGCCAACGCCAACGCCGACGCCAACCCCGACGCCGACGCCGACGCCAACGCCGACACCGACGCCGACACCGACACCAACGCCAACGCCGACGCCGACGCCAACGCCGACGCCAACCCCAACCCCGACTCCGGATCCAACACCAACACCAACACCAACACCAACACCAACACCAACGCCGACGCCAACGCCAACGCCAACGCCAACACCGACACCAACGCCAACGCCGACGCCGACGCCGACACCAACGCCGACACCAACGCCGACTCCGGATCCGAGTCCAACTCCGAGTCCAACTCCAACTCCAACGCCAACTCCTCTGCAGCCTATCTTCAGTTTTGGTGCGCCGATCTATATCGCCGACGAAAGCGCGGGCCAGATCGAAATCACTGTGCAACGCTCCGGCGATACTTCGTCTGCGGCGGTGGTCGATTACTCGACCGGGTCCGCCACGGCTTCGGACCGTTCGGACTTCAATGCGACTGCGGGTCGCTTGTATTTCGCCCCGGGTGAAACATCGAAGTCTTTCGTCATTCTGATCACGGATGACTGGGTATCTGAGAATCAGGAACTCACGCCGCTAATTCTCGAGCTTCCCGAGCTCGGAACTGTCGCCGATTTGGCAGCCCTGGTGATCCAGGACGACGACAACCCGACCTCGTCTATCAACGCGATCGACGATGCTGGGGCCTTCGTTCGTCAGCACTATCACGACTTTCTCAACCGCGAGCCGGATGCTGCAGGCCTGGCTTTCTGGAAAGGCGAGATCGAACGGTGCTTTCAACTCGCTGACGCGCAGGAGCGCGTTCATTGCATCGAGGTAAAACGCATCAATGTCTCGGCATCCTTCTTTCTCTCGATCGAGTTTGAACAGACCGGTTACCTCGTCTACCGAATGTATCGCAGCGCCTTTCCTGAGAGTGCTGCTCGACCGCACGGGTTCCCGCGGTTTGCCGAGTTCATGCGCGACGCGCAGGAAGCCGGTCGCAATGTGGTGGTGGGCTCAGCTGACTGGCAGGCACGGCTCGAGCAGAACAAACAGCTGCTGTTCGAGCAATTTGTCCAACGCCCCGAGTTTCTCGCGCGCTACCCCGACAGCATGGCGCCCAGCCAATACGTCGATTCGCTTTTTGGGAATGCGGGTCTGACGCCTTCAGACTCTGAGCGCCAATCAGTTATCGATGAGTTCCTGAATCCTTCAGGCGCCAGAGCCCGGGCTCTGCGACGGATTGCTGAAAACGAAGTCTTCACGCGTCGTGAATTCAATCGCGCGTTCGTGCTGATGCAGTATTTCGGCTACCTGCGTCGGAATCCCGATGCAGATCCGGACAGTGACTTTGCCGGCTACGATTTCTGGTTGTCGAAGCTCAATCAATTCGGCGGCGATTACCTCAACGCCGAGATGGTCAAAGCCTTCGTGCTTTCGCGTGAGTATCGATCGCGGTTCGGGCAGCCGTAGACCGGAACCCTCGACGCCGAACTTCGCTCTTAATCACCGCGTGGTCGAATCGCAAAACTTTACGTAATGATTTGGAGATGGGGGCTGAAAATCCCGAGTCACATCTAAGTCACAAGATAATGCGAATGGTGCAAGCTGTATAAATAGTGTGACGCGAGAAATTGTCGAAATACTGAGGAAATCAAAACCGTCTATCTTTCGAGGATTGCTTGCCTAAATTGTTGAGGCTCGGGTTGGTTAAGATAAGGATGTGGTTCAGATCTCGCTCAGAAGCTGAACCGAATCTGCGCGTCGATGCGCCGGTCGTACGCGCTCGAACCAGGGGCGCCGCCAAAGCCGCCGAAGCTTCCGCCGCTTGCAGTCGATAGCCCGAAGAATGGCGAACTGAGATTGCCATCAGGCTTTCCCAGATTGGCATGGTTGAGCGGATTCTGAATGTTTATTGAAAACGTCAGAGTGTAGCGTTTGCCGGTGTCACTGCCACCGACACCGCCGCCCCGACCGCCCCCTCTGGGACCACCACCGCCACTGGCGCCGATGCCCATTGGGCCACGCGCGCCCGCGCCTTCACCACCACGCCGGCCGGCTCCTGATGACGCGCTGCTTTCTTCGCCGAAGCCGAAGGACTTGCTGATTCCCAACCGGGTAGTCAATGAGCCTGGACCAGTACCAAAGTTACGCGGGATGATTTGTTCATCGGGCGTTTGGTTGGGATCGAAGGCTCCCCAACGCGTGACCATTACGTCTGGCACGCCGGGTTTTGAAAGGTCAGTCGCGAACGCAGGCCGTTCGGTGAACAAAGTATCGCCGTTCAGGTCCCGTCCAATCGTGATGTTGAATGGAGCGCCGGAGGCAGCAATGATCATCGGACTGATGCTCAAGCCCCAAGGCGCATGAAAGTTCCCGATCAAAACAAAGCGATGACGAATATCCAGAGCCGAACGGCCATACTCGTTGCTCAAGTCGTATGAGTTCGCGGGGAATGTGCCCACCCCATCGGTGTCACTGTTGGCTTTGGCCAGAACGTAGAAAGCGGTCAGACTAGAATTCCGCTTCAGGGTTTTTGTGACGTTGATGATGAACTGATTTTGGTTAAAGCGGCCGCTCGAATCATATTCGAAAATATTGTCATTGTCGGCCAGTGGGCGAAGGCCGCTATCCGCCGCGCCTGGCGCAAACGTTCCCGGCAAAGGAGCGTTGCTAGCCTGCGTTCGCAGGAGGTGAAGAGTGCGCGCGTTGATGTAGCTCATTGCAACCTTCGTATTGTGTGGTAACTGATGTTCGACGCTGATTACGGATTGCATCGTGTAGGGGGCGCGAATGTTTTTTGCAAGTTGGTAGATAGTTATCGGCGTAGCAGAGGAGGCAAGGGCTGCCGTCGATGGAACGCTCGGGAACAAATCCAGCAGGTTGCTGTCGGTGACAATGAACTGTTGCTGGTTAGTTCCGTTAAGCCGATTCGCCGTCAGCGTCAGGCTGTCGCTGATGCGATCATAGAAGATGCCGAAGCCGCCGCGTACCACCGTCTTCGCCCTGCGCTGTCCGCCCGGCGACCAGGCAAAGCCGAGGCGCGGCGCAAAGTTCAAGTCACTGCTGATGTTGTCCTGGTTCTCATAGCGCAGCCCCAGGTTGAGCGTCAGGTTCGGGCGCAACTTCCAGTCGTCCTGAACAAACGCGCTGAAGTCTAATTGGCTCACCGCCGCCTGAGGATCACCCGCAGCAATTGAAAACTGCGTCGCGCCACCACGGAGTGCTCTGATCTGCTGTGGGCTCAAACCCTGTTGCTGAAATAGCAGCGTTCGACGGTAGCGCTCGATGCTGGAAATGTTCTCGAGCACCGGCAGGTCCGTATCCGGATCGATCACTATCTGGTTGTGGGCGTCGAGTTCAGGCGCGAAACCGCCACCAAAGGTCCAGGTCCCGCCAAAGTTCATTGGAGATATATCCGTGATAGAGACGTAACGCAGCCGCGCGCCGAACTTGAGCGTCTGCTGTCCCCGCGCAATCGTGGTGTTGTTCTGTAGCTCGAAGTGGTTCTGGCTATTCGCAGCCAGGCCGACTCCCGCGCCGCCGCCCTGAAACGCGTCAAGCACATTGATGGTCGGCAGCGTGTCATCACCATTCTCAGTTGTCACCTGATGAATGAATTGAAAGCGTGTCTCATTTACGACTCTCTTGCTAAGCACCGCGGTCTCCGTCAACTGCGCGGTCTGTTCGGTGTTCGCTGTGTTGTAGGCGCGCGACGCCAATGAAAATGTGTTCACGCCCGCATCGTCCTGGCTCGAATGCGTGTAGGTATAACGTCCGACCAGGGTGTTTTTGGTGTTGATCTGATAATCAATTCGCGGGCTGAAGGTCGTCCGCCGATTAGGCGTTGGCACTGGCTCGCTAAACGGAGTGATATTCAGGTTCGGATCGAGAATGGTGGCATTGATCAGCGCATCGTCGTTGATATCGCGTTTCTCAAAATCCACAAAGAACGAAGCCTTCTTCGAGATTGGACCACTGAGATTGCCGCCGTACTGTCGTGACTCAAATGGCGGGCGGTTCGACGCGAACGGATTGCGCGAATTAAGCGCGCTGTCATTGAAGCTGAAAGATGCCTGGCCGTGAAATTTGTCGGTGCCTGGCTTGGTAAAGATCTCAATGCGGCCGAAGCCCATCCGGTCATACTCCGCAGAAAACGGATTCGCATTGATGCGAATCTCGCGAATGGAAGACAAGGGCGGCAAGCGTCCCCCGGTGAAGCCGTCGATAAAGATTTGTCCGCCATTCGGACCGGCTGACGGACCAGCCAGCGCCTGGAGCGCAGCCGCAAGGTCGTCGGGATCCTCGGGCAATGCATTCAAGTCGGCGCCCTTCATCACGATCGCTCCTTGATTGGTCTCCGGCTCGGTGCTCAACGACTGATTCTCGCTGTTAACGGTTACTTTCTGTTCCTCGATCGTGACTTTCAGAGTGATGTTGAGTTGCTGGCTCCGTCCGTCGATGATCTCGACTTCCGGGTTTTCATAGGCGGCAAAGCCTGCGGTCGAAACGCGTACTTTGTATTTGCCCGACTCCAAACCGTTAATAACGAAGAAGCCTTCGCCGTTCGTCGTCGCAGTTTTTTCTTTGCCGTGCGGGTCGACGACAACGACTGACGCGCCCACGAGCGCGCCGCCAAGCTCGTCAACAACTTGTCCCTTGAGTGTGCCTGTCGCTTGCTGAGCCGACGCGCCCGCACACATTGCGATGATCAGAAACAGCGCTTTCATTTAAGCGAGATGTCCTTTCCCTTAAGAGTGGGTTTGCTAACACCGTCCGAAACAACCCTGGTCTCGGCAGCTTTTCTGTAGCCCAGGCGTTTACGCCTGGGGACGAAGTTGTTAAGAGATTGAAAGCCCCATTAATGGGGCTTTCGTGAATGGCCCTGTCACGTTACCCAGGCGTAAACGCCTGGGCTACATAAAATGTCTGTCGTTTAGCGTTTGATCCGGCTCACTTCCACGAGGCCGGCAGGGTCTTCGTAGTGCAGTGTGATCTGCACGCCGGATTGCGGCTCGAATCGATCGAAGGTCATGACATTATCCGCGGTCTCGATTACGGCGTCGTTCTTCACACGGAAAGTCTCCTCTTTGCCGTTGGCAGTCCGCAGGACGACAGTCTTCCCGTCCTTGTCAGCGCTGATCAGTGTGCCGGTCACGGTTCTGCGCATCGCGTGGTTAAGCGACTCTACGTCAACCGCAGTTTCGTCTCCGCCATTTTCCGTGTAGTAAATTACGGCGCGTTCCCGGACTGCTAATGCAGACTCTGCCCGGCGCGTCGTTTCTTCGCGGCCGTTCACCGTTAGGTGTTTAGCCAATCGCAAGCTTTTGTCCGAGCCATCGGACAACCTGACAGTAATTGTCCCGGCCGCGCTGTCAATATTCTCAATTGTCCCGAGTACCTGGAATCTCTCGTGGCGGTCGGGAGCGGCGCTCGCGACGCGTGCTGCCTGCGTGCCCATCAAACAAACCAAAGTGACCATGAGTGTGAAGCCGACTATTCGTCCCGATTTCCAAACCATCATGTTGTGTTTCATATTCCTCTCCCATTTCTTCTGTGGGGTCTACCGCAGAAGTGTTCCAAAATTTCGTAACGTTTCTTTGCGGTCCTGAACGGCGCAAACAACAAACATGGGCGGGGTCACACAAGGACCTACGATCATTTGTTCGCTCGTTGCTGCACGCACCGCTCAGGACACCGCGAGTTGTTGGCAACAGACGTGCCGAAGAAATACTGGTGCTTGCGGCACTTCTGGAGCTTCACCTTGTGGCTTTTTGTCGCCGCTAACACAAACTGCCACACCAGGCTAAAGCCAGATGAGCTGCCGGCAGTTCAGTGACGCAACCGCGAAATCAAGAGGCAAACTTTGACAGCTTCTACGAGCATCACAACGGAATAGATCGAAGAGCTTTGTTAACTCCTAAAGATCGTGACGAAAGGGAAGTCGAAGCGATGCGACTGACAGCAAATGGCGATACGGGCGCCCGCACAAACCGACCAACGGTTTCGTTTCCGGCCCCGATTGGAGCGATCGCGATTGTTGCTTTGCTGATTGTCGTAGCGCGGCTGGACTACGCGACGGGTACGGCTCCGATTCAACATCTGTACTACTTACCGATCATTCTTGCCGCGTTCGTCTTTGATTATTGGGGAGGGCTGACATGCGCGCTAGCGGCAATCGTTTCTTACCATCTGGTGAATGAACATCTGCGAGCGCTGAACTACGGCGAAAGCGACTACTTACAGATTGCGCTTTTCCTGTCTGTCGGCGTCGTCGCCGCCAAGCTGGCCAGGGATCGCCGCGCGATGCAGCGGCTCGCGGGCACGGACGACCTTACCGGACTACATAACCTGCGGTCCTTTGAGTCCAGGTTGCTCGTCACAGTAAGACGGGCGCAGACGCGCCGGACGCCTGTTTCCATGTTGGTTCTCGATGTAGACAGACTCAAAGAGATAAATGACTCTTACGGTCACCTCGCAGGGGCAGAGGCCGTACGCGAGGTGGGGCACATCATTGCTCACAGTCTTGATGGCAGCGCCGTCGCTTGCCGCTATGGTGGCGACGAGTTTGCGATTTTGTTGTCTGACAGCGATGCGCGATCGTCTTTTGCAGTCGCCGAGAGTCTAAGGAAGGCCGTAGAAGACCATTCACCCGTACTGGCTGGACGAAAGTTTTCCTCAGGCGCCTTAACCGTCAGTTTAGGCATCGCTCTCTATCTCGCAGACGGCGCCCGTGATCCGGAGTTGGTCGGCGAGGAATTGTTCCACGCCGCGGACCAGGCTCTTTACGTGGCCAAACGCGAGGGCCGCAATCGCGTGCGCCTTTCTCAGCTTCACAGTTCACTCAGCCCAACACGGTTTCAGTCCGCGCAGCGGACGTCAGCGTAAAGCCTGGGGCGTGAGCCCCAGGATTCAGAACCAGAATGTATCTGAGCCCGCGAAGCGGGCGATAGCCGTCGAGCTTTACGTTGATCCATATCAAGCGGCTGCCGCCTGCTCCACAGGCTTTGTTTACTTTTCCCGGCACGATCCTGGGGCTGACGCCCCAGGCTTTACGCTGACGTCCGCTTCGCGGACTCTCAGGATTTGAATCTCGCATTGCAGACGAATCTTTCAAGGGCTCGGTTGGTTCTGGCGTTGCCGAAGGTTTCCCGACCGGACTTCCGGGCGCTGGCAGCGGCGCCTTGCTGGTCAATTCCTTAGGCGTTGGTAGTTGCGACGCGTTCCAACCACCGCCGAGCGCCTTGATCAATTCAACGCTGGCCGTCATCTGCTGCATGCGCAGGTTAACGGCGGTTCGCTGGTTGGTAAGCAACGTTGCCTGCGTCGTGATTACATTCAGATAACTATCAATCCCCGATTTGTAGCGGTCGTTCGCGAGCGACAGAGTACGCTCCGACGACTTCACGGCCGCGTCCTGTTGCTCGAGTTCACGCGATAGGATTCGGAGTGTCGCTAAATTGTCTTCGACCTCCTCAAACGCCGTTAACACTGTCTGCCGGTAGTTTGCCACCGTGCCGTCGTATTCCGCGCGAGCTTGCTCCGTGGCCGCAGCGCGCCTTCCTTTGTCAAAGAGTGTTTGGGCCAGGGTCGGTCCGACTGAGAAGAAGCGCGCGGGCCAGGTGAACCAACTTGCGATTGAACTGCTCGTAAATCCCGCCGCGGCGCTTAACGTCAATGCCGGGAAGAAGGCTGCTTTCGTGACTCCGATCTGCGCGTTCGCTTCGGCCACGCGGCGTTCCGACGCGGCGATATCAGGTCGCCGTTCGAGTAATTGAGAAGGAAGACCGATCGGAATCGCCGGCGGCTGTGCTTTCAAAGGTGCAGCAGAAAGTGAGAATGTTGACGCAGGCTGACCCGTCAGTAGGGCAATCGCGTGTTCGAGCTGCGCGCGGGCGATTCCGAGATCGGTGGCTTGCGCCTGCGTGGTCTCTAGTTGCGTCTCGGCCTGCGCGACGTCTTCATCCGAAGCGATGCCGGTTTGAAAGCGCACTCGGGTAAGATCGAACGCCTGCTGATAAGCAACTACCGTTGAATCCAACAACTCTTTTTGCGCGTCGAGCGAACGAAGCTGGTAATAATCAAAAGCGAGTTCTGCTTGCATACTCAAGCGAACGTTTTCGAGATCGGCGGCAGTGGCCTGCGCCTCAGAGGCGCTGGCCGAAACTGTGTTCCGAACGCGCCCCCATAAATCCGGCTCCCAGGAAACATCAAACGGCAAAGAATAATTGGTGACAACCCTGCCGGCGGAAACCGTGGATTGATTGAGTCCCGCCGGTTGTCGCGAGACTACGATCGACGGGCTGGTTGTTACGGTCGGAAAGTATTGTGACCGAGACTCCTTAACCACCGCCCTTGCTGCCCGGAAATTCGCATCGGCAAGGAGAATGGTCTGATTAGAAATGTTCACCTGTTCTTCGAGTGTATTCAATTGCGAGTCGTTGAACATTTCCCACCATTTGCCGCGGATCACGCCGTCTTTTGGCTGCGCAAACTTCCAGTTGTCCGTCTCTTTGAAATTCTCAGGCGCGATCTCCTTGTATGCCGGCGGCGTTTGCGCCGGAGGCGTCTTATACTTCGGCGCCTTGTCGCAGCTTTTTAGCAGCAGGAGACCCATGACTGAAACGGCCAGAATTTGAAGATGGCTTGTCATTTTGTTAAGTCAACTCTGTGGTTCTCTGTGTGAACCTCTATGACTCTGTGGTGGATGTTTGTCGGGGTAATTTCACCACCGAGACACAGAGGACCACAGAGCATGCACAGAGAATCATTTTTATGCTCTCGCCCTTTCCGCGGGCTCAAAGCCCGGTCTCTTACGCACCCGTTGCCACCACAGACCAAGGCGATCCAGATAGAGATAAACTACCGGCGTCGTGTAGAGCGTAAGCATCTGACTTACGATCAGTCCGCCGACAATCGCGATCCCCAGTGGTCTTCTCAACTCCGATCCAGTTCCCGTGCCTAACGCCAGCGGCAGGGCGCCCAACAATGCCGCCATGGTGGTCATCAGAATGGGACGAAAGCGGAGCACACAGGCCTGGTAGATCGCGTCTGCGGAAGTCTTGCCCTGCTCGCGCTCTGCCGCGAGCGCAAAGTCGATCATCATGATCGCGTTCTTCTTCACGATGCCAATCAACAGAATGATTCCGATCAGAGCGATCACGCTCAGATCCGTGCGCGTTAGCAAAAGCGCCAGCACCGCGCCTACGCCGGCTGAGGGCAGGGTCGAAAGAATCGTGATCGGATGAATGTAACTTTCATAGAGAATCCCGAGCACGATGTAGACTGCCAGTAACGCGGTAATAATTAACAGCGGTTCCGAAGCGAAGACATCCGTCACGCTCGACGACCGTCTGCCACGCGTCTTGGCCGATCGCGACGGTTTGCACCAGGTCTTTCTGAACCTCGTGAACAATAGCTGTGATGCGATGCCAAATGGAGGAGAGTTGGAGATCGCGACGCGCTATCTCCGCGAACGCCGTCAGGTCGAAATAATGTTCTGTGATTCCGGCGCCGGAATTGCCCCCGACGTTGCCGAGCATTTATTCGAGCCGATGTTTACGACGAAACAATCAGGTGGTGGTTTGGGTCTGGTAATTGCCCGCGACATCATCGCGGAACATCGCGGGCGAATCGAACTTGTGTCGGGATCGTCGGGCGCCGTGTTTCTTTTGGCGCTCCCGGTAGCAGAGTCTGCGAAAATCGCCGCAGAATACGTCGAGGTGAAAGCAAATGCCGCGTAAGCCCCCTCACATCCTGGTGGTTGATGACGATATCGTTACCTGCGAGATGCTTTGCGAGGTTTTCGCGCATGAAGGATTTGAGACTACCTTCGTGCAGAGCGGTGAAGAGGCGCTCGCATCGCTCCGGACATTTCAAGCTGACCTGCTGCTCAGCGATATTCGCATGAAGACCAGCCTCGATGGTCTTTCGTTGCTCGAGCTGGTGCGCCGCGATTATCAGGCGATTCCGGTTGTCCTGATGACTGCGTTCGGTTCCATTGAAACCGCCATCCGCGCGGTGAAAGAAGGTGCGTTTGATTACATCAGCAAGCCATTCAACATCGATGAGTTGGTTGCCATTGTTCGACGTGCGCTCACCAATGGAGCAGGGAAGCGCCCTTCTGCGGTTCTCGAGGACGAGGGTCGAACCTCGGGACTGGTCGGACGCACGCCCGCGATGCTGGAAGTCTACAAAATGATCGCCCGTGTTTCGGATTCGCCCGCCGCCGTGCTGGTGACTGGCGAATCGGGCACCGGAAAAGAGCTGGTTGCGCGAGCGATACACACGCACGGTCCGCGGGCCGCCGCCCCTTTCGTCGCCGTCAATTGCGGCGCGCTTACCGAAACGTTGCTTGAGTCCGAGTTGTTTGGGCATGTCAGGGGTTCGTTCACCGGCGCAACCGGCAACAAGCGCGGCATTTTCGAACATGCAGGTGAAGGCGCGGTGTTTCTCGACGAGGTGAGCGAGACAAGTCCCGCATTACAGGTGAAGCTTTTGCGCGTGTTGCAGGAACGTGAAGTCGTTCCCGTCGGTGGCACTGAAGTAATCAAAGTGCGTGCGCGCGTGATTGCGGCCAGCAATGGCGACCTGGAGAAACTCACAGCCGCCGGCGCCTTTCGGCGAGACCTGCTTTACCGCTTAAACGTTATCCAATTGCACCTGCCACCTTTGCGTGAGCGCCGTGACGACATTCCGCTTCTGGTTTCTCATTTCATCATGAAGCACTCCGCCGATGGCCAACCGCCGGCTAAGATTGATGAAGAGGCGTTACGCGAGCTTAGCGGGTATTCATGGCCGGGTAACGTGCGTGAGCTCGAGAACGTGATCGAGCGCGCCATTACACTCAGCCAGGGAGGACGCATCACCTCGGACGGCCTGCCGCACAGAATCCATCTCGAACGCTCGGGCAATGGTACACCGCCTCTCTCAGCCGACGATCTTGCCGATCTCTTTTCCGGGCTGCCGAGCCTCGACGAACTGGAACGGCGTTACATCCTCCATGTTCTGGATGCAACAGGCAGCAACCGCAAACGCACCGCGGAAATTCTCGGTATCAACCGGAAGACACTTTACCGCATGGCCGCGCGATTTGAAGTTGAGCTTGGGTTGCAATCGTCGCCAGAGAATTAGCCTCACTTGGAAACAATGCCACACCCGGCCAGTACTTTCTTGAAAGATGAAAACCCCATCGGCGGTCGAAAATAATTCGACTTGTGCTCGCAAAGACAAATGTCTCGTGAGGCTTGTCCGATTCGATGTCTGCAAACTCGGCCGTGGCATGCTCGTTGCTGTTTCTGCACTATCGATTCAGAGACGGTTTGACTGTTGCGATGGGTCAGCGGTCGAGTCTAATAAGATCAGCTTTGAAGTGGTGCCATGAGAATAAAAATTGAAAAAGGTGGTTACGGGCTTGTGTGGTTTTGCCTGATGTGCTTGTTTCTTGCTCCGCACGCATCAGCTCAAATTCGTACCAGCAAAGACGATCCTGATCCGCTGCACCAGTTCAATAACTCTGTGCGGGCGCTGGTAAAACGAGTGACGCCCAGCGTTGTTCAAATCCTTGTCAGCGGATATGGCCCCGTAGAAGGAAGTCGCGGCAACACCAGCCTGGTACTCGGCAAGCAGCAGAGTATTGGCTCAGGCGTCATCATTGATCCCGACGGGTACGTCTTAACGAACGCTCATGTGGTCAACGGCGCCCATCGTGTTGAAGTAAAAATTCCGGCGGTGAGTTCTGATGAATCGCCCGACGGATCGCTCCTCAGTGCCAGAGGCCGCACCTTCGAAGCGCGTGTCGTTGGAGCAGACTCTGAAATCGATCTTGCATTACTGAAGGTCGAAGCCCAGGGCCTGCCAGCGCTTCACCTTGGCGATTACAACAAGCTGCGCCAGGGCGAAGTGGTCTTTGCCTTCGGTAGTCCGGAGGGCCTGCAGGATTCCGTATCGATGGGCGTAGTAAGCGCCGCTGCACGCCAGCCTGACGCGGACAGTCCGATGGTCTTTGTCCAAACGGACGCGCCGATCAATCCCGGCAGTAGCGGTGGCCCATTAGTCAACGTTGATGGCGAGTTGGTAGGCATCAATACGTTCATCTTAACGCAGGGAGGCGGCAACGAAGGTCTGGGCTTCGCGATTCCCAGCGCGATCGTTGCCTTTGCTTATCCGCAACTGCTCCGCTATGGCCACGTGCATCGAGGGGACACGGGCATTTCAGTTCAAGGAATTACTCCCGGTCTCGCGGCCGGTCTGAAACTTCCCACTGACTGGGGTGTGATCGTATCGGATGTTGCGTCCGGCAGCCCTGCTGAGGCAGCAGGATTAAAGATTCAGGACATCATCACAAGCATCGACGGCCGGCCGGTAGACAATTTGCCGTCGTTGGGAACGCGGCTTTTCATGCGTCCCGCGGGCGAGCGAATTAAGCTGGGCGTGCTGCGCGGCTCCGAAAAACTATCAGTCGAGGTTCCGGTGATTGAGCTGCCGCACGAATTTGATCGCCTCGCTGATCTGGTAAATCCCGAAAAGAATCTGGTGCCGAAGTTGGGGATTGTTGGGGTTGGAATCGGTCCAAAAATTGCTGCGATGTTTCCCACGCTTCGGTTGACGGGCGGAGTAGTGGTTGTTGCTAAGGCTGCCGATGCCAACGTTGATATTTCTCTCACCGCGGGGGATGTGATCCACGCAATCAACGGCGCGCCGGTCGAAACTATGGAGACCCTCCGTGCAGTCCTGGATCAGATGAAAGCAAATAGCCCGGTGGTTCTTCAGATCGAGCGTGAAGGCAAGCTGATGTTCGTTTCCATTCAACTGGACTAGGGTTCCTTGCTTCTTGATCCGCTGGTGCCGATGGTTGCCGTCAGTTGGCTTCATCGTCACGTGTTGGTAGTGGAGCGCTGCCTCACAGGTGTCAGCGGTTCAAGTGCGCTCGCGCCCACCGACTTTCACTCTTATCTCTCTCGGCACGCACAACGCCGTTCATTGGGCTTGGAAAGTTGGAGTCACATCTGAGTCATAAAATAATCCGGTTAGTACGAACGGTGTGAATAGTGTGACGCGAGAAAGTGTCGAAATGCTGAGGAAAATCAAAAAAGTCCTGAAAAGCAGCGCAAAACAGCAGGGTTTGTGAGTCCCCCGGTCGCACCAATTCCACAAAATAAATGTTCTCGGCGCCGGACATGATCCATTTCGACGGACAATGTCGCGTAATAGCTAGCCAGGACAAGAAGTGCTGGCATGAAACGAAAAGCTCGGTTTCTGCATTGTGTATGAAGTCCACGAGTCTGATAAGCCGCGCACTCCCTGGAGTTGATGCGACCTGGTTCTGAGGATCTATGCGACATCCACGAATTTCTTTACTTTTGTGGCTAGGCTCGGACCCCAGGAAGACTGGCTCTTAGTTATGCACAAGCCGTGAGCGCGCGTGCCTCTGAAGGTCGCACGCTGTGGACTGATCACGTTTAACTTCGAATCCTCTCTAGGAGATAATTCAATGAACAGCAACTGGACACCTCATATTCCGACACTTACCAGGGTTTCTTTGACGATCACTTGTGTGGCAGCGGTGATCGCGCTGACGTCGCTTCGCCCGGCGACGACTTCCAAAGCTCAGTCCGTAACCGTGAGCGCGCAAGATATTCAGCGATGGAGCCGGCCGAATTCCGGGCCTATCATCACGATTTTTGGCGACGGAAACATTCTCTCCAGCGGGTGTCAGAGTTGTCCCTCCCAGATCATCAGTCACCGAACAGGAACAACGATCAATCCGAATTATCCGGGTGTGGCTGGCGTCGCATTCGCGCGTCCTTCCATCCGTTTGTCAAATTCTGAGCAGGACTTGATCCTTGGTGGCTGGGAAAGTCAGTGGGGCTTCCGTAAGGATGGGACTCAAAAATGGGTGATCCCGGTGGGTTGCTGTAATAGCGCGTCGCAGCCGTGGGCCCTGGATGCGGCGACGAACAGGGCATATATGGTGGGCGGCGTTTTAAACGGAATGGGACAAATCGATATGTCATCGGGTATGTACAACAATCCCGGCCCCTTTACCTTTCCGAACTTTGCCTGGTCCGCCGAGCCGGTGTTCGTGAGCATGGCTGATTCGAATAATTTCTATTTGGCTGCGCGAACCGGATGGGTGGCGCGGCTTTATCCATTCAACACGACGCAGTGGCAAATAACGATCGACCCCAACGCCATGCTCCAGCCAGGAGCGGTTGCAGCTGATGGCAGCTTCGTAGTTACTTCTGGCGCCCCGCATCTGAACGCTGAAAGCTTTGCTCCACAACCAGGTCGGCTGGCACGAATCTTGTCGGACGGATCGGTCGTGTTCAATAACTTCGTCAACGCGGTAACACCTCCGGTCATTGGCGGAAATGGACTAATCTTTGTTGGCTCGCAAGCCGCTCCGATCGATGCAAACGGAATGGCCGCCATCGCGGCTTATGACCTCGACGGCAACCAGGTCTGGAGTACTCAAGTTCAAGGTCTGCCAAATGATCTGCTGGTCGGAGATGACGGGGCTGTTTACGCAGGAACGGGAGCGCTCAACAACGGTAACGTGTACATTTTGGATCAGAACACCGGAGCGATCCGAAAAACAATCACCAATGTCCCCGGAGCATGGGAGATGATGTTACGAGGCGGCACTCTCTATACGGCCGGCTCGGCTATTACTGCCCTCAACGTTGACGCTGTAAATTACGACCCGCAATCTCCATGGCCTCTCCGATTTCATGAGAATCAGCGCACGAGTAATCGACAATCTCTTATTCCTTCGCCGCCTCGTGAGCCTTCGCCAATCTCTTGTGAGGGCCTTGAATGGCTTCAGTGGCCCGCCGCAGACGGGGGCAACGATCACTTCTACGCTAACGCCGGGCCATTTCTGAATTGGCACGATGCCGAAAATGCCGCCGAAGCGCGAGGTGCAACGCTCGTCACGATTACGAGTCAGGCTGAACGCGACTTCGTCGTTTCGACGTTGCTGTCAGACCGAAACGTTTACTGGCTGGGCGGAACTGACGAAGCAAGCGAAGGAACTTTCACCTGGGTAACGGGCGAGCCGTTCGTTTACACGGATTGGGTGGGCGGCGAGCCGAACAACTATGGCGGCGCTGAGAATTACATCGCCGCAAACTGGCACGTCGCGCGTGATGGATTCAACTCCGGACAAGGTATCGGAAACTTTGGCAGATGGAACGATGTAACGCTGAATGGCTCTGACGCGGCGACCGGGCCAGTCGGCCCATATTTCGCGCTGTTCGAACGAAATACAGCGCCTCTTTGTGATGCCACGGCACCCGTGACGACCGCAGCTCAAAATTCGGCAGCGAACGCCGCCGGCTGGAACAACAGCGACGTTACCGTGAATCTCGCCGCCGCGGATGAAGCTAATGGATCTGGAGTCAAGGAAATTACCTTCTCAGCAACCGGGGCGCAGTCAATTCCCTCAACAACGGTGCATGGTGCAATGGCCTCATTCAACATTACCGGCGAGGGGCTAACTTCAATTACCTATTTTGCGCGCGACAATGCAGGCAACGCTGAAACGGCGCACAGTCTTACGATTAGGTTGGATAAGCATTCGCCAAACACTTCTTGCGGCCCTGCCGATGGCCTGTGGCATGGAGTTGACGTAAGTATCGCTTGCACCGCCAATGACGCCGTCTCGGGCTTATCGGGTGCGTCAGATGCAAGCTTCTCGCTCTCAACTAACGTTCCCGCGGGAACGGAAACAGCCAACGCGTCGACCAGCAGTCGATCTGTGTGTGATGCAGCTGACAACTGCGCCACTGCCGGCCCGATAAATGGCAATAAGATCGACAAGAAAGCGCCAACGATCACGATTACTTCGCCAAACGCGAGTAACTATGTGCTGAACCAGGCGGTGACCGTCCACTTCAGCTGTGCTGATGGCGGATCCGGTGTTGCGAACTGCACTGGCTCATCGCTGAACGGGGGCCCTCTCAACACCTCCAGCGCTGGTGTGCATACATTCGTCGCTAATGCTAATGATAACGTGGGCAACACTGCGATTCAGGTCTCAGTAGACTACACCGTTGACTACAATGTCGTAGCGTTATTTGATCAGACGAAAGCTGCAAAGAGCGGCAGCACGATCCCGATCAAGGTTCGCCTCGTAGACGCAAACGGAGTGAATGTTTCGTCGTCGGCTCTCACCGTGCACGCGGTCAGCGTCTTGCAAATCAGCAGTCAGTCGTCATCTGCGCTTCAAGATGCTGGTAACGCGAATCCTGATTTCGATTTTCGTTATGATGCAAGCCTGGGCGGTTATATTTTCAATCTGAAGACTACTGGCTATGGCACAGGTCTTTACCTTTTGATTTTCACCGGAGCTAACAGCTCAACGCCCTATTCTTTAGGATTTCAGGTTAGGCAGTAAGGTCGTTGAGAAACCGGGACCACGCTTCCCAGCGATCGCTCTTTTGTCTACTCGGTGACGTTCGAAGTGAAATAACGCTGTGGCCGCATAACGCCGCGGCTCCCTGAAACAAGGCTGGCGCGAGATCTTGTGCTGGTCTACCCAGGAGCAGCAAACTGCGCGAGTCAACGACAGTCGCGGGCGACGGACGCGACGGCCAAGAAGCCGCCTTAATGCCCATCGTGGTCACCGAGCACCACGATGTCGCGAGATCAACCGCGCAACATCGCCGCATCGCTTATCGATGCGTTCTCTTTTGCAGGCAAGGTTCGTACGATCAAAAAGGCCAGGAGCGGGACGGCAATCGCGTAAACGTACTGCGTCCGCGACACGCCGATGCCGAACGGAAACCAGATGCCCGGGATCCCGATCGTATCGAGCAGCTCACCGCCGAATAATGCGGCCATAATCGAGGCTAACGTGACGAGCGCCAGGATCCTCATTGGTCCGCTGCGGGCAACGCGCGCGCCTAACACGACAAACAGCGCGATCGACCCGAGCCGGCTGCCGCTTGTCACGCTCGCCGAATGGATCACGGCGCCGATGATCCCGGCGACCGCCAGCACCAGGGCCGCCACATCGATGCTTCGCCACGGACGCAGGCACCAGCGGTTCCAGGCCAGCGTCCAGGCGGCCACCGCTGGCACCCACATCACTGACGCCAGCCACGCATAGGTGGCCAGATCCATCAGATCGGTCCATGCGGTGATCGCATTGTTTAGCCGTCTGGCTGCCATGAGCGCCAGCGCGATGCTGGCAAAGATCAAGAAACTATTGTGGCCGCTGCGAGACCGGCACCCGAGCGCCAGGCAGATGACTGCCAACATGGCGATCGGCTCGATCACATCGACGATGTAACCGGCGATGGTTCGCTCCCAATGCGCGCGGTGGAGCGCATCGCTTATGGGCCGCGGAGCCAGTATGGGCGCGCTGTGCATGCCGCCGCCGTCTGCGCTGACCCCGGAACTGGGACGCATGTATGCGCGTACGGCGAGCACGCCAGGGGTACCCGCTGCATCAGTAGGAAGGGCGAACCGCAGCGGCCGCGTGCCGACGACGCGCGGGGCTGGGCCGAGCCTGCCCGACCCGCCCAGCAATTGGCCGTTCCAATAGAGTTCGTAGCCATCATCGACGAGGGTCGGCCCGAGGATGTCCCACGACGCGCGTCCGGCCGGCACCGCCACCGCGCGCCGGTACCAGGCGTAGCCGTGATAGCCGGGATGACCGTGCGCCATCCACCCGCCTACGTAATCGGGCAGACCTACGTCGCCGTCGTGGCTACCCGGCAAGGCAGTCATATCGACCGTCTCCCAACCGCTATCGTCTATATTGGCGTCCGCCCAGTGCGGGTCATCGCCGGTATGAAATCGCCAGGAGCCATCGAGCAGGGTAGCTGCGGCGCGCAGCGCCGGTGGATCAGGGCGGCCGCCGCGCGCCAAGTCCCCGATCACGATGGCCAATGCCAACAGCGTCGCTATGACGATGCCGAGGATCAGTTTGCGTTGTGTTGCGTCGATCGAGGTCGCTGTCGTTCCAACCATATGAATTCCTGTGATACAGTTAGACTAACATAACCGTATAGAGTATGGCTATACGGTTATATTGGACGGCCATCATGGACAGCGGGAATTACAGATATCAATTTGTCGCCGGAAACCTCGCGCTCGATTTCGTCAACACGGTCGCATTTCGAGCGGATCCCGGGAAGAAGAAGGACCATCTGCAATGTGCCGAGGATGTGCACCGGTGGGCTAGCCAGGCTCAGTTGCCGGACCGGGCTGCAATCAGCTCCGGCCCCCTGGAGACTGCGGCGCTGCGGCGCATCCGCGCAGTCCGCGAACAACTGTTTGCGGTTTTCCATGCAATTGCCATCGATGACCCGATCCCGGCGGACACACTTGCCCGGGTTGGCGATGCGTTGCACGATTGTTGCGCCAGGCGATGTTTGTCCATTGAGGGAGCGGAGGTTCGCTGGACCTGGCGATCTGGGGCGCGGCGTACGGACTATTTGCTCTATCCCGTCCTTACCGCAGCAAACGATCTTCTCACCTCGGTTTCGCGCGGTTTGGTCCGTCAATGCGAAGACGCAGGCTGCGGCTGGCTGTTTTTGGATCGTTCCAACGCCCGCACGAGACGTTGGTGCAGCATGGCGGACTGCGGCAACCGACATAAGGCCCGGAAATACTACCGGCGCGAGGCCGGTTGATCTAGCGGTTGCGATCATCAGCCTGGGACGCGACAGGCAAGGACAACGCAGCTCATAAGTCGGGGAAACCCGGAGTCACATCTAAGTCACAAATTTCCTGAAAACAGATTGACGCGCCTGGCGGTCGTCAAGGTATCGCTTCGGCTGGCTACATAACAAAACGTATGGCCCCCCATCTTTTTCTTAAAAAACTAACTATGAAGTGGCTGCCCACAGGACAATAATAGTTCAACCCTAATTGTCCCGCGCGTGAGATCCGGAGTGTGATCTTCGTCACGACTCCAGAAAAATCCTTGCTGGTCTACCTGGAAGCGGAAAGCGGCGTAAGGAAGACGAACAGTCGAGGTGTAGGCAAGTGTTAGGGCCGCGCCCAAGGCAAATGCGCGGAGCCTTAAATGGGCGAGGGCTTCACCGTTGTAGGGAGGCCCCGTCTTCTTTGATGAGAATTAGTTTCATGAGATTTAGTTTGCATATTGCACCCATCTGAACTATAAGAACTGGCATCTAGCGGGTTCGTTAATTGGTTGTCGTAATTCCCCAGGCGAGCGACTCCCGATAAAGTCACAACATTCGGCAGCCAATAGTCTCAGTTAACTCACGTTCTTCGATCCGTTCTCTCTGATCGCCTCAGACCCTACGCCTCGCAGAACCCGACCGAAAGTCGCAGTCGATGCGGCTTGAATGAAAGGCTTAAAATGCATCCCTCAACTCCTTCGCTTTCCTTCCGAATTCTACGCGTCACGCCGTTTTTGATAGCCCTCGTTGGACTCTTCGTCGTCGTTGATCCGCGAACTCGTGCTTATGGCACTGGGCCAATGGTCGGGCAGGAACGGAACTGGTTGCCAAAGTCGCCCGTGAACAGCGCGCCGCTTCATCCCTGGGTCTTCACCGCACCCCAATGCGACACCGTCAACTTTGCCGCGAAGATCGACTTTGGCACGGGCAGCTTTCCACATTCAGTAGCAGTCGGCGATTTCAATGGCGATAGTAAGCGCGATCTGGCGGTTGCGAACCAGGGAAGCAACACTGTCTCGATTCTGCTGGGCACGGGCGCGGGTAGCTTTGGGCCGAAGACCGACTTTGGCACCGGCAGCTCTCCATTCTCAGTGGCGGTAGGCGATTTCAATGGCGATGGCAAACAAGACATCGTCACCGCAAACCAGTCTGGAAACAGCGTGTCGGTGTTGTTACGCAATGCCGGCAACACGAGCTTTGAACCTAAGGTTGACTTCGCGGTTGGAAGTGGATCGTGGTCTGTAGCAGTAGGCGACTTTGATCGCGATAACAAACTAGATCTGGTTACGGCGAACGGGAATAGCAACACTGTCTCGATTCTGCTGGGCACCGGCACTGGTAGCTTTGGACCGAAGACGGACTTTGGTACGGGCTTCGTTCCCAGATCAGTCGTAGTGAGCGACTTCAATGGCGATAGCAGGCTCGATCTGGCGGTTGCGAACCAGGGAAGCGACACCGTCTCGATTCTGCGGGGCACTGGCACTGGCAGCTTTGAACCGAAGACCGACTTTGGCACGGGCAGCTGGCCAACCTCAGTGGCAGTGGGCGACTTCGATGGTGATAGCAGGCTTGATCTGGCGACGGCGAACTATTTTGGCTTCACCGTCTCGATTCTGCGGGGCACTGGCACGAGTAGCTTTGGACCGAAGAACGACTTTAGCACGGGCATGTGGCCAGAATCACTCGGGGTGGGCGATTTCAATGGCGATGGCAAGCTCGATCTGGCGGTGACAAGAGGCGAATTTGGCTTCACCGTCTCGATTCTGCCGGGCACTGGCACGGGTAGCTTTGGACCGAAGACCGACTTTGGCACGGGCTTGGTTCCGAGATCAGTTGGGGTGGGCGACTTCAATGGCGACAGCAAGCTCGATCTGGCGACGGCGAACATGAATAACAACACTGTCTCGATTCTGCTGAATAATTGCTCATCAGCGTCGCCTGCAGAACTTGCAAAACAAGTGGTGGGTGGAGATTATCAACTCGGTGCAAAAGGCTGGGACTGGGCCTCTTCATTCTTCGTCGGGCCCAACGCAGTACACACGTCAGGATACCATTGGAATACTAATAACCACGTTGTTGTCGATAACGTCCTTGATTGCTCTGGCCTCGTCTTCTGGTCGTATAACAAGGCTTTTGGCGCGACCAAGTTTCAGCGCACAGGGAACCCGGTGTTCTATGAGAACGCCGACGGTCAATACAGAAACAACACAGTAGCTGTGAGCGAGAGCGAGCTAACGCCAGGCGATTTGTTGTTTTTCGATTTCGAAGCGCCTGTGGGCGTGATAGATCACGTCGCAATGTATGTCGGGTGCTGCGGACCGAATGGTGCTGATGACGTAGTTAGCGCTTCGAGTCAAACGGTCGGAATCACTTGGCGTCGCAAGAATAACTTGAAGGCTCTGACAGGGTTTGTCGGTTATGGAAGGGTAACCACTCCGAAGATAGGTGTCCGCTTCACAGCTCACTCACCCATTGGTTTGATTGTGACAGACCCTGAGGGATTCACAATCACCCCCGACACGCTTATTACCACTTCGGAAGAACTCCTTCGTGAAGTGCCCGGGATTCTTTACTATTCAGAGTCGGATATTGATGGTGATGGCAGCCTCGGAGCAAATGTCTACGCTCCTTCGCTCAAGATCGGCTCTTATCTGATTCACGTTATTCCTAAGCCGGATGCCCTGCCGACAGATACGTATAGCTTAACTGTAGAAGCAGAAGGCAAGACAATCACTCTCGCGGAAAACGTTCTGGTTCAGAATATCCCACCCGAGGGATACGGGGTGGCGTCCACCGGAGCCGACATGATGGCTTTTGTTCCTGTTACGATAGACATCAAGCCAGGAGGTACGCCGAACTCCATAAACAGCAGCAGTCGCGGAAATATCCCGGTCGCGATTCTTTCAAGCGCTACGTTCTATGCTCCTGGTCGCATTGCATCGGCGTCCTTAACATTCGGACGCACCGGGGACGAGCCGAGCTTGTTGTTTTGCAACCAGGAGGATGCGAACGGTGATGGTTTCGCTGATCTTGTCTGTCATTTCAGTACGGCAAACACGGGCTTCCTTATCGGCGACAAGCGAGGGTTTCTGAAGGGACAGACGCGTGAAGGGAGTCCACTCATGGGCAACGACTCTGTCCGGATTGTGCATTAGGATCTCCAAATTAATTACGAAACAGGCTTCTCTTGATCGAGTGCGATTGCGCAATCAGCCAGCAAAAAAACCATAGTCGGCAGAATTGATGCTTTGAGCGATTTCTAAATGGTACCACCCGCCAGGCTGGTTCAGCTGGCGGGTGGTGCTGGCATCGCCGTGAGGCCAGGCTTTGTGGTCCTATTTAGGGTTGATTCACGGCTGTCCTGTATGCCTGACGATAGAAGGAATAAGCCTTAAAGAAATTACCTGATGCCTTTTGTGCGTCGCCCTGGGCAAGCTGCTTGTTGGCGTTCACCGTGTGCGTGCCGCCCAGCTTGGCAATGGTGTCGATCACTATTGCGCGGGCCAATTCCAAATAGCCGCCATTTGCGCCTGGTGTCATATACAACCCGATCGCGTCGTCGTGGTCTTCCGCCAGGTTGGCTTCCATCTGCGTCCGCAAGACTAAGTTTAGCAGCTCATTCTTGCCCGCGTCCGTATTGGCATTAACCGCTATCTGGCTGGCGGCGATGGCGGCAAGAATCGTCGTCTTGTTGGAGTTGTCATTGCCGGTAATCGTCGTGGTGTTGGTGTTATCGTTGTTGATAATCGCCGTCTTGTTAGTGTTGTCGTTGGCGACGCTGTTCTCCAGGTCAGTGTGGAGGTGTTCAAGGCGACTAAAACTGGCATCCACTGTTCGTTCGGTGTAATCGACGTCGCAGGCTAATAATTTGGCGCGCAGGGCCACCGCAACAAAGTAGACAACATCAGCAGCGATACAAGCCACGCTACCATTGCCTCCTTCTCCCAACACTACCAGGACCTGATTACAACCTCTGCTTAACCCGGCGCGGATTCCCGCGGCGGCAATGAAGATCACATCAGCCGCAGCGGTTACTGCGTACGTTACGCGAGCAGAACCGACAAGAGCCTCGCACACGGGATCCGCGCCGTCCCGTCCCGGCAAACCTGCCGATTCGATCTGTATCCCGGTTGACTCTCGCATCTTTATCCCAGGTGAGTCTTGCGTCTTTGATTCCTCTCGCCTTTGCTGGCGAATGGCCTCTAATGCCGGTCTGAACTGCTCCAGGGTGGCGCGTGCTTCTCCAAAACGGGCGTTCATCTCCGCTGGATTCAAGGCCGCTCGGTATGTGTTCAACTGCTGCGGGGTATACTGCTCAAACTGTTTTCTGACCGCCGCGAGCTTGCCAGTGAGTTCAGGATTTTCGGATAAGATCAGATCTGAATACTCCTTGACAGTATCCACCAGCTCGAGCAGCTTGCTGCGCAGTTGTTCGAGTTCCGCTGGCGGATATTGTTTCTCAGATGCGCCTTGCGGCGTTTGGAAAAGTGAATAGGGAGTTTCAGTCTGATTTAATTCAGTTTTTCGGGCGGTCTGTGGCTTTTGTTTTTTCGAACGGCCAGCTCCGAAGATCAAGCTGCCAAACATAAGATTGCTTATTGCAATAGTCAGGGTAATCGCCAGCAGGCGATTCATGCGAGTCATCATTTTCTAGTTTTCCTTTCGGGTTAAGCGCTGAATCATGCGGCACAGCGCAGGTAGACTGACCCCTTGCACATGAAGATTCCTGGCTGTTTCAGCTTGATGACTCGAGAGCGAGGATGAAGCATGACAGCGCGGCCGCTCATGGCGTTTACTCCGATCCCTTCTTGCAGGAAGGAGGGCTCAATATGAACCGCCGGGTATCAGCATTGGGTATCTTGGAACGGACAGGTAGAGTTCGCAGGTACTAAACAACGAATTAGCGGCTGCTTTCACTTTAAATTGTGGTGCCGGGACAATATCACTACAGCTTAACCTCTCCTCTGAAATAGGGGAGAACTAGCCATTTCTCCACACAGGTTGAAATCTTAGGGGCTAATACTACGTTATCGCATTGAGGGCATCCGTGCGCTAACCCACATAGCTCAGCAACACGTCCATTAACAATGAGAACGACCGAACGCCCGCTCTTACGCTATCGGTTCACGAAACCTATCGCGCGCGACTGCGATCGGACCCGCAAGCAGTAGAGAGAACTTCACGATGGCCCAACGCCAACGACTCATCCTGCGGGACGTTTTCGGGAGTCACATCGGAGTCATCGGTCATCATCTTCACACGCTGGACCCGTTCCGAGCGCACAAGAATCTATCGTCCAGGTTCAAGTAGTACGAGTTACCGTTGCGGAGTCGTGACGTTAATGTCGATCTGATTCTTTTTCCCGCCAAATAATCCCCCGCGATAAGCTAAGAACGCCCCTACTACGAGGATGATGAATATCACCAGCACGGCAACAACTCCTGCGCTGCTGCCCCCTCCATTGTCAGCCATGTTTTTGTCTCCCTCTAATCTGAAATCTAAGAAAGCCGTTGATTGGTCGTTTGGAATAAGCTATCGAACGCCGGAAGAGATTCGCTCTTTGCGTTCTGCTGAAATTCGGTTACCCACGAGCGGACCGCTCTCGACCATTTGGTTGCATCGACGGTTCTACTAGATTCTGTCGAGATCATGCGCGGTTGCGGTTTCGCCTTCTTAACAATCTTAATCAATTGTCTTCTCATCGCGTTTGCTCAAATCCGAGACTTCAAATTCTATGAACTGACATGGGCAAATCAATTGGCGTGCCGGATTGCATAACTTCGCTTTCTTAGGTGGGCCATGCTCAGGAGCGCGATTTGAATGTCTTGGAACCATGCGCAGACGAAGCCCCGGCGCACCGAAACGCCGTGGCGCTGGAAGCATTGCCATTTATCGGCAGAATTAGGAGAACGGCTCGATGGAGTAAGAGTGAAACAGCCCAGCGCTTCAGAGGCTGTGTCAAAACTTGGAGTTCCAGCGCCAACGGCGCGAAATGTAAGAGCCTGGGCCACCGGCCCAGGTTGAGGTAGGTGCAGGATCCAAGCGCTGAAAGCGCGAAATAATGGCAACGCTACTAGTGCTGTCGTCGTTCAACGATTCTATTTCGCGCCTTCAGCGCTTTCCAAATCTCACTTGACGCTCACCTGGGGCGTTGCCCCAGGCTATTACATTTCGCGCCGTGGGCGCTTGTTCGCCGACTTTTCCAGCCAAACGGGTTAGTTTTAGTCGGAGGCAGATCCTCGGTTGTGCAATTTGCGAAAACTACCATAGCCAACCACTGCAACCAATAATCCAAGCAGCAAACCGACCAAACCGCGCGAAGGCAGAGCGCTGACTTTGTTAGTGCTGCGCGGTAGGGTCGCGGGCTCGTCGGTCACCGTAAAGTAATCGCCGCTGCCTTCATTAGTGCGGAGCATGCGCTGCACTTCTGCAAAAGTGAACGGTCGAGCCCCACGGCGTCCGAACACCGCGATCTGATTCCCGCTTTCATCGACTGCTCGATCGCGATCGAGCGGTTTCGAAACTGCCAGCGCGCCGCCTTTGGTTTTGAACGTGGCGATTAGTTGCGGCTCAGGCCGTGGACTAAATCCTGCATAAGTCGACATGGTCTCGGGCGAGGTCAATTGCAGAATCCGCAAGCCGTTTTTTCCATCGGCGACATAGGCAAACAGACTGGCATTGGTCATCGCTACCTTTACCTGGCGAGCGTCGTTGATTTTTCCGTCCGCAGTGAAAGATTGAATCGCGATCGGTTTCTCCGGGTTCTTTACGTCAACAATGAGGATTCCATTATTGCCTGCGGCAACGTACGCGTAGGTGCGCGCAATATACACATCATTGGCACGGGATGCCTTTACGAAAGCTCCGTTTATTACCTGGGCTTTGGCCGGGTTTGATACATCAAGAACTTTCAAGCCGTCCAGATCAGCTACGAACCCGTACCGGAACTGGATCGCAATCGCTTTCGGTTGGTTGAATTCAGGTGCGCCAATGCGCTTTACGATTCTCGGATTCAACGGATCGTCGAGGTCCACAATTACCAGTTCCTGATCGGTCGTGATGTAGGCGTACCGTCCGGCGATAGTGATGTTGTTCGCGCCGCTCAGCGCGCCGACAGGATTGAAAGCCCCGTTCGGATATTTTGCCGTGTCGAGTTGCCGCCGCAAATAATTGTTTAGCGGATCGCCGTCGAGCAGCGTCGCCGCATTTACCACAATCAATCCTTCGAACTTATCGACGACGTACAGATAGCCATACAACCGGTGAATAGGCTGCTCTTCATTGAGCAACTGTTCCGGCGGCAACGCGCGCGCTTCATCCGGCGAAACCATCTTCCCCGCAATGGTCATGCGCCAACGGGCGGGATCGACGGCGAGTGTCGAAGGCGCCGCTATCGCCGTCGCGTATTTCGTCTTCAAATAAAGCTTTTGACCGAAAGGCGAAACTGGCGCAGTTGTAATCCTCTCCGAGAATCCTTTCTGATCGATCTGCGCGATGTCGTAAACACGCAAGCCGCCTTCGCCGGCTGCGACGTACGCATACTCACCCCGCACCTGCACTTGCAACGCGCGCGGATTGCCTTTGTGTTCGTATGCTTCGGCCAGCTCCCGGCCACCTTTAATGAATCTTTGGTAGTTACTCGGATAAGCGATCTTTTGCAGCGTGCTGCCGATTACCGCCTGCGGCTCGGTCTGCTCGGTCGCGACCACGGCTTCCAGAGAGTCTCCCGACGCCACGTAAACATATCTCCCCATAAAGTTGACGAAATTGGTGCCCTGTAAGAATAACTGAGCCAGCCAGGCATTATTGTCGTTGCTCTTTGAGACGTGGCAATCCGAACAACCCTTCGTCTCGGTCGCGCGCACTGTATGCGGCACATGCGTATTGAAAGTTTGTCCGGAGAAGCCCTCAGCGGAAACTGTCTGCTGTTGTGAATAAATCCATTCGCGATTCTGATTCTGCGAACTCACCAAAACGGCGCTCGACGAACGCACCGGTGCGACCCGATTTCCCGTGACGGTACCGTCGCGGCCCAGCATGAACACATCATCACGCAGCACCTGGAAGTTGTAAGTCGTGAAGTTGCGCGTGAGGTCACCTTCATTATGAAGGTTCGGCATCTTGCGGTTCGCCTGCATCGATAGATGACAGCCAAAGCAACTGGTCATCCACGAAGAGTGACAAGCAAAGCAAGTCAGGTTCGCATCCCGATGCGCAAGCTGCCGATCGTCTGCCGGCACGTCTCCCCAGGTTGCATTATCGGTTCGCATCGTTTTCGCATAGCGCGACTTGGCGCTGTAATCCTCCGGATGGGCAGCGTTGGGATTGATCGTGTCGGCGGTTTGCTTGACGCGCCACCAGCGGCCAGGCACGACCATTGAATTCTGGATGATATCGCCGGCTTTCAGCGCGACATCGTTTCCTTGCTCGTCTTTCTTCACCCGGTCGCCGGTGATTCTTTGAAACAGCAGCACGCGACCACCGTCGCTGTCACGAAAGCGAATCGTAGCGAGATTGCGTCCTTTGCCATCGTCAAATTTACCGTCCCTGATCGCGGCGCCGGCGGCGAATCCCGAACTCACCAGGGAGGCACGTTCCCGAATTGTGCCGTGGCAGTCGATGCAGCCAATTTCAATTGCGGCGCGCGGCTCGTTGTACAAAATCCCGTTGCCGTGGGCATCCTGGCGAAAGTGACAATCAACACAATGCATCCCCTTCTCAAGATGAATGTCATTAAGATGGACGGCTCTATTGAATCGATTGGCGTCGTCGGCTGAGACGATCGCACCCTTTGCGTCGAGCAGGTTTCCTTCTCGATCTCGCTTGAAGACCTGCCGAAACAGCCAGCCGTGGCCGTGAGAGTCGGCAAATTGCGTGCGCTGCAACTGTGAATTGAATTCGGCTAAGCCAGTCTTATTTAGAAACGCCGCTTCGGACCAAAGGCCACGCAAGCTCGCGGCTTCCGGATTGCGATTCAACTTTTCCTGCTCTTCCGCCGGCGTTGGATTGTGCTGCTGCGCCGGATACATCTTGTTGCCGTCGCTCTCGTTGTCCCACCACGTTAAGCCGAGATACGAGGCGACCATGTTTTCCCCCGGATGCATGTGACAAATCATGCACTGCGAAGTCGGAATGCGCGTGGTAAGTTGATGCCTGATGGGATGGCCGGATTCGTTTTTTGGAATGCTCACATCGGCTGATTGCGACGTTCCGAGATTTCCCGCCGGGCTATAGAAAGCCGAATGCCGCGCGTCGCGATCGTTCGCGTAGATCACATGACAGGCCGTACATCCGGACGATCGATAATCACCCGGATGATCATTCGTGCCCAGGAAATTCAAGGTCGGATCAAGCAGCCGCGTCTTCTGCAATCCCAGATAGATCGGATCGGTGCGCTGAGCAGTTCCCAGTCCGCGCGCGCTCAAGCCCTTGTCCGGTTTGCCCGGCTCTTCATCTTTGTCCGGCAGCCCGGTTTCCAGACGCCGCTTCCCGCCGCGCTCGAAGACGCGGAGGATGTTGCCCGGCTGAGAGATCTCCCAACGCGGCAGAGGATCGAGAAACGACAAGATGCCTTTGAATCTTTTTTGCTCAGCGGTTGGCTGCGGAATCTGAACCAGACTTTGCGGAGCTCCGGCTTCGCTGTAACTCTCGCCGAAACTCGCGTCCTTGATGGGAAAACCGCCGTTGTTGTAAAGCGCGGCGCCCCAGAGCATCGCACCGTGTCTCATCATGCTCTTGCCGACCGCACTGGTTTGGCTACTGTGGCATTCCGAGCTGCCACAGGTCTTTGGCGCCACACGCAGATCCCCGGGATTAAGAAAGCGAACGAACTCGAGACTCTCCCTGTTGAGCAAAGGCCCCGAGCGTTCAGGAATTCTGATCTTTCCGTCGCGCATCCAGACGCGCGGAAAACGAGGGCGCACATGAGCCTCTGCCTTGTCCGTCGCGACCGGATTGCCGCCATGACAGGCCGTGCACGTCAAACCCAAAGCGTCTTTACCGTTAGCGAGTTTGTCGAGCGTCTGCGTGGGACCAAACTGGTGCATCGGTTCAATTTGCCCATGACACTTCAGACAGCCTTCGAGGGGAACGGCAGGCGGGGCGGGTTGTTGCGCTGCTCCGTTTTCAGGCGGGCTACTGCCCGCCAGCTGTTTCGAAGTCGAAACTAGAGCGATCGCAATAATGATCAAAAGAACAATGACCAATATCTCGATTCGAAGTTTCATACTAGATATGTCCGATAAGCTTTAGCTTGTCGACACTTGACGACAAACTTCAGGAAAGTCTGATTAAGTAAATTCCCCTCCTTTAGGAGGGGGTAGGGGATGGGCGCAGCTACGAGCCGATACCCAAAAAAGGTCCCGCGCGGGCTGAAAGCCCGCGCACATAAGTATTTGTTTTTTCTTTTTGCCGTAGCTGCGCCCCTCCCCTAACCCCTCCCAAAGGGAGGGGAATCGTCATCAGAAGACAAACTTCACTTGCGCGAACAAATTGAACAGCGGCTTACTCGGATTGATAATCGTATTGTCTGTAGTGCAGAACTCTCTGAGGTCCATCGGGCAATTGTTGTTCGCATTCGTATAAATATCGCGAAAGCCGCGCCCGGGTTTCAGCGTCGCTGCGCCAAAAGTCATCGTGATGTTGTTAATTAGAAAGGGACGATACGCGATGCCAAGGCTGTAGTCCCAACCGATTTCATGGCGAATATTATTTTGAAAGAGCACATACTCGAGTGGCTCCGTCCGATGAAACCTTAGATAGTTGACGTTGAAGATCGCTTTCAGACGTTGGGTCACTTCCACGTCAATGCCCGCGTTGTAGATGTAAATCCCCGGATTGACGAAGTTCGCCTGGCCCTGGATCTTGCTGCTGCGAAGCGAAGGCAGAATGCTGTTGGGTTGGACCAAACCAACGCCTGTTTGCGTCAGCCGAATACCGTTACGATTCCAAAACGAAAACTGGCCGCCCACAAAATTCGGATCGTCGAAGATCGCGTCGAAGCCGTTGGCTTTACTGTCGGTCGGATTCTTATCGCCCTGGGCCCAGAAAAAGGATCCGCGAAATCGTAGATAGTCGCGGTCGACCGAGGCCTCAATCGCGGCCATGTTGGAACTGACATGTACCGGCCGTCCCGCGATCGGATTTTGATCGTCACGCCCGAACGCATAGTAATAAGAGTTGCTCAGATTCAATCTGCCGATATGCCCGTCACCATTGATGCCCACGTAGCCTACTTTGATTGAGTGCGGCCGCACGTCGCCAATCAGAGACGGTCGTACCAGAAATCCGTTGCGATCGAATTTGCGGCTGTGCCGATCGTCGTTGTACAGGGCGCTGGCCTGAATTGTGTAACCTTTCCGGATGAAGTCCTGCCGAAAAATATTCGCGATGTAAACGTTTTGCTGACGCCGATCGAACCGGTTCAACCCACTGTTCGTGTCCTTTTCGAGTTGGGCAAAGTAAGCCACGTTGTATTGATAGCGATTATTATCAAACGAGCCGAACACGCGCGCGCCCAGGTTGTTATCAGAGAAGATGAATCCCCGAAAGTCGGAAACAAATGGTTGAATGCCAACGCGCGTCGAGATGAAATCAAAATTCTCGTTAACGTCTTTAAGCTTTACTTCCGCAAAGGCTTCCTCCAGAGAGACCTGCGTGTCGGTGCGGTTTGTCCCGCGGCGCACATCAATATTTACGACCCCGGTCTCGCGGGCGTTTAGATAGTTAGGCAGGCTGAAAGTCGGTGAGATTTTGATGGCCCAGTCACGAGGCTTGTAAGTCGAGTCGCCATGAAAGAGCTCGAAAGTGAATTGGAAGATCTGATTCAGCGAGAACGCTTCTGGCCTCCCAAAAAACTCGGCGCTCCCCGGTTGCGCGCTGCTGACGTCCGAAGGTTTAGGCGTACGGCTTAATTCAGTTGCGGTAGAGCTCACCGCGGAAAGAATTAAGAAGGTCCGGTTTCCAATGATCGGATAGTCGCCTTTGATCTTGTTCTGATCATACGGGTCATACCAATGGCCCTGCTTGAACGGGATGTCGCGGCCGCGTGCTCCTTTGTCGCCATAACGATCGTATTCGGGAAAGCCAATGCGCCATCGATCGCGCACCTCGCGTCGATCAGGCTGAGTTTGTGGTGCTGATTTGACTGTGGCTGGTCCGGCGGCGCCCAAAGGACTTCGATCGCCCAAAGTACTTCGATCGGAAGCTACGACCGGCTTGTCTTCCTCTCGCTCAATCGCAAAATCGATCGTAATTTGCTGGCCCGCATCGACAATCAGATTTTCAATGGAGTCGTCGCGCACGAGCGCGTGCCCGCCATAGCTCCTGGTCTTGTCGAATCGCGCGACGAAGGGAAGCTCGACGCTTAATCGGTAAGCCCCGGGGGGCACTCTCAGCGAATAACGGCCTTGGCTATCGACCCGCGCGCGGGTGAGTCCGCTGGTGACTTGATTCGTGGCGACGACGACCGCGCCGGGCGTTGGCGGTTTGACTACGCCGCTGATCACGCCACGCTTTTGCGCCGCCATGGCTCCCGCCACGCTCAGAATCAGGGCCGTGACCATGATCAATCGCATCAGGCTCTTCGCTCGCGCCTAAATCCAATCGTGGAGGAATTGACGTTCGACTTGTAGCACACGTGAGTCTCCCCTTCAAACAGTTTGATGTCCGACAAGCTTTAGCTTGTCGAAACCTGGCGACCAACTATAAAGGAAGCTCTGATCAAGGTCAGATTGAAAATAGCATTTGCTCCCCTCCCTTTGGGAGGGGCTGGGGAGGGGCGCAGCTACGGCAAAGAGAAAAGCAAACAACTGTGTGCGCGGGCTTGCAGCCCGCGCGGGATCTTTTTTTGGGTATCGACTCGTAGCTGCGCCCCTAACCCCTCCCAGAGGGAGGGGAATTTACTTAACCATTCGAGAGTCCGAATATCGCTGCCGTCGAATTAGTGATAAATTTTCAGAGTCCGATCCGAGAAGCGATGGCCCTTAGTGAATGAGAGTGAATGAATTTCTCCTCAGACGCTGGAGACTTTTCCCGGCTGCAGTCGTTTGCGTGCTGGCGTTGGTAGCCAGCCATGCGCTTTTCGACAACCCGCACGCCCAGAACGGCAAGCTCACACTTATCAGTCAGGAAACTTCGACGCGCGCAATCGCCGTCGATTCGGTCACGCAAAAGAAGGAACCATTCAGCCCGACCTCTGAAGTCTCCTGGGGCAGCGACAGTCGCACCCGTATCATGTTGTTTGCAATGGGGCTGCCCACGAAAACAGATCCCGCGTCAGTTACCGCCAATGCCGAAGACGGTAATCACACGATTCACTCGCTCACAGTTGAATATATCGGGCCAGTCGCAGACCACGAGTGGTTGACTGCGATTGTGCTTAAGCTGAGCGATCAAATAAGCCAAATAAGCGATGTTGGTGACGTCCTGGTGGGCATTACTTATCAGGGAACCAGGAGCAATCGGGTGCGCGTCGGCATCGGCCATGTGGGCGATGGTCCACCGGACGACCCTGGCGCCGGGCCAACGCCGGGAACAATTGCACCTCCGTTGCCGCCGGCTGGAACGGCCGGCACGCTCACGACGACCGAGGTTCAAACCATCATCGCGCAAGCCGTATCAGCGGCGGCAGCGATTGGTCATCCGGTCACCGTAGCGGTTACGGATCGAGAAGCCAACGTCCTGGCCGTTTTCAAGATGACCGGCGCGCCGGCGGCGACCCAGTTTCGCGGCGGCGGACCGGGGCCTTCGTTGGTGCCAAATGCGTCTACCGGATTCGTCTCGACGGGGTTGGACGGGACCATCGTGCCGGCGAGGCTCGCCGCAATTTCCAAAGCCGGCACTGCTTCCTTGTTCAGCACCGGCGGAAACGCATTCACCTCACGCACTGCAGGCTTCATCATTCAGGAACATTTTCCGCCGCGCGTAGATTTCCGGCCAGGCGGGCCATTGTATGGCGTCCAGTTCTCTTCGCTTCCGTGTGCGGACATTCAAAGGCCCGGTCTGCCGCTGGGCCTGAGTGGCGACCCCGGCAGCGCGCCGATTTATAAGAATGGCGCAGCCGTCGGCGGCGTGGGCATCGAGGGCGACGGCATTTACACAGTCGATCGCGATCCGTCCGATTTCGATCAACCGTTTGAAGAGGTGATCGCAGTGTCTGCGGCCAGAGGTTTCGAAGCGCCGCAATTGATCCGTGGCGACAATATTCTGGTCGACGGAATCCGTCTCGCGTATCTGAACGTGACGAGCGCGCCGGCGCCGTCTACGATCCCGTTTGGAAGTTTGCCGGGAATGTTGGATCCGTTGCCTCTACTTCGGGGGGCGCAACCGTCGCAATTCAGGGCGGCGATTGTCAGCGGAATCGCGGGTGAAGTTGATCCGAGGTTCTTTCCATTCGCCGGTAGCCCTTTTCCAAACTCTTTGACGGCGACGGACGTGAACACGATCATCGCGCAGGCAGCCCAGCAGGCCAACATTACGCGCGCGGCTATTCGCCAGCCACTCGGCAGCAACGCGCGCGTGTCAATCGCCGTGGTTGATACAAACGGCGTCGTGCTCGGGCTCTTTCGCCAGACTGATGCGCCGGTGTTCGGATTTGATGTGTCAGTGCAGAAGGCGCGCACTGCCGCATTCTATTCAGGCGCGAACGCCGGCGCTTTGCTGCGCGCGGCCGGATTGGGATCGTATGTCGATCGGGCCGCCGCCGATGGTTTGAAACTCGACGGCTCAGTCGCTTTCACCGATCGCGCGGGTGGATTTCTGCACCGGCCTTTTTTCCCGGATGGAATCAACAACACCGGGGCGGGACCGTTTAGCCGCGAACTTAACGAATGGAGTGTCTTCAATGTCGGGCTGCAACTCGATCTAATCAAGACAGGTTTACAGACGGTGCTGAGTGGAAGCGCTGCGCCGTGCACCGCGATTTCGAGTTTACCTAACGGCATTCAAATTTTTCCCGGCAGTATGCCTTTATACAAAAATGGCGTGCTGGCAGGCGCGATTGGCATCAGCGGTGATGGCGTCGATCAGGACGATCTGATTGCAGCTGCCGGAGGCGCCGGCTTCGCGCCGCCCGCAGCGATTCGCTCCGATCAGATATTTGTGCGTAGCGTGCGTTTGCCGTTTCTGAAATTTCCCCGCAGCCCAAACTTGTAAGGTGGATGGCGGGAAGCACCGCCTCTAAATGAACCAGTGAATAGCAGGTTTAGACAAGGGCGACCGCCCGCCAATCATTGCCAGGAGCTTCGCCGCGGCTTATGCGCCGCCATGTTCGCGTGTCTTCTGATTGCGCTCGTAACAGTCGGTCATACGCAAAATCCACAGACCGCTGGCGGGGTCATTCGTCTCAAGGTCAGATACAAATCGGGTGACCTGACAAGGGAGCTGCCGCGCAAACGGTTCTTTTTGATCAAAGGGTCGCTCCAGGATAACAGATCGTTGATCGAGGCGATCAGGAAGACCGAAACAATGTCGCGTGACTGCTACTACCGCGGCCAGGGCGCCAGCCGCCAACTCATCAAATGGCTAAACGAAAATGATTGCGAGTCGGTCTACTGTCGCGAGGTTGATGACACATATATCAATGGAAGCGAAGCTGTTCCCGAATTCAAGGCTGCGTACGGACAGGCTTTGCAGGAACTGAAGACGCCGGAAGTGGCGCGGCGATGGCTGGCGAATTACGTGCCGGCAGAGATGCGCGACGGCTATTACAACAGCAAACAGAAAGCAATTGGGGTCTTAATCGAGCAGGCCGAAACCTCAACCGGAAAGCCGGTAATGTCCATCATGACCGATCGCAAAGGCACAGCGTACCTAACCGGCATTGAGCCCGGAACCTATACGATTTCAAATCTCCTGGCCAGCGAAACTGAGAAGACAAGTCTGCTGTGGATCTGCGAAAGGGAAGTGAAAACAACCGACCTGTCAATCGCTATGAAGCGACCGTTCATCTTATCGAACGAAACAGATCCGAAAGTGAAATGCGAGATTGTCGAGCGCCCACTGCCCATTTGCAATAAATAGGTGCGCACGCGTCTCGCGTGCTGATGAGGAAGCACTCCGGAGGAGTGCGTACCGGTAGCGCCATGATGACCCGCCAAGCCATTCTCATAGTGATTGTCGCTGCTGGCGCAACGGTTTTCGGCGTCGCCCAAACTCGTCGGACGTCTCCGGCAGGGTCAAGGCCAACGTCGAGCGCGTCGGCAGCAAACTATTCTGTGTTCCTTCATTCTTCCGACAAACATAAAGGCCTTGCCTGCAACGCGTGTCATAAGATTCCGACACGCTGGACCGCCAGGCGGGACGTTCCCGATGTTGCTGATTTTCCGGATCACAATTCCTGTGTTCGCTGTCACCGGCCGCAGTTCTTTACCAGGCAGGCCTTCATTGGGAGCGGCCCATCAATTTGCACGGTCTGTCACCTGCGCGCCGCTCCGCGCCAGGATGCGCGCTTTGCTTTCGGCAAACCAAATAATTCGCATCAAACTCTTAAGGCAAAAGAAGAGCGGCAATTCACGATTGAGTTTCCGCACGACAAACATCAGAACGTGATTGCCTCACTCAAACGTCCGACAAACTTTAGTTTGTCGCCAGGTTTCGACAAGCTAAAGCTTGTCGGACATTTATTTGTCAGTGCCGCATTTCAGCGAGGGACCTCAGCCGATCAGAAACCTGTCTACAACAACTGTTCGCTTTGTCACGCTACGAATGACACCTCGATTGACATAGCGCGCGCACCCAATTCATTTGAGCCGCCTCCGGGCACTTTCAAAACAACGCCGCAGGCGCATGACTCGTGTTTTGCTTGCCATTGGAAGAATCAAAAACCGGCAGGCGCCGATTGCCTGGGTTGCCACAAACCTGCGGCGACGTTTGTGCCGCCACTCTTCCCGGCACGAATCTCAGCCAGGTTCAGCCACGAAGGCGGCAAGGGCGAGCACGTGATGGAATGCACGACCTGCCACATCAACATCACGCGGGCCACTTCTTTGCGAGGACTGACTCCGGACGTGCCCATCGCGGCGTGCACGACCTGCCACAAAGACAGCAAGAAGACGACCTATCCGAAGGCGGTAACGATCGAAGAAGAGTTCGAGCAACACAAGCAGACCGGCGCCTGTAACTACTGTCACACACCGGACGTTGGCAGGAAGAAACCGCCGGCGAGTCACGACGCAGCAGCACAGTGACGGAGAGGGCAGAAGTCAGAAGACGTGACCATTCAACCAGCTGCGGAGCAGCGGTCAGAGTTAAGCCCAAGGCGAGCCCGCGAGCCTTGGGTTAGGTTGGTTAGATTGCCAGAGCCGCGAAGCGGCGACAGAGTGTTAGTAAACGAGGTGCGCTTGATTATCAGTAGGGCTATCGCCCCTCCGGGGCTCGATACCTTTTCCTGGGTGGACCCAAGGCTCGCAAAGCCTCGCCCTGGGCTTAACTCTGACCGCTGCTCCGCAGCTGGGAAGGTTCACGTCTCGCGCGCCGCGACCACTGGCCACTGTCTTCTGCCCGTTGTGCAGCAAGTATGTTATGACCGATAAATCGGTGGGCTAATTTCAATCGCCGACTCCGGCGACTTTTTGAGCAAAGCCGGAAAGAGCCATTCAACAGATGATCGTTCGCGCCACAATTCTGATTCTGCTAATCGCTGCGCCTGTCGGCTACTCGCAGGGAACCAATTCCGACTACTCGAAGTTTTTGCACTCAAGTTCAAAGCATGCATCGATCGGCTGCGCTGGCTGTCATCGACGCACCGACAACTCATCACGGCCGACCTTTCCGGGCCACAAAGATTGCACAGGTTGTCACCTGACGCAGTTCACCACGCCGAATATCCCCATGTGTTCCATCTGTCATACAAATGTAAACGGCAGTGACCCGCCCAGAAAACCATTCCCGGATAGCTTCAAAGAGAGTTTCAATGTCAGCTTCGATCACGCGCAACACATGACCGGCGCTGCAAAGCCAAAGAATGGTTGCACTTCATGTCACAATTCTCCCTTACGTCGCGGGGCGGCCTGGTCAATACCGGCGCGTCTTTCCGCGCACGATGGCTGCTATACGTGTCACACGCCTAACTCACAATCAAATGGTCGTGATCTCGCATCATGTGGCGTGTGTCATGCGCAAAAGTCGTACGCGCGCACACCCACGGACGCGAACGCCTACCGCGTCGGCTTCAGTCATGCGCAGCACAGTTTTCGTCAACGACTCAATTGTGCAGAATGCCATAACTACAAGGCGGGATTGCCGCAGCGGCGACAGGTAGACTCGCCGCGCGCGCTCGAACATTTCCCCACAGGGAACCGGACGTGCGCGACTTGTCACAATGGCAGACGATCGTTTGGTGGTGATCTGGATTTTAAGAATTGCGCGCGATGTCATACGGGATCGAGCTTTAGAATGGGGACATGAACGATGATTGTAAGGCCGTTTGGAGTGAGTTACCTGCCGATGTCAGAGTGGCGCGGTAGGCTATGGCTCTGCCACTCTGATGCGCGGCAAGTCTTCGACTTGCCGACAGCGAATCCCCATCCACCGGTCTCCGACCAGATTGCGGTCGTAGACCGAGGGTAGGTAAGCCTTTTCCGGCAAGTCGGAGACTTGCCGCTCATCGGCGTGGCAGAGCCATATTGCTGATTGTCACGTGGGCAGAATTCTGATCGTTTGACAAGTTTTGTTGCGCATCCTTAACATGCGATTCATTCGAGCGGAGCAACGGGAAGGCGTAACAATGAAGCGATTTCCAGTCGGACTTACTTTTGCCCTGAGCGTTTCAGCACTTTTTGCCGTGATGGCGGCGGCAGGACCGGCCTCCTTCCGTAGCCAGCAGACTCCCAAAGAAAGCAAAGAGCAACCAAAGAAGGTCAAGCTCGATAGCGACAGCCTCGACGACAAGTGGGGTGAAGTCGCGTTCGATCACGAAACGCATTCAGTCAGGAAGTACAATCCCGACGGCGCGAGTGTCACGCCGTGCACGTTTTGCCATCACACCGATCAACCAAAAGATAGTCTAAAGGCGCCTCGCGTCACCTCCGAAAGAAGTGTTGCGCTCACCGCAGACGTTTTAAAGGATCCGGCCGCCACGCCGGTCAAAACGTGTCGCGCGTGTCACTTGCAAGCGGGTGATGACAGCAAGGAACTGCCCGTGGTTACGAAGGACGGCAAGCGAGTGAAGGTGGATAATGAGAACGCCTACCACATCAATTGCTTTGAGTGTCACGATGCGGCCCTTAAAGCGAAGCCGGATTTGGCCGCAAAGATTTCGGGGTCTGATCCAAAGGGCTGCGGGAAGTGCCACCTTGCGAAGTAACGGGTGTCAGAACCGGGAGCGGTAGCGACCGGGTAACTACCCAGCAATCTTGGTTATTGCTATCGGTTGACCCGGTCGCTACCGCTCCCGGTTCTGACACTCAGCAAACCCGGATTCCAATGCCTCTGGTCCCCTGGGTGCTGGACGTGACATGAAGTGCAATTAGGTTTGTCTGCGGCAATCACCTGATGACCGGCGCGGGCATCTCGCTGACCGTTGTGACACTTCGCACAGGTGGTCCGCGGGGTTGCGAGGTCGATCGGATCGCGCGTGGCGTGACAACTGGAACAGCTCAGCTCGCCTTCTTTGTTTGACGGCAAACCCGCTACCGCGCGCACTCGATAAAGATGCACGGCATGAAATTGCTTGCTGCGCCATTGATCCTCGTTATCAGTTGGTAAGCGGTCAAGTTTCAACGTCGCTTTGCGTTGTTCCATTTCTACGGCGTCCAGGCCAGCCCACTCCCAATGACCATTGATGACCGGGTAACCAAACGTCCCGCCGTGGGGAGTCGATACTCGCTTACCATTGAAACTTCGTTTGTTCTGATCGCTATGACACTCAAAGCACGAAAGCAGCGCGCCGTCGATTGCGCTGAACTGCGAGCCGCGATGTTCCAGATGACAATCAACACACTCGAGCCCGGCCTTGATGTGTGGCTGAATCACCGTCGGGATGAACGCCTTTGTGGTGTGGCACGAGGCACACTTTGCAAACATGCTGCCGCTCACTGAATGGCATGAAGTGCAGGCGCCGCTGCTCGCCCGATTCGCGATTGGCGGACTCAGACTAAGCTGCGCCCGCGTGTGCGCATCCGATATTTGTCCCGGCGCAAATGCCTGTCCATAGAAAAGCGCCCCCACGCCCGAAAGCAACGCTGCGAAAATCGCTCCCCATAACATTAATGACGCGGGCCAACGTCGCTTTAGATCGCTGGTCGCCGTCCAGACTAGCTGCGACTTGCCTCTGGGGCGCCCGGTCCGTGGAAAGAGTGGTGAAGGCTGAACGGGCTTGGTGGCGGCCGTTATACGCTTGTCCCAAAAAATATCCAAAGCCCTTGAACTCGACTCAGCTGATCGGGCCTTTCGCGACGTCAACCTCCGGTGATGTGCGTCCTCCTTGCGATCCACGCCGGACGCACTACTCGACCATTCACCGCGTAGAGTTTCCTCTAACTCCCAAAGACCGGACACTTCACGGCGGGTGAAGGCGTCACTTGACGTTGCGGCTATCTGCAATGAAACCTTCAGCGTCAGGGCGCCTCGCGCAAACGAGATATTGATCGCAAAAGGGCCAATACCCACGACGTCTCCGTCGGCCAGCGCCTCATAATCAGCCAGCACCTCGCCGTTGAGCATGATGGGATTGCTCACTCTCAGATTACGAACAAAGAACTTACCCTCGGAATTCGTGATGCCGGCCTGCAGGCGGGAGACTGTTGGATGGTTCAAAAGCAGTTCGACGGTCGGGATGCGGCCGATGAGCAGGCCCTCAGCCATGATCGTCACCGGATCGATCTGCAGGTCTTCACGAATAATGATGAAGGTCGCTTCCATGCTCAGGATTCATCGCAACTTAAAGAACACCACTTGCACGATATGCACCATCATCAAAGCCAGCATCACCGAGGTTGAGATCACGTGTGGCGCCAGCCAAACTCGCAATAGTCGATGCAGATAGATCAGGGACTCGACGCGACGCAGGGTTGCGGTTCGTTCCACGGCTCTCAGGAACAGGTCACGTTGTTGTTGCTCGGCCAGCCCGGCGAGTTCGTTTCTAAAATGAAAACGCGCTTTGGCCCACGACGAAGTCAGGTCTTCTCGCCGCAGATACTGGCTAAACAGATAAGAGATCGAAAAGAAGTATTGCCGTACTACGCCATCGATCAGGCTGCGCGTCGGAGCGTCACATTTGCTCGTGGTCGCGGCCAGATTTTCACGAAGTTCCGCCCGGCGCTGTTCGAGATCCTCGATCAACAGGGGATCGCCTTCGATGCTGGTCATTATTCGCGGCACAATCACATAACAAAATACGCCGAACAGTCCTGTCACGATCGTCGCATCGAACCAGAGCATAAGCGTCAGAGTGAGCAAACTGCCGCCATGACTGCCTCCATGAATCATCAGCACAATGCCCGCCATGACGCCGAGGTAGACATGGGCCAGAAGCCAATAGCGAAGGGCTCCGGCGCGTTTTCGATAGATTGATTTGCGCAGCGGATAAGTCATCACGCCGGCAACGCCGAGCATTCCAACTAATCCGGTCACCCAACGCATGGTCAGCCAGGTGCCGCCCAACTTCTGATTGAATCCATAGTGCAGCGCGGCCCACGAGATTAGCACCGCGACCGCGGTGGTTCCCAGAATTCCGCCGATGTGCCAGGCCCGGGCAACGGGGTCGCTTTGGTGAATGTTGCGGCCGATGGCGTGGGTCTTGTCGCGAAACACGAGTCCGAGGGTTTTCTGAATCTCGCCGAAATACTCTTGCGGATTCACTCGCACCAAAGCCCCGGTTGGACAATTCTCTTCGCAGGAGTAGGCCGGGCGCTTTGCGCCGGCCGGATTCAGCCCGGTGTTCTCGCAAAGATTGCACTTGATGGCGATCATGTCGTCGGTCTCAACAATTGGCCCAGGCGCGGCTGCCTTGAGACTGAAAGCGCTTTTGATTCGCGTCAGAAGTGCAGGACGTGCCAACGCAGGCGTTTCACGGGGGACCATCGTGATTGCGTTGTAAGGACACTGGGTCGCGCAATCGAAACAGCCAATGCAGGTGTGCGGATCAATTTCGATATCGCCGGCCAAATCACGAAAGATCGCGCCCGTCGGACATCCGGTCAGGCATTCCGGATCCTTGCAATGCAGGCAAACTGAGGGAGCCAAAACGTGCTGGATGGATCGGGCGCCGATTGTCACCGGACGTTCTATATGAATTCCTCGACGAAGCAGCCGCGACTGCCCATGAACCTTGTGACAGGCAAGTGAGCAGTTGCCGCAACGAATGCAGAGGTCCATGTCCATGACCAGCAGGTTAATGCCATCGACAATGCCGGTGGCAATCTCTTTTTCGGCCGCGGCCAGTGACTGAATCTCCGGGCGAGACAGCAGGCCCGGGTCGTCATCAGCTTCTGAGAAATTTGCGAATGTCTTTGCCAGACGCTCGGTCAGGTGAAGGTCGGCCTGAAGCTCACGCAGGGGAATTTCGAGCAGTTCCGTCCGGGCCATCAACTCCGCGGAGTATTGCCAGGTGGCCTGTCCATTGAGGGCTTCGAGGCCAAGGCAGTTGCCCGATCCGAGAAAATCTTCCGGAATTAAGCTGCTCGAGGCAGCGCGCGCGCCCGCAGCGATCTCTTTGTAAATAGGAACACCACGTACGCGACGCACCCAACCGCTTCGAATCAAGTAGATTTTGTCGATTGGGGTTCCTTCCTGAATCAACAGATGGTGCTTGCCATAGGCCATGAACTGGGAGAGATTGCCGATGGCCACCAGCTCTGGTCCGGCCAGGACATCGCCGGCACTCTCTTGCAACTGGGCAATCGTATTTGCCAGACCGTGAGCGCGATAAGTCGCGTCAATCCTCTCGGCAAACTTTTTTAGCGATCGCAGCAGGCGCAGCGCCGGCCTGAGAATTTCCAACACATTCGCGTTGCGGCCATTCTCAGAGGAGATGATGGTGGCACTGCGTGGCGCGCCGGCGAGGATCGCCATTTCTCCGAAGCAGGCGCCGGCCGACACCGAGCCCACCTTAGTCCTCGGATCCGAGCCATGGCCGGTGAAAACGTCCAGGTCTGCATCAACTGAGAAATAGAAAGTATTTCCACCCCAGTCACCCTCGTTCATCAACACTTCGCCTGGCGCGTAGGTCAGCAGGCGAGCGTATGGGCCGATCCGTTTGCCGTCCGCCTCCTTTCCTTCGACAATTATCTTCAGATTGTTTTTGTTTCTGTCTTCGAGCAGTTCAGACAATATGTCGATCTCTTTGATGGCCGCGAGGATTGCTTCGGGGTTGGTGTTGGCCTTAGGCATTGAGTAAACGTTGCTTTTCGATTATTTGAGTCGGAGTAATGCCCGACCTTTATTGCGACGCTGGCGAGGAGTGCCGTGCGTCTAAGCGGTGGGCTGAAGCCGCAGCTTAGCATGCGGACCTCGATTGAAGTAAGCCACCCGATCCTCAGCCATATAAAGAGTGAACAATGGAGGGATTGAGTTGGGGGGCCGCGGCGGCTTCTCGTTCTATCTAAAGGGCGGCAAACCAACCTTTACGTACAACTATCTGGGGTTGGAGAAATTCGACGTGATCTCGTCGCAAGCCTTGAGCCCCGGCAAACACACCATCGTTTATGAATTCAAATCCGATGGCGGCCTGGGCAAAGGCGGTCAGGGCACAATTACTATCGACGGGACCAAGGCCGGAGAAGGCCGGATTGGGAAAACGCAGCCCGGAATATTCTCGGTCGACGACCTTGCCGACGTCGGTACCGACGACGGAACGCCAGTTACGGACTACGGTGGTTCGTCACATTTAAAAGGCACCCTCAACAAGGTCACTATCAAGACCAGCAAGTAGCTGCCTTATTTGGCGTCAACGTTTCGTTTTCAGCGTTGTGGTGAATGTTTGTAGGGGTGTCCCTCCGTGGGCACCCCTCCTTGATTGTGAACGCCTTCGACACGAGATGGGGTGCCCACGGAGGGACACCCCTCTTTGATCGTGAACGCCTTCAAAACGGATGGGGTGCCCACGGAGGGACACCCCTCTTTGATCGTGAACGCCTTCAAAACGGATGGGGTGCCCACGGAGGGACACCCCTCTTTGATTGTGAACGCCTTCAAAACGGATGGGGTGCCCACGGAGGGACACCCCTACAAATACGCGTGCCGAAGGGCACTTGATAAGAATCTGGCGTGACACGAATGCTAGTCTGGAAGTGTGGGCGACTCCTTTAACCATCTCGGTACAACCGTCGGTTGATTTGTGGATCTTGAAACGTAACGCGGGCGGAGGGACACGCCCCACAAGGTTTGCATGCGATGCCTCAATTCGATTTTCCTTTTCCCCGTCGCTACAACACGCTTCGGCTACTTGGTTATGACTACAACTCGGTTTGGCAACTTTGCGCCATCTCTCTGGTCACGGATCTACGACGACCACTCTTCGCTGATATGAAACTCTCTAAGCGTGTCCTCGCAAGTTTGTTGGGTACCGAAACCCTCAAACACATGCAAGTGCGCGCGTTCACGCTAATGCCTAATCACCTCCACTTCCTCGCGGGTGTTCGACAGCCAGAAAAGAACCTGCCGTCGCTAATAGGAAACTTCAAAAGTTACACCACACAGCTCTATTGGAAACGCAGTCGAGAAATCGTCGCGAGCGGTGAGCTGAATTTACCTTCGGCCTGTGTGACGAAGTCAGATTTGAAAGAGTCGCGACCACTAATCGCCGCATTAATGGATTGGCGGGCAACCTTGCGCCCTGAGACTGTAAACTTGAAAAACTGGCCCAACGCAAAACCTGGACATTTCCTCAAAAAGCGTCTCTGGCAAACAGGGCTCTTCGACCATGTAATTCGAAACGACTCTGACCTACAAGAGAATCTCGACTACATCGCGATGAACCCGGTCCGCGAAGGCTACGTGACACATCCCCAGTTTTATCCATACACGGGATTCCTTTGTTGATTTTGCGGATCTTGAAATGTAACGGATGGGGTGCCCACGGAGGGACACCCCTACAAATGGGATTCTGATCAAGGGCCTGGGGGTGACGGCTCCGCCGGTTTAGGTTTTATTCCAAGACCCTTGCACGAAGAAATAAAGGTCCGGCCGGCCAGTGCCTCGACGATTGCGGGCCGCAGGTCGAAAGCCATTCGTCGCTTGAGTACGTAACCTGAGGCGCCCGCTTTAAGAGCTGCCTCTAAAAAGTCCTGGTCTTCGTGAATTGTCAGGAAGACTATTTTTGCGGCCGGATCGCGTTGTCTTAACCGCTCGGCCGTCTCGATACCATTAAGAATCGGCATTGAGATGTCCAGGAGACAAACATCAGGGTGCAATTTGGCAGCGGCATCCAGCAATGCGAGGCCATCTCCGACCGAGTCCAGTACTTCGAATTCGTTGTCCAAGAGGCTCTTTATCTGGTCGCGCATCTCTTCATGATCATCAGCCGATAAAATTCGAGCGCGATTCACTGATTTCCCTCTCGTTACCAACGTTGTCACCGTTTGCCTCGACTCGGTTTCGAGCCGGCGGAAAGTGAGAACCTGCACTGATCATACTAAAGGGCTTTTTGGATGGTGACACTGGTAAAAGTGACAGGGATTTTTAGAGTTCCGCAAAAGTGATCTTGATCGCCTTGATCGACGAAATTCCGGACCGACAAATCATCGGAAGAACGCGCTATTTCTCCAAATTCAGTGTTAATCAGGCGGCCAGGAGCGGAGAATTCAATGCGTACTGAACCAGCTCGGCGCTGCTCTTAATCCGAAGATGTTCCATCATCGCGTACTTGTGAAAGGCGACGGTCCGCGGCGACAGCTTAAGAATGAAGGCCGCCTCTTTCATCGAGCGTCCTTCGATCAGTAATTGCAAAACCTCTTTCTGACGCCGGGTGAGATGGTTGGCACTCTTCAGATTTTTGAAGTGGGTAGCCACGGAGCCCACCACGTCTTCCGTCAAGAGCGGCGTGATGTAAGAGTAGCCACGAGCAACCTTCCGGAGGGCCTCAACCAGTTCCGTGCCTGAAGAACTCTTTAAGAGATAACCATTCGCACCGAGGCGAAAGGCTTCGGCAGCTATTTCCGGGTCCTGATTCATCGTGAGATAAATCAGCTTCACACCCGGAATCGTCTTCTTGAGCCGCCGGCCGGCATTGAGACCGTTCATCTTCGGCATGCCGACATCGAGGACGACTACATTTGGCTTGAGGGCTGGAGCGTCCTCAACCAGCGAGCAGCCATCGCCGAACATGCCCACCACTTCAAATTCAGGTTCCAGCAGTTTCCTAAGGGCATCCAACATGAGGGTGTGATCGTCAGCCAGAATAACTCGGGTTCCTAACATAAGTTCCTCCAATCGGGATTGCTTTTTAGAATCCCGCTCGAATCATTAGCTAGTCGAAAACAAAAGCTGGGGGAGTTTCGTGATCTCAAACATTCGCGGTTTCTCATTCCTGACCTATGGGAACGGAAACCTCTATAACCGTGCCATGCATGGGCTGGGAGTGAACGTCCATTTTTCCTCCTACGATCCGTAGTCGCTCACGCATGCTGGTAAAACCGAGACCTTTCCTCATCGCGTCTGATTCAATATCGAAACCTGAGCCGCGATCTGACACTCTCAGCCGAATTCCTTCCTTGCTGGTTTCCAGCGTCACCTGAGCTGAGTCGGCCCCACTGTGTTTTGCGCAGTTCCGCAAAGCCTCCTGGGCAATGCGAAAGACGCAGAGGGTCACATCCTTCGGCAGATCTTCGGGAAGATCACCCTGCTGAAACTCAACCTCGAGGTCCCCCAGGGCGGTGATTTCCTGACATAAACTTTTGACCGCCGGCGCCAACCCGAGATAATCCAATTTTGACGGATGCAATTTGTAAGAAAGTCGATGAATGTCAGCCGAAATTTCCCTGGCCTGGTTCTGGACGCTCTTAAGCCGGCGGCCGAGATCCACAGGCTCTTTGATCTTGGTCAACTGGCCCAGGGCGATCGAGAGCAGGGCCATTCTTTGATTCAGATCGTCGTGCAGTTCACGCGCAACACGCCGGCGTTCCTCTTCCTGTGCATTGATTAGACGGCCAGTCAGATTAAGGAGCGCGGTTTCGTTTTCCTTGCTCTCAGTGATGTCAATTGAAAAACCACGCATCGCTCGCGGACTGCCATTTTCGCGCGTCACGGTTATCAGGTTATGCAGCCAAACCACCCGGCCGTCCTCAGCAATCATCCGACACTCGAATTCGTAGTTATCCAGCGCGTTTGCAGATTCATGACACTTGGCAATCGCACGACTGCGATCCTCCGGATGAAGATGGGCCTGCCAAAAATCAGGCTGAAACCAGTCTTCGGTCGGATAGCCGAGCATGTCGGCCGCTTTCTCGCCAACGTAAGTAAAGTTAGAGATGGAGGGGCTCGCCTCCCAGGGAAGAATGTGGGTCACATTCAGCAAGAGCTGGAGGCGGTCGGCCTCTTTTTGGAGAGCGGCCAGGGTTGCGGAACCTTCAATGTGATTCGCAAAACTTGGGGTCATGGGGAACAACTCTCTTCTATTTCATAGCCACTATTTCATAGCCAATTCGGAGTGCACCTCTGGTGCAGTTTCGCGGTGGACCAGGCTTAACGCTTCATTCTTGGGGATGTGCGACAAGACGCTGAAGTCCAGATTCGAACGAGTGCCCAGCAGTTTCACGGAACCAATCAAGACGGCGAAATCGTCTGATTTTATGTGGTTCTCCCAGGCGCTCAGGGTGTCCCATTCACCGATCAAAATAAGGGAGTTCTGATCCTCGACCTCTCCATAGAAATTGTAAGTGCGGCAGCCCTTTTCATGCCGGATTCGATCAAGCAGGGCCGAGATCGTTAAGCACAGCTCCCGGCGATGCTCGGGGCGGACCGTGATTCGGGCCGCGCTGATAATCCCTCTACTTTCGATCGTTTTCATTTAGCCCTCGGTTCAGTTGGGACAAGATTTCGAAAAAAAACACCGCCGACATCAAGTTGGGGTTACATCGCCTCTTGATGAAACTTCCTTAAGACTGTTTGGCTGTTGATTGGTAGTGCAAGAAGTGTGCACAAGTGTTCGGATGCGTACACTGGTTACGCAAGTGTGGTGGATACAACGACTTAAGCGCCCGGTGCCGACATGGGTGGATTAGAATGAAGGATACCGAGGCCGCACCATATGACGGAACCGCTAAATATGGGAGCTTTCAAATGTGGCGGAGGTACTTTCGTGGGTGACAGCAGACTCCAATTAATCAGATGTTTGAGGCTCTTTGGCGGTCTCAACCTGGATCCGAGCCGGCGGAGTTATTGACGTTTGCCTTGTGGATTCCAAATTTGAGCATCCGGCCTCGAAGGGTACTGGGGTGAATTCCCAAAACCCGAGCGGCTCCGCGGTGGCCTTCAATTCGCCAATCCCGATCTTCGAGGATTCGAACAATATATTCGCGCTCCATTTCATCCAACGTCTTAATGGCCGAGATTGATTGTTCCGTCGGCGCTTCCTCAAATTCTTCGACGACCCGCAGCACCGATCCGTGTGAGTTAATAACAGCGCGTTCGATGACATTTGACAGTTCCCGGACGTTTCCTGGCCAGGGGTATTCACTCAAGCTCCGCATGGTTGCCGGAGAAATGGAAGAGATTACTTTTCCGAGCTTCTTCGCGGATACGTTGACAAGGTGCTCGACCAGCAGTGGGATGTCCTCGCGGCGATCGCGCAGAGGCGGTACAGTAATCGGGAAAACGTTCAGCCGAAACCAAAGATCTTCGCGAAAGAGTCCTTTTTTGACGTCAAGGTCCAGCTGGCGATTGGTGGCCGCGATGATCCTGACATCGGCCTTGATTGTCTTGGAACTGCCCAGCCTTTCGAATTCGCCCTCCTGAATAACCCGCAGCAGCTTCACCTGTAAGTCGATCGGAAGTTCTCCAATTTCGTCGAGAAAAATGGTGGCGCCGTCCGCCAGTTCAAAGCGCCCAATCTTGCGACCGGAAGCTCCGGTGAAGGCGCCCTTTTCGTGACCGAACAACTCGCTCTCGATCAGGCTGGCTGACAAAGCAGCACAATTAACTTTTACTAAGGGACGATCTCGTCGTGAGCTGGCGCTGTGAATGGCGCGAGCGATCAGTTCTTTACCGGTGCCGGTCTCGCCGGTAATGAGGACCGTCGAGTCGGTGGGCGCGACTTGCTCTATTTTGAAGAGCACATATTTCAGCGCGGCACTGGCGCCGACAATCTCGCCGAAGTTTTGCCCCAGCTTGATCTCTTCCTGAAGATAAACGTTCTCTTCCTGAAGTTGGTTCTTGAGACGGCTCACCTCTGCGTGGGCCAGGCGCAAAGACTCTTCCGACTCTTTCCGAGCGGTGATGTCCATACACGAGCCGATATAACCGAGGAACTCTCCCGTCGTCGAGAAGCGAGGCGTGGCGCTGTCGATGACCCAATAGAACGCACCGTCTGCCCCACGAACCCGGTACTCCATGCTAAAGGGTTCGCGGCGATCGAAAGCATTAACATAAGTTTCCATGCACCGGGAGTAGTCGTCCGGATGAACCCCCTTTGTCCAACCGTTGCCAAGTTCCTGCTCCATGGTGCGCCCCGTAAAATCACACCACTGTTGGTTAACGTAAGTACACAATTTGTCGGCTCCGGTAACCCAAATCATCACCGGCGCAGTATCTGCCATATTGCGAAAACGCGCCTCGCTTTCTTGCAACGCCTGCTGGGCCAGCATGCGTTCGGTGATGTCGCTCGACGCCATGAGCAGACATTCGACGCCGCCAAGGTCCAAACGCTCCGCGGAAGACAGGAGCAGCCTGCGAGATCCATCCCTGGTCCGCAAGGTTGTTTCGACATTGACCACCGAGCCGCGTTCCTTTAGTTTCCCAATAAAATCGGCGCGCTTTTCCGGCGTTTCCCAAATGTTGAGTTCCAGGGAGGTGCGGCCAATGAGTTCCTTGCGCGTATATCCGCTCACGGACAGAAAACTTTCATTAACGTCGATGTAATAACCATCGGCAATCGTGGTTACCGACATTGGCTGGGGATTTGCTCTGAACGCTTTGCCGAATCGCTCCTCACTTTCGCGCAAGGCGTCCTCGGCCTTTTTGCGCTGGGTGGTTTCCCACGCCGCATTCAACAGACCCCAGCCCTCGCCGCCCGGGAGGCGTACGCGATGTATCGACCAGCTAAAATATGCCGACTCCAGCGGACCATTGGGCATTCGCCGGATGGTGTTCAGCTCATCGCTGACCTCATGTGGCTCGCCTGTTTCGAGCACGCGGAGACAGATACTCGTAAGGTCCTGTCCCGTTTCTGCCCACACCTCGTCGAGTGTTTTACCGATCATTTCTTTGCCGGGAGCGATGGCCTGATACGCCGGGTTGACGATTTGCAAACGCAGATCGCTTCCGATCAAGCAAACCGCAGCCGGCAGGTACTGAACCACGACTCTAAGTAACTCGCGTTCAGCACGCAGGGCCTCCTCGGCGGCCTTGCGCTCAGTGATATCGCGAAGGATGATCGTAAAGAACCTCTGGCCGCTCAAATCACGCCGGAGAATCGACGCTTCGAGGGGAAACTCTTCGCCGGAATTCCTCAGCCCGAATAAATTGCCGGACTGTCCCATCAGGCGCTGAGTAACGGTCCGCACGTCAACTGTATCTGGGTTTTCCGGGTGGGACTCGCGAAAGCGTTCGGGTATGAAGCGATCCAGCGGTTGGCCCATGGCCTCAGACGCGGGGCACCCGAAGATCTTCTCGGCAGCAGAATTGAACAGGATTATGATTTGGTTTTCATCAACCGTGATGATCGCATCCATCGCGGATTCAATCATTCCTGCCAACTGCGCTTCATTCTTCTGCAGAGCACTTTCGATAAACAGGCGTTGGGTGATATCCCGAACCACACTCAGGATATTATTGCCGGTGCGCACCATGCGCGCTTCAAACCACCGCGTCGTTTCATCAATCGTGAGCTTGTACTCGAGGATCTGGGGTTCGCCCATTTCCTCAGCGCGTTCGAAGCAAACAGCGAATTGATCGGCCAGGTCCGGCGGTAAGACATCACGCATGTTCCTGCCCAGAAATGTTTCGGCTGGAGCAAACAGGTGCTTTGGATCCTTGGCGTGGTAGTCGAGGAAGACGCCGTCACGCGTTTGCATGAACATCAGGTCAGGAATGGCATTGAGAATTGCGCGATCTTTTTCCTCCGCGTGTCTCAGCGCGAGCTCAGTCAATTTGCGTTGAGTTATGTCGAGGGTGACGCCGCGCAAGCCGATCACCCCTTCTCCATTACTCATCGGGCTGAGATAGCTTTCAGTCCAAACGGTCTGTCCGTTCTTTCCCCGCCAGCGAAATTGAGTGATACCTTCTTTGCCGCTGGCAATCACTGCTTCACTGTCGCGATTGGCCCTTTCACGATCTTCTTCCGGCATAATTCTCAGGCCCAATCCGGGCGATTCGGCTATCCATTCGTCGGGCGTATAGCCCAGCATCTTTCGCAGATAATCGCTGATGAAAGTAGTCTTGAGTTCCTTCGTGTCAGGGTCGATTGCTGTTTCCCAAACTATTCCCGGGACGTTGGAAACGATCTCGCCAATTCGCTTATGTTCGGCTTCAGCCAGCAGCGCCAGCCGCAAATTCTCCTCTTCGGCCTGGCGTCGACGAACGCGCAGAACCAGAAGCCATCCAATGAGCAACGCCTCGACGATCGCCACCGCGACCAGCCCGAAGGCGTACCACTTGTAAATCTCCCAGAATGACGGTTGCTTGAACCTGACGACTGTCCCGGGCGGGAGTCTCCCTTCCACGATTCCCCACCGCTGTAGTTCTCGCCAATCCACAACCAACACGCTGGGCGCGGTTTCCTGCGGAATTTGTTCCGGCTTCTCACCCGCCAGAATCCGGAGGCTCAACTCGCCGATTCGCTTGCCGGTGCCTTCAAAATCGAGCAGCTTGCCACCTGTAATCCCGAGACCCATGAGAGTGTCCGAAGTCCCGTATATCGGGGCGCCAGAAGTTGGCGCGATCAGCGAGAGGGCCTCCGGCCCGGTGTAGTTGTTTCCCAGTTTGTCGCTCGTGAACGATGCGAAAATCACGATCGAGCCTGGATCGACTGCGGCTAACTGGCGTCTCACTTCTTCGACGGGCTCGCCGGTAATATAGGAAAACTCCGCTCGGCTTTCGTATGATCGGAACTCGGTCTGGAGCCGCTCCACGACGACCTTGTTGCTTGGACTAACGCCATTTATGACGACGACTTTCCGCGCTTGAGGGTTCAATGCAAAAGCGAGTTCCAGCGTCTCTCGATGGCGATCCAGGCTGGCCCACACGCCGGTGAGTTTAGGCCCCAGGCTACGATTCGTGGGTTCGCGTTCGCTATCGAAGTCATAGAAAACTTTCGGAACACCTGCAAACAGTGAAGGATCTTTCTCCGCCAGCAGGCGAAATCGCCTTGCCACCATCACCAGCACCAAATCGATGCGCTTGTCGGCATACTTCTCTTTCAGGTAACTGACTAGTTGTTTATCGTCACCCTCGGACGGAGGGTCGATTGCCAGGCTTTGCTGCAGCTCGTAAAGCAACTCGACACGGTCGCGCGAACGGTCTCGCAGGGTTGACTGGATATTCCTGGTGAGGACTGAGAAACCGGGGAAATTGGGGTCGGATCCCGTCAGGATAAGGACCCTCCGGGTGGCCTGTTGGCCCATGGCACCCGAGGGAAAATACAGTGTCAGAGCGAGCAGAGACAGAAAGACCACTCGTTTGACGGCCCCGGCCAAGTGACTGTTTATGAGGGAAGATGCTGGCCGTCCCGGCTCAGAGAATGCATTGTCGTGTTTGGGGAGAATCATCGCAGGACCGTTAAATGATCAGTCTCAACCCGAACTGTATCTGTCGCGACGAACCGGATTCGCCGGTCGGGAACCTTGTGTTCGTGATTTGCCCGAAGGAGGGAGTGCCCGTTACGCTGCCCGGTTGGCCGAAGTTTGCATGATTAAAAACATCGAAGAACTCGGCCCGAAATTGCAGTCGCACCGTGTCGCCGAACTTCGTATTCTTGGTGATCGAAAAATCTGTGTTGTTAAAGGCTGGCCCGGTAACCACATTTCGACCCAGGTTGCCAAAACGCGGCACTGGCGTAAACACGGAGGTATCAAACCAGGTATCGACGCGGCCGAGAACATTGACTGGACCATTCACATCGGGCCGCAGGGTGCCGGCCACGCCGTTTACCGTGCTGTTCGTCGTCACAATGTTTACCGGGTTGCCGCTCTGCGACTGCACGATGGCGGCCACCTGCCAGCCTTCCACCAGCCGGTTGCCGCGAAAAGGCAGTTCGTATAAGACGCTAATCACAAACCGGTGACGAGCGTCAAAGTCGGACAATCCGCGACTGCCGGCGACGTCATAGCTGTCCTGGGCGATTATCCCTCCGGTGCTGAAGGAGTTGTAGTCAAGCGACTTGGACCAGGTGTACGAAGCGTCGAATTGCAGATTCCTGGTAAGTCGTCTCGTGGCCGTAACCCAAAGGGCGTTGTAGCTGGAGTTCCCGGAACTCTCGACCTGCGTGATGTTGCCGAGAGCGGTGCCGGGAAGAATCGGACTGGACAAAGACAGAGTCGTAAAGGGGCGGGCACCGTTCACGGGTTGATTGATGTTGCGACGCGTGATCAGGTGGGTACCTTTTGAGCCAATATAACCGACCATCAAAACAAAGTTTGAAAGCTCGTGCTGCACGTTCAGATTCCACGACTGCATATAAGCATTGTCAAAATCATGATCGATAGACTGCGGCGCCAGACCCGCCGGTCCGGCGATATTGATGGCATTGTCAAGCCGGATCGTTCCCGTAAATGTTAGAGGTATTGCCAGCGGAGGATTCCCACTGGTGCCGGTTACGATACTGGTCATTGGTTGGTCGACATAGATCCCGTAGGCTCCGCGCAGTACGGTCTTGCCGCTCTTGAATGGGGTCCACGCAAAGCCGGCGCGAGGCTGAAAGTTCTGATTGTTCTCGTGATAGATCTCGTCGATATTCGTGCCCACGCGTACGAGCGAAGCGGTTTTGGGATCGAAGACGATGAATCGATCGTAACGTTCGCTGGGTGTCATGTTCCACTCGTAACGCAGGCCCAGTTCAAACGTCAGATTCGGTCGCACCTTGTAATTGTCCTGGACGAAAAACCCGATTGCGCCCTGAGCGATGCTGCTCGTCTGGCTGCCCAGCGTCACACTGAAAGAGTTTGCCGTGCCGGCGATGAAGGCGGCCATCGTAGCGAAGTTAAAAGAGCCTGTTCCCTGCCGGAAATTATTGTTTAGAAACTGCCGGTACTCGCCACCGAATTTCAGCGAATGCGGGCCGTGAATCCAATTGACCGTGTCAGCCACGACAAACGTGGTATCGCCTCGACCCGACGGCTGGTTGGCTGGGCCGCCGAAATTGAGTCCACCGCCGGCGACGCTTATCTGCGGCAGGCCGATCGGTTGATTGACGCCGTTGAGAATCCCGAAATCGGCTGGGTTCAGTTGCGCATTCGGCGTGGTGCTTGAAGAAAACCGGTTGAAGCCGGCGCGCGCCTCGTTGACGACGTTGGTGCCGAAAGTGTGGGTTTCGTTCAAGGTGAAGATCTGCCGCAAAGGACGGCTCGTGTTACCAAACCCGGGGATGGTAGCTGATCGCGTTGGTTCGGTAACTTCTGCTCTTTGAACCGCGTGGTATCCGTGCAGCCGGTCGCGTGGGCTCAAATTGAAGTTGATGTCCGTAGTCCACTGATCGATGTTGACGGGCGCGCTGGCCGAGTTGATGAAACGCGGCGTTCCCGACGAGTCGACAAAGTTCGCTCGCGGAATCAATTCGACCAGTCTCCTGATCACCGGATCTGTGACCGAGGCCCGCTGAGCGTCGCTCAGGACCACGCTGTTAAGGTTTTGTCCCTGCCGCTGGCGCAGACCCTCATAAGCAAAGAAAAAGAAAAGCTTCTGCTTGATGATTGGGCCGCCCAGGTTTCCGCCAAACTGGTTGCGCTTGAAAGGCGCCGGCTGGTTCGAGGTGAATTCGAAGAAGTTGCGGGCGTCCAGCGCATCGTTGCGAAAGAACTCGAAAGCTTCACCGTGAAATTGATTAGCGCCGGAGCGCGTGGCGATGTTGACGATCGCGCCGGCGCTCTCTCCGTACTGTGCGCTAAAAGTTGAGTTGTCGAGTTTGAACTCCTGGATAGTATTGATCGGGAGCTGGAAGCTAACCGAACTGAACGTCAGGTTATTGAGCGTGATGCCGTTAACCATGTAGTTCACGGTCTCCTCCCGATTGCCTCCGGTGTTGATCGCCAGGGACCCCACGCCGCGAGAGGGAGACGCGGAGAAAGCTCCCTGCGGAGGCGTAACTGAACCGGCTACGCGCAGACCAAGATCCAAAAAGTAGCGGCCGTTCAAGGGCGCCTCCTGGACCATCTTCTGATCCACTACCTGACCGACCGCGATGCTCGATTGCTCGAGCAACTCATGATTAGTCGGTACAGATACCATCTGGGAAACGTCTCCGACTTGAAGCTGAAAATTCTGCGTGATTCGGCGTCCCACTTCGATCCGGGAATTCTCGATAATCTGAGTTTGAAACCCGGGGGCCTTTACCTCTACGCGATAGGGCCCGACCGGTAGCGCGGCGATTTGATACCTGCCCGCATCGTCGGTCGTTGACGTGCGCGATATCCCGATTTCGCGACTGACGGCATTGATTTCAGCGCCGGCCACAACTGCGCCATTCTGATCTGTAACTTGCCCCTCTATTGAAGCAGTGGATTGGGCATGAACTGAACCGCTGACTACGAGAAAAGTGAATAAGAGCAAGTATCTTCTTGGGTTTGTGCTGTGGGAACGAAAGACACAGAAATGCCGCGCGCGAGAGGGAACCTGTTGGCGGCGGGGGCGGTGGATAAGTTGCCTCATGCCTCTCTACCAAATCCGAGTGGCAAAGTCTCGTTCGCTGGAAAACAGGAATCGAGAATAATCCCCAATCGTGGGACGACTGTGGACTTCTTTTTTGGCGACTGGCGCGTAGTCTAGCACCGAGTACGACACCGTACCAAGGCTTTTTAGTTCTACCGTACCTTTGAGTTTTCCGAGGCGAGAATTCTCAATGAAACTCGACGTCCGGCTTGACCAGCGCGGCCGGCGTAAACGCCGTCCCGAGCGTAAAAGACGCTTCTGGCGTAGAGCTTCAGCACCAGCGGATTCGGCTAATCTTAGCTAGACATCAAGGGGCTGACAACTGTCATTTTTGACAGGATCAATGGGTGGGCGCGCATCGGAGGTGATGTAACAAAAATCATCTGGTCAGCAAAAGACCAGACAAACAACATGATCTCGATGAGTATCACCATCACCAGAACCGAATACAAGGTCTGATGTCACAAAGCCAGATCTGGATATGAGTTGTTTCCATTCCTCTAATTGCGCGACGCTGGTGGAACGCTGTCGTGAACCTCGTCATAGGTCCCACCAATTCCCTGCAAGTCGCCCGATTCGGCCAGTTCCTGATCATCCAGATCCAGAAACGCTCGCTTCGACGAAGTCGCCAGCAGGGCTAATTCCTTATTCAGGATCCGCGCGCGCCGTTCAGGCAAGGTTTCCATCAGATCTTCGAGCATCGCGCGCAGGCGGCGTTGCACCTGAATGCTGTCATCGCCATACTGCCGAATTTCCGTCGTCCCCAGTTGCACAAAGTCTTCCCAGTTTGGCGTGCGATAGATTAGACGGACTTGACCATTTCGATCTGCCTCGCGTCCTTCGGCCAAAGATCGCTTGCCAATATCGCGCAAGAGATGATGAATCTGATCGATGGCCAGAACTGCCGTCGTCGGATCGTTAATGGCCGGCGACAACGCCTTACTCGCGATATCCACAATAATGCGAAACGCAAACATCGGATCTTGATCGAGGGTGCGTTCCAGTCCCACCGCGACCGAATCGCGCAAGCGCTCGTCCGAAATGCGGTCGCCGCCCTGATAAATCCTGAAAAGCGGATCGCCGTCAGCGATGAACTGGCCAACTTCCGGTACTAATTCAATAAGACAATTCGATTGTTCCGCCAGTGAAACCAATCCTTTGAGATCAAATGCGAGCACGGCTCCGTCCACCTCACTGAGCACGGTCCGCCCGGGCTCGTCGCTGACGGTCTTGATGGGGGCGGCCGCGGCGGAGTCCTTTTCGAGTCGAGATGGGTAAATGTTGCTTATGACTTCGCGACCAACCAGGGCCACTGCCCGGACCGCTGAACTGGGCCGCAATGTTTTCCCCACACCATCGATAAAGAAAACGAAAAGGGCGAGGTTGAGTAGAAAGCCATACCCCGCCAAAACGCTGGCCACGCGCGGCACCGTTTCGTCGATGCGAACCAAAACGCCGATAGAAAAGGTAAAGGTAAAGACGAACAGCGCCAGCCCCCATTTTAGGTAAGCATTGCGATAGACCATGCCAATTATCCGTGGGGTGATTTGTGCGCTGGCCATTTGCACTGTTACCAGCAGTGCCGACGCGACCAGGGCCACCAGAGTGAAAGTCGAACCCGCAATGGTGCTCATGATCGTCCGAGCGGTTTCCGGACTGATCTGTGATTGCGAACCGATAGCTTTTTCGTAGCGCGTCAGCAACGAGACCGTCACCAGAGCGAGCGGGATGCTTAAGGCAGGCAAGACCCAAAGCGAGTTGCGAAGGTACAAACGAATGCGATATCGCGTGAGCCAACTCATTGTCACGCACTCTAAGCCTGCACGCCTCGACGACTACTGTAACTTTTGACAGGGAACAGGGATTTAAGGAACCACACTCGCGCTCCGTATTCGTTGCTGCGTCGAATGCTAAGGCCGCGGCTTTGCAGGCTTTTTCAGCCCATAGCTCCTTCGAGAGCCTCAATTTTCGACCTCTGAATAAAGGGATCCGGCAATAAGAACCAGCCTGTCAATTTTGACAGTGTTGCGCCCCTGGCTTTGGTGCGAGGATAGCGCCTTGCTCGGGGTTGATGCTATCGACTCGACCAACCCTTCCGGTCTTTAAGATTGCCGGCGAGTCAGGCGTTGAAACGGTTTCAACGGGACAGCCGGAACTCGAAAATTTGAGGATCTCTACGCATAGCTTAACGGGAGTAAGGCCGAAAAATTAAGATACGCGCGCATGAGACATGTTCGCGCAAAACGGAAGAAAGGTGTGGGGTCGCAGTCGTCGGCTCTCACACCAGAATGGAGGGGGTGAAATGCATTCTTTGGCGACAAGAATGCACATAAACACACCTTCCCGGTGGGTCGAGGCGCACAAGGGGGCTAACTCGGCCCGCCGAAATTTTTTTGGGCAGCCAGTATTCCTGATTTGAGTTGCGAATGTGCGGAGCACACCAACGCATAAGTCCCCGGGGCGGCAAGCCGGGAAAAGTCTGTAGTGCTCCGTTAGCGTATTGCTGGATAGCTCATGTCCTGATCGTAAGGCATGAGTCAAGGCAAGATCTTTATCAAGAATCAGCGGTTTGAAGCCACGCGCTCAACGCCACACTCCAAACACTTCCAGAAGTTGTGAAAGACACGCTGGATAAGGGTCCATTTGGTTTCGCGCTTGCAAGAGTCGCAATAGCCTGTAGATATTTCGCCTTCTCTCACCGCACCGCCTTCCATGGCGCCATATATTATTTCGATATTCGAGGGCTTGTCTGTACGGAAACGCAAGTCCGCGAGCCTGGCTAATCTTCCTCAAACACAAATTCACGATTTGGTCTCAAGGGCTTGGTCGCGCCGGACTCGGTACACCCCAAACCGAAAGAGAGCGTTTACAATCGCGAACAGAAACGCCGCCGAAAGTCCGCACAGCAGCACACCCGAGATGGCCTCAATCGTTCCCAACAGGCGCCAGCTTTGGGGTAGCAGGACCTCCCCGTAACCAGCCGTAGTATAGGAACTCAACGAGAAGTAGAGGGACGTTTCGAAATCGTGAAACAGCCCATTCCAGCTATAAAAGGCTGCCCAGATCACCGTTTCGCTCACGTGGAGAATAATGAGCGCGGTGAAAACTATCATTAGCAGACACGCGGAGTACGGGAATCCGACTCGATCTTCAATTCTTTGCCGCTGCCGAACCAGCGCGTTGGAGATGAGAATTATTCCGGTAACGTGAATTACCAGGCAGATGCCCATAACTCCAAACGCGATCAGGAGCTCTTTTACCATTGTACGGCTGCCAGATTCCTCGATCTTCACCGTTCCAAAACACTGTCAATTTTGCTAGGTATGCGCTCTCGGACGCAGACATAAGATTCGCCCATCGCCGCTGCCAGGAACCCGATTGCCCGGTAGCCGAAAAACTAACAATCGAGCGCAAAACGTGACTAAAGGAGAGTGAGCACCAACCAGATCGTTCCGGGTCAATTGGGTCGCCGCCATCAGGAGTTAACCATGAACAATCAGCACAGTCGCACGCTTACAGTTTTGGTAATAGTCTCCCTGATCGCCACAATTTTGATCAGCACCGGATGCAACCGGAAAGATGCGTCCAAGGCCGCCGCTCCGCCGCCACCGCCGACGGTCATAGTTGAGCAGATAGAGCAAAGAACCGTCCCGATTTATAGCGAGTACGTGGGCCAGACCAAGGCCGATGACACCGTCGAATTGCGAGCTCGCGTCGAGGGGGTTCTGACGAAGGTCTCATTTAAGGAAGGCGCACCTGTGAGAAAAGGGCAGCTCTTGTTCAGCATTGACAAGCGCCCCTTCCAGGCGACCGTCCAGTCTGCTAAAGCCGCGGTCGCGAAATCCAACTCTGATTTGTCCCAGGCGCGGCAACGGACTGACGTCATCCAGGCGCAGGCACAATTGGCCGATGCCGAAGCGGTGCACAGCAAGACTCAGCAGGACCTGAACCGCCTCAGGCCGCTGGCGGCGCAAAAAGCTGTGACGGAAATTGAGCTGGATGCGGCGATAGCAGCTGAGAAATCGGCCAAAGCAAACGTCGACGCGAGGCAAGCGAACGTCACCAACCTCGAAGCATCAGTTAAGTACACCATTGAGCGAGCACAAGCTGAAGTTGAAGCAGCTAAAGCGCGTCTGATACAAGCGGAACTTGATTTGAGTTACTGCGACATCTACTCGCCCATTAGCGGCGTTATCGGCTTTCAACAAGTTGATGTGGGAAATCTGGTCGGACGGGGCGACGCGACTTTGCTGGCCACCGTCTCGTTGTCGAATCCTCTGCTGGTCGATTTCAACCTCAGCGAAGTCGAGTTCCTCAAGATTACCAACCGCGACACGGCTGGCAAACGCGCCGCGAGTGTCAAGTTTCAATTGATCCTTTCCGACGACAGCACACATCCTGAAGCCGGCAGCTTCAAGGTGGTCGATCGCATAGTCGATCCCACGACCGGAACGATGAAGGTCCAGGCAAGCTTTCCGAATCCCGGCAGCTACCTGCGGCCAGGACAGTTCGCCCGTGTACGCGTCGCGGTCTCAGAAGCAGAAAACGCTGTGCTCGTGCCTCAGCGCGCCATTCAGGAATTGCAGGGTGCCAAGACAGTCATGATTGTGGACGCGCAAAACAAGGTTCAGGTGCGGACTTTAAGGCTCGGAGACAAGGCTGAGAATTATTACATCGTGCTCGATGGCCTCAAGGCGGGTGACCGGGTGATTGTGGAAGGAATGCAAAAGGCCAGACCCGGCAGTGAAGTCAAACCAACTGCCGCTTCAGCAGCAAATAACACCGCTCAGAACAAACAAGGGAGCTGAGGGCGATGGCAAACTTTTTCATTAACCGCCCGATCGTTTCGATCGTCATTTCGGTCATGATTCTACTGATCGGCGTGGTTACCATCCGCGGCCTTTCGGTCGAACAATATCCCTTCCTGGCGCCGCCCAACATCCGGGTCACCGGAACTTATCCAGGCGCCTCGGCTGAGGCAGTTGAGCAGTCGGTAGCGGTCCCGATCGAACAGGAAGTCAACGGCGTCGACCGCATGATTTACATGAAGTCGTCGAACACCAGCGACGGCCGCATGCTGCTCGACGTCAACTTTGAAGTTGGAACCGACCAGGACACAGCGAACGTCCTTACCCAAAATCGCGTCTCCACCGCCGAAAGTCGTTTGCCGGCTGAAGTCAACCAACAAGGTGTCACCGTCAAGAAGCAAAGTCCCAGCATCCTGATGTTGATTTCTCTCTATTCGCCAAAAGACTCGTACGACGCAAATTTTTTGATCAATTACTGCGGCATAAATCTGCGCGATCAGATACTCCGTATCCCCGGAATCGCCCAGGTCGATCTGTTCGGCGGCACAGATTACGGCATGCGCGTATGGTTCAAGCCCGACATGATGGCCAAGCTGGGCCTGGTTCCGTCCGACGTTATTAACGCCATCAAAGAACAGAACATCCAGGCGCCGGCGGGCAAAATCGGTGGCGCGCCTTCGCCGAAAGATCAGGAGATGACTGAGACCCTCAACGCTCCGGGTCGCCTGGTCACGCCTGAAGAGTTCGAGCAGATCATCGTCCGGCAAACCGCGACGGGCGCGGTGGTTCGGGTCAAAGACATCGGCCGCGTCGAGCTGGGGTCTCAGGATTACAACGCGTTCGGCCGCCTCAACGGTAAGCCGGCCGGCGCCATGGCGATCTATCTTTTGCCTGGCGCGAACCAATTGAAAGCGGCAGAGACGATCTACGAAACGATGCTCCATTCCAAGTCCCTATTTCCACCGGATATGGATTACAAGATCGTTTATGACACCACTCCAGCAGTCGAAGCCTCAATCCACGAGATTTTGAAGACTTTCGTTGAAGCACTAATCCTGGTTGTCCTGGTGGTCTACATCTTCCTGCAAAATATCAGGGCGACGTTTATTCCGATCCTGACGATCCCGGTATCGCTGGTCGGCACCTTCATCTTCTTTCCCATACTGGGCTTTTCCATCAACACGCTTTCAATGTTTGGTTTGGTGCTGGCCATCGGCATAGTAGTTGACGACGCCATCGTTGTGGTTGAGGCCGTAATCCATCACCTCGAACACGGCATGAGTCCGAAAGAGGCCACGATTCAGGCCATGAAGGAAGTTTCGGCCCCGGTCATCGGCATCGCCCTGATCCTGTCAGCGGTGTTCGTTCCGGTAGCCCTTCTGGCTGGACTGGTTGGCAGCATGTACAAGCAGTTTGCGTTGACGATTGCTATCTCGGTGCTGCTCTCAGCGTTCAATGCCTTGACTCTGACACCGGCGCTCTGCGCGCTGATGCTCAAACCCCCGAAACCGACGCGCGGGCCGCTGGGTGTTTTCTTTCGCTGGTTCAACAAAGCGTTCGAGTGGGTTACGAACGGCTATGTAGCCGGTTCCCGGATCCTCGTACGGAAAGGAATTATCACGATCGCAATCGTCGGCGCAGTCATTCTGGGCGCGTTGTTTTTCGCCCGGCGGATTCCCGCGGGATTCATCCCCGACGAAGACCAGGGCATCATGGGCGTCAATGTCCAACTGCCGCCCGGAGCTTCACTCGAGCGAACGAGCGAGGTGCTCAAGCAGGTCGAACAGATTCTGAGCAAGACCGAAGGCATCGAGTCCTATCAGACGATCGGCGGATTTGGCGTTGTCACCAACACTTTCCAATCCAACTACGGAACGCTGTTCGCACGCCTGAAACCATGGGAAGAGCGTCACAAGGAATCTGAAAAAGTAAAAGGGATCATGGCTGAATTGCAAAAGCATTTCGCGACCATCCCCGAAGCTGTGATTTTCCCCTTTAACATCCCCACGCTTTCCGGATTCGGCGCGGCTTCCGGCTTCAACTTTCTGATTCAGGATCGCAGCGGCACGATGACGGTGGACCAGTTGGGTGACCAATCGCGAAAGTTTATCACCGCGGCGCGGCAACGCCCCGAACTCGGTAACATCTTTACTTCGTTCGATCCGAACTATCCGCAGGTGAAGGTTGATCTCGATCGCGAAAAGGCCCGCACCCTGGGCGTACCTGTTAATGAGGTCTTTCAGGCGATGTCGGCCGCGATGGGTGGCGCTTTCGTCAACGACTTCAACCGCTTTGGCAAGCTCTATCGAGTGTATGTCCAGGCGCAACCCGAAAGCCGGCTTAAATCGGAAGATATCGGGCACATCTATGTCCGCTCAAGCACCACAAACCAGATGATTCCTCTGTCTACTTTGGTTACTGTCAAAGATATCGCCGGCACAGAAATCACTACTCGCTTCAATCTGCTCCGCTCAGTCGAACTAACCGGTGCTCCGGCGAAGGGCTACACGTCGGGCGAGGCGATGGCGGCACTCGAGGCAGTCTTTGCCGAAACCATGCCCAAGGAGATGAGTTTTGCCTATTCCCAATTGTCCTATCAGCAAAAGATTGCGCCGGCGCCCGGTCCGACATTCATCGCGGCGATATTCGTAGTCTTTCTGTTACTCGCCGCGATGTACGAGAGCTGGCGTCTGCCCTGGGCCGTCTTGCTCGGCTCGCCCCTGGTCGCCCTGGGAGCGCTGTTTGGTGTCTGGTTGTTCGGCTACGACAACAACGTCTACGTGCAGATTGGTCTCGTCATGCTGATCGGTCTGGCGGCGAAGAATGCGATTCTGATCGTCGAGTTTGCGAAAGCGAAGCATGAGCAGGACGGCTTGTCGCTCGAAGATGCGGCGCTGACTTCAGCCCGGTTGCGTTTCCGGCCGATTCTGATGACAGCCTTTGCCTTTATCCTTGGGGTCATACCGTTGATGAAAGCCAGCGGCGCCGGCGCCGGCGCGCAAAACGTCATGGGCACGGGCGTGTTCTTCGGAATGCTGGTGGCGACCTTTCTGGGAGTTTTCATCATTCCCGGCAACTACACTTTTATAGAATCACTGGGCCGGAAGCGAAAGAAGGTCGAGGGTCCACCACCGGCACCGGTCCCGCCGGGAATTGATCATGGTACTCCGCTACCAGCTGAAGCAGGAGGTGGCCACTAATGAAACGGATCACTACCTTCGTGCTGATTGTCAGCCTCGCGCAAACCCTCGCGTTCGGCCAAAAGAAAGATCAAGTGCCGAAGGTCACAGCGCCGCCCGTCTACCGCGGAGTTGAGGATCCGAATGCGCCGCCCGATCCACAGAACCTTGCGGACACCAAGTGGTTCGATGTTTTTAGGGATGCCCGGCTGCAGGAATTGGTACGCGAGGCTTTGATCTATAACTATGATCTTCGCGAAGCGGTAGCCCGCGTCGATCTGGCGCGCGCCAGCCTGGGATTGACACGTTCGGAACAGTACCCGCAACTCTACGCCGGCGCTGACCTGACAACTGTAGGCCGTTCCCGGGATGGCGAAGTGGAATTGCCTAAGCCGACAAGTAAGGGGCGCACGTTCGGCAGCGTCTTCCTCAACCTGCTCAGTTTTGAATTGGATATCTGGGGCCGCTTGCGGAAACAGACGCAGGCGGCGCGCGCCGATCTGCTGGCTTCGGAAGAAGCGCGCAAGGCCGTGCTAACGACTATTGTGAGTGACGTAAGCGGGTCGTACTTTGTCCTGCGCGAGCTCGACTTTGAACTCGAGATTGCCAGGAGCACCCTGACCTCGCGTCAGGAATCTTTGCGCATCATCAAGTTAAGAGAAGAGCGTGGCGTCTCGAACATGTTGGAGGTGCGTCAGGGCGAGGAGCTTGTTTACGAGGCCACCGAGGTCATACCCGCGCTGCAGCGAGGGATTGAGCAACAGGAGAACTTTCTCAGCGTGCTGATCGGCAAAAATCCCGGACCGATAGTCCGGGGGCTCAGTCTGACCGAAGAGGTGTTGCCGCCGGCCGTGCCACCGGGCTTGCCTTCTGACCTGCTGGTGCGGCGACCCGATATTCGCGCCAGAGAGCAGAGTCTGATTGCTGCCGGCGCGCGTATTGAAGTGGCCCGAAAGGCATACTTCCCGCGCATCTCGCTTTCCGGGATCCTGGGATTCGAGAGTACTTCGCTGACGGCTCTCTTCTCGGGCTCTCAGGCAATCTGGGGACTCATTCCGGAGCTGTCGCAGCCGATCTTCACTGCCGGCCGGCTCAAATCAAATGTACGCTTTACCCAGGCGCAGAGAGATCTGCTGTTGGTTGATTACGAGCGGACCATTCAGAACGCCTTTCGCGAAGTTTCCAATTCGCTGATTGCTTATCGCAAGACAAGAGAAGTTCGCGCCCAGCGCGAGCTGCTGGTCGAAACCTTAAAAGATCGCGCGCGGCTGGCTTACCTGCGCTACAACGGGGGCGTTTCGAATCTGCTTGAAGCCCTCGATGCGGATCGCAATTTGTTCGACGCAGAGTTGAGCCTGGCCCAGGTGCGTCGCGATGAGTTGCTGACCGTCGTTCAGCTCTACAAATCGCTCGGCGGTGGCTGGCAGCAGTAAGCCTGCAAAACCTGCGAAGCATCACGTCGCGTTAGCGACGATTGAGTGAATGTTTAAAACGTCACTACGCGACGAGGTCTTTTGTACTCAGGAGATCCCGGCCATCAAAGGGCATTCATATAGTTGACTCGCCTCAGCGCAAACCGAAGGGTTGCCAGAAAGTAGCCGGTGGTCGGAGTCCGCGGAGACCACCGGAAAAGTCATTAGTCATGACCGCACCCCGAAGGAGTCTGTCGGAAAAAGGATTTTCTCTGTGTAACTCTGTGGAATCTCCGTGCCTCTGTGGTGAAATTACTCAGAGAAATCAACCACAGAGGCACCGAGATCGCACAGAGAACCACAGAGTTTGGTTTTCCCGACAGACTCGAAGGGGTGCCAGCCGTCAGGTCAACGTAAAAGATCTTTACAGCGAAGGATCTGGCACCCCTCCGAGTCTGTCGGAGAAATTGATCTCTGTGCCTCTGTGGTGAGTGTTTTCTCGAGTAGTTTCACCACAGAGACACAGAGATTTTCACAGAGGCACAGAGAAACGCCTTTCTCCGACAGACTCCTCCGGGGTGCGATCCAATTAATCTGGCATTCCCGGTGGTCTCCGCGGACTCCGACCACCGGCTACTTTCTTTTGCAACCCTTCGGGGTGCTGAGATGGGGCTCACGCCCCAGGCTTTATGCTGACGCCGGCTAACGCGGGCTCTAAGGAAAGCCGAACCGAGGCACGAAAAGAGGACCATGAAACTTAAAGAGGTAATCAAGAAGGCTCGGGGATTTGCGGATCCATTTCGGATATCTGACGGCGCCGGCTTTCGCCTGAAGAAAATCGATCCGGGAGACACGCTGAATCTGAAGTCTGACGACAGGGAACGCGCAACCGAGGCGCTGGCAAGCGGGATCGAGACCTTGAGAGCACTGCAGGACATGCTGTACGCGCAGGATCAATGGTCCGTCTTGCTAATCTTTCAGGCCCTGGACGCCGCCGGCAAGGACGGCGCGATCAAGCATGTCATGTCAGGCATCAACCCCCAGGGTTGTCAGGTCTTTTCCTTCAAAGGGCCTTCGGCAGAAGAGCTCGATCACGACTATCTCTGGCGCTGCATGAAATGCCTGCCCGAACGCGGCCGCATCGGCATCTTCAATCGCAGTTATTACGAAGAGACCACGGCCGTCCGGGTTCATCCTGAATTTCTGAGAGGACAGAAGCTACCCAAAAAACTGGTCACCGATAAGATCTGGGACCAGCGTTTCAAGGACATTCGAAACTTCGAGCACTACCTGTCACGCAACGGGGTTCTGGTGCGCAAGTTTTTTCTTCACTTGTCGAAGGATGAACAAAAGAAGCGCTTTCTCGCCCGGCTTGATCGACCTGACAAGAATTGGAAGTTCTCGATCAACGACGCGAAAGAGCGTGGCTATTGGAACGATTACATGAAAGCTTACGAGGACACGATTCGCAACACGGCTTCGGATTATGCGCCGTGGTACGTTGTGCCCGCCGACAACAAATGGTTCACGCGCGTGGTGGTGGCAGCGGCGGTCATTGAGGCGCTGGCATCACTCGATGTTGCCTATCCTGAAGTCGGCAAAGAGAAACTCAAAGAACTGGATGCCGCGCGCCAGGCGTTAATGGTCGAAAAGTAGATTTCTTGTTGCAGGAAAAGTTCGCCAAAGAGGCACAGCGCGGTAGACCCGCAACCAGGGCTTTTAGCTCCGCTAGGAGCAGAATGTTTATAGCTGCGGCCAAGGCATAAGGGCCCGAGCTCCGTAGGAGCGAAACGAGACCTCCGAACACATTGCGCTCCTACGGAGCTGCGGAGACATGAACTCTGGTTGTCTATGAACATTTCATCCCTACGGGATTAATCGGTCCACAAAGCTTGCGCGCTTTTAAATCATCATGGCGCAGAACGCTTGCCGGAGATGGCCACAAGTCCCGTCACATCGCCTGATAATCCCTCACGACTACTCAGTCGAATCTCTAATTTTGTTCCGGCCGTCGGTTGGATCCGTTCGTATCAACCCGCCTGGTTGAGCGGCGATATCATCGCCGGCCTTACCCTGGCTGCTTATCTGTTGCCTGCCGGAATAGGCGATGCTTCGCTCGCCGGACTGCCGCCGCAGGCCGGCATCTACGCGTGTTTGTTTTCCGGACTTGTCTTCTGGCTCTTCTGCAGTTCGCGTCAAACGGCAATCACCGTCACCTCAGCAATCTCTTTACTCATCGGCTCATCGATCGGAGTGATTGCCGCAGGCGATCCGTCACGCTTCGGTGCGTTGGCGGCCTGCACGGCATTGCTGGTCGCCGCGATCGCATTCATCGCCTGGCTGGTCCGGGCCGGGGCCATCGTCAATTTTATTTCGGAAACTGTTTTGGTTGGCTTTAAGGCCGGTGTCGCGCTCTACCTCGCCAGCACCCAACTGCCAAAGCTGTTCGGCTTCAAAGGTGGAGAAGGAAGTTTCTGGGGCCGCAGCGCTCATTTCTTCTCACATCTTCCTGACACCAATGCTGCGTCCCTGGCTATCGGCGGAGTGGCGTTGGCCATTCTCATTCTGGGCAAGATCTTTCTGAAGAACCGACCCGTCGGACTCTTCGTCGTGGTCGGCGGCATCATTGCTGCGGCGCTGCTGGGTCTGGATGCGCGCGGAGTGAAACTACTCGGCGAGGTGCCGCAGGGCTTACCGCCAATTGGTTTGCCGGCAGTTCATTGGAACGATCTAAACCAGTTACTACCGCTGGCCGTCGCCTGCTTCATGCTCGGCGCCGTGGAGACGGCAGCGATCGGACGAATGTTCACGGCCAAACACGGAGGACGCTTCGACAGCAATCAGGAGTTTCTCGGTCTGGCGGCTGCGAATTTGGCGGCCGGCCTGGGACGTTCTTTTCCTGTTAGCGGCGGTATGTCGCAATCGCTGGTGAACGAAGGCGGCGGGGCGCGCACACCGCTTTCCAGCCTGGTGGCCGCGGGCATCATCCTGCTGGTGAGCCTCTTTCTATCATCGACCCTGCGTAGTCTGCCACAGCCAGTGCTGGCGGCGATCGTGCTGGTGGCCGTGGCGGGCCTTTTCAATGTCTCCGAACTGCGGCATCTCTGGAGAGCTGAGAAATCCGAGTTCGTCGTCGCCGGCGCCGCACTTCTGGGTGTGCTTGGCTCCGGACTCTTGCGCGGAGTAATGATCGGCGCGTTGATTTCACTGGTGCAACTCCTGCGCAGAGCCTCCCATCCGCGCGTGGCCACGCTCGGTCGCATTCCCGGCACAAATCGATTCTCAGATCTCGAGCGAAATCCCGATAACGAATCAGTTCCGGGTATTTTGATCTTCCGCGTCGAGTCGAGCCTGCTTTATTTCAATGTCGAGTATGTGCGCGAAACAATCCTCGCGCACGCCCGCGCCGAATCTGGGCAACCAAAACTGGTGCTGCTGGATTTTTCGGCGTCGCCGCACGTCGATTTGCAAAGCGGCGCGACCCTTCATTCGCTGGCCGATGAATTAGGCGCTTCGGGAATTCGCCTGCAAGTAGTCGAAGCCCGTGCTTCCGTCAGAGATCGTCTGCGCGCTGCCGGTTTGGATGAAAAGCTGGGTGGCATCAATCGTTTTGGGAACGTGGCCCAGTCGGTTGAGGCCTTTCAACAGGGCAATCCAGCTTGACCACCGACGGATCTCACCGAATCTAAGACGTGAACATTCAACGAGCTGCGAAGCAGCGGTCAGAGTTAAGCCCAAGGCGAGGCTTTGCGAGCCTTGGGTCACATCAAAATTGATCAACCGAGCCCCGAAGGGGCGACAGAGATTTTATCGCCAGAGATATTTCTCTTCGAATTCTATTCCGTGACTCTTGAGTAGAACTTTGAATTCTTCCTCGAACGAAATCTTCGCATGATGGGCCTCCTGATTGCGGATGTAGCGTCGTACCCGATCAGCCTGCGATTGGCTCACAGTGAACGCCCCGTATTTCGCTTGCCAGTTGAATCTCCCTCGTGACTGGCGCCTGGCCCAACCTGAGGAAAGTGATTTGAATTTGCCGAGGAAGTCGGAAATCGAAATCACCGGTTTGATTTTGGCAAGCACATGAACATGATCAGCCGTTCCATTTATCTCCAACGGAGTGCCATGCAAACCCTTTACTAAGCCACCGAGATATTCATGTAATCGTGGGCGCAGGTCATTGGTAATCATGGGGACTCGGTCCTTCGTGCCATAAACGATGTGATAGAGAAGATTCGTTTAAGACATGATGAAAGCATAGCTCACGAATCAACCGAAAATAGGAAGCGCTAAGCTATCAGTGATGACAGAGTGATTAGGTTATTCAGACGGATTCTTGCAAGGAGAATATTCGTCGCCCCTTCGGGGCTCGACCATTTTGGGCGGGTGACCCAAGGCTCGCAAAGCCTCGCCTTGGGCTTAACTCTGACCGCTGCTCCGCAGCTTGTTGAGCGTGCCTCCAGGTTCTTCAAGTTCCGGCGGTTGCTTGCAACGACCCGCTGGCCGCCCATTTCTCGCGGTGTTCGCGAATAATCTCAATGGCCTGATCCGAGTTTTCCACGCAGACAGGGATTTCGAAATCGCGGGGACTGGCTAGCGCCGTTTCAAACTCGAGCATTGCCGTGCGGGCCCATTCCAAAAAACCAGGCCACATCTTACCGACCAGAATCAACGGGGTCGCATCGAGGTGACGCACTTGCAGTAATTGCCAGATCATCGTGGTTTCCAGAACGGTGCCAATGCCGCCTGGCGCGACGATGAAGGCGTCGGACGCCAGCACGAAATGATGAAGCCGGGTGAAGAAAGTTTTGTGCTCAAACGCCAGTTCGACAAACGGATTGACCTCTTGTTCGAACGGCAGATCGACGCGAATGCCTACTGACTGGGCGCTGTCGCCGGCGAGTTTGACTCCTTCGTTGGCAGCTTGCATCAGACCGGGTCCGCCGCCGGTAATAATGTCGCAGCCCATCTCAGCCAGAGCCTTTGAAACTCGCTTCGTTTCTTCGTAGGCGATCGTGCCCGGTTTGGCTCTGGCCGAGCCAAAAATTGTGACGCGATAACGGTTCCGTTGCGATGGTTTGAGGCGCGTTAGGTTGTTGACCACATCCCAAAGTCCGAGGACTGAATCGATCAGAACCTTCTTTACCTGCTCCTCGTTATCAAGGCTGACCGCGTCAGTTCGCTGGCTTGAATCTGTTGTGCTCATAAATTCTCCTGTTTTGCGGGGCAGTAGCCCGACCGTCAGGGAGGGCGTCCTAAACTTTTGGAAAACGCCATCCCTGACGGTCGGGCTACTGCCCCGTTATCAAATCTCAATCACGTCGCCCAGGTTCGGACAATCCGCCTTGATCCCGTGGGCTGAATCAATCAAGTTCGAGAGAACCCCGCGCGCCCGATCCTCTCCGTGCGTAATGATTAGACGGGGTTTCGAAGGCGCCACCGCATCGAACCATTTCAGCAAATCACTCTGCCCCGCATGGGCGCTGAAACCTCCCATCGTATGGATCGAGGCACGCACCGGGATCCGCTCACCAAAGATGCGGACTTCTTTTGCACCGTCGACCAATTGACGTCCCAGCGAACGCCCCGATTGAAAGCCTACAATCAGGACTACCGTTTCAGGATTTGGCAAATTTCGCACCAGGTGCTGAACGATACGGCCGCCACTACACATGCCATTACCGGCCATAATCAACGCGGGCCCGGTTAGATCGTTCAGCGCGCGCGAATCGCGGGGCTTGGGACATGCCTGCGTGACAGCGAGATTTCTTCGCAGTTCACCTGAATTCACCATCTCCTTTGCTTCTTCGTCAAAGAGTTCTGCATTCTTTCCGTAGATCTTCGTCGCCTCTATGGCCATTGGACTGTCGAGATAGATGGGAAATTGGGGCAACGTCCTTCGGCTAAACGCTCCGGCCAGAAGATAAAGTAGTAACTGTGTGCGACCGACGGCGAAGACCGGCACCAGGATCATGGCTTTGTCCTCGATGGCCCGGGCGATGATCTTTCGTCCCTCGATAGCGGTGTCATGAAGTGATTTATGATCTCGATCGCCGTATGTCGACTCCATGATCACCACATCGGCCTTTTCGAAGGGCACCGGATCCTCCAGCAGGGGCGCGCCCCGCGGTCCCAAATCGCCTGAGAAAACGACCACTTTCGGACGGCCGTTTTCCTCGATGGTCAGTTCGATACTGGCCGAGCCAATCACGTGTCCGGCATCAACGAACCGGGCCTGAATTCCCGGGGCTACTTCGAGTTGCTGGCGGTACTTGATTGGCCTTACCAATGGCTTCAGATTGCGCACGTCCTTCTCGTCGAAGAGAGGTTCGAGTGGTGGTTGCTCGCGACGGAGGCGTTCCTTGTTCTCGCGTTTCAAATCCTGCTTCTGCAGCGAAAGCGAATCGCGGAGGATGAGGGTCGCAATATCGATGGTTGGTTGCGTGGCGTAGATCGGCCCTTCATATCCCTTTCTGGTCAGAATGGGCAGCCGGCCCACGTGATCCAGATGGCCGTGAGTCAAAAGCACCGCATCGAGTTTGCCGCCCTCGAGTTTGGCTTCACTGCGGTTCTTTGCTTTTTCTTTTTTGCCACCCTGAAACATCCCGCAATCGACCAGCACGCTCGCGTGTTTAGTCACGACATGGTATGCCGAGCCGGTGACGTCACCAGTTGCGCCGAGAAAATGAATCCTCATCGGGTCTCCAAGGGTGGCACGCGCATCCTGCGCGTGAAAGTCACGGGCGGGACGCCCGTGTCACATTCTCTAGTACGGCCATCTCCATTCGTTGATCTCGGGCATGTCGATTCCGTGTTCGTGCGCATAACGCCGGCAACTTATCTGCAGGTTGCGAAGTCTCTCTTTGGCGTGGGCGCCGATCGCTTGTAGCTTCGGCACCCGGTCGATTACGTCGATAGCCAAAGTGAACCGGTCAATTTCGTTTTCAATCGCCAACTCCAGCGGCGTGTTTATGTTGCCGCGCTCTTTGTAACCGCGGACATGGAGATTCTTATGGTTGGTCCGGTCGTAGGTGAGTCGATGAATCAGCCACGGATAGCCGTGAAAGTTAAAAACAATCGGCTTGTCTGGCGTAAACAGGCTGTCGAAATCCCGATCACTCAGGCCATGGGGATGCTCGCGATCGGATTGGAGCTTGAACAAATCCACGACGTTGATGAAGCGAATCTTAAGGTCAGGAAATTCCTCGCGCAGCATCGCAGTCGCCGCGAGCGCCTCCTTGGTGGGAATGTCTCCGGCGCAAGCCATCACGACATCGGGTTCCACGCCCTGATCGTTGCTGGCCTGACTCCAGATACTGATGCCCTTGGTGCAATGCGTAATCGCGGCGTCGATATCCAGATACTGAAGGTGCATTTGTTTGTCGCAGACGATCACGTTGATGTAGTTCTCGCTGCGCAGGCAATGGTCGGCTACCGATAGCAGACTGTTCACATCGGGCGGCAGGTAGATGCGTGTGACCTCGGCGCGTTTGTTCACCACTACGTCGAGGAAACCCGGATCCTGATGCGTAAAGCCGTTGTGATCCTGTCGCCACACCGTGGAAGTGATCAGCAAATTGAGTGAGGGAATCGATTGACGCCAGGACAATTCATTGCAGATCGACAGCCACTTCGCATGTTGATTGAACATCGAGTCAATCACGTGCACGAATGCTTCATAGGTAGAAAGGAAACCGTGTCGTCCGGTTAGCAGGTAGCCCTCGAGCATCCCCTCAAGCGTATGTTCGCTGAGCATTTCAATGACTCGCCCATCGGTCGACAGTTGGCCCCCATCGCCGTCTTCCGGGAAAGTCTCGGCCAACCAGAGCTTCTTGCTAACTTCATAAATTGCGTCGAGCTTGTTTGACGTGTTCTCGTCCGGGCCAAAAACGCGAAACGTATTCATGTTTGCCTTCATCACGTCGCGCAGAAAGGCTCCCAGAGGGCGCGTGTTTTCGGCTTCAACCTGTCCCGGTTTATCGAACCGGAGCGCATATTCGCGAAAGTCCGGCAGCCGCAGGGTTTTCTTCAGCAACCCGCCGTTGGCGTGCGGATTGGCGCCCATACGGCGAGCGCCCGACGGTGTTAGCTCCTTCAGTTCGGAAACCAGGATCCCGTTTTCGTCGAACAACTCCTCGGGTTTGTAGCTGCGCATCCATTCTTCAAGCAGCTTCAGGTGCGCCGGATTTGTCTTGACCTTGGCGAGCGGCACTTGATGTGATCGCCAGAGTCCCTCGACCCTGTGCCCATCAACTTCAGCCGGCGCAGTCCAACCTTTCGGCGTGCGCAAAACGATCATCGGCCAGCGAGGCCGCGCGGCGACGCCGCTGCTGCGGGCGTCCTGCTGCACGGACCGGATGGTTTGCACGCAATGGTCCAGGGTTGCCGCCATCGCCTGATGCATCGACGCCGGGTCAGACCCCTCAACGAAGCAGGGCGCGTAGCCGTAGCCCTTGAACAGGTCTTCCAATTCCTCGTGGCTAATGCGCGCGAGCAGAGTCGGATTGTTAATCTTGTAGCCGTTGAGGTTCAGAACCGGCAGCACGGCGCCGTCACGGATCGGATTGAGAAATTTGTTGATGTGCCAGGATGTGGCGAGCGGCCCGGTTTCGGCCTCGCCGTCACCGACCACGGCCGCGACAATCAAGTCCGGATTGTCGAAGGCTGCGCCGCAGGCATGCGACAGCACATAGCCGAGCTCGCCTCCTTCATGAATCGAGCCCGGAGTCTCTGGCGTGCAGTGACTACCGATACCGCCCGGAAACGAGAACTGTTTGAAGAACCGGAGCAGGCCCTCTTCGTCCTGGCTTTTGTCCGGGTAAACTTCCGAGTAAGCGCCTTCGAGATAAACCGGCCCGAGAACTCCGGGGGCGCCATGACCGGGTCCGGCCATGAAAATCATGTCGAGATCGAAAGTCTTAATGACCCGATTCAGGTGCGTGTATATAAAGGAGAGCGCCGGACTCGCGCCCCAGTGACCAAGCATACGGTTCTTAATTTGGTCGGGCGTCAGCGGATCACGGAGCAGGGGATTGTCCTGTAAATAGATCATCCCCAGCGCGAGGTAATTGCAGGCCCGCCAAAAGGCGTGTGTCTTGCGCGCTTCTTCTTCGCTCAGCGGCGTCGCGCTGATGGTCGATCTCGCGATCCCGTAACTACTGAGGTCATTGATTAGAGATTTAGTCGGAACGACCATAAATCCTCCTGCTCTGGCACGTCGGTGGAGGCTAATCTTATTTTGAAGGGCAACTGGGGGATACCTGTCAGAAATAACAGGTTGGTGACCAGACTCACCTGGGTACACTAAGGTGCGCGCCCTCTATCCTGGCCTCGAAAGAGGAGTATACAAATGAATTCCGTTTCGGAGTCTTCCCTATTGGAAAAGCGGGCATCCACCCCGCTGATGGATGTGTTGATTCGAATCGTTTTGATTGGCGCTCTGGCCTTACTGTGCTACCAAATTTTTTCGCCATTCCTGACGCTGACGGTCTGGTCAATCGTCCTGGCGGTCACCTTGTATCCGTTTCATCAATGGCTCGCTCGCCGGGTCAGGAAGCAATGGCTCGCGTCGACTCTGGTGATAATCATAGGCCTGGTGGTGATCGTCGTTCCGTCGGCGTGGCTGCTGAATTCGTTTGCCGATACTACTCGTAATTTCATCGGCTCCGTCCAGGACAACACAGTGCAGATTCCGCCCCCGCGGCCAGGTATTGAGAACTGGCCACTCGTTGGCAAGAAGATCTACAAGGGCTGGTCGAAAGCTCATGACGACCTGCCCGGTTTTGTGAAAAGCATGCAGCCGAAGATAGGCGAGCTGGCTAGTAAAGCACTCGCTATGGTCGCCGGCATTGCCAAGGGTCTGTTGCTGTTCCTGGCCTCATTTATCGTCGCCGGCATTCTGATGGCATACGGTGACCCGGCTGCCGCCGCTAGTCACGGAATTTTCGTTCGGGTCGCCGGCCCCGAAAGAGGCGAGGCCTTCTTCAAACTCACCACGTCAACCATCCGGGCGGTGGCATCCGGCGTTATCGGGGTCGCCTTCATGCAGGCGTTACTCACCGGGTTGGCGCTGCTGCTTGCCGGCGTACCGGCGGCGGGCGTTTTGGCGGTGGTGGTTCTGGTTCTGGCTATTGCCCAATTGCCCGCCGTGATTGTCACGATTCCGGCCATCATTTACATCTGGTCGAGCGGGCTGTACAGCACCGGGTCGGCGATCGCTCATACCATCATCCTGTTGGTCGTTGGGCTCGCGGACAACGTTTTGAAACCGCTGATGCTGGGTCGCGGCGTCGACGTACCAATGCCGGTGATGCTGCTGGGCGCGTTAGGCGGCATGGCGAGCGGCGGGATCCTGGGGATGTTTGTTGGTGCGACGTTGTTCGCGCTGGGGCATCAAATCTTCATGGGGTGGGTCAGCGACGATCCACATGCGGACGCGGCAGCGTCAGAAAACGGGGCCACTGAACCGGGCGCAGTAGCGGCAGAAACCTGAAATCGTGGCCGCACGATATTAGACGTTAACATTCAACGAGTTGCGGAGCAGCGGCTAGAGTTGAGCCCGAGGCGAGGCTTGGCGAGGGCATTGATATAGTTTGAGTCACCCGAGCGCAACCCGAAGGGTTGCAAGAGAGTAGCCGGTGGTCGGAGTCCGCGGAGACCACCGGAAAAGTCTTCTCGTCAAATTCGATACCCGCCGCGTTGAGAAGCTCTCTCAGTTTCATCAACAAAGGAATGTTTACGATGATGCGCCTCCTGCGTCGCAATGTAGCGCCGCAGTGAGTCGGTCGCCGTGGGGCTTACGGTGAACGCCGCATAACCCTCTTGCCAGGAAGCCGCGATCAAAATTCTCTTTAGCCCACGTGGACGAGTCCTTCTTCAAGTCGCGAAGTACGTCCGCAATGCAATGCACTGGCCTCCGGACTCGCCAGGATATGGACATGATCCTCAACTCCGCCGACAATCTCGGGCACGCCGTTCATGCCTCTAATGATCCCGCCGAGGTAAGCATGAAGACGTGGTTGCCATTCGGGCTTAATGAAGGGTCGTGGCTCTTTGGTCGAGAAGACGATGTGCAGTCTGAAGAAGGTTGAACCGGCTTTGCCCGAAAAGTCGACCTTGTCGGAGCGAGCTAGTGAACGCTGGGAACGCGGACGTCCCCGTCCGCACGGTTTGTTGTACGACGCTTAATCGTTTGTCAATAAATAATCACCGAAGCCGTTCGCGCTTCGCGCTCAATGCGGACGAGGACGTCCGCGCTCCCAGCTAGTACGCGACTTGTTCTAACCAGAATCGACTTTTCGGGCAAGGCCGGTTGAACCCATAATCTGAAGTCTAGATTACCGGTCAACGTAAAAGATCTTTACCTCGAAAGATCTGGCACCCCTCCGGGGTGCGACCCAATTAATCTCGCATTCCCGGTGGTCTCCGCGGACTCCGACCACCGGCTACTTTCTTGGCAACCCTTCGGGCGGCTGAGGGGAGTCAAATATATAATTACCCTCGCAAAGCCTCGCCTTGATCGGCACCCTCGAGTGTTTAGAGTGATTGGGATTTCCGGTGCCAGCGCCCTGCGAGGCGGTTCACCGGACCGCGGATCAGAACGTACGGCACCACGGCGAGGATGAAGATCTTGAAAATGGCTCTCCAGCCTTCACGTAACAGCTTTATCCTTTGACCGCGACCTGTCAGCAACGTCCAAAAGTAAGCGGGCCGTCCTTCGCGGGCATCTTTCAATCCGGCCCGGAGGGCCACCAGCGTGGCGATCGTCGGTTGGAGAACCAGCCGAAAGGTCATCGGCCCGCCCACGCGACCACCGAGTTCATAAAACCGGGCCAGAATGTACCTCATGTTTGCCCTGCCTACCTTGTGGCTTATCAGTGAGGATTAACTTTTAAGACTTGTATATCTGGATCACCCCGGCAGTTCCGGCATTAGATAAAACATCAGCGCAATCATCGCGTAGACGGTGATTAGCTGGACTCCCTTATACCAGTTTGATTGGCCGTCGCCGCAAACCAGCGCGCCGATCAAAACGGCCATAAAAAGCGAGCCAATCTCAGCTCGGCCGAATGATAGTTCCAGCGGATGCGGCGCGATGAAATAACTGGCCAACACCAGCACCGGGGCGACGAACAAAGCGATTTGGATACAGCTTCCCAGCGCGATCCCAATCGATAAATCCATCTTATTCTTCCGCGCCATAGCTATCGCCGATCCACTTTCAGCGGCCCCACCGACGATCGCGACAAAAACAATGCCAATGAAAACCTGTGACATGCCCAGCGTCTTGCCGGTACCCTCGGCCGCGCCCACGAGAATCTCACTCATCCATGCCGCGAGCGCCGAAGCCACGACCAGGCTGACAACCGCGCGGGTCACGCTCCATTGTGCCTCTCCTTCACTGGCTTCTACTTCACTCTCGACACTGGCAAAAGCACCTGGATGAGTCTTCAATGAAAACAGGAGATATAGTCCGTAGGCGACCAGCAACAGGAAGGCGATGCCGATATTCAGCAACTGTTCCTCGCGTAGGACGCCCTGCGCTCCGTATGCGCGATTGAACGCGCTGGGTACTGTCATGCTGATAGCGGCGACAAACATCATTGTGCTGTAAGCGCGGGTCGCCGCCGGATTGAATCGCTGCTCGTGAAAGCGCAGGCCGCCCATAAAGAAAGCCATGCCCAAAGCCAGTAGCAGGTTGGCCAGGATCGCGCCCACCAGCGACGCCCGAACCATGTCCAGATAACCGGCCCGCAGCGCCACCAGGGAAATAATCAATTCGGGTGTGTTGCCAAACGTCGCATTCAACAAACCGCCTATCGCATCCCCTGTGCGCGTTGCGAGTTGTTCAGTCGCGCGGACAATCAGGGCGGCGATCGGAATGATTGCCAATGCCGCTGAAAAGAAAATAACCGGCGTGGGAGTCCCGCTGACGTGTTCCAGCGCGACACTAATCGGCACGAAGATCAGTAGCCAGTTGATTGGGGTCTTGAGCGCCTTGCTCAAAGGAGCACTCAGTGTGAGTGTGGAATCTTGATTCATCGCAAAAAGTGTCAGTACCCCGACTCGTCGGGGTACTAACAGAGGTTACCCAATTCAGCCGGCCGAATCTGATCGGTCCATTTCAATTTTTAAGAGTTTCGGCACCATCCCCACCGCGAAGGCTGCGCCAATGCCCAGACCGGTCTCCAGCCCCCGGTACAGCGCGTAGGACCATGGATGATCGCTATGAGTCAGCAGGACAACGCCGCAGACGTACCCGGCCACCTTCGCCGAATCCTTGATACGCAGCAGATGACTGGTGAACATGGCCGCAAATATTCCGGCGCCCACCACGATCGCCCCGATGTCGTGAATGGCCCCGAGCGGACTGATAGCAGCTCCGAACACGGCCCCCAGAATGGTCCCCACCATCCGCGTCACGGCCAACTGCCGCGTCCGTGCGGCCGATAAATCTGTGACTATAACGGCGCCGATCATGGCGTAAATTGGGAATTCGAGCCGTAAGACTTGAGCTAATGCCACCGCCAGACCTGCGGCCGTCGCGGCGCGAACTGAAACTTGCAAGGCAATCCTGCTCATTTCATGACTTTCGAACACCAGCGAGTTAAAAGCCGCGGGTTAACCAGGGTCAAACTGATTGCGGTGAGATCGCCGCGCGTCAGCGCAGGCGCAGTTCGAGACAGCGTCATTTGATTCCTGGTGGAAATATTCAATAACGATGCGCGCGCTTCAAGGTGCGTTAGCACGCCGCACCGATTCAGCCTCTTTTTCCAAATGACGGGTGCTCTACGTCTAATCCACCCTGGCTCCGCTATTTTCTTGCAGTGGCCGTGATTTCTATTCGTCCTGCCCCTACCAGCTTGGCCACTACCACCGTGGTGCGGGTCGGTCGCGGGTCTTTGAAGTAAGACGTGTATACGGCATTCATCTTTTGGAACGTGTTTACATCCGTGAGATACACCTGCACGCTCACAACATCGGCTGGCGACATCCCGGCTTCTTTCAGGACCACGCCGATGTTGTCGAGGCTTTGTTTCACTTCAGCTTCGAAGTCCGCGGGTATTTTTCCGTTGGCGTCCTCGCCTCCCATTCCCGAGACGTAGAGCGTCCCGTCCAGCAGGATTCCGGGACTCCAATTTCCGCCAGCCTTAGCTCCGGGCGGAAGAATAATTTTCCGATCCGTCCGGATTGTTGGAGCGAAGAAAAATAGGATCACAACAACACTGGAGATTATGGGTTTAAGCATGGAGACTCTTTCGCCTTGAACAAAAAGTCATTAGAAGTCTGCTCCGGAAACACGTCATAGGATGGTTCGGGTTGCGGCAGCTGAGACGGTTCTCACCTCAAAACGCCTTGAGTCCTTCAGCCCGAAAGACTCCACAAGCCATCTCGATCAAATCGGGAGGCGGGGCTGTTGTCTTTTCGAGCGCGTATTCAAGTCCGAGGGCCCTCCATTTGAACCGGCCCAACTGGTGAAATGGCAGCACCTCTACCCGCTCGACAACTCCCAGGCTTGCGATGAACTGGGCCATCTGCTTGAGGTCCTGAAGGTCATCGGTCAAACCGGGGACGAGCACAAAGCGGACCCAAATCGGTCTGCGGAGATTCGCCAGACGGCGGGCAAATTCGAGCGTTGGCTCAATATCTTTTCCGGTCAGACGGCGGTGCTTTTCCTCACCCCACGTCTTGATACCCAGCAACACCAGATCAATCTTTTCCAGTTCTTCATCCGAAAGGCGTGAGCCCAGGAAGCCGTTAGTTTCGACGGCGGTGTGAATTCCCATCGCCTGCGCCGCGGTCAAGAGCTTGACGACAAACCGGTCCTGCATCAGCGGCTCGCCGCCGCTCAGCGTAAATCCGCCCGACATGGTTTTTAGTCCATGCCGGTATTTGCGCAGTTCTTCTGCAGCTCCCTCAAGCGTAACCGCCATACCGTTCATCATGTTCCAGGTGTCCGGGTTGTGACAGTAACGACAGCGCCACTGACAACCCGCAGTCCAGCCCACCACCCGCACACCGGGACCATCGACCGTTGAGCCCGTGGTAAACGAATGAATGAAACCAATGTCGCCACTGTCGAGAGCTTTCTTGACCGCCGATTCCGGCACGCCGAAGCTCTGATTGAGACGGAGTTCAAACGGGTTCTTTCCCTCAATCGGATTGACCGCCGTAAGTTCGCTGATGTTCATCTCGACCTCCCTGAAGAGAGTTGGCAAGGGGGCGCCTAGGGAAGCACGCACTCGATACGCGTGTGTCATTGTCCGCGCAACACTCAGACCGCACCGGCACCATGGAAAGTGCGATTGACGACATCCATCTGTTGCTCACGGGTCAGCCGCACAAAGTTCACCGCATAGCCCGAAACACGGATCGTCAGGTTTGGATATTTCTCCGGGTGATCCATTGCATCCAGCAGCATCTCGCGATTCAGCACATTCACATTCATGTGAAAACCGGTGCTGCCGAAGAATGCGTCGAGCATACTGCGCAGATTGGTAATACGATCCTCGGCCACTCTGCCGAGGCCTTCAGGCACCAAAGTCGTCGTCAGTGAAATGCCGTCGGCCGCGTCTCGATAGGGAATTTTGGCAACTGAAGACCCCGAAGCATGGATGCCGTGGCTGTCCCGGCCATGCATCGGATTGGCTCCGGGCGCGAACGGTTCGCCCTGCCGCCGGCCATCGGGCGTGTTGCCGGTGCTCTTGCCGTAGACCACGTTCGAGGTGATCGTCAGAATCGATTGGGTATGGAGGGCGTTTCGATAAGTTGGATACTTGCGCAGTTTGTTCATGAAAGTGCTTACGACCCAGGCGGCAAGGTGATCCACGCGGTTGTCGTTATTGCCGAAATAGGGAAACTCTCCTTCAGTCTTGTAGTCGGTTATCAGGCCGGTCTCATCGCGAACGACTTGCACCCTGGCGTAGCGCATCGCCGAGAGGCTGTCGGCGACTACTGACATACCGGCCATGCCAAAGGCCATCGTGCGGAACGGCGCATAATCGTGCAGGGCCATCTCAACGCGTTCGTAGGCATACTTGTCGTGCATGTAATGGATGACGTTCATGGCATTGACATAAACTCCGGCGAGCCAGTCCATCATCTTTTCAAATCTGTCCTGCACGTCATCGAAATCGAGGTAGTCCCCCTGGACCGCTTCAGTTTTCGGCCCAATCTGATCGCCGGTTATTTCGTCGCGGCCGCCATTGATTGCATAGAGCAGGCACTTGGCCAGGTTGGCGCGGGCGCCAAAGAACTGCATCTGCTTGCCCATTAGCATCGGCGAAACACAACACGCAACTGCGCCGTCATCGCCCCATTCGCGGCGCATGATCTCATCGCTTTCGAATTGGATTGAACTGGTGTCAATCGCCACCTTGGCGGAGAAGCTGCGAAATCCATCCGGCAATCTTGGTGAATACCAGATCGTCATGTTTGGTTCCGGCGCGGGCCCGAGGTTGTAGAGAGTTTGCAGGTATCGGAAGCTTGTCTTGGTGACCAGCGACCGGCCGTCATCGCCCATGCCGGCAATCGACTCGGTGACCCAGGTGGGATCGCCCGCGAACAACTCGTCGTATTCGGGCGTCCGCAGGAACCGAACGATGCGCAGTTTGATAACAAAGTCGTCGATGATTTCCTGCGCCTGTTCCTCAGTCAATGTGCCGGCGGCGAGATCGCGCTGAAAATAAATATCGAGGAAAGTCGAAGTGCGACCCAAAGACATTGCCGCGCCGTTCTGTTCTTTGACCGCTGCGAGGTAGGCGAAGTAAAGCCACTGCACCGCCTCTTTGGCAGTACTCGCCGGAACAGAGATATCAAACCCATAACTCGCAGCCATCTGCTGCAACTCCTTAAGCGAGCGAATCTGCTCACTGAGTTCTTCGCGGTCACGAATGATCGCTTCGGTCGACATCGCCGAATCGAGGCTGCGTTTCTCTTCCTGCTTTCGCTCTATTAAACGGGTGATTCCATACAGCGCCACCCGCCGGTAGTCGCCGATGATGCGCCCGCGACCATAGGCGTCCGGAAGTCCGGTAAGCACATGCGAGCTGCGACAGCGCCTGATGTCCGCCGTGTAAGCATCGAACACACCTTCATTGTGTGTCTTGCGATACTTGGTGAATGTCTCGACGATATGCGGATCGGGTTCGTACCCGTACGTCTTAAGCGCGCCCAGGACCATGCGGAAGCCGCCATTCGGCATGATTGACCGTTTGAGCGGCGCTTCGGTTTGCAGGCCCACGATGAGTTCATTCTCGCGGTCGATGTAACCTGGAGCGTGCGCGGTGATCGCGCCGGGGATCTGCGAGATGTCGAGCACCCCTTTCTTGCGCTCTTCGATAAACAATTCACACAGGCGCGCCCAGATAGCTTTTGTGCGATCGGTCACCGGCGCGAGAAAAGACTCGTCACTCTCGTACGGCGTGTAGTTCTGTTGAATGAAGTCACGGACGTTGATCTCTTTCTGCCAGAGGCCCGGCGTGAATCCTTTCCACGGCTGACTCGTTTTCTCACTCGGAATTTGTGCTGTGGCGCTAACCATTTGGAACCCTCCTAGTTTTTTATCGGTGGCACAGACTTCAGTCTGTGAGTCTTGACGATCGGAATCACAGACTAAAAAGTCTGTGCCACTTGGCGGCACACGCATCCTGCGCGTGATTTTCACGAGCGGGACGCCCCTGCCACCTCGTTTCTTAAACCCAGTAAATCTCCGGTATGCCGGGCGATCATCAGTTCTTCGTTCGTTGGAATCACCCAGACGGAAACTTTGCTTTCAGCCGCGGAAATCTGATTGGCCTTACCGGCATTCGCCTCTTCGTTGAGTTCAATTCCCAACCAGGCGGACGCCTGGCAGATCCTTTGGCGAACCTCGGCCGAGTTCTCGCCAATGCCGGCCGTAAACACTAATGCGTCGACGCCGCCGAGCACCGCGGCCAGCGCCCCAATCTCTTTGGCGGTCCGATAGACGAAGTAGTCCACCGCCAGTATCGCTTCAGGTTCGGTGCGACCCAGAAGATCGCGCATGTCGTTGCTGATTTCGGAAATCGCGAGCAGACCCGATTTCTTGTAGAGAATTGCTTCCACTTCTTTGACTGACAGCCCGAGATTCTGGAAGAGAAAAAGTACGACGCCCGGATCAATTGAGCCCGGCCGCGTTCCCATACACAGCCCTTCCACGGCCGTAAAACCCATGGTTGTGTCCACGCTCTTCCCATCTTTCAGGGCGCAGAGGCTGGCGCCGCTGCCGAGATGCGCCACGATAACCCGGCCGGTCGCAATTTCGGGCGCGACCTCCGGCAGGACGGACGCAATGTATTCGTACGAGATGCCATGAAATCCGTAACGCGCGACACCTGATTTGCAGAGCTCGCGAGGTAAGGGAACCAACTCGGCGACCGGTGCATGGCCTCGATGAAAACTGGTGTCAAAGCAAGCTACCTGGGGCACGCCGGGAAGGCGCTCGGCGACCGCTTCGATCGCCGCGAGGTTGTAGGGTTGATGGAGAGGAGCTAAGGGAATCAGCTTGTGGAGCTCAGCTAAAACTTCATCGCTCACTATCGTTGGACGATCAAAGCGCGGACCGCCGTGAACTACCCGGTGACCGACTCCTAACACACGCGCTCCGGCGTATTTCGATCTTAGCCAGACGGCGAGGGTCTCGATGGCGTCCTGTCCGGTACGGATTGAGTCGGACAATTTTTCATCGACTAACTTCTCTCCGTCGGGGCCTTTGGCCGAGAGTCGCGGTGACGTGCCGATGCCCTCAACCTGCCCCCGTGCAGCCAGGCGCCACTTCTCGTTATCCGGGCGCTGGAAAACGCAGAACTTGAGGCTTGAAGAACCAGCGTTGAGTACTAGTGCATAATCGTCCACTAAACTATTCCCCCCTTAATGGAATCTCCGATAGGTGGCCCGTTCGTACGCCGCTGGATCTGGAATACGCTGAAAACTCATATTGCCGCGCATCTCTGCAAGCGACTCCCACTCGTTCTCAGTCATCCACGCCTCAAGCTCTGCCAGGACGGTACGCAAGTGCCGCGGGCCGTTCCTGAGGATGGCCGAAACCATTTGCGTGACGCAGGCGCCTGACATGTTGGCCTTGATCACATCCAGCGCAGTGTGCACGCCACCGGCGATGGCGATGCCTGCATTTACTCTGCCCGCCAGGACGGCTGCGCCTCTCAGGCGCAACTGCAATTCTGAAGAATCAGACAATTCGACCGAGCGTAGAACTTCGAGGTCAATGACATCGATATCGACTTTATGAAAGCGGGTAAAGAGAACCAGTCCGTCGATGCCGGCTGAGTCGAGTCGAGTGGCAAAGTTGGCGAAAGCAGTAAACAGCGGAGAGAGTTTTGCGGCCACCGGGATACTAACTCCCGCCTTTACCGAGCGCACAATCTCAATCATCTGATTCTCGATTTCGGCAGCGGTCGTCGCCGCATCGCTGGCCGAGTGATAGAGATCCAGTTCCAATGCGTCGGCTCCCGCCTCCTGAAGCAAACGGGCATAAGAAATCCAATCGCCCGGGACCGCGCCGTTGAGTGAAGCAATCACGGGGATACCGACAGCTGCTTTTACGCGGCGCAAGTGTTCCAGATACTCATCAGGTCCCAGCGCCAGCTCAGGTTCGGGAAAATAACTTCCGGCTTCAGGAGACGATTCGCCGTGACTCTCGCTGTTAAAGAAAGCCGACATCTGCTCGCCGGCTATTTCCTCTGCATACAGCGAACGGAGTACGAGGGCCGCGGCGCCGTGGTCTTCGAGTTCTTTGACCGTCTCGAGATCGTCTGTCAGCGCACTCGATCCGATGATCAGCGGATGCGGCAGGAAAAGTCCCATGTATGTAGTTGTGAGATTCATATTTGCTCTCCACTATCTCCATTTCCGCTTGATGGTTCTTCCGTCTTGTCGCGCGCGGGCAGGGTGATTTGCGCGAGCTGTTGATAACCCGCATAACGGCGGGTGGCCGCGGCCTGAGATTCCTCGATGAAATGTTTGAAACGCGCCGGGTCAGCTCGCTCAATCATGCGAAAGCGCGACTCGTTACGCATGTACTCAGCGACCTTCGGCTTGGGTGGACCATAATCGAGATTTAGCGGCGCCTCGCCCTTGACCAGACGGCGCGGATCAAATCGATAAAGCGGCCAGACACCTGATTCGACCGCTAACTTTTGTTGCGCCGCGCCGTTGGCCATGTCATAGCCGTGCGCGATGCAATGGCTGTACGCGATGATTAACGACGGCCCGTCGTAAGATTCGGCTTCGACGAAAGCCTGGGCCGTTTGCACCATCTTGGCGCCAAAAGCGACTCGCGCTACGTAAACATGGCCGTACATGTTTGCGAGTAACCCGAGGTCCTTCTTTCCGATCGGCTTTCCGCCCGCCGCAAATTTCGCCGCGGCTCCCAACGGGGTGGCCTTTGACGCCTGGCCACCGGTGTTGGAATAGACCTCAGTATCCAGCACCAGAATATTGACATTGCGACGGCTGGCCAGGACGTGATCAAGTCCGCCATAGCCGATGTCATAAGCCCAGCCGTCGCCGCCCACCAGCCAGACACTTTTCTTTACCAGGTAATCAGCTAGCACATCGAGACGGCGTGCTTCGGCCGATTCCAAACCCGTCAACTTCTCGCGCAAAGCTCTTACTCGCTCGCGTTGAGAAATGATCCCAGCTTCGCCAGTCTGATCGGCATTCAACAGCTCTGAAACCAGGTTGTCACCCAGCTGCGGCGCAAGTCGCTCGACTAAACCGTGGACGGCCTTGAGGTGGGCATCGAGGGCCAGGCGAAAGCCAAAACCGAATTCGGCGTTGTCTTCGAACAAAGAGTTGGACCATGCCGGACCACGCCCATCGCTATTGGTGGTGTAAGGCGTCGTAGGCAAATTGCCGCCGTAGATGGAAGAACAGCCAGTCGCATTAGCGATTAGCAAACGATCGCCAAACAGCTGGGTCAGCATCTTGAGGTAAGGAGTTTCGCCGCAACCCGAGCAGGCGCCCGAGTATTCAAACAAGGGCTCGAGGAACTGCGAACCTTTGTGATCGAGCCGCGCCACACTGCCGCGCTCCAGCTCTGGTAAGCCGAGAAAGAATTCATAGTTTGCCCGTTCGTTATCGCGCAAAGGGGCCTGCGGCTCCATATTGATCGCTTTGTGTTTCGGATTGGTCCGGTCCTTGGCCGGACAGACGTTTACGCACAGGTTGCAGCCTGTACAATCCTCCGGCGCAACCTGGATCGTGAACATTTTCCCTTTGTATTCAGGCGCGCGATAGGCAGTCGACTTGAAGGTTGAAGGTAGCGCGGCCGGTGACGGCTCGTCGTATACCTTGGCGCGAATCGCCGCGTGGGGACAAACGAGCGCGCATTGATTGCATTGAATGCAAACCTTCGGATCCCAAACGGGGATTTCCAGCGCCAGGTTGCGCTTTTCCCACTTCGCGGTGCCGACCGGCCAGGTGCCGTCGACCGTAAAGGCGCTCACGGGCAGCAGGTCACCCTTACCGGCCAGCATCACCGCGGTGATCTTCTGCACAAAATCCGGCGCTCGTTCAGAAACAATCGGTGGCCGGCCGCGGGTTGCGCTCACCGCACTGGGCACCGGAATCTCACGCAGGTGAGCCAGAGCCAGATCGACTACCTCGCAGTTTCGGCGCACGACTTCCGGCCCGCGTTTGCCATAAGTCTTTTCGATCGATTTTTTGATATGGGCGATTGCTTCTTCCCGCGGCAGGATTCCCGAAATGCCGAAGAAGCAAGTCTGCATGATCGTATTAATCCGGCCGCCCATCCCGACTTGTTTCGCGAGCGCATAAGCATCGATGGCAAAGAAACGAATTTGCTTTTCGATCATCTGCTCCTGCATCTCCCGGGGCAGACGATCCCAGACTTCGGCAGCCGCGCCCGGGGCATTTAATAGAAAGACAGCTCCCGGGGCCGCGTGCTCGAGCATGTCGATCTTGTCGATGAATTCGAATTGATGGCAGGCGACGAAGCCGGCACGGTCAATCAGGTAGGCTGAGCGGATCGGCCGCGGACTCGAACGCAAGTGTGAGACAGTGATCGCGCCCGACTTCTTGGAGTCATAGACAAAATAGCCCTGCACGAAACGGTCGGTCTCCTGACCGATGATCTTGATCGAGTTCTTGTTGGCGCCGACTGTGCCATCGGCTCCCAGCCCATAGAACAGCGAGGTCGTTACATCGTCAGCTTTGGTGCGGAATGACGGATCCCACGCCAGCGAAAGATGCGTAACGTCATCGATGATTCCCACTGTGAAGTGGCGCCGCGGACTCTCTTTTCCCAGTTCATCAAAGACCGACTTGACCATCGCCGGCGTAAACTCTTTCGACGACAGTCCGTAGCGCCCGGCGATCACGAGTGGCTCGACCGCGAAAGGTGGATTCGTTCCGGTGCGCGCCTCTCCCAGCGCAGTCATAACGTCAAGATAGAGAGGATCGCCCGGCGCTCCAGGCTCTTTCGTCCGATCGAGCACAGCGATCCGGCGGGCCGTCTTCGGCAGCGCTGCCAGGAAAGCCGTTTGAGCAAATGGACGGTAAAGTCTGACTTTGAGGACGCCCACTTTCTCGCCGCTCCTCATCAACTCTTCTACGGTCTCGTGCACCGTCTCGGCGCCCGAGCCCATAATTACGATCACGCGTTCGGCTGACCTGTCGCCTTCGTAGTCGAACAAGTTGTATTGACGGCCCGTGAGTTCGGCGAGACGCTTCATCTTGCGTTCGACGATCTCTGCACAGTTGTCATAGAAGGGATTTGCTGCCTCGCGCGCCTGAAAGAACACATCAGGATTCTGCGCCGTGCCCCGCACCACAGGCTTGTCGGGAGTCAGCGCGCGCCGGCGATGCTCTTCGATCGCTGATTCGGAAATCAGACTGCGCAAGTCGTCATCGCTGAGTTCGGCGATCTTGCCGACTTCGTGCGACGTGCGGAAACCATCAAAAAAATGAATGAAAGGAATGCGGGACTCAAGGGTGGCGGCGTGAGAGATCGCGGCAAAGTCATGCGCTTCCTGCACCGAGTTGGCGCACAGCAAAGCAAAGCCAGTCTGCCGGCAGGCCATGACGTCCGAGTGATCGCCAAAGATCGACAACGCATGCGTAGCCAGGGTGCGCGCGGTCACGTGCATCACAAAAGGCGAAAGCTCGCCCGCGATCTTGTACATGTTGGGGATCATCAGCAGGAGACCCTGAGACGCGGTGAAGGTGGTCGAGAGGGCTCCGGCTTGCAGCGCGCCGTGCACTGCGCCGGCCGCACCGCCTTCCGACTGCATCTCGGCGATTTCCGGAATGACATCCCAAAGATTGGTTTTGCCGCGGCTGGCCCATTCGTCACAGGATTCAGCCATGGCCGAACTGGGCGTGATGGGAAAGATTGCGATGGCTTCGCTCAGACGAAAGGCGACTGAAGCCGCCGCCTCGTTGGCATCTACTGTAATGCGATTCACGTCAGGCACTGGGTTGAGTTTCCTTTCTGATTTGCCGCAGAGAATCAGAGAGACCGAGTACTAATGCAGCTTGGAACGAATGTCCGACAAACTTCAGTTTGTCGCCAGGCTTCGACAAGCTAAAGCTTGTCGGACATCAAACTGCACCACTGCCGAGCGACCGTCGAGAATGACCAATAAGATTAGATTTGATTACCCGCATTCTTTTTGTCTCAGTATCTATGGCTGTTCAGGCTACGTAACCATTCGAGAGCTGCCTTTTCTTCAACGCAGAATAATGTTCAACGTGAACGCGGTCAGGAGAATGCTCCCCAGCAAGGCAGCTGCGAAGGCCATTTGGAAATAAGGGTTAGTAAGAACGTTTAAATTCCCGCCTATTCGCCTCAGTGTCCGGTAGTACTGAATCATCATGACAATCAATGGAGCGGTTCCCGCCAGGATCATGAACATGCCGAAATTCCTCGGTGTGTGAGGACGCATAACGGCCACCTGAGAATTCTGCTGCAAGAGCCGCAGCACCTGGTAAATCGCGAATCCGAAGCCAATAAAGTTTAAAGCGGTGCGCACACCCGCGAGCATACTTCGGTCCGCAGCCAGCAATGTCCGTTCAACCGCGAGCTTATCGGCCAGTTTGAGTTCTGCGTTGTCTGCGATTTCTGCTACCTCCACTGTTTACTTCCGGTCACCAATTTCAGTTCTTCTCTGCGAAGTCTCTGATGTCCGACAAGCTTTAGCTTGTGGAAGCTTCAGCGACAAACTGAAGTTTGTCGGACATTCGTCACCTCGCCGTGGCCGCCTGGCGTCGCGCATGAGCTATCAACTTCGCGACGGCGCAACTGGCTATTCGTGATCTGACACTATCGGCGCGGCTGGTCAGAATCACCGGCACCCGGGCGCCGAGCACCATTCCGGCGCTATCGGCATTAGCCAGGAAACTGAGTTGCTTAGCGAGAATGTTTCCGGCTTCGAGATCGGGGGCCAGCAAAATATCCGGATCGCCCGCAACCTCAGATTTGATCCCTTTGGTCTTCGCTGCTTCCTTGCTGATGGCGTTATCGAACGCCAGAGGTCCATCAAGGAGACCGCCTTTGATCTGACCTCGCTCAGCCATCTTGCAGAGCGCCGCCGCGTCGAGCGTCGCGGGCATCTTTGAATTGACCGTTTCGACCGCACAGAGAATTGCCACTTTTGGCTTTTCGAGCCCCAGCGAAATCGCCAGGTCGATCGCGTTCTGACAAATGTCGACCTTATCTTCCAGTACGGGCGCGATGTTGATGGCCGCATCCGTGACGATCAGGACTTTGTGATAAGTCGGCACATCCATTACGAAGGCGTGACTGATGCGGCGTCCGGTGCGCAGGCCCCCTTCGCGCGAAACAATCGCCGACATCAATTCGTCTGTATGCAGGCTGCCTTTCATTAAGACTTCGGCCTTGCCTTCGCGAATGAGTTCGACTGCCTTTTTTGCGGAGGCCGGACCATCGGGAGCATCAACAATCTGCAAAGCTCCGGGATCTATTCCCGCGGACTTTGCGGTGGCCGCTATTTGTTCCGCAGGCCCAACCAGGATCGGCGCAATCAATTTTTTTTCGGCCGCTTCAAACGCTCCGGTCAGTGCTGAGGCTTCGCACGGATATGCGACGGCAGTAGGCACCGGTTCCAGACTCAGGCACCGTTCCAGCAGCCGTTCGTATTTTCCGGTGCCGGTTGCGGTTGCTTGTTTCATGTCTCTTTCCCTCTAATCCTGCAAACTCGATCAAAGACCGCAGAGGCATCTACGCCTCTGCGGTTTTTACGAGAGCGTTCACCGCGACGCTCCGGCCGGGTTTCGAACTGCTGAACCTGTCTCTTTCAACAGCAAAGCTAAAATGACCGCGATGCCGACCCCATAGAGCAGCGGCGTAAAAGTCCTTTGGTAATGCTGCAGCTCCATTGTTTCCGCGCCGCTGGAAACGCGCTGCAGAATCCAGCCGAACACCGGACCCAGCAGCGCGCTAAAAGTGAAATTCAGGAAGTTGATGACTCCGGCTGCCGTGCCGCCAAACTGTGGCGGGTTGGCTTCCTTAATGATCGTGTAAGGCAGCATTGCTGCGCCTGAGGCGATCCCGGCTATCAAACCGAGAACGTACGGCGGGAACACACCACTCTGGCCGTAAAGAATCCAGGCCATGCACGCGAGCAGCACAATTGCTGCTCCGACCAGAACGGGCTTGCGCCGGCCCAGCCGATCAGAAATGAATCCAAGCAGCGGACAGCCGATAATCCAGCCGAAGGGAACTGTCGACGAGCGCATCACCGCTGCGCCGTATTCGAGGCCGTGCGCATCCTGCAAAAAGCGCACTCCCCAAATCATGTCAAAGATGGTTGTGGGAATGAACATGAGCCCCGCAATCAGGCCGCACAGGATCGATTGGGGATTCCTGAATACGATGCCAAAGCCTTCGGCCGTGCTCTTCAGCCAACCGCCGGACTCTTGTTTTGGTTCTTCTTTAGGAATCAGGAAGAAGAGCACGACGCCGATCCCCAGGCCGACGACCCCCATCCCGATCCAGAAGTTGCTCCAACTCAGGCCGCGACTGATCAACGGTCCCACCAGGAATTGTCCGGCGGAGCCGCCCGCCATCCCGAACATCTGGGTTGCCCCGATCAGCGTCGCTGCCTGCGAGGCCGGAAAGTTTTTGGTGGCAATGTAGATAGCGCCCACCAGTGCGAAGACACCGCCTGCGCCCTGAATAAACCGGCCCACGCTGGCGATTTCGCGCTGACCAGTCGCAAACAGCAAAGCCCCGATTCCGACTATGACTGCCGCAAAAGGCAACAGCTTGCGCGGCCCCATTCGATCCATGGCCGCGCCGGCCACCAAACTGAAAGGTGAATAGCCGTAATAGAAAAGACCAACCATCGAGGCGACGCCTAAGGTTGTGAGGGTGAACGCCTCGGATAACTGCGGCATCATGACCGCCGGCGAGGAACGCAGGGCATACTGATAGAAGTAGAAGACGGCCGTCAGCAACCAGGCGACAGTAGCCACCCGGACGCTTTTTAGGGTGTCTCGTTTTGCTTCGATTTGTGCCGCCGCCTGTGCCATGGTTTCGCTCGCGACAAATGTGCTGTCTCAGCCTGCGGAGCATGCGCCAGCCTCAAGAGAACAAGGCAACTACCCGATCGACACTGCTTCCGGGTTTTCGCCCGGTTCGAAGTGCCTGCCGAGCGGTCCGGCGCCGCCCCTTCGACGGCATGTCTGTCAGGCAAAATTGGTTCTGACTTTGAAAATTCTATTGCAAGAACCAAAGTGCGAACCTGTCACAATTGACAGGATTTCGAGTCAAAACTCGGAACGGATGGTGAGAATTAGCAGGAAACTCCAGGGAATTAGGTGTGAATCTCAAGGATCTCCCCAGTGAAGACCTAATCGTCAATATCGATCCTCGGGAAAATGCCTTTTCCTCTCGGAAACAGGAACTTGATACTCACACGCCAGATGTTGCCGACGAATTTTTTAGGTTCGCCTTTTGAGCCCGCCCACTCGGCGTGGTAGATGAACTCAGCAGCCAATCTTTTTCTGAATATATAACCCAACGTGCCACGGAGCCTGACCTTTTCCATGAACTTGTTATCAAGCCGCCAGAACGGCTCTACATCGACGGCCGTATAGTAGGTCTTAGGCGCCCACCTCCTGTCACCCTTTGCCAGCGGGACCTCTAATGAAACGCGGTCGCGAAATCGCGGCTGGGATGTCCTGCTATCGCCGTCTCTAAAAGCCCTGTACTCGTACCGCCCAAAGTTGATGATGTTCACCTTCTTGGTGTTCGGCACGAACGTCCTGACCCCCACCACGGGACGAGTCTCAAAGCTGTTTGTCGTGTGGTAGTTGTCGGTCCATGCAAAGAGCACCCCGGCCCACAGTTCTAACCAGGTGCCCTTGCCGTTCTTGGCCAACGGCCGGTAGGTAACGCCCGGCAGTGTGACGCCGAGCGTGGTTAGTTTCTTTTCCGGTGCGTAGATGACCACGTTATATTGAAATAGGATCACCTTCTCGTTAACGGGCATAGCAACGATGATGCTCGGCCGGTATTCCTGCCAGATATTCTTGTCCTGGGCCGCGGCGGGTATTGAGAAAATGGCGATGACGAGAAGGACGTTGGCGAGATATAGATATTTCCGACGCTGCAGCATCCGGTGGACCCTCCAAGGTCTTCTTGGTCAGTTACCGCTCAACTTGACCACAGACCCGGGACCGCTATACCTGTCAAAAGTTACAGGTCGGGGGGGAGACTAATGCAGTTTGGAATAAATGTCCGACAAACTTCAGTTTGTCGCCGAAGTTTCGACAAGCTAAAGCTTGTCGGACATCAAACTGACCCACTACCCAGGTCGGGGAAATGCCATGAGGGAAATTGTTAGAGAATCCGCAGGACCAGAGCTGCACATACGTCCGCTTGATCGAACAGATGCGCAGTGAACCCCTCCGGACCACCGTGATCTCGCGGAGCATCAACGACGCGCGGACTTTCGTCCAGTGCGAATTCAAACGCCCCCAGGCCGAACGGTAATCCCTCACCGATCGATTTCAGTGCCGCTTCCTTCAAACTCCAAAGCTGAAGGAACGTTCGGATCCGTGCGGGACCTTGCTCTCGGACAGTTCGTGCCTCAGATTCCGTGAAGTACGTTTGCGCGAGGTCGGCCACTTCCAGCCCGACGGCACCGTCTTCGAGATCGATCCCGAGCCCGTGTGTTGAAGACCATGCCCCGACGAAACCTGACCGGCATGATGAAAAGCTAAACCAGAGATCCGACCGGTCACGAAGGTACGGGCGCCCATTCTCGGTTTCTGCAAAAGTGATCTGTGATAAAGACGACCTCGAGCCGAGCGCGAGTGCGCCGCAGTAGCGACGAAACGCACGTCTCTGTTGGAAGTGGGTCTTGAGCTCCTCCGTCACAAACCGGTTCGACCTCACCCGCTCAGCAGCCGACAGAACCGATGCACAGCGGCTGGCCGCCTCAGGATCAGACAACAGCGGGGCATACCACACGCAGGCGACATCGCGAGCCGCCCGCGGGGTTACATCGCGCGCTCGTTTGGAGAACATCTCATGGACCCAGGCACTATCGTTTCGCGTCATATCTACCATGGCTTTGCCAAAGGAACTCGCGTCAGAATTCGAGTTTCACCAACTTTGCGATCAATTGAAATCCGGCCAGCTCGATGGCGTAAATCTCCAGAGTGTGCCGGCCGATGAAGCCCAACGTATCAGCTACTAATTTTGGTGGCTGGAAGCGTGTCGCACCACGAAGGAAAACACATAGTCGCAGGGCCAAAATTGTCAGCACGAAAATGAAGACGGCGTACTGGATCTGAGAAAACGAGAATTCTATTTGCTCCCGCCAGACATAGACGGACGCGGCGATCAGACACGCCACGAGTCGCATCAGGCCCAGGTTTTTTCTCCCGGTGTTTAGCGGCGCCGAGATTTGGTTTGTCGCGTCTAAGTTCGTAGCTGACTTGTGATCCACGTATCTGCGTTGTGACAGACCGAAGAGGGCCCACAGCCATCCCTCGGCGCCGTAATCAACAACTTGCGCCGTCACCGGAAGCAAAGCGAAAAGCAGGGCGGCGAGTAGCGCGAAGCCGATCCAGCCGTGACGTTCCAGGAGGCCTTGGGCATAAGGACGACCGAGGCGGATGAGTGCGAAGCTCAAAAGAATGTTCGGTGCGACCCACTTCCACTCGTTGTGCCAGATATCGAGCAGGGTAAGGCCGAGACCGAGCCAGATCCAGTTGCGTGGGACACCCCGGCTTTTTGCATAGCCCAGAAGGAAAAAGAACGTCGGAGCCGCCAGGCGTCCGAAGACGCTCCACCACTGGTCGTCTTCTATGAAGAAGTAGCCAATGTGGTCAACCAGGACCAGGATGATTGCCACCGCCTTCAGCCAGTCAGTGTGGTCAACGGAGTGGGTGCTTCTAACAGAGGCAGCGACGTAGTCTCGGGCCCGGGAGAGCAGGGTCGCATCGTTCACCGGCTGCGCCGGGCTGCCTTCGTATGTCCCGGTGACCAGGTTCATCTCCTTGAGAATCAGCGACAGAGGGTAAACTGTGGTGTCCCGCTCAATCACCGCGCCGCCCATCAACGTTGCCCCGGTGTTCACCGCGCAACCATCCTCAACGTGAGTTCGTTTCACCTTGAGCGTCATGTTCTCGAGGGTGTGGAGCTGCATGAAACCGTCGACGTAACAGTCATTGCCGAAGCTCACAGCGTTCCAATCGAAGCACTGCATTGGCTGGGCCACAATGGTTCGCTTGCCGATCCGGCAGCCCATCAACCGTAGAATTGGATTCGCGAGGATCGTTCCGGCGCAGAATGCCAGCGGCGTTCGGCACCAGACAAAGAAGCAGTCCTGGGCGAAGAAATAGGCGAAGTGCTTCCAGGACCAGAACGGCGTCGCGTGATCGATTCCCCACTTGTCGATAAGGAGTTTCTTGATTGCGGCGCAGAGTAAAACCAGAGTGACTTCCGTGAACATCAAAGCTATGCATGCGCTGGCGATCGAATTTATGTCCCATCGCACCAGAGAAAGGTAGAGCATCATGAAGACGAGCCCTTCAGCGACCGGCAGCATTCCGATACTGAATAGATCGTTCAGCAAAACTCGAGTTAGAAAGAGCGGAAAACTCGGCTGCCCATGACTCTCATGCTCCTCTTCAAATGACGCGCTGGAGAATTTCACGGGTGGGTTTCCCGCCACCGTGATGGATTCGCCCAGCCGCGATCGCATCTGTCGACGAAACTGTATTTCACTTCCCGGCGAGGAGACGCCCAGGAGAAAGTTGGACGGGAATTGCCCATACTCGGCTACGCAATTGTTACCGCTGAAGAAATTCCGCGGCATATCCAGCCGGCGCAGCTTGAAGTGCTCGGCGCCACAGTCGAGCATGTTGGTAAAACATCCGTTGGACCAGAACACCTGAGAGTCAGCCGAAGCCACCTCGGGCACCAGGTTGTACATGACGTCGCACTCCGACGCGCCGACGTGTGGAAAGCGCACGCCGGCGAGGGCCCTCAGGTACTGTCCCGTGATGGTCCAGGTCCACTGTCTCTGGATGGAGTTCATCCTGTTCACCCGATACATGAGCAGAGCGCCCCTCAGCCCGCGGGAGGGGTATAGCCCCGGCGATGAGGCTGTGAAGCGAATAAACAGACAGGCCAGCAAAGAGGTGACTACCAGGGTGACCCAGGTGGTAATGAATGCGTCGAGGGTCAGTGGCCAGGCAATCTGAAACAACGACTTCACTCCGAAATCCGTGTCGGCAGTCAACGTCCCGCCTTTAAAGATGAAGCTGCTGGCGAACCACAGGATCACTGCGATGGGAACCGCGCTGATCCAGAAGAAGACGAATTGCTGCATCAGAATGTTGACAGTCTCAAGTACCCACATCGGATATGTGTACCGGCATGTGTTTGCCGTGCGTTTCAACTCCAGGCAGCGGCCACTAAGGCGCGCCGGAGCGCCTTCCCAAATCTCCTGCGGACCCACGTCGCTCAAAATCGCTGTGAAGGGTGTGATCCAGGAGCCCTGGCCCACGGTCACACTGTTAACGGAGGCACGCATTCCGATCTTGCAACCGCGCTGGAGGTGGAGCGGGTCAACCCGGAGATGCTGGCCCGACCAACTGATTGTTTGAATATAGGCGCCGGATTGGATAGCGACGTCGTTCTCGATAGTGATCAAATCAAACGGTCCGGAAAAGTAAGCATCATGAGCGCACTGAAGGTTCTTTCCCACGTTTGCGCCGAGCCGCTTCAACGCGAAAGCTCTCAGCGGCGCGCTGCGATACACAGTATCCAGCGGGACGAGGCTGAACTTCTGCATCTGCCCGCTGAACCAGATTCGCAGATGCATTCTGCTCCACTTAGGGTAGCTGCCCGGGGTTACTTTGTTTCGGTAGACGGTCCCACTCAGGAGAAGCTTGATGGTCATAACCCAAAGCAGGTTGATAAAAGGCACGGCCAGGACCAGCAAGTAAAGGAAGAAGCTGGCGACGATGTACTCGCGGACGCTCGCAGTCGTGAAAGGCGTCGCGTCTTCAGCCACAGCAAACAAAGTTAGGATTGCCACTAAGCCCGGGGAGTACAAAAATGCTGCCAGCAGGAGTTGCAGAAAGGTGAAGTAGCGGACCGAGAGCACTTCAGCCGCAGCCTCATCGCGCTTGGCGTCGTTTGCCACGGCCAGGTCCCCTGCCGGCTCCGGAGCTTCCGTAACCAGCCGCGGACGGTGCGCGATCTTTCGAGCAGTATTGCAATCCGTCAGCAATGCCCGAACCGGCACCATCCATCCCGCAACTTGTAGCTGCTGCGCCAAACGCGCGATGACGATCGAGTGTCCGCCGGCGTTTGAAAATTCATCGTCCAGGCCCAACGGCGCTTCGAATACGGACCGGCAAATTGCCAACACTTGCTCACAGTGGGCGTCGGTGATCCCCTCGCCATTAGATGGCTTGTCTTCCGGACCCACGTTACCGCGCGCGCTTGCCGCGCGCGAGCTTTCCGAAAGGGCAGCAGACGATTCGTCGCGTCTCAGCAGGTGCGCCAGATTAGGCAGGCGCGTTCGATCAATCTTTCCGGACACGGGCTTCATCACAAACTTTTCTACCAGAAAGATTTTTGACGGAACTGAAGGTGCGGGAAGTTGTGTTGCCAGCGTCGACGTCACCCGTTCGGCCCAGGCCGCCGGCGCGGGAGCGACCGAGGAAATTGCTCCTTCATAGATCGAAGGTGCGGCGACAAAAGCGACCAGCGACTCGTTCTGATAGTCGAGCACGGCGGCCTCGATCTCGCTGAACTGTGTTTGCAGGATGTCCTCAACCGGTTGTGCTTCGACACGGTGTCCGCGCACTTTGAGCTGTGCGTCGATTCGGCCGAGGAAATGGACGCGCTGCGTTTTTGCGTCGATCCGGCACTTGTCACCAGTTCGGTACAGACGACCGAACTGCGGGTGGGTAATGAATTTCTGCGCGGTTTGTTCCGGCAGGTTGCGGTACCCACGCGCCACATGGATCCCTCCGATACAGAGTTCTCCAACTTCCCCGTGGAGCAGGGGGCTGAGTTGATCGATTTCCAGGATGACGTACGTAACGTTCGCGAACGGTGAGCCGATCGTGATGGGCTCGCCCGGACGCAAACTCTGGCGACTCGTGTCCGTACTCGCTTCCGTTGGCCCGTAGGTGTTGATGATTTGTCTTCGCCCGCGCGTCCATGGCTCCACCAGCGCACTGGGGAAAGCTTCACCGGCGGGCACAATGTAGCGACACAGCGGATAGGGAAGATCCACTTCGGGAGTTGCGGTCAAAGTTGTAAGCAGCACCGGCGGACAGAAGAGGACCGTGACTTCAGCTTCGCGCAGGACCGGAACCAGATCGGGACCGGACCGAATTTCGTCCTTGGTCAGCATGACTACAGCGCAACCCGAAACCCAGGCGCTGTACATTTCGGAGATACTGCCGTCATAGCCCAACGACGAAGTAAGCGACGTCGCATCCATGCCCGGGATCAGATCAAAGTAGTCGGCATAGCTAAGGGCCAGGTTCACGTAACCGGCATGCGGGCACTCCACGCCCCTGGGCATTCCAGTCGTGCCACTGGTGTAGAAAATTGTTGCCAGGCGCTGGGCCGGATCGTCCAGCCAGGTGGGCGGTTTCCTTCGAGGCATCTTGTCCGGCAGCGTCAGGACATCGAGCGTGGGCAGGTCGCGGAACTTTTCTTGTCCGCGCGTTAGCACGACCACCGGCTGTCCGTCTTTGAGCATGTGGGTGATCAACGCGTCGGGCAAGGTAGTGTCGAGGAACATCAAGGTGCCCCCGGCTTTGAGAATGCCGAGGTGTGCGGCCACGATCTGCCAGTTGTCCTGCGACATGGCCACCGCCACCACTTGATCCGGGCCAGTGAGAAAGGGTGCCAGAGCTGCGGCGATGTTTTCCGCGCGCGCGTCGAGCTCAGCGAAGGTCAAAGACTCGCCAGTGTGGGGAATCTGTAAGGCAGGGAGATGCGGAAATCTTTTAGCGGAGCGACTGAAGACTTCTGTGAGCCACCTGACTCCTTTCTGATGCGGTACGTTCGCCAGGTGGTGCTCGCTGAAAACATCCGTCAAGCTGTATGGACATTTATCAGCCTTCGCGAGCGGATCCTGCTTCGACGCCCAAACGTAACGCCTCCAGGCCACAAAGGTCAGCGCAATGAAAACCGAGACGGCAGTTATGACAATGATTGCTGCCAAAAGCTTTCCTCAACGAGGTGTCGTAACGCAAACTGTTAGTTTGCATGCTTCGATTACCGCTGAATGACGCAAACTAACAGTTTGCGTTACAGATGGCCACGGTCAGTTGGTTTCGGCCCAGGGTAACGGTGTGCAAGTCAACTTCGTCGTATCAAACACGTGTCTTCCAGCCAACCGATCCAGAAATTCATAAACTTGCTTCTTACGTTCATAATCGATGTTCAGACTTCTTCCTTTTAATAGATCTCCACAGCGTTCCTTGTATTCATTTACAGCCACTTTGGGACTGCAGAGATGACGCTCTTGCGAATCAAACGGATCACGTCTATTGCAACTTGGATCGTCCTCATCTGTCGTGGCGTGCTCGCAGGTTGCTGCTGCGTTGTCGAGAATTGTCCTGGCATTTCTGACGCAGGTAATGTGCAGTTGATTGCATGCCGATTCACACCTGCCTTTGATCTCCGTGACGATCCGGCATTCCTTTATGCACGCGTCCTCCACCGCTATGATCAGATCCTGGTGCCAGTTGATCTCTCCGCCGCCGGCGTTGTTGGTTACCACCCGGAAGGTGCCTTTATCTCGCTTTTTGAATTCGCGCAGAATCTGCTTGAGTGCCAGGAAGTCCGCAGCGTTCTTCTCATTCCGCTCGCCCGGTCTCAGGTCCAATTCACCTGAAAGATAGATCTCCTGGTCAGTTCCGTTGTCACAATATTTAAGTTGGCCCTCGCCAATGTCGCCCTTGGATACCGGGACGGACCGGCATTGATTCTCAGCGAACTTCGGAGCCTGCTCAGGAACGCGTCCCAACAGGCATAGCGCCAATAAAAAAATGATCATCCAGCGCAATAGCTTTGCCTGAAAAGTCCGAAACGGCGAATTCTCATTAACACCGGGCTTCAGCCCGGTGTCGGCGCCGCAGAAAGTAAGGAAACCGTTTCAACGGTTTCGCCATTTCGACAGTTGAAGTACTTCGTAGTTCAACGGCCGCACTGTTTACGGACGACGAGCAAACCGTTAAAACGGTTCTCAGTCTCCTGGTATGCTTCATCACCGGGCTGAAGCCCGGTGTGAATGAAACGTTGAGGCTTAGACTTTTAAGGCAAAGCCCGGCAGAGTCATTCATCTGATCCGCTCCTTCAACACTTCGATGGCGCGGGTAATCAACGGATCGGTGCCGGCTGCAATGTCCGACTTGCAGTTGAAGAGCTCGATATCCGCCGGTACGCCTTTGCTTTCGTAGCAGACCATCTCAGCCGAAAAGTACTTCTGATAAGACAAAGAGTAGCGCCAGCCATTGGGAAGTCTCTTCTCCAGCTCGTACGAGAATATGCCGTTCGTATGATCGCCAACGATTGTGACATGCGGCAGTTGCCTGATTGCGAGCGCAAAAGCCTCGCCACCACTAAAAACAGAATCACAGGTCAACAGCACGATCGGTCCGGTGAATTGAGCGTCACCTTCCGGTTCGATGTGCCAGGTCTTTAAGGCGGTAAGGTCATCATCGCCGGGGCCTAATTTTGTCTGGCGGTGAAAGGCAACTCGCCGGCGGTCGCAAAAGCGATTGATGATCATGATCGCGATATCATCATCCCCGCCGGGACAGTCACGGATGTCGATGATCACGCCGTCCAAATCTTTGAAATCACGTCCAACCTTGTCCAGCGCGGCGGTTAATGTGCGCCGGTTAATGCCTTCCAGCTCGAGGATCCGCAAATACCCAAATGTTTGTGACCTGCCGTAGTGAAGAACCCACGCCTCAGAAGCTTTCGGTTTACCAAAACCATTGGCGACTAAAGTCTTCCGGGTCGTTTCGAATAGCTGCTTGATCTGCTGAGGGCCTGTGAATTCCCGCCAGAATCTGGGCTTCTTCTCTGGCGTGAAGCGTCTTTTCCGGTCCTCACTGGTTTGCGCTGTCAGACTCACATGCCCATCATTCAACGGTGCGAGCATCTGACAAAGAATATCGAACAGCTCATCATCACGGGTCTGGCTCGTGACCTTAGCTCGGTAGATTTCATACTGCTTCTTCCAGTCGACGTTCCTTACTTCGAAAAATGGATACCTGTTGTTAAAGGTCTGCCAAAACTCTTCGAAATTCTTTTCGGGGTCGCGATTGAGCATGCGATACCGCTCTTGTTCCGGCGCCGAGTTTATTATTTGTAGGGGCGTCCCTCCGTGGGCGCCCTTTTTTGGTTCGATTCCGGGGCGCCCACGGAGGGACGCCCCTACAATGTAGTCGAGCTTCAGTCGAAATATCGTTCCAACGTTCCTTTTCGCCGCACGTCCAGAGTCACGCAATGCGGGCCACCACCCAGCAGCTTGGAGTGCCGCAGCTTAAGCGGAATCACATCCAGTCCCTCACTCTCTAAAAGCTTTATCAGAGTCGGTTGATTACGATCGACGACCACCAAATTTGGACTGATGCTGAATGAGTTCATGTCGATCCAGTCACTGCCAATGCACATGGACAGGTAATCAGGGTCGTACCGATCGGTGTTTTCCATCGGAGGACTGTAAATGACTTTCCATTGCTTCAAAATTTTGGGCAGGGTGTCATCATTGAGACGAGCAGGATTAGCCAGGACCAGGCCCGGACGTAAGGCCACCAGGGTCGAGTCAATGTGGCTGCCGTAATACACATCTTTGAGGAAATGGACCCGATATTTGTCGCCCAGAATCGATTGCAGCCAGTGTCCACCCATTTCGTTACCTGTGGCGCTGACCAGATAGATCAAATCCTCGCCAAAACGCAGCACGTTTGCGGCGTCAAAGGCCGGCTCATCGTTCCGCGGTGTAGGCTTGTCTAGATCGACCCCTTCGAAGAGTGAGTCCAAAAGCATGGGCTTGGGGGCGCTGATCCACTTTGCGCCGGCCTTCATATAGTCGATCAAAAGCGTGCGGTAGCTAAACGTTTCCTGGGCGCGGCTGCGAATGACATTTGGTGTTTCGATGATCTGGTCACCAACGACCATCAGCACATCGCGGGGACAATAATTGTAGTAACCCTGGGACTCCCAGTGGATAGTGGAGAATTTAGCCTCGTGCGGCCAGGTGTCCGGACGTTTGACGGTCACACCACAGCCCTTCAGGGTTTCGGCAAATTCATTCAAATCCTCTTCCGTCTCTTCAATAATCTGTTGCGGAAAAAGGCCACGCGGAATTTCAGCCAACGAACGATCCGGATATTCGGCAACCTGGGTGCTGCGGTCGGGGAAGGGAAATCGCGCATTCAGCGGATTGCCTACAATAACCTCCTCCAACGGATCCCACTCGTTACAGCTCCATACCAGTGACCTGTGCGGTGCTTCTCCTGGTAATCTTTGAGCGCCAATCACATTCTCGTTTCCTATCGACCACTCCAGGTTTGGGTGTTCGGCGCTTAATGTTGTTGACGCAGGTTGATTCGAAAAATCTGTCATCGTTGTTACCACCTTGTCGAATTACTAAAGAAGTCCGGTAGCTCAACAGCCTCGCCGGAAGACTTTGCTGCCTCCAGGACAAAATTGCCTACTGCAACATCAAGAACGCCCAGGCCAAATGGAGAAAATATCCGAGGCCTCTGGTGATCCAGCTTGAACCTCTTCTCCAGAACATCTACCAAAGTACCCGAGACAAAGTCTCTGTTGCCCGTTTCCAGTTCGGTTAGATGGAGCGATGTTTTGGCCTTCAGGCAATGATCCACATCATCGACAATGTTTTGCGATGCGAGGATCACATTGGTGCCAATGTCCCGCAGCGACAAATGCAAGACGGTAGGGAAGTGCGCGAACAGTTCTTTGTCCGCCAGATAAGGATCCGCCGCCGTCGTGGTGAAAAGTATTAGAGACGAGCCGGATGTAGCGTCCTCTAAGCAATCTTGAATGGTTGCGGGCAGGTTGTACCGATCGTGCAGCCACCTGCTGAAGTGCACGGCTTCGTTGGGATCCGCGTCGTACAGATTGATTTGGCGAAAGTCCCAGTTTCGGAATAAGAGCCATTCGACGGTTGTGCGCGCGATTATCCCGGTTCCGATTATCGCCAGAGTTCCTTCAAAGGGATTTGGAGAAATAGATTCTGCTGCCAACGCCGCGGAAGAGGCAGTCCGTGTCGCGCTAATTAACGACGCCTCAAGACAGGCCAGTGGATAACCTGTCGAGGCATCGTTCAGAATCAGGACGGCGGACGCCCGGGCCAGGTTCGTGGCTCGGTTATCCGGGAAACTCGAGATCCATTTGATGCCGCTTTTTTGAATCTCACCGCCGATGTGGGCGGGTAGGGCGATGATGCGAGCGTTGGGATTAGCTGGGTATCGAAGAAAGTAACTGTCGGGATTTAGCGTGTTTCCGGCGTCGTGGAGGCGATAGGCCGCCTCAACCGCATCGAAGACTTGTTTCTTGTTAGCGTCAATTACACGCTTAACTAAGGGGCCGGGGACAACATAAAATGTCGGAGCGAGTGACACGTTCTTATTCTCATCTCAGCCCGACTCAGAATATTGCTCCCCCTTGATCTTATCGATCAGAGACTGGTCATTGGGCGGTCAAATGTCTTTTCGGCGCCTCAACCAGCCGCGACGAGCGCACCAGCTTGCTCTAGCCCAACTCCTTCAGGAACTTGAGGATATTCAGCCCTGATTACCTGGTCTACCCAGATCGGATCGTAGACAGTATCCAGATACTTTTCACCGAGATCCGGGGATATGGCCACAATTGTGTCACCAGGCCGGAACTCCCGGGCCAGTTGTTGGACCGCGGCCAGAACTGTTCCGGTGCTTCCGCCAACGAGTAAGTGATAGTCTCGAACGAACGAAAGACAAGCTGCAACTGTTCTTGCTTCGCTTACTTCGACGATTCTGTCGGGCTGGGCGAGGTCCGCGAGCTTTGGCCTGACGCTGGTGCCTATGCCGGGAATGTTTCTTTTGGCTGGCTCGCCCCCGAAGGTGACAGAGCCTACCGGCTCGACGGCGACAACTTTGATCCCGGGGAATTCCGCACGAAGCCGCTCCGCGACTCCGGCGAGCGTTCCGGTCGTGCCGGTTCCCACAAAAACCCAGTCAACCCTGTCGAATTCGCGGGCGATCTCGTCCCCTGTTTGTTTGGCATGAGCATTCTTGTTGGCCACATTTGCGTATTGGTTGAGCCAGACCGCGTTTGGATCCGACTTTAGTATTTCATCGATCTTCTTGAGCCTGGTTCCCAGATATCCATTAGCAGGATCGCGGTCTTCGACGACTATCACCCTGCCGCCATAGAGCTCGATGCCCCTGATCGCTGAGCGATTAGCGTTGGGGTCCGTGACGCAAATGAATTCATAGCCTTTGATCGCAGACACCAAACTAAGCGCCAGTCCAAGATTTCCTGATGACGATTCGACCAAAACGGTTTCGTGCGGCCGGGCAATGCCTCGGCGTTCCAGGTCCTCAACCAGCTCTATCGCGGCCTTGATCTTAATTGAGCCGGTAACATTGAAACCCTCCAACTTTAGAAACACGTCGTGGCTTCCGGCGAATGCCGGAAGACGATAAAACAAATCACGAAAAATCAGGTCTAGGGCCGACTCAATTATCATAGCGAGCTCCGTAATCAGGATGACCTGACGGTCTCAAGGTAACGATCTGAAACGATTCTAGGGGCCCACCATGGTCGCGCTAACTGTCATTTTTAACAGGTATTATCATGCGACATGCACGTGTATATAGACGACGCGAACGCCGAGAAGGTGACAGAAATAAGGCCAAAACCTGAAAAAATACCCAGCTGCTCCGGAGCTTGGTCAAAAGTAGAAGACCAGCGCGGCTCCCAGGGCATTTACATGCGCCGGGCTGGAGCGGCTGTCGTTTTGTCGCATCAGGTAGATATCCAGGTTCATTCCACGCTTGGGCAGCAACTTCCTTAGGATCGGTCCTCGTCTCAACGATTGGATCATGCCGACAGCATAACGATTCCGGTTCCAGACGCCGTAACGCGTATCATAAGAAATCTCGCCTGATATGTACGGGGTAATCGTGCGACCCTTGAGTAAGGGTACTTTGGACCAGTGAAACTCGCGCTCGATCTGCACGCGGTTCCGGTAGCGAAACGAGAAGTCTCCGGTAATAAAGCGAAATTCTTCCCGGTTGCGATCAGTTAAAAGGAGATCGGCGGGCAGGAGCTTTCGCAGTATTTGGTCGGCCAATATCCGGTGTTCTCTGAAGCCATCGTCCTGGTCCCCGACTGCCCTCCCGTAGCGATAACCAGCGCGCAGGATTAAATGGTCGTTTGGGATGTAATCGACGTGTGCCCCGACCTGGGCTTCGTAACTTTGAGCGTTAAAAAGCTCTCCATCCTCAATGGCCTTGCTGACGGTCCCCAGCAGGTAGAGCCTAACCTTCGGCTTAACGTTGATATAAACCTCGACCGAGGGCCAAAACTCGTCGCGGGTCGTGGGCTCTTGCGCACTTATGGCGCGAGTGTCACTCAGGAGCACCAAAAGAAAGAGGCCCGAAATCAAAACCAGCGGTTTGTGAATCGCTCTACGTCGCCGGTGTGGCAGTTTCTCTAACATAGGAATAGAGCCAGGAGAAGTTACTTCGATCTAATGATCCTGACTACAACTCCGTGTCCTAAACACTCTTGACTGCCGCCGAACCAGCGTGACTGCAGAGTTCCTGCAAAGTACGGCCATGACCAGGGTCGGGAAGGGAATTCAGGTTTTGGCTTTCGCATGGCACCGCTCCTTTTCATTCGCGCTCTTTCTGGCAAGAGGGCCAGAATGGAAGAGCGTCGAGTCGTGGGCGACACCTGATCTGGCCGATTGACGCGAAGTAAGGAGTGCGTCAACCGGCGCTGGGATTGATAATGACCTTGATCCTCGGGGAAGAGATTCACTCCCCCGGTTTCACTTTGTAGTCCAATGGTTCGAATACCGGCTTCCAGCTCCGATCCGGATTGAAGCGCTCCATACCCTTGAAGAATTCGAGCGTTTGTGGCCCGAGATCTCTTTCATAGACGACGCCGTCCTGGCTCACCATGAAGGACTTAACACCGGTGTTCCGGTATTGTGCCGGCGAAGCGATCAGCGCGAACCCGCCAATCATCACGCCTTTGATGACGTAATCGAGTTGGCCCAGCGGGGCGGCCGGACCCTGACCTTTCAGGACCTTGAAGAAGTAACCGTGATAGGGTTCGGTGCGCTGAGTATAGCCCTGCGTAATTGCGGCCGCGACCTTCTCGCCGATTGGTCCCTCCCAGGTTCCGTCAGCCTTTCTCCACGCCAGGCCATCCTGTTTGCCCTCGGTACTGATGATTCTTTGCGCGTACTGGTTGACGTCATAGCCCTCGCGTTTTTTCAAGGCGTACTCATGCTGGGCCTCGACATAGCCACGACAGATCTCAATCGCGTCCAATTCGTTCTGTCCGATTCGCCGCAACAGAATTTCCCGCCGGCCGGTCTTGGTATCGAAGAACCAGCTCTTTCCGAGTTTGACGAGTGGCACAGGAAACGGCCAATCCTCGGCCCCGACAATCATAGTCGCGCGAGTTTTTGTTTTATTAAGATCGATATTCATCTTGACTCGCGCATGCGCAGCGAACTCTTTGGTTTTCTCGCTGTCGCGCGCCGGCTCGCCAGTGTTAATGATGTCGTAGCTGTCAGGACCCAGGACTTCCTTGAGCGCGGCCTCGTCATATTTTTCGGCCGCGTCAACAAGTGCATTGGCGGCGTCTTGAGGTGTGGCAAAGGCCTTACCTCCTGAAGTCGGACTTGTCTGTGCCCCGGCACGAGATGCGAAGATCAGCACCAGGGTGAGCAGCAGAGTTCCGGTCACTGCAGCTGCCAGCAGTTTTTGTAGAAACAAATCCGAAGTTGTGGAGTTCACGATAGCTTTTTGTCTGTTCATGATGTTTACCTCCTGCCTCCGCCGCCGCGACCACCACCACCACCGCCGCGACTGCCACCACCAAATCCGCCGCCGCCTCGACTGCCGCCGTAACCGCCCATGCTGGATCCGCCTCGACTGCCGCCGTAGCCGCCCATGCTTGATGAGCCGCGACTGCTGCTGGAACGAGCACTGCCCCCGTTGTAGCCGCCCGACCCGCCGCCAAATCCACCGCGATTACCCATCGAAGAGGTGTTGCCGACACTGCGATTGCCCACGCGGTCAGCACCGGCGCCAAGGTTGCCGCTGCCTGCTCGATTACTGACACCAGCGCCGCCGCGATTGCCCACACCGGCGCCGCTATTGCCGACACCGGCGCCGCCGCGATTGCCGGCACCTCCGCGATCACCAACGCCTCCAGGGCGCGTCGTGCTGCCGAGATTTCCGCCCTGCCGGCCAATGTTTTGTTGCGCGGACCGCTGGCGATTGTTTAATGAATCACCACGCGTCGTGCCGCCGAATTTGTTTGCGGTACCGCGATCGCCATAAGGCGCACCCCCTCGATGGGCCGGATTGTGTTGCCACTTAGGTTGGCCGGCGCCACCGGGACCCCCAACACCACCGACACCCCCAACGCCGCCGGGACGGCCAGCGCCGCCCACACCACCGACGCCGCCCACGCCGCCGGGACGGCCAGCGCCGCCCACACCGCCGACTCCACCAACACCGCCGACGCCGCCGGGACGGCCAGCGCCGCCCACACCGCCGACTCCACCAACACCGCCGACGCCACCGGGACGGCCAACACCGCCGACTCCACCAACACCGCCGGGACGGCCGACACCGCCGACGCCACCAACACCGCCGACTCCACCAACACGGCCAACACCGCCAGCGCGAACGAAGTTGTTAGTTCTGTTTATGTTGATGCTGCCGCCACCCCAGCCGCAACCCCATCCCCAGCCGCCACCCCAGGCAGCGCCGATTGCCAGGCCAACGCCAAACGTAATCGCACCGGCCGCAAGGATTGCGCCGGTTCCGTAATATGGCGGATACCAGATAGGTGGATACGGATAACCCATTGGTCCCCAAACATAAGCCGGATTGTAGGAAGGCACATAGACCACCTGCGGATTCGCTTGTTCGATCACGATCACCTGCTGGCCCTCAACTGTCTCTTCTTCGACCTTCTGCTGTGCATTCGAGGTCAAAGCTCCAGCGCCCTTTGCCTTCCCGCGCATCCGTTGGATGGAGTTCATCACATCGGCTTCCTGAGCGAGAAACGCGTTACCGAGATCGGTAGTCCATTGAATGTCGTCGGCCAGACGCTTCACCACGTCGGGCAAAGCCGCCATCGCCTGAATGCTCGGATCCCAGGGTTGTTTCTTAACCGCCTCGACCAGTTTTGTCTGGTCTTTGACGAGTTCGGGGTTCTTGTCGAGCCATTGCCGCAGCTGAACGATCTCGAGCGGATAGGTCGATGCCGCCAGCGTCTGGGCCAACAAATTATCCGGATAGAGCGCAATCGGCGCGACCAGCGCATCGAGTTGGTCCGCGGGTATTTTCACAGCTTGCGCATCATCGCTTTGCGTTGCTGCCTGCTGATCGCTACCTGGCTTCACTCCAGACTGACCATATCCAGTGCGCATCAACGGCGTTCCACTGAGGATCAGAGCCGCGCAGGTGATTAACCCAATGCCGCGACCGAATGTTAGTGCGCTGTTTGCTCGTAGTATTTTTATGTTCATCACAAGTCTCCTGATCCGTCCGGACTGGCTTCCAATCTGCAATCACTTCAAATTGGCCGCTTCCCAGCTGCGGACCTTTCGTCTCGCGTCGTCAAAAATTCTTTCGTAGTTTCCCTTGCGGACTTTCTCACTGGCCTCGGGACTTAAAAGCTTCCAGAAAGGCCCGTACTGGTTGTAGACCTTCAGATACTTTTCCTGATCGGGAGGCGCGACTTCGTCGGTACCAAAAAGAAACCGCTCCGGATGTCTGTTGACTAATGCGGCCGCATTCTTTGTCGCCTCCGGCGTAGCCACGATGTACTTCGCTACTTCATCCCAGGAGATGTCGAAATAAACATGACTGAGTTCCGGATTGTTAATCACGTTTTCGATGATGGCGGCCTGCTCTTTAATAGGACGAATGATGCGACCTACGCCGATATGCGCCCAGATAAAGGTGGCCTTTGGATGTCGCAGGAATAAAGCCTTGATCTCTTTCGCGTATGCCGGTTCGGCTCCAGGCTTCGCAAAAGGGACATCGACGTCGTTATGAATCAGGATCACCAGGCCAACCTCAGCCGCGAAGTCGATCAGACGATCGAGCGCCGGATCCTGAAGGCTGGCAACCCCGCCGCCCGCGATCTTCGCTGACACAAATTCCTTATGGATGCTGAATTCTCCGATACCCGTAAACACACCCGGAAACGTGCGCAACACCCGGCGAATGTGATCGGCGGCGTACATGTCCGTGGGGTTGAATCCGGTGATCATCGGATCAAAGCGCGCCTGGTCTTCCTTTGAAAGAGACTTGTAGGACGTCGCGATCGAGGCGTCGGTGAACGAGTAGTAGTAGAGCGGAGCGTCTGAATTCAGGTAATAAGTCGGCGCCCGATTGCCATCGACTCGATACGACCACTGCTGCTGGAGCGGAATACCGAAGATTGCCACGCGACCGGCTTTGTCCCCCATGATTTTCAGGAAGTCGTGGATGTCCGTTCCTTCCTGCACATAATTAGTCAGGTGAAAGTGCGAGTCGTTGAAGAGATAATCATTCGCGGCGGGTGCGCCGGACTTTGCCTGTGCCAGTGTGCCGAACGAAGTCAGCACGAACAGACAGATGCTCAGAGTCCGAACCAGGCGGGAGCTATACTTGAAAAATCGGCGACTCATATAATCATTGGAACGAGATGGTCCTCTTTTCGCGAAGTATCAATTGCCCTTCAAACCAACCGACCGCGGCGAGAACAGGTTGAAGTCAAGTTTCTCAGCGACGTACTCGATCACTCTCTGCGCTTTAACGCTGTTGCCGGCATCGTCCAGCCGCGGCGAGAAGACTGCGATCGCGCCTTTGCCCGGAACGACGGCCACGATGCCCCCACCGACACCACTCTTTGCGGGCAGGCCAACTTTCCAGGCCCAGCCGCCTGAGCCGTCATACAGACCGGCCATGGTCATAGTCGAGAGAATGTAAGGAACATTCGCGGCCTTGATTACCTGCTCGCCCGTCACCGGGTTCTTGCCGTTGTTTGCCAGGGTCGCGCCCATGCGCGCGAGTTGAATGACGTTCACCCCGACCGAGCACTGCTTCGTATAAATATCAACAGACTCAAACGGGTCGGCGTAGATGCGTTCGTATTTGGCCAACAGCATCGACAGCGCTTTGTTGCCTGCATTGGTAGCCGCCTCGGATTTGTAAACCTCGTCGATCAGCGTCAACTTTTCACCCGCGGCCCGGCTGTAAAAGTCGAGAATCTTGCTCCACTTCTCATTGGCATCTTTGCCCAGGATCAGACTGGTCGTGGCAATGGCGCCGGCATTCACTAATGGATTACCGGTGTGCGTTGGCATTTCAACCACGGCGGTCACCGAATTGAAAGCTCGGCCGGTCGGCTCGCTGCCGATCCGATCAAACACCCGGTCCGCTCCGAGTTCTTCCATGGCCAGGGCCAGCGTATAGACCTTGGAAATTGACTGGATCGAGAAGGCATAGTTGACCTCACCGATCGAGAAGATCTGGTTGTCCGTACTCACGACGGCAACCCCGAACATTTTTGAATCCACCTGCGCGAGAAAGGGGATGTAGTCGGCGTTCTTTCCGCTGGTGTTGCTTTGGAATTTGTCGTAGGCCTCACGCACGACGGCTTCGACCTGCGCTCGGTTCGGGGCAACCGGACTAACCTTCTGGCCCCAAGCCGACAGCGGCGCGGTTATGAAGGTCGCCACGACAAGCGTGGCGACCAACAATTTTGCGGATACTTTTTTAATCAGCATGACCTTTCTTTCTCGTCACCGGCGATCGTTAGCAAGTTAGAATCAGACAGCCGATCGCTTTTCAGAACTTGAACTCCTTATTGAAGTTGTACTTGAACGAGAATTGGAGGTGAACGTCTTCGGACGAGAAGCGATCCAGAAAGTTAGTTCGCTTGCCCCAGATCACTTCGCCGCCAATCATCACGTTACTGACCGGATAGAACAGGAGATTGCCGGAAGCATATTTGCCACGACGGAATGCACTTGGCAGCTGGCCATTAGAATTGTCCATCTCCAGCCATGAGTAGCCGACCGAACTCGTGAACCGCTCGTTCCACCTATGATCCAGATAGGCCATCATGGCCGTCATCGGTAAGGCGACGCCTTTAATCGGAACGCGCGGACCGCCGCCCGGATTCAGTTCGATACCAACGTCGAGCGGAGCGTCGTTCATATAGTTCTGGCTGCCCTTGCCATAAGTAAACGAGAGCTTGACGACGTCCTTCTTAGTCATGTTTATGCCTGAGTTGACGCTGATGCCGAAGCGGGTGGCGCTACCGCCTAAGTCGAAGTTGTCAGCGACAGTGTCTACCCATTTGATTGCGCCCAGCAGGCCGGAAACCTGAACGTGGCCCCAACTGCGATCGAACCTTACGTTCCCCGTCAGATCGGGAAGCGGGAACCTCGGTCTCACGCCCTGCAACTCGATGCGGTCGCCAGCGCGTCCCAGGTCTGCGCTCGCACCCGGACGCTCTAAACCAATCGTGATCGAATTCTTCCCCTTGAGCGGCATCCAGCGAAACTGCACATTGCGAAACCAGGGAATTCCGTTTGGACCCCAGTACTCGTTGGTGTTCGGGAAAACATCCGGATCCACGAAAACGCTCCAGTATTGGCCGCCACCAAACTGGCCCATCTCTCCGTAAGCGTGTCTCAGGCGGAAGGTAGTTTGACCGGCATCCGCGCCAGTGCCGAACAATTCAAATTCAAATATGGTTTTGAGCTCACCGTATTTGGTTGGGGTCGAGGACTTAACCCCAAAACGAGTTTGCCTCACACTCGAATAGAAATTTCCATTCGGCGCGAATTCGTTTGGGAACGAAGGCAGCTTGACCGGACGGATCGTGTCAAACCAGTTCGGGTCGGCTTGCTTGAACTGGTAGCCCATATCGAGCATGGCAAAGCCATAGATTTGAAACGAGCTCTCACCCTTGGGGTCGTCAGGCGACTTTCCGGGAGTCGCCGGCGCAGTCGTGGTGGCTTCGGTGCCTGGAGCTGAAGTGCTCGTCGAAGCGGCAACCTTTTCGCCTGTGGCACTTCCGGTGGAAGTCTTCTTGGCCTCCTCAATTGCCTTGAGTTGTGCCTTGAGTCCGTCAACGGTCTGCTCGAGTTGCTGTAGCCGGTCCAAAAGTTGTTGAGTTTCGGACGTCGGCTTTTGCGGTGCCGCGGATTGCGCCACCAGCGAGCGTGCTGGAACCAAAATCAAAGCCATAACGGCGAGAATTAAGCCGGCACTCGTGACTGGCTCAGGTCGATGACTAATCTTCATATTCCCCTCCTTCTGACAAAAAGCTCGTCTGATGAACGCGATGCTTCCTTTGACGAAATCGTAAGCGGGGCAGGCAAGGTGATGAACTGGTAAAACTTACAGGTTTTCCTGGCTGCAATGATGGCGCTTAACCGGGCTCAACCCAGCTGCGGAGCAGCGATCAGAGTTAAGCCAAGGTGAGGCTTTGCGAGGGCATTTATATAGTTGAGTGACCGAGGCGCAACCCGAAGGGTTGCAAAGAAAGTAGCCGGTGGTCGGAGTCCGCGGAGACCACCGGATTTGATGATGAAACGAATCGCACTCCGGAGGGGTGCCAGATCTACGCAATGAATATCCCCAGGTTGAAAATTAGGATTCGGAGGGAATGGCGACCAGTAGTCTTGCACCCCTCGCGGGGTGCGGTGACGGTAATGACTTTTCCGGTGGTCTCCGCGGACTCCGACCACCGGCTACTTTCTTTGCAACCCTTCGGGTTGCGCCTCGGTCAGTCAACTATATTTGTTGCCCTCGCAAAGCCTCGCCTTGGGCTTAACTCTGATCGTTGCTGCGCAAGCTGGAGCCCGCAGGCAGCGACCACTGAGTCAAGTATATCGATCATCAGAAAGCGATGATCGATTGAATCATCGGTATCCAGCCACTCAGACCCGCGGTATACGGAGTAAAGGCGCCACTGTAAGGAACTTTGTTGACTCGCAGGATCTCTGCGTTGAGCCACAGGCGCTCGGTCGGAAGGAAATGCCATTTGACGCCGCCGCCGTACTCGTACGAGTTGCCAAACTGTCCAAAGACCTGGGAGCTTTTGGCATACAGCAGCACCTTCTTGGGAACCACAAAATAGCTCGCCGACAATTCATAGCCGTGGTCGAAAGTCGATTTCACCGGCATCGGTCCGTCAGCTACGAAATCGCCCAGCCAACGCATGAAGTATTGTCCGTTGATCGCCAGCCCGTTGTATTTGAGGCCGCCGTCAATCGCCCACATTTTGTACATGGCGTTGTCGACGGTGACGCCTGGCGCAAACGCTCCGGTTGAGAAAGTAAGGACACCGTCGGAATTGTACAGCGAAGTATTCTCAGGACTTGATTGATCGAGGTTTGAAAAACGGTCCTCACGGCTTCTGGTGAACGAGGTGCCGATGCGAATGCGCGTTTTCTTTTTGGCGAAATAATCGTCGTACATGTTGACCGATTTGCCGGGCTCTCCGTACTTTCCGAACGGTTCCCACCAGACACTGCCGGAAAGCAGCAAGTTCGTATCGATCTTGGCTGCCGAGATACTGATGGTGTTGAGACCGTTGCCGACAAACAACTGATAATTCAGATTCTTCGCGATTTCTCCAAAGGCCCATAGTCCCTGGGTGAAGCCGGGGCGGAAGAAGTTGTCCGCCATACTCCGGTCGGTGGCGGTGTAATACGGGAACGTGTTAACAAGTGATCGGCTTCCCGGAACGCCGGTGTAACCTCCGATGAGCGTGAGCTTCTTACTGAATTGCCAGCCAATGTTCCCGGCCACGACGATCGAGGAGGCCCCGGCGGATGTCCAGACGGTGACGCTATATCGCACCCGCTTGTCCCAGATGTAACCGCCTAAAATGAACATCGAGCGATTTACCGTAATATCGTTGCGGGTGTGGACCTCGCGGACATTGCCCAAATGATCGGTGAAAGTTGTGTTGGAATTGGTTGTATTGAGATATCTAATCTGCGTGTTGTTGTTGAACCTCAGCAGGAACGGCACCTTCGCGTCGTCGGGAGTTTTCCAAATAATGATTCCATCCTGATAACGCTCGTCGCTTGCCTGTGGTGCACTTGCCGGATTGGGCACCGCGGGTGGCGGGTTCAGCCCGTTATTCGCAGCGGGCACCGAGGCATCTGCCGGTGTTTTGCCGGTGAGCGACGCATCCGTTGTCGAGTTGCCCTCAAGCCTTCGCTGCAAACGCTCGACGGTTTCCAGCAGAGTCTTCTGCTGCTCCTCCATCTTGCGAAGTAGTTCTCGCACAGCGGCGTTCTCTGCCTTCACAGCATCGATTTCATCCTTCAGGTCGTCTCGCTTCGGCTTATCGGCAGCGGGCTTCTCAGCCGCGACTTTGTTCCCCGCGCTGACGGCGTTGGGTTCCGCAGCAGACACCTTATTTTCCGTGTTTCCCGGACGGGGATCCTGAACCGTGGCAGTTCCCGTATCGGTGCTGTTTGGCTTGATTGATGGAGACTGTGCAGAGACAGACGTCGTGAACAACGCAACTGACGTCAACGCCATTGCGAATAAGAGCTTGATGTGTGCGCGGAGTATTGACACGTTAAGCCTCCCTGGTGAAGCTGTCCGAAAATGATCGAAGTAATGACTGCGACAACTCACCAGGCCACGGGAGTTTCCCGTGACCTGGTGAGCCATCGCCGCGAAGCAATGGAGGCTAGTCGTAGAACGATCGCGAGCCGGACTCTAACGTAGAATCCGATGCGGATCAGCAGAGCACAACGGATTGGGCGAGACCGGCCTCGCTGGTTTCCTTGTACTTGCTGTTCATGTCCTTCGCGGTCTGGGCCAGCGCTATCACCGTGGCATCGAAATCAATTCGGTGCCGGGAGGCGATCTCGTTGCTGGCGATCGCGAAGGCTGTCCAGGCCTTGACTGCACCGAACGCGCAGCGCTCGATGCACGGCACCTGCACGTAACCGGCGACCGGGTCGCAGGTCATGCCCAGGTGATGCTCCAGGGCCGATTCGGCAGCATTCTCGACCACCTTGGATTCGGCATCGTAGGCAGTGGCGATTAAGGCCGCAGCCATCGACGACGCTACCCCAATCTCTGCCTGGCAGCCGCCTTCGGCCGCCGACAGAGTCGCATGGTGCTTGCACAGATAGCCGATCGCCAAAGCGGCCAGCATACCGTCACGGACCTTTTGCCGATCGACCTTCCGGACCTCCATGAGTGCATAGACCAGCGAAGGCATAACCCCCGCGGAGCCACCCGTTGGCGCCGTGATCACCAAATGGCCTCGTCCATTCTCTTCGGAAGCTGCAATCGCGAATGCCGCCAGCGAGCCGATGCCTTTGTCCGCCGCGAACTTATCGTCCTGGGCGCGTTTGTAAACGGTCGCCGCCTTGCTGTGCAGTTTGATCGGACCCGGTAGCACGTCATCCTCGGACATCGAAAGCCCCGACTTTACCGTCGCGACCATGGCGTTGATGATCTTGTCGATGAAGGCATAGATCTCTTCTTCCGTTTTGCCTGCGACCGACATCTCGTTGGCCAGAATTACTTTGGCGATCGAGATCTTGTTATTGTCGGCATGCGCCCGCAGCTCGTTCATCGTTCGGTACGGATACTTCGGCGTGTTCTTCTTCGGCGGGACGTAACCCTTCCACTCGATGAAGCCGCCGCCCACTGAGTAATACTCCTGCTCAAGCAGCACCTCGCTGCCGGCCAGGAGCTTGCAGGTCATCGTGTTCGGATGTTTGAAGTCGCCCTTGGTGGCGTCGTAGATGACGTCCTTGAGGCTGACAGTGATCGCCTTGCCGCCGAGCTTTACCTCGAACGTCTGGTCAGGCTTGTCTCGCAGGCTGTCGAGAAACAGCGGATCAACTGTGGCCGGCTCTTTACCAACCAGTCCCGCCAGTGCGGCCCGTTCCGTGCCGTGGCCCTTGCCGGTGGCACTGAGACTGCCGAACAAGTTGACCTGCAGCTTGGTCGCCTTGGCGAGTTTGTCGGCCGGGAGTTTCTCGGCTCGCTGGTAAAAGTCATAGGTGATGCGCATCGGTCCAATTGTGTGCGAGCTCGAGGGGCCGGGGCCCACTTTGTAGAACTCGTCGGCGGTCGTCAGTACTGGCCCCGCACCCTTCTTGACGACGTTCAGGTCTTTGGAAAGAGGCGGCTCCGATTTAGCCTGCGGCAGCACAGGCAGCGTGGCAATGGCCTTTGTGGTTCTCTCGTGGGCCGAGACAGAGCGACCCATCATTACGGCGGCAGCACCGCCGACAGCGCTTCGGATGAGGAAATTACGCCGATCCACGCCGGGTGGTACCTCTTGAGAGAGCAACCGGCTGGTATCGCCTAGCGGATCTTCCCCAACGACTGCACCGGGCTTCTCTGTCAAGCTCAGCTTGTCGTCAAACTTTTCATTTTCTTTATTTGGCATGGTGCAACTGCTCACTTTCATTAAGATTCGGTCAACTACGAACCGTGTCGAGGACATCACTCAGACTTGATTTGCCCTTTGCCAGCGCAGTCAAGCGGAGACCTTTTGTTGCTGGACGCGGTCTTGCAACTAAACACTTCTACGCTAGTCCTTTTGCAGGAATGCGTCCCTGTCAAAAATGCTAGGTTTTCGAATTTGTTGGTTTTTTCGGCTGCGTATCTGACGCTGTGGACGGAGTTGGGATGCGGCCACCGTCGCATTCCCGCGCAAATCCCTCGCCGAATAACTGATTTTGATCACCGCCCGCCAGAGTCCGCTAAGACGATGAAATTCGTACCTGTAATTTCTGACAGGTAATTAGTTGACCTAGCACGGTTATCCTGTCGTTCCGGGTTTTGAACCTGACTCACGCGATGGGTCGACCCATACAAGCAAGGTTGAAGCGAGGGCAACATGTCCGTTGGCACTCAGAGCTGCGCGGCAGCCACCCCAAATATTCATCAGATTCCGGGGGGCGGTCCGGCAGTTACCAGGATCTCCAGTAGTAAACTAGTTGGTGGCTCGCAGCCATCGGACTATGTGTTGGCGCGCGCGGCAGCTGGTGGAGGCATGACGGCTCTGGGTGATTTGTTTGAACGCTACCACCGGCGCGTCTACTCCGTGTGTCTACGAATGACGCGTAATGCGGCTGAAGCAGAAGACCTGACCCAGGAAGTTTTTCTTCATCTGGTGAAGAAGATTGGGTCGTTCCGGGGCGACAGCCAATTCAACACCTGGCTACATAGGCTCACCGTCAATCTGGTGCTGATGCACTTTCGTCGCGGCGCGCGGCGCCGGGAATGGGGAACCGAAGATCCGGAGAGCATTCTTTCGATGGCCCAAAGGAACAAACGTCCGACCAACCTGCAGCTGACTAATAAGATTGCTTTAGCTTCGGCGATGGCGCAGTTACCGCGGGGTTGTCGAGCAGTATTCTTCCTGTACGATGTGGCGGGTTACAAGCACGACGAGGTCGCGACTATGCTGGGCTGTTCGGTTGGTACTTCGAAGTCCCAGCTTCACCGAGCCCGCGTGAAACTGAGGAGCCTGCTCAAGTCAGATCATCAGAACCGGATTCCTGTTATGGACGTCGCTTCAATGGCGGGAAGCGCTTACCTCTTTTAAAACCCGGGCCAACATTTTTGGAGTGCGGCGACTCGTCGCCGCTTTTGTGTTTGCACAGAAGCAAGTATGAATCTAACGTGCGGCCAAAGCGGCGACGAGTCGCCGCACTCCAAATTCTCGGCTCCAGCAAAATGAATGAGCTCAGGCCCGCGTCGCTAATTTCGCGACTCAAGCCTTTGCGCTGATCGCGCCAAATCAAACAAAATCACTTTTTCACGGGCGGCGGATATTTCTTGAAAAGTTTCGCCATGGCCTTGTTGAGGTTCTTATTAATCTTTTCTGGATCTTTGCCGGACCCCAGCGTCTTGGTCGCGGCGCCGCGCCAGATTTGGTTCTTGGCAGCCGCATCGTACAGGTCTACGTTCAAGGTGCCGATATTGATGGTTTCACTAGTGGTGGTCGTTGTTGACGTGCCACCGCCATAACCGCCCCAGCCGCCCCAACGGCCGTAACCCCATCCGCCGCCGCCCATGTCGGTACTGTAGGAATTCCAACGCTGCTGCTGGCTTACCGCAGCCTGGTAAACAACAATGAGGTCCGCAGATTCGCCCTCTGTTTTGCTCAAACCCTTGAGCAACAGTTGCGCGTCAATGGCCTGCATGATTTGGTTGTCCAGAATCTGATTGGGGTAGTCGACCTTCGGTATCCGGGCCCATTTGTAGGTCTTATACTTCGCGAAATCTGTTCCCGGTAAGAAATTGTATCTGACGTCCTGCGCGCTGGCGGGCACGACGCACATCAGCAGTGCGAGTATCGCCAACACAATCAGAAGGCTCCTGTTCGTTTTCATGTTCATCACCTTTTCTTCGTACTCTTCGTGAAAATCTACTCGCGTGGCGCGACGTTGTCGTCGAGCTTCATCGTTTTCTCTCCGATCGATAATTCTTATAGCAGTTGCGGGCCGGGAAACCTGTCACAATTACTAGTGTGAAGACGCCTTTGAACAGCACTACTCTGGGGAAGACTTTATTAGCCAATTGGGGGCATGGGGTATGACCCCAACCTTGTAACTTTCGGAGGAGAAAATTCACATGCGAAACAGAAATTCAATCACAGTGCTGGTGGCGGTGGTTTTTATCACGCTGCTGGCGGCAGTTGGAGCCGCGGCGCAGAACGCCGACAACACCCGCCCTGCAACGGTTCCACAGGGTCAGAAAGAAAAGATTCAGGGCGTCGTCAGTATCCGCAACGGCGATACTTTCAAAGTTCGGGACCCCGGCGGTGCCGAGTATACGGTGCACTTAACGAGCGACACCGACGTAACTTCACATAGCAGGGGTCTGAGGGGCAAAAAGGACTATCCCGTGACCTACATCATGAAGGGTTTGCGGGTGCAAGCTCAGGGAAAAGGCGATGCCGAAGGTAATCTGGTTGCGGAGTGGGTCAGATTCGACGAGCAAGACCTGCGATCTGCGCAGTCCCTCGAGCAGACAGACAAACTCGCCCTTGACAACCAGAGGAGGGTTGAGGCTGCTGAGCAAGCGGCTCGAGAGGCGGCCGAGGAAGCGAAGCGGATGGCCGGACAAATTGCGGAAAACACCGCGCTCGCCAACGACGCCAGAATGAAAGCCGAGGCGGCCCAGAAGACGGCAGATCAGGCGTTCAAAGATGCCGCGTTGGCCAACAACCGGATCAATGGACTTGATGATTACGATACGATTCGCACCATCTCCGTCCTTTTTAAAGTAAACAGCAGCATTATTGATGCGACTGCCAAGCAGACCATCGATGAAGCGGCAGCCTGGGCCAAAGCAGAGAAGGCCAAGGGAAACGCTAACGGTTGGCTGTGTGAAGTAGTTGGCTTTGCGGACACCAGCGGCAATACGGCGAAGAATCGCGCCCTGAGCGAACGACGTGCGAAGAGCGTCATCCAGTACCTTGTGGGCGTCCATAATTTGGATCTGCGCCGGTTGGTTCAACCCTTTGGATTCGGTGAATCCAGACCCGCCGCGGAGAACAAGACGGCCGCGGGACGCGCGAAGAATCGACGAGTTGAGATCAGAATTCTACAGAACAAGGGTATCGCAAATACGGTGACCCAAAACTAGAAAGGGTTCACGTGTAGATAAAGGGTGAAGAGCAGCCACCACGAGTGTGGCTGCTCTTCCATCAGTTCGACTTGGCTTTGCCCGAAAAGTCGACCTTGTCGGATCGAGCTAGTGAACGCTGGGAACGCGGACGTCCCCGTCCGCACCGTTTGTGGTACGACGCTTAATCGTTTGAAACCGTTCGCGCTTCGCGCTCAATGCGGACGAGGACGTCCGCGCTCCCAGCTACCCGGATCCCGCCGCGCGATATCGTGGAAGCTTTTTAGATGTGCGGAGTAACGCCTAACGCCGTAAGCACCTTAGATCTGGCCCCAGTCTTCTGCCTTCTTCGCCCCGGCCTGCCTGCGACCGATTAACGAATCCGCCTCTCGATGGTAGGTCCCAATTCGGTTTTATGAAGAGATTACGAGAACGATTCCATGCGAAACCCCGCTGACTAAACTGCAAATAGCAACTGCTCAATCACTCGCATTGACGGCTAGACGGCAAGCTTATTCTGACCGTGGCGACGCATGGAACGCGGAGCCACCAACCTCGCAGATCAGAACTGCTTTTTTCCAAATCGCATGATAGGCTAAGGTTGAACTAATTCGGTCTGACGTTCTTAATCTGTTCGCAGGGTACGCTGATAATGTCCGCCGAAGAGAGTCACGGAATTGTCTCCGCAACTGCCGAAGCTGAACTGCTGGTGCACTGTGCCCGGCTGGAAATCGATCAGGCCAGGGCTGAGCGAATCGGCGCCTTACTCGGCGGGGGACTCGATTGGTCCAGGATGGTGGCCCTCGCGCAACGCAACGCGCTGATACCGCTCTTGTACTTCCACCTCAACCGAATCGCACCGGGAAAAGTCCCGCCCGAACGACTCAGGGAGTTGCACGAACGATTCCAAAGCAACAACGCGCTAAACGTCTGGTTGACGGGAGAGATGATCAATCTGCTCGAGCTCTTTGAGCAGAATCAAATTCCTGCTATTCCTTACAAGGGGCCGGCGATTAGCGTAGGCATCTATGGCAAATTATCGCTGCGGCAGTTTGCGGATCTCGACATCCTGATACCCGAAAAGGACGTTTGGAAAGCGACCGAGCTCCTCATCGACCGAGGTTACCGGGCCCACTTCGTGATTCCGGAGCGGAAACAAGCTGCCTTCATACGTCTTAGTTACGTTCGTTTGTTCAAACGTGAGAGCGACAACACGACCGTTGAACTTCATTGGCGACTGGCGCCGCGTTTCTTTGGGGCATCTTTTGACACTTCAACTCTATGGCAACGCACGCGCATGATTCCGCTGCAAAACGCCCACATTCGCATACCTTTATCGATCGATCTAATCATGATGCTCTGCATACACGGAGCCAAGGACTGTTGGGAGCGACTTGAATGGGTATGCGGGCTGGCGGAGCTTGTTCGATCCGATGCCGGAATTGACTGGGATGAATTACTGGAGCGCGCCAGAGATGCGCATTGCCTGGCGATAGTCTCAATGGGCCTGCTACTGGCGCACGACCTCCTCGATGCACCGATTCCCGCCGCGGTAATCGCGAAGCTGCAGACGCCACCCGATTGGCTGACCAGCCAAATCCTCGCTCGCTTTTTCAGCGATGAAAATACTCTCTTGACGCTGGCGCAACGAATCAGATTTCATTTGCAGACAAAGGATTCGCGGCGCGAGAAATTGCGCTACTGTTTTCGACTCGCCCTGACCACCACGCCCGTAGACTGGGAGATGATGTCGCTACCCGAATCCGCTTCGTTCCTTTACTTTCCCTTGCGCGTGCTCAGACTAATCAAGAAGTATGGCTGGCAAAGTGATCCGCTGGCTACCACGGGTGAGTCCGTCGGACCGGTTTGACCTCAATAATGATCACTGGTCGCGACATCATCTATATTTCAAGCATCGAGTGGGATTTCCTCTGGCAGGCTCATCAGGAAATAGCCCGGCGACTGGCAGCTGCCGGAAACCGCGTCCTCTATATTGAGAACACCGGAGTCAGAGCCCCCGGTCTAAAGGATACAAAACGCGTTGCTTCTCGTTTGGGACGGTGGCTGGGGGCCCAGCGTGCGGGCGGAGCGCGCGAAGTAACGAAGAATATCTTTGTCTATTCCCCGTTAGTACTGCCCCCGTTTGGATCGGCCTGGCAAAGGTTCGTGAATCGGCGGGTCTGCTTGCGCCAGCTCGAAAGAATCAGCCGGGCGATGGGAATTAAAGATCCCCTGCTCTGGACCTATCTCCCTACTGATACTGCCCTGGACATCATTCGTAGTCACCGGACTGACCGCAGCGTGGTGGTCTATTACAACTGCGCGGATTTCTCCAACCTCACACCGAAAGCCAAACAGTTGGAGAAAAGCCAGCAGGAACTTGTTCACCACAGTGATCTCGTCTTTGCGACGTGTTCCGAGATGGCTGCGCGACTTTCCAGCAACACGCGCAGCGCGCATGTCTTTCCCCCGGGTGTTGATATGGCGGCATTTCCTGAGGAGGACACAAAGACCGGTGATCGGTTCGATCCCTTGAACATCTCGATGCTACCGCAACCAATCATCGGTTACGTGGGTGGCTTGCATCGCCTGGTTGATTACGATTTGGTGGCTGCGCTGGCCAAAGCGCGCCCTTCCTGGTCCTGGGTTTTCCTTGGCACCCATCAGCTCTCGGTGGAAAAGCTCGAAGGAGTCCCCAACATTCATCTGCTTGGTGAACAACCGCACGAGCAACTGGCCGGGCACATGCGCTTCTTTGACGTTTGTATCGTTCCCTATCTCAACACCAGAGAGATGACTACCATAGTGCCGACCAAGATTAACGAGTATCTGGCCGCCGGAAAGGCTGTCGTCTCAACCTCTCTACCGACCGTGGCTGCCTTCAACGCGGAGTATCACGTTCTCTCAACTTCAATTCCATCGGCACCGGACTTCTTGCGAGCCATTGAAATGCAATTGACCGTAGCTCATGATCCGGCTCTGAAAAAGAGAAGGCGCGAGGTCGCGGCGCGGGCGGATTGGGAGATGCAAATAGAAGAAATGAGCATCCTTATCGAAGAACACCTGTGAGCTAACCCGAGCGTAAGTCAGGCGCGACGCTTTGGGGTGATAGCCAAATTTCGAGCACCCCGCCAGGTGGTCACTCGCGGCGTAAACCTTTCTTGCGTCTCTCTTTGCGCAGTAAAACAATCTATTGACGTTCTTCTAACGGTGTGTTAAAAATCATCGCCTCACATTTAGGAATTAACGCCTCATTTAACGACGTATCCCCCCAAAGCGGTATCCCCCCCTTGTCCTAAGACTTTGAAGGGGGCGCTCTGCGTGTAGGCTTCGCTGCAATTCTAAGTATGATTTTCCTTTCAAGGATGGACACTCGACAAGGCCTCGAAGACTATCAAGATCTACGGTCACGATCCGAGAGGATCTCCATCAAGCCGATCAACCCAAGACAAGTTTTGAACCCTGACTTACGGGTCGTGGGAGGTAAAGAATAATGAAAAGCAATTTGCTTAGGCTCCTGGCCGTCTCGCTGGCCGCGTTTCTAATGCTTCAGACGGTTCCGGTAAGTCATGCTCAGAAGGACCTTGCCGGCCGCGCGGCGCAAGAGACGATCGTGGGCGACTGGACTGGCGAGATTAAAATCGGCAAGGAGACTATCTCCGTGAATGTGCATTTCGCATCGGGGGCCGATGTGAGTACGGGGACCGCCGAAATATCAGGTCAAGAGGCAGTGACTTTGAAGAGTGTCGGCTTGAAATCCAATCGCTTGCGTTTCGAGCTGCCCAGAGATGCCGGCTCATTCGTTTTTGACGGACAGCTGAAAGGTGATGGAATCTCTGGAGAGGTCCGTCGGGGAAAAGAGCGAGGCACTCTTGCACTCGTTCGGGTTGCGAAGGCCGAAGCGAAGATTGCTCAGGCCGAACCGCAGGTTGCTCAGGTTGAACCGCAGGTCACTCAGGTCGAACCGAAGATTGATGTGCCGAATGTCCTCCCGGACGAATTGTCACAGAATCGCGGGACGGCAGCGTCAAAATCGGCGGATTCCAGCCGGGGCGTTAAGGACTTTGAGCCCCAGCGTTTGCTTAGCGGGCGGTACCCGCAATCGGAGACTTCACCGGCTCGAACCACGAGCCTTCCATCTGCCCAGAAGGTTGATCGTCGAGCCGAAGTCAAAGAAGTGAATGGCTCTGCGGCTGCAGCCCAATTCCTGCCAGACCAGGAGATTCGGGGAATTCAGCCGGCCGCAACCGGCAATGAGGTTGAGCCCAACGACACTTCCGGCACCGCCACGGCCTTAACGTTCACGCCAACTGCGATCGTGACGGCGAGCATCAATCCCGCTGCAGACATCGACTTTTACACTTTCACGGCACCGGCCGGTTCACGCGTGTGGCTTGAAACCGACACCGGCGGCGTGCAAAACGTCGGCGCGACTTCGCGCGACACGATTATCGACCTGCTGGCGGCCGACGGCACCACGGTCATTGAAAACGATGACGATGACGGTATCGGCAACGGCGGCGATGGCACGACTGAAACTACTTCGGCCTCGATAATCGCCGGCCGCACCCTGACCACAGGCGGCACCTACTTCATTAGGGTGAAGGCGTTCGGCGCGGCGAGTATCATTAATCCTTATCGGCTGTTTGTTTCGCTGACAAACGTCGCCGCCACGGCGGAGGTTGAAGCCAATGACACCGCCGCGACGGCGAACGTTGCGAACTCTCCAGCTCTACGCTCCGGTTCAATCGGGGTAGCGGGAGACGTAGACTACTATTCAGTTTCGGCAAATGCCGGTGATACGATCTTTTTCTCAGTTGACGCCGACCCGGAACGCGATGGAACGGGCACCGACCTGGTGGTCGATTTTCGCTCTCCGGCCGATGCAATTCTGCTGGTGGTCGATTCTTCGACTATTGGAGATCTGGCGAATCCAGCCGCCGAAGGCGCGAACTACACTGTCGATGCGGCGGGCACTTACTTCATTAAGTTAAGACACCCCGGGTTTGGCACTGGCACCTACAACATCCATATCGTTAATACGAGCGCCGTGACCTCGCCGCTAATTATCAGCGAGTTTCGCGTAAGAGGACCAAGCGGCGCGAACGACGAGTTTGTTGAGATCTACAACAACAGCAACACCAGCACCACGGTGGCTTCGCAGGTCGGCAGCGGTTTCGCGGTTGCCGCGAGCGACGCGGTAGTGCGGTGCACGATTCCGAACGGCACCGTCATCCCGGGCCGCGGTCACTATCTCTGCACCAATAGCGTGGCTTACTCGCTGGGAGGTTATGCTACCGGCGACGCCACCTATACGACAGACATTCCGGACAATGCCGGCATCGCGCTTTTCAACAACAACGTGCCCGCAAACTTCATCCTGGCGAATCGCCTGGATGCAGTCGGGTCGACATCGGAAGCAAACACGCTGTACAAGGAAGGCACCGGTTACCCGGCGCTCACGCCATTCTCAATCGACTACGCGCTTGTTCGGGACGCCTGCGGACAGCAGGGCTCAATCACGAATCTCACGCCGTGTCCCCTTACGGTTGGCGTCGCCGATACCGGCAATAACGCTGTCGACTTCTACTTCGTCGACACCAACGGCACGTCGGCCGGCGCGGGCCAGCGACTCGGTGCGCCGGGACCGGAAAACCTCGCCAGCCCGATTCAACGCAACGCCTCGTTCGCTGTTTTTATTCAGGACCAATGTGTGGCCGCTTCTTTGCCCCCCAATCAGATTCGAGATTTGACCAGCGTTCCGGCGCAGAATAGTACCTTCGGCACCATTGAGTTGCGTCGTCGGGTGGTTAACAATACCGGAGCGAACGTAACTCGCTTGCGCTTCCGTGTCACACAGCAGACAACCTTCCCGGCGCCGTCCGGCACGGCCGATCTGCGCACCCGGACCACCGCAGACACGACTGACAACTTCTCGAATCTACCCTGCGGGACTGGTACTTCGGTCATCACCGTTCTTGGTACGACGCTTGAGCAACCGCCCTCGCAGCCAAACGGTGGCGCATTTAACGGGAGCTTCTCTGCTGGCACCGTCACTTTGGGAACACCGATCCCACCGGGCAATGCCGTCATAGTACGGTTCCTGTGGGGCGTGCAGCAGACCGGCAAGTTCCGCGTTGGCCTGAACATCGAGGTACTGCCGTAAGGCCGATTAACGGCGGTCGGGCTGGTGAGGCTAAAAACCTCATCATCCCGGTTGCTAATTGGCAATTAGCGCTAAGTCGAATAAGAAATCGGAATGGATAAGGGTAAGAGCACAGTGTCATCGGGTCTTACGCGCAGCTTGAAAGCCCTTTTTTTTGTCGCCGTCCTGGTGGGGCTCGCAGCCATCCGGATTGCCGCTCAGGAAACAAGGGCTGGTGAAGCACCCGCTACTGGTGACGTCGCCAAGGGAGCCTGGCGCGTTCGGGTTAAACAGGAAGGCACGTTCTTCTTGACCGTGCGAGCCGACGAAGCTCCACTCAACCAAATAGCGGCGGAACTTTCCCGTCAGGTCAAAGCGCCGGTCATTCTTAGTCGAGTGATGCAGAAGCATTTGGTCACCCTCGATTTCCGGGACGTGCCTTTGGAAAGCGCGCTCCAGATGATGGCGCCGCTTCCTTATATCCACTATGAGTTGCAAGGAAACTCAGCGCCCATTTGTCGCGAGATTTTTTTGAATGCCTACAACGAGCCGGTGCCGGAAGCAAAACTCGATAACAAAAGTGTCTCCTTCATCATGGAGGGCGACACCGAAAGCACTGGTGACCCGAAAGAAGACCCATTGCAGATAAGTTATCGTAACCAGCGACTCAGCGTGAAGGTGAAAAAACAATCGCTGAGCGCGGTACTCGACCGGATTGCGATGCTAATGGGTGTTAACTTCAGTATGAAGCAGGACAGTAACGATGTGGTCGATCTCGACATCAAAGAAATGTCTTTGGAAGCGGCCATCGCGTACTTTCCTCCGACCGTGCACTTGCATGTACGGAAAGATCTGCAGCGGTTTAATATGGTGCCGCTGTTAGTAGAATTTGGAAAATAAGATCGACAAAAACTACCATCAGGCGAATTTCCATGGACAACAAAACAGAACCTGTACCAAACAGCGCGATTGCTGACACTTTCGAGCCGGCCGTTTCGATGGCTCCCAAAAAAGAGTTCGTAGAGCCTGAGGTCTCGGAGTCCGTCGATATCCTGGCAGCCACTAAGTTCTTTCTACAGATCACCGGCGGCGGCGACGTCTAAGGCCTGGAATCTCCAATCGATGCTGGAAGACCTTTCCTTTCGTGGTTCCGCTCGCGCTCCGTGGCGATCAACGGAATCATCCAGGTCTAAAGGAATTCGGCACTACTCGGTTGCAGATCGCACACTATGTTTCAAGGGAGTCGACGAGCTCCTCGACCTGGTTCACGATTTCCTCAGTGGCTACTATTTCACGCCTGCTGATTCATCCAACCTTCGGAACCAACCAGTTCATCTGATCGAGATTCACAGGTCGGCGCCGCCTGCCTTTCCTTTTGAAAACGGTTTTGCGATTGAAGATGGTTACTGTTACGCAGATCACGAACAAATCGTGCTCCTGGTTAACGGTTCCACGATTGCCGTCAGCGCGCCGGCATTGAATCGTACGGACGTGTGGCTCTCAGACACCACCGCGAGCAGACACACGCTGGCCATTAATAACGTGATTCTTTATGCGGTTCAGGCCGCGCTGCGACGCGGTGGCATGTACCAGTTTCACGCGGGCTGTGTGCTGGCCCCCGATGCGACTGGCGGGATGCTTCTGGTTGGTGATTCGGGCTGTGGCAAATCGACCTTGACCGCCGTCCTGATTCGAAATGGTTGGCGTTTTGTTTCGGACGACAACTTGCTCCTGCGAGATACCCCCGCGGGAATTCTGGCCTGGGCGCTACGCCGTTACTTTACGTTTGCAGAATCAACCCTGAATGAATGTGAGTTGCGCCAGTTTCCGGACGCCATCGGCCCGAGAGTCCCCGGAGATCGTGACAAGGTTCGTTTCTATGCGCGCCGCGCTTTTCCTGAGAGCTTTGTCGAGACCTGCGTGCCTGACGTGATCCTCTTTCCGGCAATCGGCGCGGAACCACAGACCCGCATCGAGCCTGTCAAACCAGGAGATGCTCTGGCGCGATTGTTGAGACAGTGCCCCTGGGCAATCTGTGACACGGCGACCGCGCCCGATCATGTTCGGGCACTGGCAAACCTCATCAAACAGACTAGAAGTTATTCGGTCATCACGGGTCGGGATGTCTTCGACCAGCCCTCCTCAATACCGGGTTTGATCAATCAACGAATCAACGACTAGGAGGACACCTCGATGACAGACCCCACATTCGTACCGCAGGAACACATCGTGGCCAGCCATCTGGAAGACGGCGACGGCGTGCTAGTTGATCTCAACACGCGGCAGTATTATCAACTGAACGAATCTGCAATGCTTATTTGGAGCGCGATCGAGAACGGATCTTCGCTCAGTGAGATTGCAAATCAGCTTACAGCGACCTACGAGGTGACAAACGAGCGCGCGATCGCGAGCGCTGAAACACTGTTCAGACAGCTGCAGAAACGCAAACTGCTTCGACCTTCAGAATAGAGAGGTGCTCAGGGACAGTCCGATCCCGGGGAAGTCTTCAATTTGGAAACTTCTGATCGCAAGGGGCGTTGGCGGTTTGGACTGCTCTCGGCCGCCATCGTCACGCTAATCGCTGTCACCCCTCAACTCTTCTTCTGCTTCTCGCGAGGCTCTCAATGGAACGGCGCCTTTGCACAAACCCATGGCGACGAAGGAGTCTACGCCTCCTACCTGAATGCGTTAGTCGACGGCCGGCCGCGCCGGAACAACCCCTACAGCGGGCGCGACGATTCTCCCGAGCATCGGACGGCGGAATCATACTTGTCGCTGCAGTTCATCTCTCCTCTGCTGATTAGCCAGACGGCCAGACTCCTGCACATCTCGACAGCGAAAGTCTTTATTGCTTTGACCGCCATTGCCGCTTTTGCGTCCGCGCTGGCTGTTTTCTGGCTCCTGACGTTGCTCATTGAGGACTACCGGATCGCCGCGGTCGGAGTTTTAGTGGTGCTCCTCGCCAGCTCAGCAAGCTTGGTGATCCAGTACCTGCTCGGAATTGACGACTCAAATAACTATCTGCCATTCCTGCGTCGCTATCTTCCGGCCGCGCCTTTCCCAATTCTGTTTCTTTACTGTGCGCTGACCTGGCGAATGTTGACGGTCGTCCCGAAACGCGCGGCTGTGGTGTACGCGTTGGGCGCGGGTGCCCTTTTTGGCGTGCTGGTCTTTTCATACGTGTACCATTGGTCGTTCGCTCTGGTGTGGACGAGTTGTTTGGCTGGAATCTGGTTACTCGCTCGGCCCGAGGATCGCCGGCCGGCGATATCCAGGCTCACGATTTTGGCTACCTGCATAGTCGCCGCGTTGGTGCCGTATCTGCTGCTGGCATCCAGACTCGGAGACACAACTGCGGAAGTCCACTTCCTGGCTGCTTCGCACGCTCCTGATCTCTACCGCCAGACCGAAATCCTCGGCCTGGCAATATTGGCGATAACGGGCTTACTAATCATTCGCGGGCGGGTGCCGGCTCGCGAGCCCACCGTCATCTTTACGCTCGCCTGCGCGCTCACTCCGTTCCTGGTGTTCAATCAACAGGTGCTGACCGGCCGATCGCTGCAACCCTTCCACTACGAAGTCTTCATCGGCAGCTATTTGACTGTGCTCGCAGTCTTCGTGACCGCCATTCCTGGCTATCGCAGCCTCGCGATAACGAGACCGGCATTGGCTCGAGTGTTACTCGCCGCACTCGCGTTTGGGGCGATTCTGTCCGGCAGCGCTGAAGCCACGCTGATGAGCCGGCGCCAACGCAAAGGCAGCCTCATCGCTGACGAAGCCCGGCCGGCGCTGCTGCGGCTTGCGGCGATTGCGCGAGAGACTGCCGATGGGCGCCTCGACACAAAATCAGTCGTCTATGCGCCGAACTTCGTGGTGACTGGAGCGGTACCCACGACGGCGCCGCAGCCAGTGCTTTGGGCCCAATACCTGTTCGTCTTTCCCGACGTTACGGTGACGGAAGACAAGGAACGTTTGGCAGAGTTTTTGTATTACAAAGGCGTGCACTTCAACGACATTGATCGAAATCATTTCGACTCGCTCGATGGCGAACGTCGCTACTACCTGAGTTCGCTGATCCGTCGCGGCCGTTTCAATCCACGGCTCTCGGTTGACTGGAATCCGATCGCTCCCGAAGAAGTGCAGGGGGCCCTCGATTACTACTCTAACTTTGTTGCCAGCTTCGACCGCGCGCGGGCCGCACATCCGCAGATTTCCTTTCTGCTGCTGGCTTCCGACGATCAGGTCAATCTCTCTAATTTTGATCGCTGGTATGAACGTGATCAGGGTGAACGCGTGGGAAAGTACCTTCTCTTCCGCGTGCGACTCAAAGATTAGCCGCCAGTCTCATTCGGCAATTCGCAGGAACCCATCCTCAACCAGGCGCCCGACGAAGCCAAGCTTGCTATGATCCGTAATCTGCCCTGGTAGTTCAGCCGGGCAAAATGATCTGCGTTCGGCGACAAAGCGAAGCGCAGGCGCAAAGCAGATCGGCATCCAAAACACTTTTTGTCCCAAAGCCAGGCCGGCCAGGTTGCCGTCATCCGACAAACAGACCTCGAGCCGGCCAGTTACTTCCAGCTTCGTTTTATGATCCAGTCCGTCAAGGTCGGACCGGGCTGACCTGGCCTGGCAGGTGCGAATCATGCTTTCTCCAGCTTCCTTGATCGCACCCTCGCAGTCCGCATCCCGGCTGAAGAGTTCAAGCAATCGCGCAAATTCTGCAGCGAAAATCTTCCCGCTCTGTTGGTTATTGAGCCACCCGACCGGTAGCGCGTGACGAAGACCCTCGTGGCGGTAGCCGGATTGAACAAGCGCAACCGAGAGCAGATCAAGCCAGGTGACGACATGAATCCCAATGGTTAAGTGCACCGAGTGCTCATCGAGGGATTCTGCCTGATGAAGAAAGCCGCGTGGCAGATAGAGAGTGTCGCCCGCCTCCAACGAAGCTTCGACCGCCGGCGTCCCACGTTCCGTCGCGCTGATTTCATCCTGGCCACCTTCACTTCGTTTCTGGGAGCGTTTCCACGCCTCGCCCTCGAATGGCAGCAGCGGCACGTATTCCAAAGGTAGTTTTGTGGTGGACTCGTAAGCCAGCCATTTTTTGTTGCCCAGCAAATGCAGAACCAGCACTTCATGCGTGTCAAAGTGCAGATCGAATCCGCGAGAACCCGCGGGAGTGCAATAGAGATTAGCGCGCGTGGGAAAGCCAAGTTCCCGCTCGATACTCCGACACAATTCTGCCAATGGAGCAAAGTACCTCTCAACGCCTTTGACTCGAATTGTGGACCCCGAAGTGAAGAAACCCACGAGAGTTGACGACGATTCAGGCCGGCGAGGCTCAATTGCATTCGTCTTACCGATCAACTCGACCGCGCCGGTTGGCAGTTGATCGGCCATCCTGAGAACGGCTTCGACGTCAGACGCCGCGAGCAGATCGCGGAACCGCTGAGGCTCGTCTCTTTGGATCAGGAGCGGACGCTGCTGCCAGTGTCGGGCAAAGAAGTCATCGACCGTGTGCGGAGCGATGAGGTAACTGAAATCGATTTTCGACATGACGGCAGATTTGCCTAATTCTGTAGGGGCGTCCCTCCGTGGGCGCCCGTTTTCGTTCGATCAGGGGGCGCCCACGGAGGGACGCCCCTACAGTATGGGCAAATCAGGGTACTACCAACTCGAAGGATTCTAATTCAGATCACACGCTCGCCGCGAGGATCAGCGCCGCGATTGAAGGATGGCCGAACGGTGAGTGGTAACACTTTTTGCGCCGATGAACCGCACGCTTACCGAGGACTGACTGCCACGTTTTACCTCGGGCTGATTACAAAAACTGGCTCACCAAGAACTTCAAAGCGCGGTTTGATTCCCAGACCAGGATCTTTAGGCGCGGCCAATCGCCCGTGCTCTCTCTGGGGGGCTCCGTCGGCGATGCTGACGGTTACGTAGCTGTTGAAATCTGTGGATGAGAAGAGCAGTCCGGGCGGCGTGCTGTGCGCCAGATGCGCGATCGCCGCAGTCACAATATCCCCGCCCCAGGTATCTTCGATGGTCATCGCAATTCCCAATGAAACACACAGGTCGCGAATCTGGCGGGCCCTGGTAAGTCCACCAACCTTGGAGATCTTCAGGTTGATAACATCCATGGCCTGATCTTTGAATGCGCGCACCACCATATGTACGTCATCGATTACCTCATCAAGCACGAATGGACGCGACGTGTGCGCGCGCACCGCCAGGCATTCTTCGTAACTCAAGCAGGGCTGTTCCAGATAGACGTCGTCGTGTCGCACCGCATCAGCAATGCGAATCGCCTGGTGCTGAGTCCAACCCGTGTTGGCATCGGCGATCAAAACATCTCCGGGCTCGAGTTCCCGGGCCGCGCCTTTGATACGAGCAATGTCCGCTTCGGGATCGCCTCCCACCTTCAGTTGAAACTTGGTGTAGCCCTGAGCCCGGTAGTTGCGAATGCTGGCGGCCATTGCTTCGGGTGTGTCCTGTGAGATCGCTCTGTAAAGCGGAAAATCTTCGCCATAGCGACCGCCCAACAGAGTCGACACCGACTGACCGCTGGCCTGACCCAGAATGTCCCAGCAGGCCATATCGAGAGCAGACTTAACGTAAGGATGGCCGCGCATGGCCTGATCCATGAGACCATTGATCACGCTCAACTGGGTTGGATCATGGCCCAACAGGTGCGGAGCCAGTTCGGTAATCCCGGTGCGGGCGCCGGCGGCATAGGCTGGCAGATAAGCCGGACCCAGTGGGCAAATTTCGCCAAAGCCGGTGATTCCGGCATCGGTCTTGACGGCCACGACTGTCGAGTCGAAGACTGACACGCTGTTGCCGCCTGACCATTTGTAACTGCCTTCGTGCAAAGGCAACTCAACGCGATAACCAGAGATTTCAGTGATGCGCATGAAGCAAACTCAGACCCCTAAGTGATAAATCCAGTGGCACGGGCGTCCCGCCCGTGAAATCACGCGCAGGATGCGCGTGCCAGCTGTTTCGAATTTGGAGTGTTGCTTCTATTCCAATCTGAAATAGATGTCAATAGAAGCACCAGGGAAGCGTTATTTGCGAAAGCCGGGGTCAGGGTTGCGATTTGGGTGATCCTCTCCAGGTTTTCGTCGCCGACAAGATCGCAAAAATCGACGAGCCTGTTCCAGTTTTCCTTCTCCAACCCACTGACGGAACAACTCCCCAAATCGTGGGTTCGTCTTCAACTCCTCTCGCAACTCGCGACGCTTGAAGAAGGATCGATTGGCGAGGTCTCAAGTGTGTTTTAGGTAGTGCTCCGTTAGTGTGTAGCCAGCTAAGCGCGAGCTTGAATCCGACTTATTAACGCTTCGAGTCTGTTTTCGGCGTTAGCAGTTCGGTTGAGTGCTCAGTTACGCCGGCAGGTTCTAACGGCGGGTCATTGAGAAGTTTGTTCGTTGGGGTTGTCAGTTCCGGTTGCTCCGGCGATTGCAAAGCAGCTCCGTCAATCTTTAGGAGGAATTTTGGATACGCAAGAAAGACTATGGACACCAGCAGGAACAGGATCATTGCGGCAACGGCCGAACCAAATAATACCTCCGGCCCCAACAGCATGAGTTTGTAATAGACTGCCAGCGTAAGTACCAGAGAAAGGCCGATGATGCCCGAAATACTCAGTGCGGATATACCAAACAACTCCATATACCTCTTCTTCTTGAGTAACGCGGCAACTTCTTCCGAAGGGTTTTGTACCGTCAGCTCTGCCGCAATAGCATCCAGCTTAAGTCCACACATCCGACAGTAATGCTGAGAGGCATTGTTTTGCGCGGCACAATTAGGACAGAACATAACCAGAACAATAGACTATGCAATCAAAACCTCGCAAGACACTAACGGAGCACTACCGTGCTTTAAGAACTCTTGCCAAAAATCTCACCTGCCAATAGAATGTGCGCAAATTAGTAGTGCTCAGTTCTTGGTATTTCGATGAAGCTTCCCCAGACACTTTCTAACTAGTACTTCTTTCTGAGTTTCCGCACTGCTAGATCCGACAGTTTAGGAGACCAGATGTCAGGGCATCACCGGTTGACTCTTAGTCGATTCGCGGGGTGGGGTTTATTCGTATTGGTCGTCTGCGGCGTCCTGTCATTGACGCGCACCGTTGAAACACAGACTGGAAAGCCTCCCACGAGCCAGTTCGAAATTTCCGACCAGCGAGGGCTGTCGAAAGGGCTGATGGCGATCGATTCAGAGCGTCCTGAGTCGCGTTGGTCACTCCTTAACATTGAACCGCAACAGTCCAATCAACCACACGTCAACTTGCCGAACTTTGACGTGAGGTTGGATAAGAACTTCTCATCTTCAGATTACCTCGAAAGGGTTAGGTCATCCGCATCATCATCGGCCGCGAGCGATAGATCCAGCAACCAGGCCATAGGCTTGGCCCGTATGAAGACGGATCTGAAGACGAGTGATGTGATTGAAAGCGCCGAGCTGGGCACGCCGGAAGTGGTAAGCGCCCGGCCGGGTTCGGGTTTTCTCAGCGCGGCAACAAAGAATCGGCCAGAGATATTGCGCTCGTTTCTCTCCAACTATGCTGACGCCTACGGTATTTCAGCCGAGCAGGTTGCGAGTCTCGAGTTGGTGGCCAATTATGTGAATCCTGCAGGGAACATGGCGTGGGTCGAATTCGAACAGCGCCTGAATGGTTTGCCGGTATTTCAGGGCTTGGTCCGCGGTGGATTTACAGCCAAAGGCGAACTGGCCCGAATTACCGGCCCCATCGCGCCGATTCTGGACAATCCATCACTCGAAGTTTCGCCTCATCTCAGTGCGGCCCAGGCCGTCTCGATGGCTGCGGCCAACGTCGGATGGAACGTTGAGGCGGGCACGCTTATCCAAAAATCCGCGGGCGAGAAACAGGTGACATTTGCTCGTGGGACAATGTCAGATGATGCGAAAGCCTGGTTGCTCTATTTCCCCTTCCGGGAAGGAGTCGTTCGTTTGGCATGGGCAACTGAGATTTGGGGCGATCCGGATGCATTTCTGATCCTGCTGGATGCGCAGGACGGCACCGTACTCTTTCGCAAGAACCTGACGAACTATCAAACGCAGCCAGCCAGCTACAACGTCTTTACCGGTGACAGCCCCGCACCGATGTCGCCCAGCACAGTCCTTCCGGGATCAGGTACGCAAGCACCGTACGTCGCGCCGACTCTCCTAACTTTAATCGGAATTGAATCACCGAACACATTCAACAATTTGGGATGGATTACCGACGGCGCCAACGCTGGGAACGGCTGGACTGACGGCAATAATGTCCAGGCCGGCATTGACCGCGACCGCATCGCTGGCGTTGACGCGCCCGTGAGTGGAGTAAACCGGGCATTCAATTTCGCATGCAATCCCGAGACGGACGAGCCCTTAACCACACCCTGTCAAAATGCCGAAGTGACGGATGCCTTCTATTGGACGAATTTCTACCATGACCGTCTCTACTTGTTGGGGTTTACCGAGCCGGCCAGGAACTTCCAGAATGACAACTTTGGCCGCGGTGGCATCGCTTCCGATCGAATTAGCGCAGAGTTACAGGACTTATCAGGTACCAATAACGCCAACTTCACTGCGCCGCCCGACGGAAGCCGGGGCCGAATGCAAGTGTACATTTTCCCCGGTCCGACCCCGGATCGCACATCTGGCCTGGACCACGATGTAGTTCTTCATGAACTTACCCACGGCACGTCGAACCGCCTACACAACAACTCCACAGGACTGAGCTCGGTCATGGCAGGCGGGATGGGTGAAGGCTGGTCAGACTTTTACGCGCGAGCGCTGCTCTCGACGGCAGACGAAGACCCAAATGCAATTTACACGACCGGTGGCTGGGTAACATACGAAATGTCACCCGGTTTTCATGACAACTATTATTATGGTATCAGGCGATTCCCTTATGCGGTGAAGAGCACAGTTGGTCCGAACGGCAAACCTCATAACCCGCTGACCTTTGCAGATATCGATCCGACGCAGATCAACCTCAACGACGGGGCTTTTGCGCCTAACCCGATGACCGCGAACACCCCCGCTTACGAAGCTCACAACATCGGCGAGCTCTGGTGTATGGCGCTGTTAGAAGTACGAGCTCGATTTATAAATCGCCTGGGCTTCGCGAATGGCAACCAACGGATACTCCAATTCGTGACCGATGGCATGAAGCTCGACCCGATCAATCCCACGCTCCTCCAGGGTCGCGACTCAATCATTGCTGCGGCTAACGCGGGCGGCGGCACGGCGGACGATATTGCCGACATTCGTGCGGGCTTCGCGGCGCGAGGAATGGGCGTCACTGCTCGGGTCGTGAATCCTTTTGTGGGGAGGGTTGTGGAAAACTTCGACACTACCGTACCTCCTAACACGGGTCGCCTGATCGGCCATGTGCGTCATAGCGATAACAACCAGCCGTTTGTCTTTGCTTTGATTACTGCATTCCCCGGCGCCAGATCCAGTACGACTAATTCGGACGGCTCCTACGAACTCTATCTCCCGGTAGGCACGTATACGATCATTGCTTCATCGGGTGATTTCATCGACGCGTCAACATCCGAAGTCAACATCGCGGATCAGGCAGACACAACGCGCGATTTCTCACTCCAACGCTCACCCCACCTGATCGCCCAGTTGGGTGAACCAAGTCTCTCAAACGTCAAACTTGCGGATCTGGATGGTGACGGCAAAAGCGAAGTTATCGTCACCACCTTAACAAGCCCCACGGGTACCGGTCGGGTGCATGTCCTGTCCCCGACCGGCAGCGAGCTTACGGGATGGCCGGTGACGCTGGACGGACGTCCTTTGAACAACACTGCCGCTGTTGGTGATATCGACGGAGATGGCCAACCCGATATTGTGGTCGAGACATTTGCCAACCTGATTCCACCTGCAGGCACCGATCCGCGAAAAGTGTGGGCCTTTTCAACGACGGGCATTATTAAACCCGGCTTCCCGGTGGACGTCAGCACCACGCCCGTTCAGGAGGGATGGGCGGGCGGTCTAATTTCAAATACGGCGTTGCCTTCTCCGACGCTTGCCGATCTCAACGGCGATGGGATTCCGGAGATCCTCGTGATTACGATGGGGTCTGGATTCGGGACAGATGCGGGCACGGTCCTGGCTCTCAAAGGAGATGGCAGCCTTTTATTCAAAACCGTCATTCCTCGGTCAGTTGCCACGGGAAGTCTCTTTGGTGAGTTTCCGCAGTCTTCGGTTCCCATGGTCGGAAACCTGTCCGGAGACTCAGCCCCCGAAATAGTCGTCGGTGTTCATACCCTATTAGCCCCGGCGTACACAGAGTTCTTCGCCTTGACGTCGACCGGCGCTGTCTTGCCCGGCTGGCCAATTCGTATCGGACCGCCGCTTGGTCCACCGCTTGGTTCGACGGTCATCGAGCACGGGGCGCTCGGTGATCTATTTCGCGATGGACATGACAGACTCGTGGTCACCTACGCGCCTAACTCCTCCTCTGCGCCAGGCGCACCCACTCAGTTGTTTGTTTTCGATGGATCTGGAAATCTGGCGAATGGTTTCCCACAAGACCTTCCCGGCAGCAGTGCAAACCAGAAATACCCCGGGCGTCCGGCACTGGCCGATGTCGATCATGACGGGTTCCTGGACATCGTTACCGTCGTTTCCGATCAAGTTCACAACTACCTCGTAGCTTACGATCGCTTCGGCCACCAACTGTCGCAGACCGAGGTTCCGGGCCAGCTCTATGTGCATTTGGAATCCGTCGCTCTAGCGGAAGATGCGAATGGCCAGGTGTGTGCTGTATTCCCGGCGGAAACCCTACTTGCCAGCCAGCTCCTGATCAATGCTATGTGCCTGAATGGCCAGCGCGTGCCGGGATTTCCCCTGACTCTACCGGCTCTCTGCTACTCAATCGATTGTCATGCCGCTAAATCCGTCGGTCTGGCGCGGGATGTTGGCTCGAATCAGGTCTATTCAACGCTGGTGGATGTTTCCGGCAACGTCAGGCGCTGGGATATTTTCAATTCCACCAGACCGATTCTTTGGAGCCAATTTCAGCAGAACGCAGCCAACACCGGTCGCGTCCTGAGCCCGCAGCTACTGACCATTACCAAAACCGGCGCGGGCACAGGAAGCGTAACGAGTAGTCCATCTGCAATCAGTTGTGGAGCATCGTGTTCAGCGGTGTTCAATCCCGGAACTCTGATAACGTTAATCCCGGCCGCTGATGCTGGATCGATCTTCTCAGGTTGGGCTGGTGATTGCTCGGGTTGGGGGACTTGCCAGGTGACGATGGCGCAGGCGCGAAACGTCACGGCGATGTTTGCGGCCCTGCCGACAACGCTTCAGTTCAACGGCTCAGGCTACAGCGTCAATGAGGCCGGTGGTTTGATTAACATCACCGTTACTAGATCCGGCGATGCCAGCAGCGCCGCCCGCGTAGGGTATACGGCCAGTAATGCGTCCGCGAAGCAGGGCACGGACTATATTGCCTCACAGGGCTTTTTGGATTTCGGCGCCGGCGAAACCAGCAAGTCATTTCCAGTTCTCATCATCGACAACGCGTTCGTTGATAAGGCGAGAACTGTGAATCTCACGCTGGACAATCCCAGCGGCGCAACCCTGGGCGCGCAGACCTCAGCCACACTCACCATAAGTGACAACGACCTGATATTGGGAGTTAACCCGCTGGATGTCCCGCGCACCTTCGTGCAGTCCGCGTATTACGATTTTCTCGGTAGATATCCTGATCCGTCAGGCTGGGATTTTTGGACGGGGCAAATTACCGCGTGCGGGACAGACGTTGCTTGCGCCGAAGTGGCGCGCATAAATACTTCGGGCGCGTTCTTCCTTTCCATTGAATTTCAGCACACCGGTTATCTGGTCGAGCGCATGTACAAAACGGCTTATGGAAGCGCGACTGGTAATTCAACTTTGGGCGGGGGACGGCAGCTTGACGTTCCCCTCGTTCGCTTCGATGAGTTTTTGCGGGATACGCAGCGCATCGGTAAGGGCGTCGTCGTGTTAGCGCCGGGTTGGGAGCTGTTGCTTGAATCGAACAAGCTCAGGTATGCGAATGAATTCGTGCAGACTCCGCGATTCATAGGAGCGTTTCCAACCACGACGACTCCGGCGGCATTTGTCGACAAACTGAATCAGAATGCGGGCAGGGTTTTATCGTTGACGGAACGGACAACGATAATCAATCTGTTTGCCGGCGCTGGTGATACCGGCAACCTGCCGGCGCGGGCGCAGGCGGTTCGCCAGGTTGCCGAGAATGCGAATCTCGTCGCGGTGGAAAAGAATCGCGCGTTTGTGCTCGCGGAATATTTTGGGTATCTGCGTCGCGATCCGAATTCAGGACGTGACAGCGATTACACCGGTTACGATTTCTGGCTGACGAAGCTGAATGAATTCAACGGCAATTACATAGCTGCTGAGATGGTGAAGGCCTTTATTTCTTCCGACGAATACCGCCACCGGTTTGGGCCGTGAGACTTAGTCGCAAATCGCAGGCCTGATTGAACTGAATCACCCTTGAGCCTCAGAAATTACTCATTAGTTTTTACAAAACGCTTTCGTCATTCTTCGGTCGTGCGGGCTTTGCCTCAAAAGTCTGAAAGTTGGTCGAAGCTCCAGTTTCTTATTCACACCGGGCTTCAGCCCGGTGACTGAGCCCCAGTGACTGATCAAGGAACCGTTTCAACGGTATTCATATAGATGACTCACCAGCCCGCGGAGCGGGTGTCAGCATAAAGCCTGGGGTGGAGCAAAGCGGAACCCCAGGATCGCGTTGGTTCAGTCACCTAGCCCGCGAAGCGGGCGATAGCGCAATCAGCAAAATGTCGCTCAATGTGTTCACAATTTCTTTTCCCGGGCGGCTGTCGCCCGCTTCGCGGGCTCACTGATTTATTTTGGCCTTGTACCTGGGGTTCCGCTTCGCTCCACCCCAGGCTTTATGCTGACACCCGCTCCGCGGGCTGGTGAGTCAAGCATGAGATTTGAGTAACCGGACTGCACGCTAATCCTTGAAAGGCCCGACGGCTAAGGGGATACTTTTCAGCATGAAGACATTTGCACTGCTTTGCGTTGCTACGCTCCTGCCCAGTGTGATCTGCTTTCCATTAGCCTTAGGACAAGAGTCGCGACCTGAGCCTAAGGTTGTCGGGCCGGTAAAGATCATCGCCGACCCCGATGTCCGCGTCAGCTACGACGGGAATGTGGCACATATGGAGGCGTACGTGGCGGCGTCCGCGACCAACCCTGATTTCCTGCTGGCAGGCGGCGAGCTAATTGTACCTGGCCGCGATTTGGGAACGAATGAGGCGCGACTCTACTACAGCACCGACGCGGGAGCCCGCTGGACTCCCGTGCTGTTGCCGAACGAAGTTAGCGGCGGCTGGGACAATGCTGTGGCCGGCGGTCCCGATGGGATGATGTACTTTCTGACAAGCCATCACCAAAAGGGTTTTACCGTCTATCGGACTGCGGACGGTGGGAAGACGTGGGCCTCAACCGTAATCGAGAAGACTCGGGGGATGGACCGCCCGCACATCGTCGTGGATGTCACCACGAGTTCAAATCGGGGACGCCTTTACATTGCCGGCGAGTGGTCCGACGGGGTTCGTGTGCTGAGTTCCGCGGACGGCGGCCAGACCTTCACGTCGCAAGTAACGGCCTGCGTTCACCGCCAGGGATGGAACGCCGCAACTACAGCGAGCCCAGTCGTCCTGAGTGACGGCACTCTCGTTGTGCCTTGCGCTCCGTACCCTGATTTCCCGGAGCGCGCCAGGTGGAGCACTGAAGAAGTTGGCATTGTTACTTCGACCGACGGCGGAAGGACCTTCACCCCATATCATCCCATCTTTGCCGTTCACCGACAGTTAGCCCAGAGCTATTATTCGTCACGGGTTCAGGGCGACGTGCTCTTGTCCGGAAATTTCATGTTGGGGCCATCATTCGCAGTAGCACCGCCCGGGGCGCTTTTTGCCAATCGGCTCTACGCCGCATGGCAAGACATCGATGCGGCGGACCGGGCTCGACTGCTGTTTGCGTGGTCCGCCGACCGTGGCCTGACCTGGAGCGCTCCCGCGGCGGTCGATTCGCCGACAGCACCAGGTGATAAGTCCGTGGCGGTACGACAGGGAGTACCCATGCTGGCCGTGAATCGCGAAGGTGTGGTCGGCGTTGCCTGGTTTGATACTCGTCATGACGCCAAAGGCAAAGGTTATGACATCTACTTTGCCGCCTCTTTGGATGGTGGGCGCACGTTCCTCCCTTCGGTGCGCATCTCTTCGGCGACGTCGAGGCCGGCTCAAGGGTTGAATAACTTGCCGTTGCCTCGGGTTGGCAAACCTTCAGCAAATGGTGAGCGGGTAATTACGATGACATCTCCTTTCAGTCTCCGGGCCACTGGTGGAGACTATTCCACCCTGACAGTGGACACGGCGGGCCGGTTTCATCCCTTGTGGGCTGATGCGCGAGATGGCGCGTGGCAACTCTACACGAGCACGGTCCGGGTGATTCCCGAAAAGGTTATGCAAGCGCTGGCAGAGCCGCGCCCGCGTACGACACCTGAGGAGGCCATGAAGCCGTGTGTGCTCGACAGCAGCCGGATAGAATTGCTGTTTGGCGAGCCTCAGCGCAATGACACGACGAGCGAGGTGATTGTGCCTGTGCGCCTCCTCAATACCTCGTCCACTCCGATGGTCGAACCGATCTATGTCCAGGTGACAGGTGCGATACCGCGTGGACTTTTCAGTACTTATGTTCCCAACGCAGCCGCCCTGGCGCCCAGGCTCTTCGATCCGGTGACCGCGTCCTTTCGCGAGAGTGCGACATTCGTCTATCCGATTTCACCTCGCGCTCCGCTGTTTCCTAACGGAGTGACACGCGAATTGAACTGGCGTCTGCGCGTGGCCGTTCCGGAATGGATGGACTTCACCCTAAGCACAACGGTAACCGGCGGATGCTCGTTGGCGCGATGAGCGTGCAGGATGACAAACCTCCACCGAGGGCGTTGGGATTGGTCGGCATTTGTTTTATCGAGTAAAGAGCTTCTTATGAAAAAGGCGTTGTCGTTCGCAGGCGTCATGGTAATTGCAGCATTCCAATTTGGGTGGTGTCCTAATCTCATCGCAAAGTTTTCTGTAGCGCAGGAGTTTACGCGCGGGTGAGAAACGACAAGCGCCGTGAAAGCTCCATTAAGGGGGCTTCTAACAATAATCCTTCTCCGCTCACAGGCGTAAAAGCCTGCGCTACGCAAAGGTGGTCAAATTAGGCACTATACTTGTTAACGAACCTTTGGCTTTGTACGTCTGAGCAGGAGTGACTTGAATGTTATGCCGGGATCTGTCCAGGTGACACGTGCCTGGCCCACTCGCTTCTACGCGCACGAACCGGTTTCTAACCGTTCGTGTTGTGTAGATCCAACGACTTTGCACTGATCTCAAAGCAGACTTCGAGGCCCGGCTAATGAAATTCGACTAACAGTTGAAATCAATGATCGCCGCTGCAGAGGTGGATGAACCTTATGAGTAGAAAAACGTTCCTATTCGTTTGCGCCGTGGTTGCGGTGCTTTCAAATGCAACCTGGGCCCAAGTTTCCAACAAAGAGATTCCCAACAAAGAGAAAGTTGTCGCCGGTGCGGAACGAGCCTTCGAGAAATCTACCAAAGCGTATGTCGGCCCCGCACCTGGTTGTGCCGCCGCGGTGTCACTCAACGGAGAAACCGTGTTCGAAAAGGCGTTCGGACTTGCCGATCTGGAGTTCAACGTTCCGAACACACCGCAGACAATTTTTGAGTCAGGCTCAGTTGCAAAGCAGTTTACAGCCGCAGCTATCGTACTGCTGCAACAGGATGGAAAACTCAGTCTCGACGATCCGGTCAGGAAATACATTCCCGAACTGCCCGACTACGGCTCGCCGCTGACAATCAGACATCTCTTAAATCACACTTCCGGTATTCGCGACTGGGGTACGGTGATGAGTCTGACAGGTGCAGGACGAGGCGATCGGGTTATCAGCCAGAACCTCGCACTTGACGTTATTACTCACCAGCGTGCACTCGACTTCACGCCCGGTGCGGAATACTCGTATTCAAACAGCGGATACAACCTTTTAGCGATAATCGTCGAGCGCGTTTCGAAACAGAAGTTCTCAGCGTTCCTCGATGAGCGCCTATTCAAACCACTCGGGATGAAGAACAGTTCGTTGCGGGACGACTATCAGCGGATAGTCCCCGGCCGCGCTCAGGCGTATTCGCGTCAGGGCACTGGACCGTGGCGACTTAATATGCCTTTCATGAATGTGTATGGGAACGGCGGTATGCTCACGACGGTCGGCGACTGGATGAAATGGAACGCGATGCTCGATTCGAAGTCGCTGGGTGCAGCTCTGGTCGATGCGTTGGAGACTCGCGGAGTCCTGAATGATGGCCGGAAGATTTCGTATGCGCTCGGGCTCGAGGTCGGTACCTACAAGGGACTGAAAGATGTCTCGCATGGCGGCGCGACTGCCGGCTATCAAACTTTTCTGGCGCGCTATCCAGACAACAAGGTTTCAGTCGGGGTCATGTGTAACGGCACTTCACCAGGTGCCGGAGGGATCGCCGCAGGCATTACTGATGAGATCTTCGGACCATTTCCGGCACCTCCCCGGATCGAACCAGCCAGGGTCTCAGAGGACGAGCTGAAGAAATTTGTCGGCATCTGGCGGAATGAAAAGACGCATGCTCCGGCACGATTCGTTATTGACAACGGCGTGCCGCGATGGAGCGGCGGGCGCCTTATACCAAAGGGAGGCGGACAGTTCATTGGCGGCAACAGTCAATTGAAGTTTAGCTTCGATAAGGACGGCAAGCCGATCTCTGTTGAAAGCGTCGCTGACGACGGTGCCGTCACGCACTTTGCTTCGGAGCAGGTCTGGACACCAACGCCGGCTGAGCTGGCATCACTTAAGGGAGATTGGTTTAGCGAGGAGGCTGGCGCCATCTACACTGTCGCAATCGAAGCTGACAAAGCGTTTATTAAACAGCGACCGGCCGCGAGTTTTCCGCTGCAGCCTCTCTATAAGGATCACTTTGACGTGGCAGGATATGTTCTCTGGTTCACCCGGGAGAAAAATGGAAAGGTCACTGGCATGCACGTCGGCGCCTCACGAATGCGCGACATGCCGTTCGTACGAGTGAAGTAGGTGCACCGGCTTAATCCCGGCGTTGAGGAGTTTGTCGGGGAAAAGCATTTCTCTATGCAAGGCTGTGGTCTTCTGGGTCGTAGTGTCAGAACCGCGAGCGGTAGCGACCGGATCAAGACGCAATTGAGTCGAACAGGAGACGTTTTCAAGTGTATCGCGTGATCCGGTCGCTACCGCTCGCGGTTCTGACACGATCGCAGAGAACACTGGCGACGCGAATTTCCCGACAGAGTCTGAAAAGGCAATGACATACTTGAATCCGCGGGGGCTTCCGTCGAACTTCGCTGCGCTGCAATGGCTCTGCCACTCTGATGCGCGGCAAGTCTTCGACTTGCCGGCTTCGGACCCTTCCTCTTCATCGGGTCTTCGACCCGCGACGGTCAGAGACCGGTTAGTCAAATGAGCTACGTATCGGCAAGTCGGAGACTTGCCGCGCATCAGAGTGGCAGAGCCAGTTAATGCTCTTCTCAACGGCCGGGCCCTGGTATTGGGTAACCCGCGGCGAGGTCTTCCAGAACCAAAATCCAATCATTACCCCGGCCTGACGTTGGTGGTGTAAATGTCTGGATTCCGGCGCTGTCTTGTTCCTTAAAAACATATGACACGCCATAGCGCGGGTCATACCAGAACTCTCGTTGACGAGTTCCTTTTACCGCACTCTTATCCAGGGTGAAACTCTCGCCGCGCGGTGAATAGACGATCGCAAAAGAGTTATCGGACGAACGCGCGGCGCGGATTCGCGCCGGACCTGTTGTTACTCCATTCAAAATCAACTTTGAGTCAGGAACCAGCTTTGAGAATGGCAACGTTTCGATCAGTCGCCTCAAGCATCCCATCTGAAATGCGCCCGGATGGTCCAGAGCTTCGCGCCAGGGAATGTTCGCCCCGATCAATCCACCAGGTTCTCCGTAGAGTGCGCCATCAGGTCTGACAACGCCATCGCCCGAATGCGTTTCTCGTTTCACGCCGGCACTGTAGAACTGCCACACGTTATTGTTTCCGTAAGTGTGGCCCAATGCTCCTGCCAGCACCGACCAGTAAGCTGCCTGGCGCACATCGTAATCGTCAAATCGATCGATCCCTGCGGTTCCCTTAAAGTAAAATCCCACCGGCATTCCCTCATAGCGCGGCTCACCGTCCATGGTTGGTTTAGGTGGGGTCAACGCATAGTCGTGTTCGACAAATAGTCCATTGTCGTGATCACGTGCGCCATGTGATGACTGAAACATATTGAAGTCGAGCCATGCGGCATTGTGCAGCTTTAGTGATGAAAACCCTGGACCAGTTGGATGATAGGTTTTCAGATGATTTCCCTTATCACCTGCACTCAAACCTTCTGCCAGGGCGTCGATAATCGCTCGTTCGTCATCAGTTTGAATCGAACGGTCGCCGCCGAGGATCCAGATGACGGCTTTGTCTTTGTAGCGCTTCCCGAGAAATTGTCCGTATTGCCGCGCAGTGTCCGGGTTGAATTTTGATTTGCCGGTGGCCCAGTAACTCCCCCAGGTCGGCAACATGCCGACGAACATTCCCAGTTCCTCGGCTTTGTTCACTACAAAATCAACGTGCTGAAAATACGCTTCGTTCGGCCTGGTCGGATCGGCGCCGTCAAACGGAAGCTGCCCATAAGCATTCGGTACGGTAAGGCCGTCGGCGGGGGCGAGGACCACGGCCTGAATCACCGTAAAACCTTTGTGGGCTCGATTCGTGAGGTACTCCGTCGCCTCCTCACGATTAAGACGTTGAAACAGTTCCCATGCTGTATCACCCAGATAGAAAAACGGTTGGCCGTTTTCAAATTGCAGGTACCGTTGGTTGCTGCTGATCTTTAACCGTCCCAAAACCTTGGCCCCGCATACGCCGGGCAAACTGATGATCAGGAAAAGTCCGAGTATCGTGGCGAGCCGCGAGCAGTGTGTTCTTGTCATATCAGCGTGTTGTTGAAGGAGTGTATCCATCAGCCGCAGAAACGCCAAATTTTAGTCGCTCAATCACCCCCCAACGCTCGATCATCAAGCGACCGTACGAAAACTGTAGTGGGTCAGTTTTCGATGAAATTGTCCGATAAACTTTTAGTTTGTCGAGGCCAAGACCTAAAGACTGGGGTCAGGCCTTCGATTCTTCGATTCTCACTCAGTAAGGCCCTTGCACTCTTGTGCGGGAGGAGCGGAAGGGAAACTCAAGTCGTTTTTAATTGAGAATCGCAGAATCGAAGGCCTGACCCCGCATTTATGTATTTTAGTGACTATTGGAGCAGCACATATCTCGGGTAAGTAGTCTTGGCCACTTCGGCTGCATTCAACTCTATCTTGGCGGTAACAAAAGGTTGTTCATGCGAAGTAAGCCCCAGAACTTCGCCCTCTGGCGTGATGATCCAGCCCTGTCCGCCGAGCTGAAGCGCATCCCGCCCCGTGCTGGAATGGTTTGACGATAAGGAAAACGCGCCTGAGATCATCGCCGTCGCTCGGCCGCCAACCAGCCATTTGTCCAACGAAGCTTTCGGTGTGGCCCGCGGTGTAACGATAAGGTGGACAGATTCCTTGCCGTAAAGCCGCGCGTTTTCCATTGCCCATAGTTCAGTGCAAATCTCAAAGCCAATGACTGCGTCGGCACATTTGAGCGGAGTGAAACTCCCGTCACCCGGCTGATACCACGAGGCTTCCCAAAAACCTGCCTCGTTCGGAAGATGGTACTTGTGGTGGGCGCTCGTGTACCCGGTTTCCTGCGACCAGCTAAAGCCTTCGTTGAGTCGTTGTCCGTCACAATTCACCGGTCGGGTGCCGAGCACGACTGCCGGCGCGAGTTCCAGCAAACGTGTTTGCCAGGCATCGTGAGACGCGACGGCTGATTGCCATACGCTCTCATCAAATCTGCGTGTCGTAGCGAACCAGGAACAAAAAGGCATTTCCGGAAGCAACACTAATTCACTTCGTTCAGCCTTAACATGCGTGACCAGCCCATCCCAATCACGCGCCAAAGCATTCGGCTCATCGCCTAGTTCACAAACGGTTACTCGCATTTTCTATTTCCTGCGCCGCGCAGATAGGTCCTCGTAGATCTGCCAACTATCCCCGACCAATTTCTCGGCCCGCCAATGAAATGAGTCCGCCTTAATTTGGGAGAAGATCCAGTGAATCGACTTACCCTCGCTGGTCTTGCCTTCCAGAACGATCTCTTCTCCGACTTTTCGCCCGATCAGGGAAGTTATCACGCCGTACCCCGGCTCCGTCCAGGTTATCCGCCAGGCGTCAATGCTCGGATCATAAAACCGCATCGTGCTGCCGTAAACTCGTGGCCGGTTGTCAGAGGCTTCTGTTTCTATCCAAAGGTCCTGAATGGCCCGCCCCTGCAAAACCCAGGCGAAGTGAATTTCACCCTTATCAGTTGAACGCTTTCCATCCGAATCATACGCGACTCCATCGAATTCCCAATCGCCAACGAACTGTCCAAAGAGCATGAGCTGATCTTTGTACTTTGGCGCCGGCTCAGCGGCGAATAACAAGTGAAGCATGTCCCGCGATTTCGTTGCCAGGGCTACCGGGACACATGAAGCAATGATCATAAACACCGAGAGTAGCGTGGTTTTCATTTCGATTTTTCTCCTTCTCAATCAGGTTTCAACATCAAGTGGTGATGCGGTTTGACGAGGTGGCACGGGCGTCCCGCCCGTGAATCACGCGCAAGATGCGCGTGCCACGTTCAAACTGAATCACTACTCCAACATCAGCGAGTCGTCGCATCTGTTTATAGCCCGGTGGTGTGTGGATGACTTGCGGTTTCTTGCTATTATTGTGACGCCTTAAAACAGAGGATTGAGTGAATCGAGTAGCCACAATCTTTCAGGGACCGTCGCTGGTAGTCGAGCGTTTCGATCATGCTGAGCACTGCTTCCATCGAGATGAGGGCCCTGAAGTTACTCAATCGCTTGCGGTGACTTTCGTTGAAAGCGGGGATTTCGAGATAGTTGAGACAAAGCAGCATTGGAGATTCAACCAATTCGACGTGTTGTTGTCGGTCCCGGGAACGCCCCGCACTTATCGTCATTATCTCGAGTGTCCCACCGACGTGTGCCTAACGCTTAGTTATGCGCCTGATCTGGTGGAGGAAGCTCTCGGACGGCTTCCCGGATCAGTGCCCCCGAAAGTCGCTGCGGGTGTGGCATCAGGATTCGCGCTCCGGCGAATCCGGCGGGCGTTAACGTCTGCGGATGCGTTGGCCATTGAGTCGGTCGCTTTCGATTGCACGGTGGCCATCGGTCAGTACTCATGGCAGGGCGCAGGCAAGCTGAAAGGTGCGACGGCGCATGCCAGACGCATCGAAAATGCTTGCGAAGCGATGGTGGCAGGGCTGGCAGAAGATCGTTCGCTAACGTCTACCGCACGCGACGTGGGAATGAGCACATTCTACTTCGCCAGAGTTTTCCGGGAGTTGGTGGGCCAGTCACCGCATCAGTACCTGCTCCGCGCCCGTCTGGCTCATGCAGCGCGACTGTTGCGCCAGGGGGCTTCAGTAACCGAAGCGGGCTTTAACAGCGGCTTTGGGAACTTGAGTCATTTCACTCGGACCTTTCAGAGTCACTTTGGGGTCGCACCGATTAAGTATGCGAAGCGACGGCCGTCCTCCCTTTTGAATGAAGCTGCGCCAACGGACTTGAACCTGTCAACGCGTGCAGCGGATCAATCATGACGCGGACTCAAAGTCTATTCATGCTTTTGACTTTTTTGGTCGCAGCTACGGGCGCTGCTGAGACTCAGAATCAGACAGTTCAGCTGCCAAGTGACAAGTTGGTAGTGTTGGACGGGCGCCTGGCGTTAAGGAAGATCTAATCTTTGGCAAAACGCCTCAGGATATGAAATTCAATGAAGCAAGCTGGAGCAGAGTAAAGTTCTGATTGGGTTGATTTAGCTGCGCATCCGAACTGTGCAACAACCTCGATAGCATGCTGCTTAAGATTATTTTCTCGCGCTGTAACTTGAATGCCTGCGCCCGGCGCGGCTGAAGCGCAGCGTCAGACTGACGGGAGAAATGCATGAAACGCACCTGGACGATCATCGGCGTACGAGATGTGCCGAGTAGCTTCAAATGGTACCAGTCACTCTTTGGCCAGCCCGAGACACGGCCGGCCCATGACTACTGGGGTCAGATCCTTGATGCGGATGGAACTGTGCTGCTCTGCCTTCACCAGTGGGGCGCGCACGAGCATCCGACCTTGACGAGCCCGGACAGCGCGACACCCGGCAACGGGCTCATCTTGTTTTTCCGCGTCGACGATTTCGATCTGGCACTGAAAAGGGCACGCGCGCTGGTCGCTCGTCTCGAAGAGGAGCCGCACGCGAACCCGAATACTGGAACACAGGAGTTCGCGCTCCGGGATCCGGACGGATACTACGTCATGATTAGTGCGTTCTCTTCGCTCGAGCTGGGCGGCCACGATGCGTCGACCTAACAACCGCGCGCGCCTGCCGCCCGCTATTGAATGGCGGCTCACCTGAGCCGACTGGTTAGTTAAATTGCGGCGAGACGTTGCTCTTGAAACGCCGCTAGGATTTCTGAACGATACGCATAATAAGAAATCCATGCACAGTGGTGACCTAATTCACGATGGCGCTTTCTCTAGCCCAGGCGTTTACGCCTGGGTGAGAAACAGAGAGGCTATTAAAGCCCCATTAATGGGGCTTTTGAAAGCAGCCGCTCTTTGTTCCCCAGGCGTAAACGCCTGGGCTACGGAAAAAGTCATTTCAATTTGGGGCACTACCGAAATCCCCGGCTGGCATTTTTTTACGCTGGCGACAAATTGGGTATTTATATGGTTGAGTGACCTAAGCACAACCCGAAGGGTTGCAAAGAAAGTAGCCGGTGGTCGGAGTCCGCGGAGACCACCGGATCTGATGATGAAACGAATCGCACCCGGAGGGGTGCCAGATCTACGCAATGAATATCCTCAGGTTGAAAATTAGGATTCGGAGGGAATGGCGACCAGTAGTCTTGCACCCCTCGCGGGGTGCGGTCATGACTAATGACTTTTCCGGTGGTCTCCGCGGACTCCGACCACCGGCTACTTTCTATTGAACCCTTCGGGTTGCGCCTCGGTCAGTCAACTATATTGTTGCCACAAATTGCTTCCAAAAATCCCATTGTTCCCATGAATTTGAGGGAAACGCCGGAGCCGACCAGCCACTTAACTCGAGATGATGTCGCGCAAGTCGTTACGGACTGGGCCGTTCATCTACCAGGTGGCAACTCGAGAGCGTTGTCCTTGGTACTTACGGATAGCGTCATCTCTGAGAGGGTTTGGCTGAAAAAAGAGATAAACTGAGCGCGTCTCATCCAATCGCCGGCCACGAAAAATCATAACTGAGTGCAACCCGGAAAACATTTGAACCCGACAACTATGAAAACCATCTCAACATTGCGCACAATATTTTCCTTCGCATTAACAGTTGCCGCACTCGCTTTGCTGGCGCTGCTGCTTCACGTCTCAGACTTCAAATCACAAGTCGTATCGGCCCAGCAGACGGACTATTCACAACTAAAAACTGCAGCTGAGCAAGCCTACTCTTCAGGCTCGTACGCTCGCGCGAACGAGATCTACTCCAGAGTGAACAAGACCGGGTTGCCGGCGACCGAATCTCGCTGGGTGGAATTCCGTGTGGCGGATACCTTGTGGCGCGCGCAGGCGGGAACCGAAACCTCGGACAATACAAAATTTGAGGAAGCCCAGAAGCAGCTCGAGGAACTGATCCGTACTGCCGAGAAGCCGGACGATCGCGATCTGGTTTGGGCTGAGTCACACGAATCGCTGGCCGATCTCTTCTGGACCCGACGAAATCAGATGAACTGGGGCACCGCCTGGCCGCATTACCAGCAGGCGCTGGATTGGTGGGCCGGTCAGCGCGAGATCAATCGCGCTCGGGATCGCTATCTCAAAATTGTCTTCAAAGCCGCGGAACCACCGCGGGCCAACGAATATTACTTCTACACCTATTACGGCAACTATATTCCCGTCGACATCCTCGAGAACGCGCTCAAGATTAGCGCGAATGAAAATGACCAGACGCATTTGCACTTTCTCATCGCCATGACGATGCGAGCCAACGCCGGTGACTGGGAAACTCGCGAACGTGTGCCCGACGAATTTGAAGCGGCGCTCAAAGGCGGCAAGAAGACCGATTGGTATGACGACGCGCTTTACTACTTTGCCGAATGGATGGGCAACAACGGGACGGTTAGACAGACGGCGCCGGGCCAGTGGCAACAGGAACCCGACTATGTCAAAGCCATCGAACTCTATCGCCGCCTGACCAGAGAATTTGCGAAGGGCGAGACCCGCTATTACGATCAGGCCCTCCAGCAAATCAAGAACATCACCGACCCGAGCCTGAGCGTCGGGGTATCGAATATCTTTCTGCCTGATTCTGAGCTTCAGTATGTCTTTAGCGCGCGCAATCTGAGACGCGTTGATTTTGCGTTATACAAGGTTGACCTCACTCGCGATGTCCGCTTTACGAAAATCGCCGGTGAAGACGAAGGCGAAGGTGAAGGCGACAACAACTGGATTCAAAAGATCCAGGTGGCCGGACGTGCTCCGGTCCGGACCTGGTTCAAAGATCTGAAAGACAGCGGGGACCATAAGCCCGTCAGCGAACAACTGCGTATCGAGGGCAAGCTGCCGGTGGGAGCTTACCTGCTGGAGGCCCGGAGCGGCGCGTTGTCATCACGCGACGTTGTTTTGATTTCCGACACTTCGATCGTTCTTAAGTCTTCGGCCAGGCAGGCGCTGGTCTTTTTCTGTAATGCTCAGACCGGAGCGCCAATCCCCAATGCTCAGGTGGCGCTGTGGGAAAGTTTCTACGCCAATGACAAGTGGCACTGGCGCAAACAAATTCAGACCACCAACAAAAATGGGCTGGCGCCGTTTACCATGAAGAACACCAGCAACTCTCACAGTCTGTTTGCGGCGGCAGTCAGCGGAGAGCGGCAAGCGTTTTCGAACGGCTACTCGAACAGTTATGACCGCGACGGCGAGGCTTGGCGGATTTATGCCTTTACTGATCGTCCGGCTTACCGGCCCAGGGAAACAGTCCAGTGGAAATTCATCGCGCGCCGGGTTGCGGACGGCGTCTATTCAACGCCGGCCAACCAGGTCGTCGAGTATCAGATCAATAATCCGCAAGGGGCCAAGGTGAGCGAAGGCAAAGCCACCCTCAATGCGTTCGGCACCGCCTGGAGTTCTATGGATCTCGCTGCCGAGTTGCCGCTCGGCGAGTATCAGGTGCAGTTCTGGGACGCCGGGCGCGCCCACCACATCGGCGATGCGAAGCTGTTTCGTCTCGAGGAATACAAACTGCCCGAATTCAAAGTTGCGGTAAAGACTCCCGAAGAAGATGGCCGCAAGAAATCGTTTCGCCTGGGCGAGAAAGTGGAAGTAAACATTCAGGCCGACTACTATTTTGGCGGACCCGTCAGTAACGCTTCAGTTGAAGTAGTCGTCTATCAGAGTCCCTTCTATCACTACTGGTATCCACGCCATGAATACTCCTGGTACTACGATGATCTCGAGCAGCAGCAGGGCCGTTACTACTATGGCCAGGGACAAATCGTCAAACGCGAAACCATCAGGACGGATGCCACGGGTAAGGCCACAATTACTTTTGATACGCCGCGTGAAAACTACAATCAGGATTTCCAGTATCGGGTCGAAGCCCGCGTCACTGATTCATCGCGGCGCGAGATCATCGCCAGCGACACCGTGCGCGTTACGCGCCAACGTTACTATGTCTACCCGCGCCCGCAGCGCAACATCTACCGCCCTCGAGACAAAGTCATAGTGGACCTTAAGGCCCTGGACGCGAACGAGCAGCCGGTGGTCACCGAAGGCACGGTGAAAGTCACCCGCGACTACTGGTACGAAATCTGGCTCGATCCCACCGGCCGTGAAGTGAAGGGTGAAGAGCTACGCCTGCTTCGCGAAAAACCTTTTCCCCCAGCTCCGGCCAAAGGCCAGAAGGATTGGCGGCTCAAGTTTCGCGGCTATCAGCACGATGACATTCTCACCCAAACCGTGAAGACGGACGCGGAAGGCGTGGCCCAGCTGAATTTCGTGCCGGAGCGCGATGGCTATTACCGCATCGCCTGGGAAAGCAGTCAGGGAACAGGCAGGCGTGGGCGCCTCCTGGCGCCAGTCACCGCGCAAACAACTGTCTTTGTTGCGACCAACACGTCGACCGAACTGGGCTACCGGCCCGGCGGCGTTGAAATCGTCGTCGATAAAGACACGTTCCGCGCCGGTCAGACAGCGCCGGTGATGATCTCTGTGCCAACTAACGATCGGTATGTCCTGTTCAGCGTCGAGGGCGAGGACCTATACAGTTATCAATTGGTCCACGTCACTGGAACCGCAAAACTGATCGAGCTGCCGATCGAAGAGAAGCACGTGCCGAACATCTTTCTCAGCGCCGCGATGGTCAGCGACACGCAGATGTTCGTCGACACTGAACAAGTCATCGTGCCGCCGGTGCAGCAGTTCCTCTCAGTGGCGGTCAAAGCTGACCGCGAACAATACCAACCGCGCGAGGAAGGAACGCTGTCGATTACGACTCGAGATGCTAACGGCAAGGCGGTGGCGGCAGAAATCGCTCTGGGATTGATCGACCAGTCAGTGAAATATATTCAGCAGGATTACGCAGGTGATCCGCGCCAGTTCTATTACGGCACCAAACGGTCGCAGACGGTTCAAACGCAAAGCACCTTTAATCAAAAGTCGTATGCGTCTCTGGTTGAAGTTGCCAAAGGGCAATTAAGAGACCGCAAAGCGGTCGACCGCGAGGGTGACGACGAAGATAGACGCAAGGACCAGGGCGAAGGGTACAAGGCCGAATATGGTGCGAACAAGTCCTTTGACGCAGTCACCCTCGCAGACGGCCCTGTGTCAGAAATGTCGGTTAGAGGCGGGGTGGGCGCTTCTCGTCCGGCTCCTGCTCCACCGGCAACGAAAGCTCTTCGGTCCGCGGAAGAGCCGATGGCGCAAGCGCCCGGCCAGGAACCCGCGGTCCAGGTCCGCAGCGATTTTCGCTCAACCATTCTCTGGCAGCCCGACATCCGCACGGATGAGAACGGCAATGCTACCGTGAAGGTCAAGTATCCGGATTCGTTGACGACCTGGTCAGCCACGGCCCGCGTAGTCACCGCCGCAAATCAGTTCGGCATTGGCGACACTTCCACCCGCACGAAACAACCTTTGATCGTCCGCCTGGAAGCGCCACGCTTTTTTGTGGTTGGAGATCAGGTGACGGTTTCCGGTGTGATCAATAACAACACCGATCAGCCGATGCGTGTCGCATCTTCGCTGACGGCTGAAGGGTTGACTGTCTCGGGCCTGATTGTCGACGGCAAACCGATCAAAGGTGAGCGGGGACCTGTTGAAGTCAAAGCGAACAGCGAGGTCCGCGTCGATTGGCTGGTGAATGTGGCCCAGACGGGTGACGCCAAATTAAAGGTCGAAGCGCGCGGTGAAAAATATGCCGACGCGATGGAGAAGTCCTACACAGTCTACGAGCATGGCATCGAGAAATTTATTTCCCGCTCAGGCAAGATGCGTGGCGACAGTGTCACGGTCAAGCTCGACATTCCCAAAGAGCGGCGGCCTGACTCAACCACGCTTTCGGTCCAGGTCGCACCCAGCATGGCGACCACAATGCTCGATGCGCTGCCTTATCTCATCGACTATCCATACGGTTGCACGGAACAGACGATGAGCCGTTTTCTGCCGGCGGTAATCACGGCCAAAACGTTGCGAGATCTCGGACTCAAACCGGAAACGGCGATGAACAAAATCTTCGGCGGGATTGAACAATCAACCGCCGCCGCGACCCATCCGAAAGGCAAGCATGATTTAAGTGAGCTCGACGCGATCACCAAACAGAGTCTGGAGCGTCTCTACAATTTTCAGCACTCCGATGGCGGCTGGGGTTGGTGGAAAGAGGGTAGCAGCGATCACTTCATGACCGCTTATGTCGTCTGGGGCATGACCCTGGCGCAACAAGCCGGCATCAACATTAAGCCTGAGGTGCTCGCCAACGCGGCCGGTTTTCTGGACAAGGAACTGGTCGAAGAAGAAAAGAACTATGACGTGCAGGCCTGGATGCTGCATGCGCTGGCTTCGTATCACGCCCAGCAAAAGACGGTTGAAGTCGGCCAGTTCCAGGCGAAAGCCTTCAATAACCTGTGGACAAACAAGGACAGACTGAACGCCTACACACGCGCTCTGCTGGCGCTGGCTGCGCACGGGTTCGGCTACAGAGATCAGGCGCAGACGTTGATTCAAAATCTGGAGAATGGTGTCAAGATCGATTCCACACCAGACGTTTCCGTCGTGCAGACCGGTGCGCAATCGACCGATCCTTCGGTGATCGGCAATGCGCACTGGGGCGAAGATGGAATTTACTGGCGCTGGTCCGACGGCGGCGTCGAAGCGACTTCGTTTGCCCTGCGCGCAATGCTGGCCATCGATCCCCAGAACAAACTGATCGAGCCGGTCACGAACTGGCTGATCAAAAATCGGCGCGGCGCCCAGTGGAGCAACACGCGCGACACCGCGATCGTGGTCATGACCCTCGACGAATACCTGCGCACTACCAAAGAAATTCAGTCGCAGATGGGTTACGAATTGATGGTCAATGGAAAGTCGATTGCCACCAAACAGATCGGCGCGGACGATGCGCTCAGCGCCCCGACGCAATTCGAAATTCCTCGCGAAGTCATTCGCGACGGAGCCAACGAAATCACGATTCGGCGTCAGAGCGGTTCGGGGCCGATCTATTTTTCGGCCCGGACGAAGTTTTTCAGTCTGGAAGAGCCGCTGACACCCGCCGGCAACGAAATCTTCGTGCGGCGCCAGTATTTCAAACTCGTCAATCATCAGACGCTGTTGAAAGGTTACGTTTCAGAACGGGTCCCGCTGAACGACGGGGAAACGGTGAAGAGCGGCGAACGCGTCGAGACGGTGCTCACCATCGAAGCCAAGAACAACTATGACTATCTGATTTTCGAGGATCTGAAACCATCCGGACTGGAAGCTGTGGAACTGCGCAGCGGCGAGAACTTGTTCGTCAAAGAACTCAAGTCCGGCGCGCTGAAAAGCAAAAACTCAACGCTCATGAATTTCACCTCGGCGGTGAATTTCACTGGTCGGGAGCAGTGGGTTTACCAGGAACTGCGCGATCGCAAGGTCGCCCTGTTCATCGATCATCTGCCCGAAGGTGTCTGGCAGATTAGCTACGAAATGCGCGCCGAGATTCCGGGTGCGTTTCACGCACTGCCCGTGCTGGGTCACGCGATGTACGTTCCCGAAATTCGGACGAACGGCGCCGAGGTGCGCATCAGAGTTGTGGAGTAAGGCGAAACGCCAAATAGACTGGAGATTATAGACAGGATTAGCAGTGGTGCAGTTTGATGTCCGACAAGCTTTAGCTTGTCGAGTTCAGGCGACAAACTGAAGTTTGTCGGACATTGTTATTTCGAATTGCATCACTACCGAGAGGATTTACATGATTTACAGGATAGATAAAGAGCCCTTCACGATTCTAATCTTGTAAATCGTGTCTATTCGCTTTAGTCCTTGCGGGACGCCCGTGCCACTTCGAAAATTCCCGAACTCTCAGGCTCTTTGCGGCGTATGCTTGTAAAATTCTGCTAAGGGGTCTTTCTTATGTTTTGCCCGCGATGTGGCTCTGGCCAATCTGAGGAAGTACGGTTCTGCAAAGCGTGTGGCGCTAACCTGCTCGGCGTGCGAACGGTTCTCGACAATCGAGAGAGTAGTCAGGCGTCCGATTGGGAGAGGGCCAGGGCTGCGGAAATGTCTATGGCCGGGGGCGAGGCAGATCGGCGCCGACTGGAGATCGACCGTCGTCCCGGAATCGCCGCGGCGACCAGGCGTTTTCAGGAGATCAAAGCCGGCGTAATTGTCTCAAGTGCCGGGTTGGGAGTGGCAATCTTTCTCGCGGTTTTCATGCAGGCAATCATCCTGAGTGGCAGTGTTTCAACGTCCGCGGCGGAGATCCTCAGCCGCCTTTGGATTGTTGGAGTGATCCCGCTGTTAGTTGGAATCGCGCTAATCGTCAATGGTTACTTTGTCAGTAAGAAAATTGTCGAACTGTTCGAGCAAACCAAAAAGCCGGATCCGAATAATCTAACCGAGGCCAATTCGCATTTGCTCCGGGCCGGCGAGACCACGCAGTTCGTGGCGCCGGGCTCGAGCGTCACCGAAGGCACGACTAAACACCTGAACATGGAACGCTAGTTGTTGTTCCAACAACGGGCCAGCGATCTCTGCGATTTAAGGTGGGATGGCCCGAACTTTTGCCGGGCTTGAAGGCCCTCCGAAAGGAGGAATCGCCGGTTAGCAAATCGTTTCGGCAAGCGCCGCCAGGAGCCGCGTTCTTTTATTGAGGCTCTCCGAAAGCCGCGATGAAAAGGAGATTAAGTAATGCCGACCTTGACGCATCCGTTATTGCGAAAAGCTCGTTCGATCACGGTTCTTCTGGCCGCACTTTTGATCGTGACATCGAATATCGTAGATGCGTCGAATCAGAGGCTATCTACTAATAGACTCATTGTGCAGCAGCAACCCGAAGGAGCGCGGTCCGTGAAAAAGGTTGATAATCGTTTGGTCGCGGCGACTTCGAGATTCTCCTTCAAACTCTACAACCAACTTCTAAAACAAGGGACCAGTAAGAACCGATTTGTTTCCCCGTCGAGCGTGATGCTTGCTTTGGCAATGACTTATAACGGCGCTGAAGGAGAGACCCGGCAAGCAATGGCCCGGGCACTCGAAGTTGAAGGGTTGAGTCTTGAAGAGGTAAATCGTGGTTTTGCCGATCTGAAATCGATGCTTGGCTCAGCAGATCCAAAACTACAGCTCAACATAGCCAATTCACTTTGGGCCCGCAAGGGATTCGCACTCAAACCCGATTTTATCCAACGCACCAAAGAGTTTTACGCAGCCGAAGTTACGAGTCTTGATTTCAGCAATCCTGCTGCACCGGAAACAATCAACTCCTGGGTGAAAAACAACACAGGCGGCCGGATTGACAAGATAGTCGACCAGATCAGCGATGAGACAATTCTGTTTCTCATAAACGCAATCTACTTCAAGGGCCAATGGACCGTAGAATTCGAGAAAAGCAAAACGAGGGAAGACGATTTCAAGCTTGCCGACGGGAGTCAGAAAAAGCTCCCGATGATGTCGCAATCCGGAAGGTATAACTACTACAAGGGCAAAGATTTTCAAGCAGTCAGCCTGCCCTACGGATCGGGAAGAATGAGTATGTACGTTTTCCTGCCCGACAAGAGCACATCCCTGGATCAGTTTGAGAAAAACCTGACGGCCGCGAATTGGGAAACCTGGATGAAAAGTTTCAGAGTGGCGCCTGGCGAACTGATGCTGCCCCGTTTCAAGATTGAATACGAGGTCAACCTGAATGACGCGCTGAAAGCTCTGGGAATGTCCGAAGCATTTGATTCAACCCGCGCTAACTTTTCCGGAATAGCCCAGGGGAGAATCTATGTCTCCGAGGTTAAGCACAAGACCATTGCCGAAGTGAACGAGGAGGGCACGGTGGCCGCGGCAGTCACCAGCGTCGGGATTCAGGTAACTTCGGTTCAGCCCCCACAAGAGAATTTCATCATGAAAGTGGATCGCCCGTTTTTCGTGGCGATTCGGGATAACGTGACGGGTACTGTGCTGTTTATGGGTTCCATCACCGACCCGGCGGCTATGTAAAGTCCTGATCCAGTCTTCCTCTGTGTGGTCTCTGCGACCTCGGCGTCTCTGCGGTGAGTAATAGGTTCAAGTACATCACCGCAGAGAATTTCAAACCAGGGCACCACCGACCGCTATCACCGTTTCAACGGTTTCACTGTTTGGCTGTTGATTTAGCCTCCTCGTAATCAACGGCCTCAGGGTTGTGAGCAAAGAGAAACCGCTAAGACGGCAGCTATATAGTTGACTCACCGCAACAACCCGAAGAGTTGCAAAGAAAGTAGCCGGTGGTCGGAGTCCGCGGAGACCACCGGAAGTGCGAGACTAATTGGGTCGCACCCCTTCGAGTCTGTCGGGAAAACCAAACTCTGTGGTTCTCTGTGCGATCTCGGTGCCTCTGTGGTTGATTTCTCTGAGTAATTTCACCACAGAGGCACGGAGATTCCACAGAGTTACACAGAGAAAATCCTTTTTCCGACAGACTCGGAGGGGTGGCAGATCCTCGATGTAAAGATCTTTTACGTTGACCTGTAATCCAGACTTCAGATTATGGGTTCAACCGGCTTTGCCCGAAAAGTCGACATTGGCGGATCGAAATTGTGAATGCTGGGAACGCGGACGTCCGCGTCCGCACCGTTTGCTGTATTACCCGAGGTCCAACCGAAGAGTTCGCGCTCATTGCGGACGAGGACGTCCGCGCTCCCAGCCAGTGCGAATCGACTTTTGTTGATGAATTGAGAGAGCTTCTCAACGCCGTCGGTATCGAATTTGGGCGAGAAGTATCTATGGTGAGGTCTGGCACCCCTCCGAGTCTGTCGGAGAAAGGCGTTTCTCTGTGCCTCTGTGAAAATCTCTGTGTCTCTGTGGTGAAATTACTCAAGAAAACACTCACCACAGAGGCACAGAGATCGCACAGAGGCACGGAGATCAATTTCTCCGACAGACTCCTCCGGGGTGCGGGTCATAATGGACTTTTCCGGTGGTCTTCGCGGACTCCGACCACCGGCTACTTTCTTACAACCCTTCGGCTTGCGCTGTGGTGAGTCAAGTATATCAGTGCCGTTAAAACGGTTCCGCGTTTCTTGTCGTCGTTCGACACCGGGCTAAAGCCCGGTGTGAATGAGATGTCACAGTTTCCGGTTTTTCAGAGAATGCCGCTCGTCTTCAAAATAATCCTGAAGCCTAGTATCCTTCTGCATACACGGCAGGTTCAGTTCCTGAATCAGGCAGACGTGATACGGTTCGTGATCTCTTACTCAGCAGCAGGGAGAAACAATGGAACGTAAATCAGCATCCGATTATCCGCAGGAGTTGTTAGACCTGTTTCACGAGTATCAGCACGGCGACATCGACCGCCGCGCTTTTCTCGATCGCGCCGTCAAGTTTGCGGTCGGCGGCCTGACCGTCGCGGCAATTTACGAGAGCATGACTCCGAACTTCGCCTGGGCTCAGCAGGTGCCGCCGGATGATAAGCGAATTAAAGTGGGCTACGAAGTGGTGCAGTCGCCGGCCGGCAACGGCACAATTAAAGGCTATCTGGCGCGCCCGGCAAAAGATGGAAAATTGCCAGTCGTGCTCGTCATTCACGAGAACCGCGGACTCAATCCCTACATCGAGGACGTTGCGCGTCGTTTTGCGCTCGCCAATTTCATCGCCTTTGCGCCCGATGGATTGACTTCGGTCGGCGGTTATCCGGGTAATGAGGACAAGGCTCGTGAAGTCTTTCGCAACGTGGATGGCAAAAAGATGACTGAAGATTTCGTGGCGGCGGCCAGGTGGCTCAAAGCACGTAAAGACTCCACGGGAAAAATGGGTGCGGTGGGCTTTTGTTTCGGTGGCGGGATGGTAAATCAATTGGCCGTGATCCTGGGCACTGATCTAAAGGCCGGCGTTCCGTTTTATGGCCGCCAGGCAGGTGTAGATGATGTACCTAAGATCTCGGCGCCGCTGTTGCTGCAATACGCCGGCAACGATCAGGGCGTCAACGCGGGCATCGCGAACTATGAAGCAGCGCTCAAGGCCAACAACAAGGTTTATACGGTGCACATTTATGAGGGTACGCAGCACGGCTTCCACAACGACACGACGCCGCGTTATGACGAAGCTGCCGCCAAACTGGCGTGGACCCGGACTCTCGATTTCTTCAATAAATATCTCCGGTAGAAATTGTTACTTCGCCGGCGGACTGAACCTGGAATCTTCGATCGGAACATTCTGTTTGATCTCGAGGATCTTTCGGCCCCAACTCCGTCCCGGAAAAGACCAGCGGATCATAAAAGGCTGCTTGACGCCATCGGTTTCGCGGAAATCCTCGTAGTCTGTTTGGAGTGGAAACTTGCCCAGCAGGGTATCAGATTCCACATAACGCCGGACCATAAGCCCGGTCCGTACATCAAAGTAGAGTTTTTCCGGAACCCCGCCTGGCGGCGTCGCCTCAATGACATAAACCTCAGAGTCATTGACGTTCGCCCGGCCGGTCAATTTTAGCTTCGGGTAGACGGCGTCCAGCCTCAGTTCGCTGTTGAAAACCGAGTCGTTCTTTAATTGGCTTACAACCTGACCCGGCAGAGGCATCACGCCACCTTTACTGCTGTGTCCCCACGCTGTTGTTCCATCAAAACCATTGCTGAAGACTATGTCGGGATAGCTGGTGATGGTCAGGATCTTGTCGGGCGCCTTCTGATAGACCTCTTCCGGAACCAGGACCCCGTCCGCACCGATGCGAGAACCTTTCGCGACCCGCGTGGTTATCCGGGCCAGAGATTCAGCGCCGCCGAGGGCCTCGACGTAGCGACCCAGTATCTCTTTCACCGTCGGGAGTGGAGGCTCAGGCCTGGCAGGCGAACCGGGAGCCCAGGGGTTCTGCCCAATGACCGGGACGGAAACCGGCTTTGGGTTCCCGCGATGACAGGTGAAGCAAGTCACCGTGCGCTCGCCGCTGAAGCTTGTTTTGTTTAGGTCGAGCACCATTTGGATCATCCGACGCGCGACGATCTTTGTGGGCTTGTCATCTTTGTCAAACGGGTTGACGTGACAATGATTGCACTTGACGCCGAGCGAGCCGGCGATAAAGGCCATGGTTGGCTCCAATTGCGTGGCCGGCATTCCTTTAAGAATTTGAATGTTCTTGAATCGCTGATCGGTAGTTTGCGAGGCAGTTGGTTGCTGCGCCTGTGAAGTTGTAATCAGGATTAATCCGGCCGTCAGGATAAGAAGTAATGAGATTGAACGCATGATGGTCGTGCTCCCTCTTAATTGATGTCCGGACGTCTGCCCGATACTTCTGTGTCAGAACCGCGAGCGTTAGCGACCGGATCAGGAGGAACCTTAGAAACCCAGCCGGACTTCTTGATCCGGTCGCTACCGCTCGCGGTTCTGACACTTCGACTTACCTCGGCCTTCCGCATCCGGGTCAGTTGGTCCTCGTTGCGCAGAGTGTTCGCTCCGACTCGGGATTCAGACCTCTCGACTTGAACTGCAACAATTGCTTGCCGTGTTGCCGGTCAAAATTTGCTTCGCCATGAAACTGTTTCACGAAGAACGACGTTTCGGAAGTTGGAAACAACTCAACTTTCTGCCCGGCGCACTCGGCGGTCAGCCGTCCAGCTTCGTTACGAACAACGATGGCCAGATCGGGAATACGATCGTCGCGGTAAAGACCGGCGTAGCTGTCGTAGAGAGATGGATCAACCGCAATAATTTTCTTGAGACACTTCTCGAGCGTTGCATACTCAAACAAAACCTCGAATCCAAGCTTTTGGTTTAAGGCCAGGATTGCTGACTGAAGACGTTGGTTAAATGCCTGAACGACCTGGTATCCCTGCGACTGCGCATAGAGGATCGCCTGCGTTTTCAAAGCGGTTGCGACGCCCAGACCGCGGCATTCTCGCTTCACACCGGTGAAACCCGAAGTGACCGCTCCAGGCATCGAGTCGAACAGGCTGACGTCACTGACGCCAATGTATTCGTCTCCGCGTTTGGCAATGAAATATCCGGCGGGCAGAACATAGGCCATGTTCAGCCACATCTCAGCCTCGCGCGCGTTGTAACTGGGCGGCGTCAAAGGCGAACGCGCCGGATCGTCGCGCTGCACAAGTGTCGTTAGCTCGTAGAGCATTTCCGCGCACCTGTTATTTCGCGTCCGTTCCTCTGCCAGCGTGCAAATCGAAATCCCGTGCCGGTGCAAGCCGCTGACCATCGCGGACAGAGCGGGCGGTGGCTCGTATTTCCCAAGGTCCAACCGTAAATCCAGGAGTCGCGACGTTTCCGCGAATCCATGTTTCTTCAGGAAAGTTAACAGCTGGATCTCTGAAACATTTCGCCGGCACGACACCGTTACTGCTCCAGCTTCGTTCAAATCGTTTGTGAGTTGTTCGATCAGCACTTCACCCGCCCCAAGTTTCAACCAGCCTGGATCGGCCAAAAGCAGCAGCCGGTACTTCGGTAGATAAATGGTTTGCTCAACCGCACCGTAGGCCAGAATGTGTCTGGTCCGGCCATCTTCAACCACATACTGTTTACGGAAATAGCGGGAATCGTCGAATTGTTGCCGCCGCCGCACCCAGGATTTGTGAGTCAGGTGATCCCGATCTGTTTGCGAAGCTATGGTATGAATCGGTTTCCAGTCGTCTTCACTAAAGGGGCGCAGACGAGTCTTCACCTGATTTGAGAACTGCCGATTTCTCGATGGACGTCGTTTGTGCAAATCAACCTTGAATGACTCAACCACGCTTTGCTTCAGTCTCTGTCGCGCAGAATAGAGACGCTTATTCACCGTAGACACAGGGGCCTCGAGAAACTCAGCGATGTCCGCCTGCGTGAATCCATTTACGTAGAACAGAGTCGTCACCAGTCTTTCGTTTTCCGGCAAACCCTTGATGGCCTGAAGGACTTTTGTCAGCAACTCCTGCTTCTCAGCGGAACGGTCCGGACCCGGCTCGTTTGATTTGGCTGCGGCGCCGGCTTCCAGCAGATCTATTTTCAGACGCTGGGCCCGAGTGAACCGATTGCACTGGCTCTGGACAATGCGTTTGAGCCAGCCGCCAAATGCCGCTGGTTCGCGGAGCTGAGAGAGTTTTTGCCAGGCAACTACGAATGCTTCCTGCGCCGCGTCTTCAGCCAGGCACGCATCACCCAGCACCGCAAAGGCACAGCCAAAGGCCATGTCCTGAAATCGGCTGACGAGATCGCCAAACGCCTCGTGTCTTAGCTGCAGCGAACTGACAGGATCAGTTGCCGTTTTTACAATTTCCTGAATTTCCTTCACGTGAAGGTCCCATGCTCTCTCTGCTCACATCTAATAAGAGCCAGAATCTTGACCTGACCTTACCAAAAATTATGCCGAAAGCTGCTGGTCCGAGTGATTTCAGTCGGCCAAAGCTTTTGATGGATTGCTGAAACATGTTTGGCGATTCTTCATGGTTGGCTCGGTAGTCTTAATCCAGCCCAGGCGTAAACAGGGTGTGTCAGAACCGCGAGCGGTAGCGACCGGATCAGAAAGAACCGCGAACTTCATCTCGGTCCGGTTCGCTCTAATTCTTTTCCGCGAGGTTTCGTTGTTGATTCGAGGAGGCTCCCTGATCCGGTCGCTATCGCTCGCGGTTCTGACACACCCTCTAAACGCCTGGGCTACGGAAAAGTCATTCAACTTAGGACTGCCCTGGTAGGTTAATCTTGACATTGGATTGACGCATTAGTTAAGTTGGCATCGGACACGTAACCGAGAACATGCACGACACACATCGTTGCTACATTTTTACTTTTACCTACCGCTTCTTCTTTGTGAAGGAGCGGACTGGTGAGACGTGTCAGGGCACCGTGGTTATGTAAAGCCGAGCCAAAAGACTTCAGTCAAAACCAGCCGCGACCTTCCAAAAAGGGCGGCTGGTTTCTTTTTGGCGGTACGCACGCTTCCGACGTGCTGGTGAGATTTTTTCTGAAAAGGAATCAAGACACATGGGACTCGAAAATTGGCGCAGCCAGATAAACGCTTTGGATGACGATCTGCTTCGTTTGCTAAATCAGCGTGCAGAACTGGCCCTGAGAGTAGGCGAGTCGAAAAAGGACTCCGGCCTTTCGGTATGCGATCACACACGTGAGCGCGAAGTTACCGAGCGAATGTGCTCGATTAACGAAGGGCCGCTCGACGATCGGGCAGTTGTGGAACTCTTTCGGGCCATCATTCATGAATCGCGTCGTATTCAGAACCGGACGATAAATCGAGACGGGGAAGAGAAGCTGCAACCTCTTGCGTCGCAAATAAATTCTCGCGTGGCGTTCCAGGGAGAGCCCGGCGCGTTTAGTGAAGCAGCTGCCCTCAAGCTTTTGGGCGAAGAGGTTGTGCTCGTGCCACGGCCCACGTTCGAGTCCCTGTTCACCGCGATTAGCGAACACGCCGCGGATCAGATTTTGGCGCCGATTGAAAACAGTCTCGCCGGTTTCGTTCATGCCTGTTTTGATCAACTTCTGGACAGCAACCTGTATGTGTCCGCCGAAGTGATTATTCCGATCAGTCACTATCTGATTGGTTGTCCGGGATCATCATTTGAATCGATCAGAACCGTGGAGTCGCACCCGGTTGCGCTCGAACAATGCCGGCGTTTTCTCGAGACAAATCCGCAAATCCGGCGAGTGGTTGCGGACGATACAGCCGGAAGCGTGGCCAGTGTCGTTAACGCCGGCGACGTGACTCGGGCGGCGATCGCGGGTCAGCGCGCAGCTGAACGCTATGGTGGAGTAATTCTGCGGGAGCATCTGGAAGACAGCAGCGAAAATTACACGCGCTTCTTTCTGCTCTCGACTTCCGCTGAGTTCGCGCCAGACGCTGACAAGACGTCTCTGACCATTGAACTTCCGCATCAGCCGGGTGCGCTGCATCAAGCGCTGGAGCCTTTTGCGAGACGCGGAATCGATCTCCTGAAGATTGAGGGTCGTCCGGTTAAGGGCCGTCCCTGGGAATATTGCTTCTATCTTGAGTTGCGCGGCACTGCCGGCGATGACGACGTCACTGAGGCGCTGACGGAATTACATAAACAACGAGTCGAAACGCGAATGCTCGGATGCTACCGGTCAGCGCCGGTGCCTTCGAGTTAGCGGTACGCACGCCTCTGGCGTGCCTATCGCGGGGCCACGAAGCACGCCGGAGGCGTGCGTACCGAGTGAAGGCAAAACAATCATGATTCTAATACTAACGCCCAATATCGCACCCGACAGTGACGTCTACCGGCAATTGCTGGATCGCCTGTCGCGTCTGCCGAATATTCGACTCCGCGTTCACCGCGAAGAAGGCGCCGAGCAATCGATCACTGAGGTTTACCTGATCGGCAATACGTCCGCAATTGCGGTAGAAAACATGATTGCACTGCCGGGTGTTGAGCGGGTGGTGCGCGTCTCGGAAGAATATCGTGTACTCGGCCGGCACCGAGACGATCATCGCAGCGCGCACTTCGATTATCAGGGTCTGAGATTTTCGCAGGACACGCTGCACATTTTCGCCGGACTCTGCGCAGTGGATACCAGGGCGCATGTCGAATCAATGATGAGGGCCCTGCGTGAGCATGGCCAGGTGTGCACGCGCATGGGGGCCTACAAGCCGCGCACCAGTCCGTATTCATTTCAGGGAAAGGGCAAAGATTGTTTGTCCTACGTTTTTGAGTTGGCCGGCAAGTATGGGATCAAGGTCATCGCCATGGAGGTAACTCACGAATCGCACGTAGATGAGATTCGCGCTGCTTTGCTGGACGCGGGATCTCCGACGGGTGTCATACTCCAGATCGGAACACGCAATACACAAAATTTTGAACTGCTCAAAATAATCGGCAGGCAGCAGGAGTTTCCCGTACTGCTCAAGCGCGGTTTTGGTATCACCTTAAGTGAATCACTGCTCGCGGCTGAGTACCTGGCCAGCGAGGGAAATCATAAAGTGGTGTTCGCGCTTCGGGGAGTGAAGTCGAACCTGGGAGATCCGCATCGCAACTTCGTTGATTTCGCTCACGTCCCCGTAGTCAAGCATCTGACCAGAATGCCGGTTTGTATTGATCCATCTCACGCCGTCGGATCGCGCAGCCGTGGACCCGAAGGGATTCTCGACATCATGCATGCGACCGCGCAGGGTGTCATCGCCGGGGCCAATATGATTCTGGCTGACTTTCATCCCGCGCCGGGCGAGGCTCTGGTTGATGGACCGCAGGCCCTGACGCTGGCGGAGTTGCCACACTTTTTAGAGGATGTACGACTTGTCCGGGAGACCTACGTAAAGCGTCTGGCAAATGTACCGCAGGTTGTCCAACCTGCGGCAGGGTTGTGATGCTAAAGCCCCAAAGGGGCTATGTCCTCCAGCCCAGGGTTGCCGCTTCGGCTACCCTGGGTACGCGACTCACCCCAGCGCAACCCGAAGGGTTGCAAGAAAGTAGCCGGTGGTCGGAGTCCGCGAAGACCACCGGAAAAGTCCATTATGACCCGCACCCCGGAGGGGTGCCAGACCTCACAATAGATATAAATCCGCAGATTTCGCAGATTACACAGATTTACTTAATGAGAAATCCTATCGCCGACGCGAAAGCACTAACGCCCCTCCGCTGGTTTTGTTTTTAATCTGCGTAATCTGCGGATAGCACTTCCGGCGGTCTCCGCGGACTCCCAGTGGTCAGATTTAAGCCCAAGGCGAAGCTTTGTGAGGGTAACTACAATCCCTGCCGCTGACAAATTTCGCGGGCCCGATCGCGGGTGACGCGCTCGTCAGGCGAAAGGCTCATGAGTTGTAAGGTCGCGCGCACGCGCTGTTCGGGGAAGAGATCGAGAAACGGGGACTGCTGCAACTGCACTTCGAGCCCCTGCCGGAGCGTGCGATCGAAAACCTCTTCGCCGGTCTGGTTATCGAATTCAGTCAGCAGAATCGTATCCTTGTCGGTTAGCAGAGCAGCACGCGTGTGCTGGAAGTACCAGAACAGGATCGCGGCTCCGGCGATGGCCAGCACTCCGCACAAGACGACCGCGGTCCGCCGGTGTTGCTTGATTTGCTTGACGATGTACTCGGCACTCGAGACTGAATGCGACTCAGTTGCTTGCGCAATTGATTTAGCTCCTGACATCGAGGCCGAGAGTCTCTGATTACTGATCGTGTTCGCCGCGCGCAAATCAACCGGCGCGGTGCGGGCAATCTCAGCATCAACCTCCAGCTTGCGCTTCAGATTCCGCAAATCGATCAGCAAATCTTTCGCTGTTTGATAACGCTCGTCGGGATCTTTTGCCAGCGCCTTGGTGACAATTTCTTCCAGGCGTTCGGGTACCAGCGGGACAAAACCTGATAGCGGCGGCGCCGCTTGTTCCTGAATAGCGATGACCTGCCGGTGGACATCTTTTCCTTCGAAAGGCACGCGCCCGGCAATCATTTCGTAAAGCACCGCACCGAGACTCCAGATGTCGGTGCGATAGTCCACAGTTACCAAACCCGCGGATTGTTCGGGTGACATGTAACTGGTAGTTCCCATAACCACGCCCGGTTCGGTATTTACCATCAATTGAGTGTTCGCTTCGGGATCAACGTCTGGCTCAAGCTCTTTCTCGACGGGTTTTGCCAAACCAAAGTCGAGAACCTTTACGATGTGATCTCGCCGGCGCACCATGATGTTTTCCGGCTTGATGTCGCGATGCACGACGTGTGTTTCATGCGCCGCATCCAAAGCCGCGGCAATTTGCATCGCGATGTCCATGACCTCTTGCAGATTCGTTGGCTGGGTCCGCAGATACTCGCGCAGGGTCACTCCTTCCACGTATTCGGTGACGATGAATCGCGTCGCGCCGTCCTGGCCGAATTCGTAGATCGTGAGAACATTTGGGTGGTTGAGGCCCGAGACGCTCCGCGCTTCCTGAACAAAGCGCTGCATCCGTTTCGGATCAGCAGCGACTTCCGCAGGCAAGAGCTTGATTGCCACAGTGCGGTTCAACTCGCTCGTGTCCTGCGCCAGATACACTTCGCCCATTCCGCCGGCGCCGATTTTCGAGACGATACGGTAGTGGGAGATAGTTGAATCCGGCAGTAGATCTTTAGCCATGATCTATTCGGCTATGCGGAATCATTACCTTCGGTGAAACGCCAGGATCCGCGGTTATGAAAGAATGCTGCCAGGAGAATTTTAGCAGCGCCAGGATATGCGAGCTTCTGTCGAATCGATTTTAGAACAGGTTAGGCGTCAATAACTACCACCGTTTCGGTAGTGGTGCAGATTGGAATAAATAAACGACAAACCTCAGTTTGTCGGCGAAGCCTCGACAGCTAAAGCTTGTCGGACATCAAACTGCACCACTACCTACCGTTTCTAAATTGACGATCGCGACGCGGGGTTTGGTTCAGCCTGAGCCGCGGAGCGGCGTTAGATCTTTAGCCCACGGCGTGAGCCGTGGGTAAGAAGCCAAAATCAACAATCAGCCGCGGAGCGGCGGCACATTGCGGACTGATGCAGTTTGGAAATAAATGTCCGACAAACTTCAGTTTGTCGCCAAGCTTCGACAAGCTAATAAAGCTTGTCGGACATCAAACTGCATCAATACCTACTGTGCGCTATCCCTGGCTTACGCCATGGGATTCAGATATATCACCGCTCCGCGGCTGGGGTCGTTTTTTTAATCCATATCTTCGGCTCCTCACCTGGTGATCGCGTGCTCACCCGTCAGTAGAGCATTAATCTCTCAATCTCCCCGATTTTTCACAGCTTGGCTCAATGATTCTGCAGCGCGACTCCCCAGTACCCGTCCAGCGCCACACCTGTAACTTTTGCCAGTATTTCCGAGCAGGACGCACGGCTAGCCTAAGGCCTAAACGTTTTGGGGTAAGCACCCCAATTGAAGGAAAAGGAGATTCTCAATGAGACCTGTTATTAGAGCAGTAATTCTATGTGTGACTGCGCTGGTGGCCGTCCCCGTAATGGCGCAGGAGACAACTTCTGACACCAACATGCAAATACTGCTCGATAAGGTGAAGGCTGACAAGAAGCTGGTAGTCGCGGCCAACATGGAGCTGAACGATACGGACGGAAAGGCGTTCTGGCCGATCTACGACGCGTTTCAGAAGGATCTGCAGGCTATCAACGATCGTCTGGCCAAGACGATTCTGGCCTACGCCGATGCCTACAACAAGAGCACTTTAACCGACGCGCAGGCAAAACAGTTTAGTGACGAAGCGCTGGCGATTGATCAGGATGAGATTGCCATGCGGAAGACCTACGCCGCCCGGCTCAGCCGCGTGTTGCCAGGAAAGAAGGTGGCGCGTTATCTCCAGGTCGAGAACAAAATCCGCGCCGCGATTCGCTATCAACTGGCTGCCGGCATTCCGCTCGTTCCGTAAATGCTCAGGGTTAAACCCTGGTCCATGTAGAGAATTATTGAACTGAAAGCGAAGGCGGGCTGATGGTGTCACCGTGAAAGGAGGCCCATGACGAAAATTCTGCTGATCGTATTCGCACTGGTCGAAGCGGCCGCCGGCCTGGCGTTGCTGGTCATGCCGGCGGTGGCTGCTTCGTTGGTGTTGGGCGCGCCACTCGATACACCCACTGGGTTGGTTGTGGGCCGCATTGCCGGAGCCGGGCTGCTTTCGTTCGCGATCGTCTGCTGGCAGGTGAGCAATGGCGAACGCGGAGGCGTCGCGACCGGTGCCGTCTCAGCCATGCTGGTTTACAACGCCGCCGCCGCCGCGATTCTGGTGTATGCCGGAGTTCGCTTGAAGCTGCAAAGCCCACTGCTGTGGCCGGCGATTGTGCTTCACTGGTTCCTGGCCGCGTGGTGTCTGGTAAATCTCTGGCTTACCCGCAGGAAACAGGCAACGGTTTAGAGTCCGAAGGGTTCTCATTATGACCCAAGCAAGAGCCTTGAAGGAGAATCGCGAAGGCGCGATCTAAGAACCTCAGGGATTCGATAAGGAGACTGAGATAACTGACTTTGTCGCCTGTCTGACTGTTAATGCTGACAGTAGAACCGCGATGATGAATCCGTCACAATCACGGACTGTGTGAGCCCGGTGAGATTGCTCCGTTTTGCGAGCGTTCATAGCCGTGGCCATCAATGAGTGATGTTTATAACGAAAGGATTAACCACTAGTGTTACTCATGCAAAAACTACAGACCGGGCTCGGTCTAATCTTTATCCTGGCTGCTGCCGGCGCGATTAGCGTCAGTGCTCAGACTGTTTCAGACAGTTCGTCAGCCGCTGTCGCCACAAATGTAACGTCGAGCAGTGATCCAAAAAAGGCAGAGGTAGCGAAACCGCCGATCGCGACTTCTGAAACCACGACTTCTGACAAGACCTCTACGATCATTGGCGACGGAAACAACTCAAAGACATCCGCCATTGTGCCGAAAGAATCGTCGCCGGAAACAGTTCCGGGATCCGCTAAACCCGCAACGGGCGACGATAAGTGGCACTTTGTGTTTAGTCCTTATTTCTGGATGGCCGGCCTGCACGGCACCACGGGAGGTCCAAACCGCACGATCCACGTTGATGAGAGTTTTGGCGATATTTTTCATGCTTTGAAGTTCGCCTTCATGGGAGTGTTTGAGGCTCACAAAGGCAAGTGGGCGATGCAAACAGACGTGGAATTCGTAAGTCTCGAAGATGATAAAGCCACGCCGGGTCCGCTGTTCTCAAGCGCCAACGCAAAGATCAAGACGTTCGTTTTTACTCCCGAAGCGGGATACAAGATTTACAACGACCCGGATAAAGGCTCGTTTGTTCAAGTCCTGGGCGGCACGCGCATCTGGCACATAAGTACCGATCTCAACTTTAATGCCGGAATCCTGCCGGCAGTTCGAATTAATGAAAGCCGAAGCTGGGTGGATGGGGTTGTCGGACTGCGCGGCAAGGCCGCTTTGTCAGAGAAAGTTTTCTTCCTAGGCAGATTTGATGTGGGCGGAGGCGGGTCGAAGTTCACTTACCAGTTGTTCGGGGGCCTTGGCTACAGCATCACTGAAAAGATTGCCCTGATCGGTGGCTATCGCGCCCTGGACGTGAACTATGATAAGAACAATTTTGTTTACGACACGAACCAACGGGGGCCAATCGTGGGAATAGGCTTCAAGTTCTAGGTATTCGTTTTGGCGGCGTCAATTCTCAAAGATAGACGTCGACGGTGATTCAACAAAGGAGAGAAGCGAATGAGATTAGGATGCAGGCTTATGAGATTTAGCCTGGCGATTGCCGGCGTGGTGAGCTTGATTGTGCTGACCAGCACTTCAGGTTCCGCACAGAAACTACCCAAGAAGATTTATATCCAGGCGCAGGCGATGGGAACATCGACCCAAATGGGCCGGAACGCCAATATCACCCTCATCATCGAAGAGTTATCGACCGATGCAGAAAGAGCCGGATTGATCGAGGCGTTCGAGCAGAAAGGTAACGAAGGTTTGGTTAATGCGCTGGACAAGATGCATTCCAAGGGGCGAATGTCGATTACCGGCACGCTCGGATATGACATTGCCTATGCCAAGCTGTTTCCGCAACCCGATGGGACAACTATCTTACGCATAGTAACTGATCGACCACTTCTCTTTGGCGAAGTATGGGCCAGCACGCGGTCGCAGGACTACAACCTGGCAGGAGTGGAAATTACTTACGGTAAAGACAAGAAGAAAGCTAAGGGTACTCTCTATCCGGCGGCCAAGCTGAAGATGAATAAACAGGGTCAATTGGAATTGCAGCTCTACCAGAATCCCTGGAATCTCGTGAATATCCAGAAGCGCTAGCGTGCTGGTCCGTTTGAGGTGACACGCGCATCTGGCGCGTGTCCTCGCGGGTGGGACGCCCCGCGCCACGATTGCGCAGCGCCTAACGGCATTTCATGAGCCGGCCTTCGCTGCCGAGCTTAAGCGTGAAAGTACCGATCACTTCTTTAGTGTTGGTGTCGGTAATTGTGAGAGTCATCTCCTGGTCCTGGACGCTTCCTGAATAGCGCACTCCGCGATCGTTGCTTTCTTCATCGCGCATGATTGGGCCGGCGTGCTCTGTCGCAAATTTGCCCGGGAGATCAAACTTGCCCCTACTGTCGAGCACGATAGCCTGAGCGATAGATCCACGAGCACAGTCGAACTCAAATGCGGCGCCGGCTTCGTTTACCTCTGCGCGGACGTGTTGGCCGCCCCAAACGCCGGCCGGCAGTTTGTCAGTCTTGATTGCGGTTCTCATTTCCGAGTTGGCATTGCCTGACCCCGTCTGGTTTGCGTGACACGAGCCACCTTGAGCGATGACGCTCACCAATAGACAAAATGTTACGAGCGTAATCAGGTTACTCATGAGGTCATTATACACCCGAAATTTCGGTAATTATGTAGTTGACTCACCTAAGCGCAACCCGAAGGGTTGCAGGAGAGTAGCCGGTGGTCGGAGTCCGCGGAGACCACCGGAAGAGTCATTAGTCATCGACCGCACCCCGGGAGAGTCTGTCGGAGAAAGGCGTTTCTCTGTGCCTCTGTGAAAATCTCTGTGTCTCTGTGGTGAAATTACTCAAGAAAACACTCACCACAGAGGCACAGAGATCGCACAGAGGCACGGAGATCAATTTCTCCGACAGACTCGGGAGGGGTGCAAGACGACTGGTCGCCATTCCCTACGAATCCTGATTTTCAACCTACAGGGATAGAGTCATTTTGTAGATCGGGCGCCCCTCCGGGGTGCGACCCAATTAATCTCGCATTTCCGGTGGTCTCCGCGGACTCCGACCACCCGCTACTTTCTCTGCAACCCTCGGGTTGGCGAGCTGACTCAACTAGTTAGTTACCGAAATTTTGATTGACGCGACGCACGTACTCGGATATAGTCCCGGCGCTCTGATTGCATTTAGGTTGCTTTGCGAATTTTCTTGCGTTGATTTCCCCCGACAAGAGTTCGAAAAGGGCAATGCCTAGCTGGTAGGCATTCTTTTCACGTCGCCTAGAATTAAAACCAAGTCGAACAACTAGAGAAGGAAGGTTCCCCATGAAGGCCCACAAGTCCATTCAATCGAAGTCCATCTACACGAACTACCGGAAGTCGTTGAAGACTAAGCGCGGTTTGCGCCTTGCCACGATCTTCATCCTGTTAGCGGCGGTCGTGTCGATCGCCGTCACGGCGCTCACCTTCGCGCAAAAACAGGAGAAAGTCTTGCGCGCTGAGTCCAAAGCTGAACCGTCCCGCACCGAGCGCCCACAGAAATCGGCGCCTACTCGCAAGGGAATAAGCAACGGGAAGCGTCTGCGAAACGGTGATCAGGATCAACAGCTCGCCGCCCAGTCTCAGGACGAGAAAGCCGAGAAGGGCCGTGGCGAGCGGAGACCGAGGGAATGGAGAATGCGCCGCGCGCGGCCGTTCACTGGTGACCTGCGCCAGCTTCCGCAAGTGCCCGTGACGATGATGGAGCGCCCGGAACTTGAGGGGCCAGAACCGAGTCCTGGTTTTTACGTACCGCCGGGTCAAAGCGCGCCAACCGAACCCGAGTCGGCGCCTCAGGCTGATATCAGTGCTGTGAACGCTCCCGCCCCGCCGCCCAGCGCAAACTTTGAAGGTTTGAGTTTTGGCGCCAACGGAAATGGGCATCCGCCGGACACAGTCGGCGATGTTGGTCCAACTTATTACATTCAGTCGATCAATACTTCAATCGGTATTTTTGATAAGGCGACCGGCAATTTGATCACGGCGCCGACGTTCAACGCCTTTATGAGCCAGGGCCATTTTGGCAATCTGTGCGATACGAATAATTTTGGTGATCCGGTCGTGGTCTACGACACGTTCGAAGATCGCTGGATCATCACCGACTTCGCCTTCACGCTTACGGGCGGAGTCGTCAACAATCCTCCGGGAGCGTTTCAATGCGTGGCGGTTTCCAAGACCGGTGATCCGATTCTGGGCGGATGGAACTTCTATTCTGTTAATACAGCAGGTGGCCTCGGCGATTATCCGAAGTTTGGAATCTGGCCGGACGGTCTCTATATGACGGCCAGCATGTTTAATTATGCGGGCACGACGTTCCTGAACCCGAGAGCTTATGCGTTTAATAAAGCTCAGATGTATGCAGGAGCTGCCTCAGTACAGATTATTTCATTCGACATGCCTTCGGCAGATTTTACGGTGCTGCCGAGTAACGCCAGGCTGCAGACAGGAACTCCGCCTCCCGGAACGCCAAACTACTATTTATCGACGTGGCAGTTCACCAATGCGGTCACGGTCTACAAGTTTCACGTTGATTGGAATAACCCGGGGGCCTCAACGTTCACTGGTCCGGACATTCCGATAGCGGCGACCAGCTGGCCGAATGCCTCGGTTCCAAACGCGCCCTCGCAGGGAGGCAACAATCTCGATGTCTTGCAGATTCGGGCGATGATGCAAAACCAGTACTCGAACATCGGAGGGGTTGAATCGCTCTGGGCGACTCACACAGTGCGCCGCGGCAACACCACCGGTTTTGCGGCGCCGCGCTTTTATCAAGTGACGGTAACCGGCGGCACCGTAGCGCCCGCCATCACTCAGGCCGCAACGTTTGATCCTGACTTAGCCAACGTGATCCACCGGTTCATGCCGAGCCTGGCCGTCGACCGGGCCGGAAACCTGGCGCTGGGCTACAGCACATCGAGCAGCACGACGAAGCCGGCGATCAAGTACGCAGGCAGATTAGCGACCGATCCCATCAATACGTTCAGCCAGACTGAGCAACTAATGATTCAGGGAGCCGGAACGCAAACGGGGAGTTGCGGTGGCGGTGCTTGTACCCGTTGGGGTGACTACAGTGCGATGACGCTCGATCCGGATGGTTGTACTTTCTGGTACACGAACATGTACTACGCGGTCGATGGTTTGAATCACCACACTCGCATTGGTTCTTTCACTCTGCCGCAGTGCACGACCATTGGTAACGGCAGCGTGCAGGGAATCGTCACTTCATCCTCCGGCGGAGGTCCGATCCAGGGTGCGACCATAACTTTTGGCAGCAGGATCACAACCACGGATATCAGCGGCTTCTATTCTTTCTCGAACATCCCGGCCGGCACCTATCCCAGCATTATCGCCAGTTATCCTGGCTACACCACCGTGACCGTTAACAGCCTGGTGGTAAACGAGGCCGCGATCACAAATCAAAACTTTGTTCTAGGCCCGGATCTCGGGTGCTTTACCGATACGTCCCAGGCTGATTTTGCTACGGGGACGCCATTCAATGTTGATATCGCCACCAGTCCCGGCGATGTAATACTCGGCAAGCCGAACGAGAAGAATCAAACTATCAGCAGCAGCGGCTTCGGATTCTCAAACACGGCCTGGGCCGCACAAACGTTCCAACCACAGGTCACCGGCCAACTGAATTCGGTTGATCTGGCGATGTTCTGCTCCGCGTGTAGTGGGGTCAATCCGAATGTAATTGTCTCGATTCGCGCTACCACTCTTGACGTGCCGAGTGGTCCGGATCTGGCAACGGCGACCATACCGGGATTCAGCAGTGGTGCGGGGATTTACTACACGGCCACTTTCGGCGTTCCGGCAACCCTGAATGCGGGAACGCGATACGCAATTGTGTTCCGGCTGGCGGCCGCGAGAACTGCCGGAACCCAGGCCTACCTGACCAGCGTTGTCGGCGGCACGGGTCCGTACGCAAACGGACGGCGGGCGACTTCGGCTAATAGCGGCGGAACCTGGACGGGCGATACCACCAGAGATCTCGGTTTCGTCACCCACATGACTAGCGGGTTTATCGCTTCCGGCACGCTCACTTCTGCGCCAAAGGATTCGAACCCATTTTCAGGCGGGTCAATCGTCTGGACCACTCTGTCGTGGAATGCAGCGACACCAGCGGGCACCCAGGTGAAGTTCCAGATTGCGGCCAGCAACAGCATTATTGGACCATATACCTTCGTTGGTCCGGATAGCACTCCGGCGACGTTCTTTAACGTCAATGGGGCGTCACTGGCCCAATTCAACGGACTCAGGTACTTGAGGTATCAAGCTTTTCTAAGTACCACTAACGATGCCGTCACACCGGCACTGAACGACGTAACTATCTGCCGTGGAAATACCGTCCCCTCAACTCTGAGTGTGAACTCGGCGACGGGAACTTACGGCGGCACAGCGAATCTGACAGCAAAACTGACCGATGGTGTTTCGCCGGTGAGCGGCAAGACTATTAACTTCACGCTCAACGGCAACCCTGCCGGCAGTGGGGTGACCGATGGATCCGGCATTGCGACGGTGCTCAATGCGAGTCTCGCCGGGATCAATGCCAATACTTATCCGAGTGGCGTAGGCGCCAGCTTCGCAGGTGACGCTACCTACCTGACCGCCACCTCTACGAACACGCTGACGGTTAACAAGGCCGATCCGACAATCAACGTTACGCCATACAATGTTCCTTACGATGGAAATCCGCACACGGCGACAGGAACAGCCACCGGCGTCAACAGCGAAAGTCTGAGCGGCCTGGATCTCAGCGGGACGACGCATACCAACGTCGGTAACTATCCGGGCGATCCGTGGACCTTCACGGATGTGACCGGAAACTACAACAACGCAAATGGGACCGTTGATGACGTGATTACCGGGGTTGGTTCAACCACCACGGTGACGGTCAGCAACGCAACTTATGATGGCAATCCACATGGTGGTACGGCGTCGGTGACAGGAGCGGGCGGACTCAACCAATCGCTTACAGTCACGTACAGCGGTCGCAACACGACCGTCTACGGCCCGTCCACGACTCCGCCGACAAATGCCGGCGAGTATACGGCGAGCGCCAGTTATCCGGGCGACGCAAATCACTCGGGTAGTAGCGACTCGAAGGACTACACCATCTTCCAGGCGACGTCCCTGACGGTAGTCGTTTGTCCGGCGAGCGTTGTTTTCACGGGCTCGCCGTTAACACCTTGCACCGCGACGGCGACAGGAGCCGGCGGCTTGAACGTAAGTGTCTCGGTCACGTACATCAATAACGTCAATCCGGGCACCGCCACCGCCAGCGCAACTTATCCTGGCGATAACAATCACACGGGCAGTTCCGGTTCGGCCACCTTTATTATCACGGCGCCGGCCTTCAACTTTGTGATTGGTGATAACAACGCCGTCGTAGGTAACCAGGTCACTTTCTGGGGCGCTCAGTGGGATAATTTGAACTCTTTGAGCGGTGGTTCAGCACCAAATAGCTTCAAGGGTTTTGCGAATTCCACCAGCACTAACCCGGCGACTTGCGGCGGGACCTGGACCAGCGATCCGGGGAATAGTTCCGGACCACCCAACGCGATTCCGGAATACATCACGGTGATTGTCTCGAGTTCCGTGACCAAGAACGGTTCGGTGATCTCGGGCGACAATCTCAAGTTGGTAATCGTGAAGACTAATCCCGGATACGGTCCGTCTCCTGGGCACGCAGGTACGGGAACGGTCTACTCGGTAGTCTGCCAGTAGCAGCGGCTGACTTCTCAACAGAAGAAAGGCGGCGCGTAAGTGCGCCGCCTTTTTTCGGTACGCACGCCTCCGGCGTGGCTCATCGGTACGCATGCCTCTGGCATGCCGCAACGGACTCCGCTGTCCATTTAGGCCGTTTGTGATCTAGAGCAGGCTGCTGAAAAAGGAATAGAAACCAGCCACCGAGGCACGGAGACACAGAGCGAAGCAAGACAGGATAAACAGAATTGCGAACAAAATCGTGTGTCTGACTGACTTCTTATTCTCTGTGTCTCTGTGGCGATTCTTAGTTTCAGCACACTGCTAGAGGTCTGAGGTACCAGAGTCGGTCAGCAGACTGGACAGTCTGCTGTACAGGGCGCTACATGCCGATGCCTTTGAAGTGGTAATGATCGGTATCGTAGTGTTTGGCCACGTCAACCGTTTTGATCTTTCCGGAAACTGCAGAAATATCCACCAGCGACAGCTCGCATGCCGGGGCAATTCCGCGTGCTGAAACCAGTTTGCCAAAATCATTGGCAGCGACGGCTTCAGCCGCGCGCGCGCCGAAGATCAGGCCCATGATTCGATCGATTGGACTCGGAGCGCCGCCGCGTTGAGGATGGCCAAGGACGACCGCGCGAGATTCGTAAGGCGTTTCGCTGGCTATTCTGCCCGCCAGCACATCGCCGATTCCACCCAGCCGCACGTGGCCAAACGCATCGTGACGATCATCGAGCGTGATCATTTCGCCGTCTTCAGCCCGTGCTCCTTCGGCGACGACAATGACTGAATAGCGCGGCCGACGCGAGTGTGCCCGGTGCAGGCCCGGGGTTCCCAGGCGATCCTTCAGCAACCGAAACACTCTTTCGTATCTAAAAGGATGTTCCGGTATCAGAATGATTTGCGCCTGGCCCGCGAGGCCTGACCAAAGGGCGAGATGCCCGGCGTTCCGCCCCATGACTTCAATGATTTGCACCCAGCCATGCGACCCGGCTGGAGTACGCGATCGCTCGATAATCTCAGAAACGTTGCGCAAGGCTGTGTCGAAACCCAGAGTGTAATCCGTGCCCTCGAGGTCCTTGTCAATCGTCTTGGGGACGCCCACGATCTTGACGCCGAGTTGCGCCAGTCTTGCGGCCACACCCAAAGTGTCCTCGCCGCCACACACGACGAGCGCATCAAGTTTCAGCTTTTCAATGTTTTCGATTACCTCCGCTGACCGATCTTCAGCCGCGCCGTCTTCCGCAGTCTGGCGAAAAGGATTCGTTCGAGAAGAACCCAGGTTGGTGCCGCCGTCGCGGTCCCACCGGCGCACGGCGTACCTGGTGAGTGACAGAGTTTCCGGAAGCGGATTCAACAAACCTCTCCAGCCATCGAATAAACCGATGACTTCTAATCCCAATTCCGATCCGCGATGGACCAGTCCCTTGATGGCCGGATTCAACCCGGGCGCGTCGCCTCCGCCGGTTAGAACGCCGATTCGTTGTGATTTGGACATGATTTTCAGCAGGCAAATATCTTCGCATCTGGCGCAGCGAGTGTCTAACGCGTGACGCTTCTACGGGCTTCTTCCTCGCTGCGTAGCCGTCGTCTTATTCACACCGGGCTTTAGCCCGGTGCTTACGCGTGTTTAAGCGCAAAGAACCGTTTCAACGGTTTTTCAAACCTCATGGAGGCTCTCGCCGCCTTCTGCTCCACGATTATTCGTTGCGTTAGGATTTACGTCGGGTGATAAGAAGAGCAAAACCGTTAAAACGCATAATGAAAGGTTCTGCCCTTTTTGAAAAGTCAGATGTCACCGGGCTGAAGCCCGGTGTGAATGACAGGTGGGGACTCTTAGGCAGTATCCCTCCAGACCTCAAACTTCGTGACCTGCATCCATTTTTCTCATATCATGACGCGGTTCCACGTACCGCTTTCATTAATAGACAGGATGATGACGACCAAACTTCGTCAAACGAATCGCCGGCTTGGCTGGCTCATATTACTCGTCGTCGTGATCGCGGCGCTGGCGGTGGTCGTTGCGCCGGTTTGGATCGTTCAACCGTTCAAGCCGCAAACAAACAGCGGCCTGGCAGTTTCGTATGCGCTCAGGCGCTGGTCGCCGCTTTTGACGGTGACGGCGTTGATAGTTTCATTGGCGTTGGTGCTGTGGTTGTGGCGCGGCTCGCGGCGTTGGATCGCAAAGATCGTACTGGTAATGCTGCTGCTGCCGGTGAGTGCGGCCGCATGGTTTGCGCGGCAGAACCACTTTGAGTGGATGTTCAATCCGTTGGCGAACAGCGCTTATGCAAAGGCGAACGATGCTTCATTCGTCGGCGAAGGGGACATGGTGCTGGCCGTGGAGCACAACGGAGACGCCGTCGCTTATCCGGTTCGTTTGATGGCCTATCATCACGTGTTGGGGGACACCGTCGGCGGGACGCCGATTGTGGCAACCTATTGAACGCTCTGTCACACCGGTCTGGTGTGGGAGACGACAGTAAACGGACGAGTGCTGCACTTTCATCTGGCCGGCATCAACAATCAAAACTTCATCATGCGTGATGAAGAGACGGGTTCATGGTGGCAGCAGGTGACCGGTGAAGCGATTTACGGACCGCTCAAAGGTCAAAAGCTGCGGCCCTTCTTTCATGATGAGCTGACCTTCGCTTTGTGGAAACAGGAGAAGCCGCAGGGCCGCGTGTTGCGCCCCGACGAAGCGTTGGCGCGCGCCGGAAAATACGCGCCGGCGAATTGGGAAGAACGAATGAAGAAGGTGCCGGTGACCACCTCAGCCACGTTGGATCAAGCGCTTGATCCGCGCGCACTGGTCATCGGCGTGGCGATTAGCAATGCCTCGAGAGCTTATCCATTCGATGCCTTGCTGAAGCAGAGCCCGTTAGTCGATGAACTTGACGGCGTGCCGATCGTGATTGTGCTGGGCGACGATAAGAAATCGGTGCGCGCTTTTGAAAGTCAGATCGACGGACGCAAGCTCGAGCTTTTACAGAAACCGAACGTCACTCCGCTGCGACTCGTCGATGCGGAAACGGCGAGCGAGTGGGATTTTTCGGGCAGGGCAGTGAGCGGGCCCTCGGCCGGCAAGCAGCTTAAGCAAATTCCATTGCTCAATGATTACTGGTTTGATTGGAAGACTTATCATCCAAAGACGACGCTTTATCAGCTGGGAAATCGTTGAGTCGTTCGAACCGCGCGCCACGACCTAGGGGCCGCAACTATTTTCCGGGAATGGCTCTGCCATGCCGATGCGCGGCAAGTCTGGGACTTGCCGGAAATGGCCCCTCCTCGATTTGGAGGTCTCTGACCTCCAGGTCGAAGACCTGAGAGAAAAGCGGTGACTGGCGGTAAGTCCGAGACTTACCGCTCATCGGAGTGGCAGAGCCATAGACATTGTTTCGAGCCTAAAAAGGAGACGCATGATGAAGTCAGGACGAACTTCAACCTTCACTCTTGTTTTCCTAATTGCAGCCTCGTGCGCCGCAATGGCGGCTGTCGCGCAACAGTCGTTTACCATTTTGACCGGCGCCGAACTGAACAGAGTCGTCCCGCCCGGATTTTATTTCCAGGGATTGAACGCGCCGACGCAGATGCGGAATGCCGCCGCCGCGCGATTCGGAGAGAAACGGTATGTCGTCACGGGTCTCGTGGACACGACCGGTTATGCCGCCGATGTACGCGCAAAGTACGAAGGGTTCTTCATCACCGATTCGCTAATCAAGATTAACGGAACGGATCTGGCCGTGGGCGCCTACGGCTTCGGCTTCAGCGATGACGGCAAAATGCAGATACTCGATCTCGCCGGCAACACAGTTCTTTCAGCTTCGACGACGAAAGACAACGAGTTGAAAAGACCGAGACCATTGATGATGACGGCGTCCGCCGACGGGCTTCGATTCTATAGCGGGAAGGATTACGTAACGATCACAGCGAAGTAACTGGTGCGCACGCCTCCGGCGTGCAGCTCGAAAAGCACGCTTCCAGCGTGCGTAACGCAAAGATGCGTAACTTTCACTTCCTGCTTTTGCTCACGCTATCGATCCTCGCCGGCGCAACCTGGTTTGGCTCTACCAGGATTTATTCGTCGCGTGCCCAAAGTTCCAACGCCCAAACAGCTTTCGAGAAGCGCGAAGCTGCCTACCGCGCAAACAACATCGGCGTAGCCCTGCTCGAACAATACAAAACGAAAGATGCCGTCGATTCGTTTACTCGCGCGCTTGAAACAAAGCCGGATTTGCTCATTGCCCGAATCAACCTGGCGATTGCGCTCTACTATCTCCCAGACGCAGACGCCGCCGGGCGCGAAGCTGAAAAAGTGCTCAAGCAGGACGCGAGCGCTTTGCAACCTCATTATCTTAAGGGTCTGATTGCGCGCGCCCAGAATCGTTTTGAAGACGCGGTAGCAGAATTCCAAACCGTTCGGAAGATCGATCCGTCTGATGCCGGAACCAACGTGAATCTCGGCCAAATCTTCGTTCAGCAAAAAAAACAAGCGGAAGCAATCGCTGCGTTTAGAAAAGCGATTGAGAGCGAGCCGTACAACGAAACTGCGCTCTATAACCTTGGTTTGTTGTTGACTCGGATTGGCAAAAGGGAAGAGGGGCAGCAACTGATTCAGAGGTTTCAGCAGTTGAAAGCGAGTGGGGCAGGAATCGCGCTGGGCACGAATTACCTGGAAGGCGGCCGCTATGCGGAGGCAGTTGTTTCGACTGGCGCGGAAACTGAGTTGGTGGATAAGACGATGCCGAAGATCACTTTTACTGACGTGACTTCGTCACTACCTTCTTTTCGTGACTTGAAAATGCCTCGCAGCGCGATTCTGTCGTCGCCGAGCGGTGCGGCGACTCTTTTCGATTTTGATGGGGATGGCGACCTCGACTTGATTGAAGTTGCCGGTGATGCACAGCGACTGTTTCGTCAGGATGGTGGCAAATTCATCGATATCACAAATGAGTCGGGCGATTTGGCCAAGAGCGAGGAAGGCGTGCGCACCGCCGTCATCGCGGGGGACTATGACAACGACGGCCGTCCGGACTTGTTCATCCTGCGATATGGCGGGAACAAGCTGTTCCACAATGACGGGGACGGACACTTTTCTGATGTGACGACGGCAGCGAAGCTCCCTCAATCCAGAAACTTCTTTCGATCTGCGGCATTCCTCGACTATGACCACGATGGCGATCTGGACATTTTCATTGGTGGTGGTGAAGAAGTATCCGCCGCGCTGGAAGCCGAGAAGCCGCTCTTCGAAACGCCTCCTCCTCATTTCATCGACGGGGGCAAGCTCATGTCTCCCGCCGAGCCCGCGTTGCTGATGCGGAACAATGGTGATGGGACCTTTGTAGATCAAACGGCTGCTGCCGGCTTGCGTGTGCCGAGGAGTTCAAATGTTGTTGTGCCAACCGATTTTGACAACGGCCGTGACATTGATGTCCTCGTGTCTGGCACCAGCTGGATTGCCCTGTGGCGGAACATGCGCGATGGCACTTTTCGAAACGTGGCAGCTGACGTTGGGCTTGACGCGAAGGAAATTGGCACCTCGTACAGTGTCGCGGTTGGTGATGTGAACAAGGATGGCTATTCGGATTTCTACTTTAGTAAGTACGACCGTCGCGGTTACTTTGCCCTCAGCGATGGCAAGGGTCACTTTCAATTGAGGCCTGGCCCAGAGGCGTCCAACGCTAATCGAAATGCTGATTCGGTTAGAAATAACCTGGCCTCACAGTTCATTGATGTTGACAACGACGGACTGCTGGATCTGGTGGCAGTGATTGGAATCGGACGGCCTCCGTTGAGAATGCAACTTCAGATTCAGATTTGGCGAAACACTGGCGATTCCTGGGTTGAAGTAAATGCCACCTCAGCCGGCATCAAGCCAACGGCCCTTTCGAGGGGACGCATAATACTAATCGCGGGAGACTTAGACGGAGATGGTGACACGGATTTGATCTTCGGCACGATCAATGGAGGCTTACGCGTCGCGCGCAACGATGGCGGCAATCAGAACCGGTCAGTAAAAATTGATCTTCGGGGGCGCGTCAGTAACAAGAGCGGGGTCGAGGCAAAGATTGAAATGCGCGCCGGCAGTCTTTATCAAAAGCTGGAAACGTATTCCGCGTCTCCTGCGCCGGCGCCCGCCGATTTGATTTTTGGTCTGGGAAAACGCGAGCGGCCTGATGCAGTTCGCGTCATTTGGCCCGCGGGAATTCTTCAGGCTGAGACAGAGTTTCCCCAAGCGTCGTCGTCACCGATGAAGCTCACTATTACTGAGCTCGATCGCAAGCCTTCTTCGTGCCCATATCTTTACACTTGGAACGGCGAGCGCTTTGACTTCATTACTGATTTCATGGGCGGTGGCGAAATGGGTTACCTGGAAGAGCCGGCGCAGAGGTCAGTACCGGGAGCGGTAGCGACCGGGTCAGCGCTCCGCTATAACAAACCCGACCCGACAGAGTACGTCCGCATCCGCGGCGATCAGTTGAAAGCGAAGGACGGTCGTTACGAACTACGCGTGACTAATGAACTGGAAGAGGCGATGTTCGTCGATCGTCTGCAGCTTCTCGCGGTGGCTCATCCGGCCGCCACAGACGTCTATCCGAACGAAGGCATGAGCGATCCGCCAAAGCCCTTCAAATTATTTATGACGCAGAACTCCCGTCCGCCGTTGAGTGCTGTTGATGACAAAGGAACTGACGTGCTCGATTTGATTTCGCGCATGGATCGGCGTTGGCCTGATGATTTTGAAGTCGATCGAATTCGCGGTTATGCATCAGAACATTCGCTGACGCTGAGCCTTGAAGACAAGTCCAAAGCCCAAAGTCCAAAGTCCAAAGTCGTTTTGCTGTTGACCGGCTGGACCGATTACGCCTGGTCCAGCGACAACGTGGCCGCGTCACAGGCAGGGAAGGCCATGAAGCTTCCGTCGTTACAGGTGAAAGATGGGGCAGGGAAATGGCGCACAGTGATCGAAGACATCGGCATTCCCGTCGGCCGGCCTCAGACCGTCACGGTCGATCTAACTGGCAAATTCCTGAGCACGAGCCGCGAAGTCAGAATCGTGACGAACATGCGTATCTACTGGGATCAGATCCTGTCAGCAACTTCCATTGAAGAGAGCGCGGCGCAGATTACGCGGCTTGATCCGGTGCGCGCAGACTTGCGCTGGCGAGGGTTTTCCGCGGAAGTGACGCCTGATGGCGCCCAGCCGTTCGGCTACGATTACCAGCGAGTCTCGCTTGCTTCGCCCTGGAAGGTCATGGCGGGACGATACACACGCGAGGGCGACGTGCGCGAACTGCTGACAAGCAGTGACGACATGTTTGTGGTCTCTCGCACGGGCGATGAGATAGCGCTTTCATTTGATGCATCCAGCTTGCCGGCGCTACCTGATGGGTGGACCCGAACATTCCTGCTCTGTGCCGACGGCTACAGCAAAGAAATGGATATTAATTCAGCCAGCCCTGATCAGTTGGCTCCCATGCCTTTCCATGCGATGACGCGTTATCCATATAGCCGGCCGGAGCATTATCCTTTCGATGCGAAGCATCTTGAATACATCGAGAAGTACAATACGCGCGTTGTGCGATCACAGGTGCCGCTGATAGATACGGCAATATTCGGGAGATAATCCGCAGATTACGCGTTTATTTCTGGAGTCAGTACCGGGAGCGGTAGCGACCGGGTTAAGTCAGGATTTCTCGTTCGTTGACGCTCTGATCTGACCCGGTCGCTACCGCTCCCGGTACTGACTCCAGTAATCTGCGTAGTCTGCGGATAACCTCTTATGGATCACATCAGATACTCAGTCGCTTGTTGCCAGACGGACCTGGCGAATCCGATCGAGCGCAAACAGATGCGCGCAAATACGGATCGCATGCTGTCGATGATCGATTCGGCGATCGCCGGGGCCGCGCCGTTTCTTCCCGTGCGACTGATTGTCTTTCCTGAATTTGCGCACGCCGCCCCGGTGTTTGAAAGTGCCCAGGAACTGATCGACAAACTCGCCGTCGAGATTCCCAATGAACACACCGAACTGTTAGAAAAAAAAGCGCGGCAACATGACATCTATATTCAAAGCGGCTCTATGCTCGAGTTTGACGCAAAGTGGCCGGGCCATGTTTTCAATACGACTTGCCTGGTTGGCCCCGAGGGGATTCTTTACAAGTATCGCAAGGTGAACACGTGGATTCCTTACGAAGTGCATACCAGCCCGCACGATCTCGAAAGCTATGACGAGCCGCTGTTTCCGGTTGCCGACACGCCCATCGGGAGGCTCGGTTGTGCAATTTGTTACGACTGGTTGTTTCCGGAAGCGATGCGCCAACTCGCCGCCAATGGCGCTGAAGTTTTGATTCGGGTCTCGGCTTACATGGATCCCTGGGGTGCGACTGAACCGATGGCCTGGTGGACGGTGATCAATCGCGCCCGCGCAATCGAAAACATCGCCTACGTCGCCGCTGCTAATCAAGGCGCGAGCTTGAAGCACTACCCGCCTTATTCATGGCCGGGTGGCAGTCAGGTGGTCGATTACGACGGGCGTCTGTTAGCGGAAGCGTCGCCCGGCCCGGGCGAGCGAATCGTGGTCGCGCCCATAGACATTTCCGCATTGCGTCATGAACGCGAGTCGCGCCGCGGTCATCATATGCCGGCGCATCTGCGGACTGAGGCGTATCCGGTATACCAACGGCATCAGTATCCGCCGGAGAGAAGTGGCGGGCGTCTCTCGTACGAAGAGAACAACCGTTTGATTGACGAAGCGAAATTGAGGTTCGGCACGCGAGGTTCCAACAAGTGACACCCTCGGCAAGTAGTCTCCTAATCTGAATGACTTTTCCGTAGCCCGGGCGTTTACGCTTGGGGAGTTAAAGGGGGCGATAGTTTTTTCAAAAGCCCCATTAATGGGCATATAGTTACCCTTCTTCTTTTCCGGGTCTCCGACCCGATGTTCTCCGGGCACAGACCGCTGATCTTTGGTGATGGCTTGGCAAGTCATAGACTTGCCGCTCATCCGAGTGGCAAAGACAGTGCTAAGATCCGTCTCAAGGTCGGTTGCTAATCGGAGAATCAAATGACCTCCACCAGCCAAAAGTTCGTTCGCTGGAATGGTTTGACAGTCCCGGTAGCCGACGCGTATTTTTTCGGGTGTCCCAGAGCCGAAGCTTAACGGCGGTCACACAGAGAGCACTCTCCATTTCAACATGAGGCAGACAAAGTTTCGCTTTTGCTCGAAAACAGCTGGCCTGGCGCCATTTTTATTCGTGCTCTGTTCGCTCGGGTTGGCGCAGCAGAAACCGGATGCTCAGAGTAGTGGTGGCGCCTCGACCGGAGCTCCGGTTAATTACAGCGCGCGGCGAACTGTCGGGATCACTGATCCGAAAGCGCCGCTGGTTTTTGAAGACGCAACTGACAAGACCGCGCTGGCGAGCTTCAAACATCGCGCGGGTACACTCGCAAAAGACTACATCTTTGAAGTGTCTTCCGGTGGCGTCGCCATCCTTGATTACGACGGCGACGGTTTGCCGGATATCTATTTGATCAATGGTTCGACTCTGCCGGCACTTCTGGGAAAAGAAAAACCTCCGCGCGCTGCTTTGTATCGCAATCTCGGAAACTGGAAATTCGAAGATGTCACTGACAAAGCCGGAGTCGCCAACGAACGTTGGGGGATGGGCGCGGCTGTCGGCGATTATGACAACGATGGCCGGCCCGATCTGTACGTGACGAACTTTGGGGTGTCGCGCCTGTATCGAAACAACGGCGATGGCACGTTCACGGATGTGGCGGAAAAGCTGGGCGTGGCCCGGAAAGGTTGGAGCACCGGCGCGAGCTGGGGCGATTACGATGGCGACGGCAAATTGGATTTGTTCGTCCCCGGCTATGTGGAAATTGATTTGAACAACCTGCCGCGAAGTCCTGCCGAAGCGAAGAACCCCGGCAGCGTGGGCCAAAACTTCTGCCAGTTCCGCGGGGCTCCGGTCATGTGCGGGCCGCGCGGGCTGACCGGCGAAAGCGATACGCTCTATCATCAAAAACCCGATGGAACTTTTGAAGATACCAGCGCCAAAGCCGGAGTCAACGATCCGCAAAAGTACTATGGCTTTGCGTCAGCCTTTGTGCATGCGAACGAAGACAATTTGCTCGATTTGATCGTAGTAAACGATTCGACACCGAAGCAGCTCTACCTCAACAAAGGCGACGGCACGTTTGAAGAAACAGGTTATCCTTCGGGTGTCGCTCTCAATGAAAACGGACGCGAGCAGGCCGGAATGGGAATCGCGATTGGCGACTATGACAATTCCGGAAGGTTGAGTTTTCACATTACAAATTTCTCGGATGATTCGAATGTCCTCTATCACAACGACGGAGAAGGGAACTTCACGGACGTAACGTCACTTGCGGGCCTCGGGGAAGTGACCTTGCCGTTTCTGGGTTGGGGCACAGGCTTTATCGATTATGATAACGACGGTTGGCTGGATTTGATTGTGGCCAACGGTCATGTGTACCCTGCGGTCGATGAACATCAGTGGGGCACCAGTTACGCGCAACAGGCCCTGCTGTTTCGCAATTTGAAAAACGGAAAGTTTGAGCGCGTGGGTGCGGCGCCGGGCAGCGCGCTGGCATCCGCCTTGAGCGCGCGCGGTCTGGCAGTTTCGGATTTGGATGGCGATGGTAAGCCGGACATCGTCATCAACAACACGGATGCCAAGCCGAGCATCCTCAAGAATGTTGGCGGCGCGGGTGGTCATTGGCTCGCGCTTCGACTCGTCGGCGATCTCGCAAAGAAGTCACCGCGCGATGCGGTCGGCGCCATTGTCTATGTGACGACGGGAAAGGTCCGGCAGCGACAGGATATCATCAGCGGCGGCAGTTATCTTTCGCAGAACGATATGACGCTGCACTTTGGCCTGGGCGCGGCGACGAGTGTCGATAAGGTTGAGATTAAGTGGCCCGATGGAACATCGGAAACGGTCAGCGTTCCCGGTGTAGATCGGAAACTAACGGTGATCGAGGGGAAAGGTTTGGTGAAGTAGAGGTGTCCGACAAACTTAGTTTGTCGTTATGAGTTTTGTCAGTCAGGCCCTGTGGATTTAGAGAAAATCGACAAACTGAAGTTTGTCGGACATTTTTGTGAATCGTATGTCAGTCGAGAAAATCACTACCTTTTCACGAGTCAACAGCTCGACTTGCCTGGCGCTACTGTTGCTGTTCGGCTTGACGATCTACTTCGCCGTCTCGTGTTTAGGAAATGCCACGGCCACGACCACACCGGATTCTGAGGACACTCAAAAAGCATATGCAGCTGAGATCGCGAAGACCTACGACTTCAAATTCGGCACGAATCCTTTCTCGCCAGGTAATGCGAATACCACGACCGGCACTTTCATTCCGGGAGAAATGTTTGTGCCGTCGAAACGCTGCGGCACCTGTCACACGGACGCGCACGCGCAGTGGCGACAGTCAGCGCACGGCAACGCTTTTCGGGAGCCCTTCTATCAAAAAAACGTCAAGGACCTGCAAACCCAGCGCGGAATTGAATTTACCCGGCACTGTGAATCGTGTCACAACCCGGCGGCGCTCTTTACCGGCGCCCTGACTAAGAACTCAAAAGTTAAGCGGCCGTTCGATGACGACGGGGTCTCGTGCATCGCCTGTCATTCGATTCAGTCAGTGAGCGGACGCGGTATCGGCGGTTATGTCATGGCTGAGCCGGCGTTGCTGGTGAAAGAAGACGGCACGCGTCTGCTGGCCGGGATTACGGACCAGCAAATCCTCGACGATATTCCTTCGCACCGGCGCGCGATGATGCGGCCGCTTCTGAAGCAGCCGGAATTCTGTGGCTCGTGTCACAAATCGCAGGTGCCGCGCGAGTTAAATGATTACAAATTCCTGCGCGCCTTTATGGTCGCCGATGAGTTGCAGCAATCGTCTTTCTCGAAGGAGTCGCCGCATCCGTTCTACGTGCGCGACAAAGAGACGTGCAATTCGTGTCACATGAAGCGTGAGCCGGCGCCACTTTTCGATGTCTCGGCAAAGAAGGGAACACTCGCCTCGCACCGTTGGGCGGCGGCGAACACGGCAATTCCGACCTTCTACAAATGGCCGGAACAACTCGACGCGGTGACGAAGTTTTTGGAAAACGACGGCGTTGGCATTGACGTCTTCGCGATTCGACGTAAGACGACTGGCGGCAAGTCCGAGGATTTCATTGCCCCGCTGAACCGTAAGAACTTCACGATCAATGGCGGCGATCGATTGACGGCCGATGTGGTAATCACGAACAAGAACATTGGACATTCGTTTCCCCCGGAGCTGCGAGACTTTTACGAGGCTTATGTCGAGTTCATTGTCAGCAACGACGCGGGCAAGGCCATTTACTGGTCGGGCTTCCTGAAACCGGACGGTTATCTGGATGAGGGCGCACACAATTACAAGACTTATCTCGTCAAGGCCGACGGCACCTACAACGATAAGCATCACATTTGGCGCACGCGAATTCTGGCGCAGAATAATCAGATAAATTCGGGCCGTTCGGATCTCGCGCGCTATCAGTTTCAGGTGCCCGCCGATCTAAAAGGGTCTTTGCGCCTGACGGCGCGCGTTCGTTACCGGCGTTTCACGCGAGTCTTCAGCGACTATGTTTTGGGCAAGTCACTCGATTATCCAATCGTGACGATGGCTGCGACCGAATACCTGATGAGGGTGGGTGACAATACGGCGCTGGCTCCGAATCCAAACGACAAGACTGCCATACCTGATTGGCGGCGCTGGAATAACTACGGCATTGCGCTCTTTGATCAACGGCAGTATCCGCTGGCCATCGAAGCGTTTACTCAGGCGGCAGCTTTGGATGAAAAGTATCGGCTGATGGCCCTGGTTAATCAGGCCATGGGACACCTCGAGTTGGAACAGTACGATGCAGCCGCAACTCTGCTTGATGCGGTGGTCAAAGCGAATCCGGCGAACGCGCGCGCATTGTTCCAGCAGGCGCGCATCTTCATCAAACGTGGTCAATTGGATCAGGCTGAGTCGAACTTGCGCCAGGTACTCGCAGCCTTCCCGCGAGATCGCATTTCGTTACAACAGCTGGGCGAGCTCTACAAGATCAAGCGCGATTACCAGGGGGCTGTGGAAACCTTCGGGAAAATTTTGGAAATTGATCCGGAAGATCTCGGAGCGCATTACAACTTGATGCTGGTTTATCGCAAGCTGGGACGGAATGATGATGCGAAGCGCGAAGCGAAAATCTTTGCCGACCTCAAAGACGATCCCGCGGCGCTTTCTTTGGCGAATCAGTTCCTGCGCAAACATCCCGAGATGAGCAACGAAAGCGTCTACTGGCATATTCACGACCTGAACCGGACGGCTGGAGAATGAAACAAAGGAGCGAAATCCCGCGGAATGAAGCGAACCGTGAAACGGCTGGTCACCACCGGTCTGGGTCTTTTTCTTTTTACCTTTCTGTTGGTCCCCATTTCGAATTCGGGTAGACGTGTGTCAGAAGCCCGACCGTTAGGGAGGGCTCATTTTGCAATCGGAGCCCTTGCTGACGCGCGGGCTTCTGACATGCGCGCCAGCGCGCAATCCAAACAAAAACCTTCCGCAACTGAAGATCTCTTTCGGACCAACTGTGCCCGCTGTCATGGCGCCGATGGACGCGGGGACACGCCGTTGGGACACACGTACAATTCGCCGGACTTTACTGACAACGTCTGGTGGCAAAAGCACTCAGACATCACCAGCACGAAGAGCCTGGTGTCGATCGTAATGAACGGCAAAGGCGGCATGCCGGCGTTTGGAAAGAAGCTGAAGAGTGCCGAGATTAAGGCTTTGGTGAATTACGTGAGAAGATTTCGGAAAGTGAAGTGAGCCGCGAGGATGGTATTTGTTTTCTCTGTGCATGTTCTGTGGTTCTCAGTGTCTCTGTGGTGAAATTACTTGAAAAAACACCCACCACAGAGGCACAGAGATCGCGCAGAGTTCCACAGAGGATTCTCAAATTGGGTCTGACAACTCCGCCGTAAACCATGACCTTTCCCAGAGCCAGCGGAATTCTGCTTCATCCGACTTCGTTGCCGGGGCGATTCGGCATCGGCGATTTAGGTGACGAGGCTTACGCGTTCGCCGATTTCTTAGTCGCGAGTGGACAGAGTTTGTGGCAGGTCCTGCCGCTGGGCCCAACCGGTTACGGCGATTCGCCTTACGCGTGCTACTCGGCTTTTGCCGGCAATACTTTCCTGATCTCACCGCAGAGACTCTGCGCCGACGGTTGGTTGTCACAAGAGGATGTAAGTGAGATTGAGCTGGACACCGACCGGGTCGATTTCGCGCACGCGTACAATTCAAAAGACAGGATCCTGCGCAAAGCGTACGAGAATTATCAGAGCGCGACAGACACCGAGTCTCTCGGCGAGTTCGAAAAGTTCTGCGAACAAAATCAAATCTGGTTGGAAGACTACGCTTTGTTTCGCGCCCTCAAGACGGATCACGATCACGCGGCCTGGCACGAATGGGAGCCGGCCCTGGTGCGCCGTGAAGAGTTCGCGCTGGGGCAAGCGCGCGATCGGCTTCATAATGAAATCAAAGCTCACAAATTCTTTCAGTTTCTTTTCTTTCGCCAATGGTTCGCGCTCAAAGCTTACTGCAACGAACGCGGCATCAGGATAATCGGCGACGTCCCGATTTTTGTGGCGCACGACTCGGCAGATCTGTGGACGAACCCCGACCAATTCAAACTCGATGAGGACGGGATTCCCACGGTTGTGGCCGGCGTGCCGCCGGATTACTTCAGCGCCACTGGCCAGTACTGGGGCAATCCGCTTTACGACTGGGACCGCATGCTGGCCGACGGTTTCAAATGGTGGATCGAACGCGTGCGCGCGACGCTGCAAATAGTGGACATCGTCCGCATCGATCACTTTCGCGGGTTCGCGGCGTGCTGGGAAATTCCCGGTGGTGATAAGACTGCGGAACGCGGGAGTTGGGTCCGGTCGCCGGGATGGGAATTGTTTACGGCGATAGGAAACGCGCTCGGTGAGTTGCCGATTATTGCCGAAGACCTCGGCGTCATCACTCCGGAGGTGGACCAGTTACGCGACCATTTTGGTTTTCCCGGGATGCGCGTTTTGCAGTTTGCGTTTGGTGGCGATGCGGACGACCTTCATCTTCCGCACAACTATCATCAGAACGTCGTGGCCTACACGGGCACCCATGACAACGACACGACGGTAGGATGGTTTGATAGCGCCGTGGGCGCGGATTCGACGCGCACGGAAACCGAAATCAATTCCGAGCGCGGGTTTTGTAAGAAGTATCTGCAAACGCAGGGCGAAGAGATCCACTGGGACTTCATTCGTGCGGTGCTTTCATCGGTCGCTAACACCGCAATCATTCCTTTGCAGGATGTGCTGGGCGTGGGCAGTGAAGGCCGCATGAACCTACCCAACAGCACTGAAGGCAACTGGAGTTGGAGATTTGGGGCCGGAGCGTTGACTGATGCGATAGGTGAAAGGTTGCAAGCGTTGTCCGGAACTTACGGCCGAATAGCGAAGAGTTAGGGCCAATAGTTCTCACAAAAACTAGTACGATGAATGATCCATCCCGTTTTGTTCTGGCCTTTGACCTTGGCGGTACACATCTACGTGCTGCCATGGTTGATGAGGACGGCGCGATACATTCCAGTGTAAAGCACAAGACGCCGGTTACGACCACAGCAAACGACGTGGTTAACGCATTGGTTGCGGCGGCCCGCGAATCCGAGAGTCGCCTGCCGCAGGGACAACCAATCAAGGCAGTTTCAGTTGCGGTTCCTGGTTCGGTTAACGCGGCGTCGGGTGTCGTCGTCCAGGCGCCCAACGTTTCATCGCTCAACGGCTTTCAATTGGTTGCCGCCTTGACGAGCGAGTTAGGTTTGGCCGCGACCGTCGAAAACGATGCAAATGCTGCTGCGGTCGGCGAGATGTGGCGTGGCGCGGCCCGCGGCTATCGCAGTATTGTTTGTGTGACGTTGGGTACGGGAGTAGGCGGTGGAATCATCCTTGACGGTAAATTGTGGCGCGGCGTAAATAACTCTGCGGGAGAGATTGGTCATACGTGCGTCGATCCGTTTAGCGATGTTGCCTGTACTTGTGGCAGTCGTGGTTGCCTCGAACGTTTTGCTTCGGCGACTGGGATTGTGCGAATGGCCCGCGAGACGCAAACGCGTTTTCTCAATTCCGTTTGGCAATCTGCGGATCAATTCACTGCGGCGGATGTTTACCAGGCTGGGGTGCAAGGCGATGCCCTGGCTCTCGAAGTCATGCAACGCGTGGGTTTTTATTTGGGCGTGGCCCTGGCAAACCTCGTCAACCTTCTGAATCCGGAGATGATCGTGATCGCGGGCGGCGTCGCCAATGGTTGGAGTCTCTTTGCAGACGAGATGAGAAGGCAAGTCGCCGAACGAGCTTTTCCCATACCGGCCGCCCAGGTGAAAATTGTGCGCGCCGAATGTGGTGACGATGCCGGTTTGCTCGGGGCGGCGCGATTGGGATTTGATTCAATTGCTGAAAATGATTCAAAGAGTCGAGGGCCAATGTTATGACCTGGATCAAAACCATCTCTCCGGAAGAAGACGAACGAGTTCGTCATGCCGTCGAAGCCCAACGCGAGTTATATCCAGGTGAATACGCCGTGCCGGTTCATCCGACCGCGGATGGCGGAAGCTCTCAGATTGTCGCTTCGCATAGTTTGATTCCGGCCGCGCTTCACCACGCGTTCAGCACTTTTGGGGCACTGATGTCGCCTGATTTGCCTTTGACCAGACGTCAACACGAGATGATTACCACCGTCGTCTCGGTCCTGAATCGCTGTCATTATTGAATCGAATCTCACGCAGAGTTTCTGCGTCGCGTTACTCTTGACGACCATTTGGTTAAGGCGCTGCAAGCCGACTATCAGAGCGCGCCAATTTCTGAGGCTGATCGGGCGATGTTGGATTACGTGGCGCAACTCACCCGCGATGCGACGCGCATCTCAAAGGCTGACCACGAGCGCTTGCGAAATGTGGGGTTCGATGATCAGGGAATTTTGCAGATTACTCTAATCGCGTCGTGGTTTAACTATATCAACCGCGTAGCTGACGCGCTGGGTGTGGGGAGAGATGGAGACTGATCTGTTTTCGACTGGAGCCCAAGCGTCTCGCTTGCATCTCTTTGGCAACCGGGACGGTTGCGCTCCAGGGGCGGCTTTGCTGCGGGAGTCGGCGAACAAGCGCCAACGGCGCGAAATGTAAAAGCCTGGGGCAACGCCCCAGGTGAGCGTCAAGTCAGATTTAGAAAGCGCTGAAGGCGCGAAATGGAATCGTTACACGAAGACAGCGCTGATTGGTAGCGCTGACGTTATTTCGCACTTTCAGCGCTTGGATCCTCTAACTACTTCAACCTGGGCCGATGGTCCAGGCTGTTACATTTCGCGCCTTTGGCGCTGGAACTCTGAGTCGATCCCACCGATGAATCGGTGAGCTATTATCATTCGTCGGCTTCGCCGACTTTGGCAACCGGGACGGTTGCGCTCCAGTCTCCTGGGCTAACTCAATCCTCGTCCTTTGTTCCAAAACGAGCGAGTACGACTGTCACGTTGTCCAAACCGCCGGCCGCCAGCGCTACTGTGACTAAATTCTCGCAGGCGTGGTCGGCGCTGTCTGCATTTTCCAACAACGAAGCGATCGTCTTATCGTCCACCATCTCCGTCAGCCCGTCGGTGCAAAGCAGCAGATGATCGTTCGGCTTAATCTCCAATCGCTGAATTTCGGGTTTGGTTTTGGGGCCCAGAGAACCGAGCGCAGCCGTCAAAACATGACGCATCGAACGAGCCGCCGGTTCGTCACGGCCGGCAACTCCGGCTTCAATCATCGCCTGGGCGAGCGTGTGATCCTTTGTAATTTGTGAAAGGGAGCCGTCGCGAAAAAGATAGGCTCGCGAATCACCAATATGGCCAACAATCAAATTACTGCCTAAATTCGCGGCCACAGTTAAGGTCGTTCCCATGCCGCTGAGAGTGGCGTCTCGATCTGCCTGTTCTCTGATCGTTTCATCGATTCGCAGGAAGCGATCCGTCATGCGCTGCTGAACGGTCTCGATGCTTTTGGGATTGTTCATGTCGAGCATCCAATCCGGCGTGTCCACGACCAGCTCGACCAGTTTGGTAAGAGCGGTCCGGCTGGCAACCTCGCCGGCCGCCATGCCTCCCAGACCATCTGCCACCAGCAGCCCATATCCCATCAGATCGTAACTCGATGCGAGCATCCCTTTATTTAGATTGGAGTACACATTCTCGAGGGTGCGACGAAAACGCACAACGAGATAGTGATCTTCGTTGTTACTGCGGACATGGCCTTTATGAGTCGCGGCGGCCAGGTCTACCGCCATCGCGGATCCCGCATCCTGCAAGTAGGAATCTTGTGAGACGTTGAGCGAAAACTCTTCGGTGACGTTCTCTGAATCATCTGGTCTGATCATCGATTTTCCCTTCCGGGCAGCATAACGGGTTGTCGGATATTTGCTCTAACTAAATTGATCACTGAACCCTCGCGATTTGGCAGATTGATGCCATGCAAGAATAGTCTCGTCGCGGTGCTGCGTGGACTGTCAAAATTACCAGTTTTGAGTGAATGTGAGGCCCTGTACAGTTACGCAAAACCCAAGTAGTATGACCGTCTTCTTCAATGTGAAATCATGTGTCGCCTGAAGCCGAAAACCCTTACGCGAATGGAGTAAGATGATGAGACGATATTTAAGTTTGAGTGTTCTCTTCGCCGTAATGCTGTTGGGCGGAGTTCACGTTTCTGCCCAGGACACGGCCAGCGCTGCCCAGAACGCTGAGAACCTGCGCGGCCAATTGCGCGACGCGCAGCTGAAAGAGGCCGAGCTTCAATATCGCTTGAATCAGTTGGACTATGACCTGAAGCCGGAAAATATTGAACGATATTTCGCGGGGACTGGATCGACGCGCCCCGAAGAACTGCGCGAACACCGGCGCCGTCAATTGCAGTTGGAAAAAGATGCGCTCACCTCGCAGCTCCAAAGTCTGGGCGAAAGCAAGGTCCGCCTTGAGGCGGCAATCACCAGGGCTGACTCGCTGGCCTATCAGCAGAGCGCCCTGGGATCAAACAGTTTCATGCTCACGCGTGTTTGGAGCGGGCACAAGGGGCTCGTGCTCACCGGAGTAGTCGCATTGGTGGCGTTTGTTAGCCTGTTGTCTCTTGCGATAATCGTGCGCAAGAGGCGGTCTCAAGCTCTCTGAATCTGAACAACCACATCCTAAAATCCCATTTCCAGTCATTTTGCCGCCTGTAAAAACTGACAGTTGCGCCCATCACGATGTGCCCCTAAAATCCGACCGGATTGGTGCTTTGGATCTTGATTATTATGGCGCAGCGGCAAAGAACCATGTCTGGCGAGGCGAAGTTGCCAGAACGCTTTGAGGCTGACGTCGCAGAGATCTGAGAGGCACAGAGAATATGAATCATGAATGAAAGACGCTTTAGCTCGGTTTCTCAATGAATCTCTGTGTCTCTCCGGTCTCTGCGGCGAATTGTTTACTCCGAAGACGGACCCGTTTTACCCTCCCTGTTCAGTTCCGATAGCCAAATAGACAATCCGGCGATATCCTTCAGCCTTCCGTCGCACCGGCCGTGCCCTGTCAAAAATAACAGTTATCGCGGGGGCCTCTGTCCGTTTAGTGTTCGACGGGAACAAAGACATAACCGGCGCGGTTTGCGCGGGAGAATCTGCGAAAAGGGGATACTTATGCGAATCAATCCGAACCGCACATGGATTGCAGTCTTAGCGTTCTTAACACTGTTGATGCTTGCCGGCCTTACCGCGGCCCAGCAACCGAAGTCTTTGATGGCTACGGCTAACGGGGAAGGCAGTATCAAGTTTGGCAAAGAAGAGTTCAAGATCTACGCGGTCGTAATAAAGTGCTTCGAGGATGGGAAAGCAGAGATCAGCCTGGTTACGGACATCACGGTGTTCGTCAACGGCACCTGGTCACGCGCCGACGACAGGTCGAACGTGATTAGCTTGAAGATTACGGGAGGCACTGTGAGCGGCAATCTGGACGGCGGCGGCAAACTGTTGCTCACCGCGGACCGCAAATCGATTACCGGGTTGAACCTGCAAGTAATGAATCAGACCACCAAAAAAGTCATCAAGGCCGACTTCGTCGCGAAATAGACAGGCTCATTTCCCTGATTCATTCCGGTTGAGCCCTGTGGAGCTCGACACTGGCGTCGCGCAACCTTTGGACCGGCGGTGGGGAAAGCACCCGAGGCGGATTCAAGCTGAAACCACTGCCCTGGTAGTCTTTCTCTTACGTTTGGATAGGAAAATAGGATTGGATTAGGCAACGCCGGCGCGAACTGTGTTCTGATCCCGGTAACTTCAGTTTAGTCCTGCCGACCTACCCGTAGACTTCAGAAGAAAAGCAGATCCTGGAAAAAATGATGGGCCGAGTTAGCCCCCTTGTGCGCCTCGGCCCATCAGGAAGGTGTGTTTAATTGTGCACGCTTGTCGCCAAAGAATGCACCATTCACCCCCTCCACCCTGGTGCGAGTTGCTGGTCATCGCACCATTTCTGAAAAGAACTCGTCACTTCGGTTTCCCGATTACCAGTTTGCCCAACATCTCAATCTTACAAAGATGGAAAGCTCGCGGATACTGTCAATACTGACAGGATCGAAAGGCGCATCGTGGCACATGATTCCAGCGTCGGCCAACTGTCAAAATTGACAGTTATCGGGCATTATTAGCATCGCTAAACTCGGGGCGCATCCAAGGGCATAAAGAAAGGCCGAACTGGGCTTAAGTCAGATGAAACCCATGAAAACACTATTCATCACTCTGCTGGTCGTCATCGGCACAGTGTCAGTTAATGCGCAAAAAGTTAAGGTTGGGGCCGACGCTGCGGTTGATGCTTCAAAGTACAAAACCTACGCCTGGTCGAAACCGATGCCGCCGGGCAATCCGTTTGTGCAGCAGACAATCATTCAATCGATTGAGCAGGCGCTGGCTGCCAAAGGATTAACTAAAGTCGAAGAGAACCCGGACATTACTATCGCGTTTTACGCGGCGGCCAATGCAGATATCCAGATCGGTTATCCGAATTGGTCCCACGCCATGGGATCGTCATTGTCCACGGGAATTGGAGTTGATTCGCAAACCTGGGTGGTCTCAAAAGGAATGCTTGTGGTAGACATTGCCGATTCCGGGACGAAGAGCACGATTTGGCGTGGAAGCGCAACCCATACCCTGGAGCACGGCCCCACAGGCAATCCGATGAAGGACGCGAAGACAGTTGAGAAGCCGATAAAAAAAGCGGTCGAGAAAATGTTCAAGCAGTATCCTCGTCCCAGCTGAGATCCTAACGCTGGAGGGTCTTACTTATCTCCGGCAACCATAGAGACCCGCTCACAAGCACAATTGCGCCCACACGATTAGCGGAGGACGGACTGCATGCCTATCTGGCTCTATCAGATTCATCCATTGTATGCGGGCTTATTGCTCGTCGCGGTGATCGAAATCGTTTCGATGATTGGCCTGTTTCTGACGAGACGACTCATCCTTCCACGCTTTCATTATCATGAGGGAACCAACGATGCGGTCAGCGGCACCGTCCAGGCGATCGGCGTTTTTTACGGAATCACGGTCGGACTGATTGCCGTCGGTGTGTGGAACACCAATTCGAATGCTTCCGATTTGGTTTCGAAAGAGGCGTCGGGGATTGGCGCGCTCTATCGAGATGTCAACGGGTATCCCGATCCTGTTCGAACTGAACTGAAATCCAAGCTGCGCGAGTACACAGTGTTTGTGATCGAGACGGCCTGGCCCGAGCAACAAGCCGGACGGGGACAGCGGGTAGATGCCGGCACCAGGATCATGGATGAGTTCCAGGGCAAACTTTACGCGTTTCAACCTGCGAATCCGGGACAGGTCGCGCTTCACACGGAAACCTTAGCGGCCTATAACAAATTGATCGAGTACCGCCGCTTGCGGATCGACGCCGTCGACAACGCTCTCTCGGCGACGATGTGGACGGTCATTTGGGTCGGGGCTGTTATCAGCATTGGCGTCGCGTATTTCTATAACATTCCCGACGCCAGGCTGCACGTTATCCTGGTAGCCCTGATGAGCGGGTTTCTAGCCATGGTTTTGTTCATGATCACGGTAAATGACAGACCATTTTTCGGTCACGTGAGTGTCTCGTCAGCACCTTACAAAATTATTCTGGACCGCCTGATTGATTTGTCGCGATAGCGCAAAATAGTTGGTTTGCCACCGTTCGCGATTCCAGCCATCACGATTCCATCTCTCAAATCACCAGCCGGGCGGCGCGTGACGGGCGAAGTCGGCGCGGAAGAGGGTGCTTTCCGATGCTGGAGCGGCCCCAGGCGGCCGCTATTTCGGCGTCATGTCGAGCAAAATGGGATCATCCTGGCTAACGACATTGTCAATATGAGAGGGCGCTGGCCTTCGCCGCCTGCTTTTGTGGGGTCCCAATCATCGACATTGTCTGGCTCAAAAAAGCTTTTGATGCAGCAACGTCGGGAGTGCTAGACTACGTCGCCAGATAGCTTGTCGCCAAGTTAGCTCCGCTGGCTCCTTACCCCGACAAAAGGAGTGGATCTCCTCACTCGTGATTCTTCGGCGCGAGAGTTGCCACTCGAAAGTGTTTCAGAGAGAGGCAATGAAACGGCTTATCTACTCTTCTGATTTGAAACCTGTTCCCCGCCCGGGCGGATACCTCTCTGCGCTCATTCGCGGGCTCCAATTCAAAACAATTTGTACCGGGCTTTTGCTGCTCTTTCCCTTGCTCCTGCCCCTGATGGCGGCGGCCGATACCCCGACAAAGCGAGTACTGGTCGTGACCTCTTACGACATGAATCGTCCGGCTGTGATGCTCTTCGTACAGAACATGCGCTCGACCATCGGCGCGGGCACGAAGGATCGAGTGGAACTCTTCTACGAGTTTCAGGAGGCCACGAGAATTTCAAGTGCCAAGTACGGAGATGCGATGGTCGCTTACATGAAGCGCAAGTACGAAGGTGAGAAATTTGATCTGATTGTCGCTTTGGGTGAGTCGTCGCTAAAACTTCTTTTAGACCACGAAGCCGAGGTCTTCACTGCGGTACCAAAGATCTTTTATTTTCACGATGAACGTGAAGAGACCGTGCATGCTCTTTGGCCACACTCCACCGGCGTGTGGGCAAAACTCGACATAGCTGACACCCTGGGCCTGGCGCTTGACCTACAGCCAGATACGCGACAAGTCGTGGTTATTACCGGCAGTTCTGAGGAAGACAAGTTCCTGAGAGACAAGGCCCGGAATGATCTGAAGAAGTACGAAGGTAAAGTTGCCTTCACTTATCTTAACGATGTCTCAATGGATGAGTTGAAAGCGAAGACGGCTGCTTTGCCGCCAAAGACCGTCGTGCTTTACCTGGCCTTCTTTCTCGACAGTCAGGGGAACGGTTACTCGGGTCCCGAGGCCCTCTCGCTGTTTGCGCCCACCTCGAGCGCGCCGATCTTCGGCATATCCGAAACGTACGTGGGAGTGGGGATGGTCGGCGGCAGCGTGATCGACTTTGCCGGTCTCGGTAAACGCACAGGCGAACTTGGTCTGCAAATGATGGCCGGCGCCAGGTCTCAGGATATTCGTCCGCAAACTGTGCCCAATGTAAAGACTTTTGACTGGCGAGAACTGCGGCGCTGGGGCATCGCTCAAAACGAACTCCCGGCCGGCAGCGTCGTGCAATTCCGGACTCCGGGTTTTTGGCAATTGTATAAGTGGTATGTCCTGGGCATCGTGGTGCTGGTGCTGGTCGAAACCCTGCTCATCGCTCGACTCCTGTTGACCCAGGCTCGACGTCGCGATGCCGAACGAGAGAAAGAGCGTCTGAGTGTCGTTGCCGAGACTGAGCACAAGCGGCTGGGCGAAATAGTTGACAACGTGCCCGGACTTGTTTGGGAAACGGTCATCGATCCGGCGACCAAAGAACGGAAGACGACATTCATCAGTGATTACCTGCGCCGGATGTTGGGTTACACACCGCAGGAGTGGATCGCTGCCTCTCCGGGCTTTGGCTTCAGGATTATGGCCGAAGAAGATCGGGCCAGAGCCATGCGCGAAAGCGAAGCCGTAATCCAGAGCGGCAAGGAAGGTGTTACCCAATATCGCCTGCACGGAAAGGATGGGCAGACCGTTTGGGCGGAAAGCCACCTGAGCCCGATCAGCGATGGCAACCAAAACATCATCGGTCTGCGCGGGGTAACACTCGACATCACCGAGCGCAAGTTGGCTGAACAGGCGCTGAGTCAAGCCGAGGAAAAGGCCCGCGCAATTCTCAATGCCATCCCTGACCTGATGTTCCTGCAAACGCGTGACGGCGTTTATCTCGACTATCATGCCAAGGATCCCAGGGCCCTGCTGGTTCCGCCCAGTACGTTTTTAGGCAAGAACATGCGCGAGGTGTTACCCCCTGATTTGGCCGATCAGTTTGCAGGTTGCTTCGAACATGCGGAGGATCCGGGCAAGGCGCAAATCGTGGAATACCAGCTGCCCATCAATGGCGTTGATCGATCGTATGAAGCGCGAATAGTCCGGAGCGGCGAAAACGTCCTTACGGTGGTGCGGGAAATCACTGAACGAAAACGGGCGATCGATGAGTTGCGTCAGAGTCAGGAACGATTCAGCAAAGCCTTCCGGGCCAATCCCCAGCCGATGTCGCTGACTACTGTCGCCGAAGGGCGTTATGTCGACGTGAACGAAAGTTTCGTGAGCATGAGCGGATACACTCGCGAAGAGGTTATCGGTCATACTTCGTTGGAGTTGGGGATTTGGGAAACACCGGATCACCGCTCGGAATTCATCAGGCAATTGAGGGAAAAGGGAGCGTTAGTAAATATCGAGGCCAGATTCCGTACCAAAGACGGTTCTCTGCGCTTGCTGCTCTCGTCGGCAGAGCGGATCGAACTTGGCGGCGAGGAATGTTTGCTCGTGGCTTCGAGTGACATAACTGAACGGATGGCGGCGCAGGAAGCACTCGCGGAAAGCGAAGCGCGGTTCCGCAACATGGCCGATACTGCTCCGGTGATGATTTGGGTCTCCGGCACCGACAGATTGAGCAATTATTTTAACCAGCAATGGCTCGACTTCACCGGACGTACGATGGAACAGGAAACGGGCAATGGTTGGTCCGAGGGAATTCATCCTGAAGATCACGAGCAGTGCCTTAAGGCCCACCTCGAAGCATTTGTTCGCCGCGTCCCGTTTCGGATGGAGTATCGGCTGCGTGCAGCTGACGGATCGTTCCGGTGGGTGATTGACAGCGGAATGCCGAGATTCTCAGCCACCGGCGAATTCCTGGGTTTTATCGGTTCGTGCGTCGACATCAGTGACCGTAAACAGTCGGAGGAAGCCCTCGTTACGGCGCACAAGGATCTGGTCATCGCGCACGAGGAAGTGAACCGTTTGAAGAACCAGCTCGAGGCCGAGAACATTTACCTGCAACAAGAGCTGCAACTGGACCAGACTTTTGGCGAAATGGTTGGCCAGAGTGACGCGCTCAAATATGTCCAGTTCAAGGTCAGCCAGGTCGCCCTTACTGACTCGACCGTCTTGATTACCGGAGAGACCGGTACGGGGAAAGAGTTGGTGGCCCGGGCGATCCATGGCGCCAGCCTGCGCAAGGATCGACCGTTGATAAAAGTGAACTGCGCCGCCCTTCCGGCAACCTTGATCGAGAGTGAGCTGTTCGGATATGAGAGGGGAGCTTTCACCGGCGCGGCGTCGCGCAAACTGGGCCGGTTCGAACTGGCAAATGGCGGTACAATTTTCCTGGATGAGATTGGCGAACTGCCGCTCGAGTCACAGGTAAAGCTGCTGAGGACCATTCAGGAAGGCGAAATCGAGAGGCTCGGCGGCACCAGGATCATTAAGATCAATGTGCGCATCATCGCGGCTACGAATCGAAATCTCAAGCGGGAGATCGAAACGGGACGTTTCCGCGAAGACCTTTGGTACCGTTTAAACGTCTTTCCGATCACGGTCCCACCGCTCAGACAGCGCAAGGAAGATATCGGTCCCTTGACGGATTATTTCGCCAGCAAATTGGCGAGGAAATTCGGCAAGAAGATTGACTCAGTTTCCGCCAGCGCAATGCGTACCCTGAACGAACACTCCTGGCCGGGAAATATCAGGGAACTGGAAAACGTAATTGAGCGGGCCGTTATCCATTGCCAGGGCACTGTTCTTCATCTGAGCGAACGTTTTGATACACCGGCCGAAGCTGTTGAATCAACCAACAAGAGCCTCGAGGAAATCGAGCGCGACTACATCGTCCGCATTCTCAAGATGACGAGCGGACGAATCGAAGGTCCTAACGGGGCCGCAAAAATCCTTGGCCTTAATCCCAGTACCTTGCGAACTCGGATTATCAAGTTGGGCATTCAAAAGCAAAGCCTAAGCGTAGGCAGGTAGGACCTCTCCGCGATTAACTTGGCCACCTCTCTGCCGCGAATTTCGCGAAATTTCGCGGCAGCCGCGGAATACCGCGGCTCAGGCCCGAAAAGCTCGGCCCTAAAAAGGTCGACCGTCTTAGGAATCCCATTCAATCAGAAGGACTTATCACGTCTCGTAACCGGCTTTGTGCACTGGTGCACAACAGTTGCTTACTAAGTAGCCATCAGCAAGAGCCTCAGCTTTTCGCGGCAGGCGAAAAAATGTAAGGAGATTTACCGGCCGCGAACCGGAATCGGAGGAATGCCCTAGCAGGAAACTGGTTTTGCGTGCCGGGCCCCGAGCATGATAGTCAGTACATCGCGAATCACCGTCTACCCCGAGAAGCGCGGCGAATTTCTACAAACCGTTGCCCAGCTTCTTGAACCGAGTAAAGGATCCAAAGGCTGTCTGGCCTTCCGCCTTTATGTGGACGTAACAGACGAGAATTCTTCGTTGCTCCTGAGTGAGTGGGAGACAGAATCGGACCTTAACGATTACCTGCACTCGGCCGACTTCGCCATACTACATGGGGCCATCACCGTGCTCAGCCGGCGGAGCAGCGAATTCAAAGCCATCGCGAATGTGGTGACGAACACCACTCAGGAAACCTAGAGCTTAATGACTAAATCAGCCTTGACGGAAAAATTGAACTCCAGTTCACGCTCGTCTGCGAATGCGTCGTGCCCGGCGGAGCAGCGGTCGTCGCGTCTCGAATTAATCAAACCAAATGAGTCCGGAAATTTGATTCACGCAGTGGACACAATCGGAACCGAGGAGTTTTTGCGCGAGGTTGTTGACGCCTGTGCGTCATGCGTGGCTGTGCTCGATGAATCAGGAGCCATTCTCTACGCCAGTAGAGCCTGGCGTCTGTTTGAACAGAGCGTTGACGCGAAGGCGCAACCGTCGGACATTTTCGCGCGCTGCCTCAGAGTCGACGACGCCGCGTTGTCAGACGATGCGCGCCCAGGCAGTCTGCGAGACAACGTCCAGGGTCTGCTATCGGGCAGCCAGAAAGAATTACATGGAACCTATTCCTACGCTGATCTAGGTAGTCGGGTTGTGGTGCGGGCAGCCAGACTTAACCTTCCGCTTTCCGGTTTTAGGATTCTGATTACCTTTGAGGACACGATCTCTTCGCACGAGGCGCTGAGGAGAGCTGAAGAGCGATTTCGAGTCCTGTTGGAGAAGACCCACATTCTTCCCTGGGAGGCGGATTTTCCAACCCGTCGATTTGTTTCTGTGGGAGCGCAGGCGGTGTCGATGCTGGGCTATCCAATTGAGGACTGGTACCAGCCGAACTTCTGGCAAACACATCTCCATCCGCTTGACCGTGAACGCGCGATCAGGGAGTCCACCAACTTTACAATGAGCTGTGATAATTACGAGCTTGAATACCGGATGATCGCCAAAGACCAGCGGGAAGTGTGGTTTCACAGTCTGGTGACCGTGATTCGCGAAAATGGCCGGCCAAAAACGGTTCTTGGCTTTTCGATTGATGTCACTGCCAGCCGCGAGAACGAAGCCGAACTGAGAGATTTGAGTGGTCGTCTGATTGCTGCCCAGGAAGAAGAGCGGAGCCGCATTGCGCGCGAGCTTCATGACGGGCTGAACCAAAGAATGGCCCTTTTGTCCATTGAGCTCGAACAACTGAAACCGGATATTGAGAGACCCGCAGCAATGAGGCACCGGCTGGGTAAGTTGCAGGAGCAGGTCAAGGAAATCTCTGCTGACATTCACCGGCTATCCTACAAACTTCACCCGGCTAAGCTGGATCATCTGGGGCTGGCCGCGGCGATCGAAAGTCTCTGCCAGGAACTGACGGATAGCGGAACACTGAGTGTTGATCTTGAGCACAAGGGTTCCCGAGGAGAGATTCCCAGAGATGTGAAGTTGTGCGTTTTCAGAATTGCCCAGGAAGCTCTGCGAAATGCCGCGCGGCACAGCGGCGCCGTCTCGGTGCAACTTGTTCTGGAGCAAACACGCGACGCGATTCGGCTCTCAGTTTCAGACAACGGCGTCGGTTTTGATCCCGAGTCCGATCAGATTAAAAGAGGCCTCGGTTTTATCAGTATGAAAGAGCGCCTGCGTTTGGTCGCAGGGGATTTGCAGGTATATTCACAGCCATTGCGCGGCACCCGAATCGAGGTTCGTGTGCCGTTGAAGCGCAAAGTCATGCGCAAGGACGATAACCGGTCGAACGGGACTCCGGCGCCACCCTTTCGCTGGCATAATCCCAGCGACGCGGAAGGTTTGGAATAATCATGAAAAAACCGAGAATAATACTCGCTGATGACCATACGATATTACTGGATGCGCTCAGGAACCTGGTCGAGCCGGAATTCGACGTCGTCGCACTTTGTTCCAACGGCCGTGAACTGATCAAGGCCGCAACGGAACTGAATCCGGCGATGATCGTGCTGGACATTAGTATGCCCATGATGAATGGGCTAAACGCCGGTCAGCGCCTGAAGAAAATTCTGCCGGCGGTTAAGCTTGTCTACCTGACGATGAATCAGGATCCGGAATTGGCATCTGAGGCTTTTCGTCTGGGAGCGTCCGCCTATTTGCTGAAAACCTCCGCGGGTTCTGAGTTGATTCGGGCTTTGCGCGAAGTACTGCTCGGCGGCACTTACGTTACCCCTTTGATGACTGAAGGCATGTCGGGGTCGTTTGTGCAGAATCTTAAGAGTCGTAAGAACACGCAACAACTTACCTTGCGGCAAAGAGAAGTTCTGCAATTGTTGGCTGAAGGTCTCTCGATGAAGGAGGCCGCCTTCATTCTCAATGTGTCACCGCGCACTGTTGCTTTTCACAAATACACGATGATGGACCACTTGAACATCAAAAGCAGCGCCGAACTGATCGAGTATGCGATGAAGAGTTCGGTGGCGGCGTAAGCTGATAAAGAGCGCAGAAAGTCCCCGCACGACTTTTGGCGCTTGATCACCCGAAAAACTGCAATCCTTACCGTTCCCAAACCTGTTACTTTTGCTAGTAGTCTCAAACCCAAAAGATTGTAGTATAGGACATCGCTAAAAGACCGCTTGGCATTGTGTGGCGTTCTTCAACGTTAGTCCCCCTGACCGTTTCACAGGGAAGGAGCTGCGGTGTCTCGCGCAAGGATCTTGTTGGCTGACGATCACAAGGAGATGCGGGATCGCGTCGTGCGGGAGCTCGAAGAAGAGTTCGAGATGCTCGATGCGGTGGCTGATGGCCAGGCTCTGCTTGAAGCTGCGTCCGAACTAGAACCGGATTTGTGCCTGGTTGATATCTCGATGCCGATCGTAAGCGGCTTTGAAGTGGCTAGCCGCCTGAAGAAGGGCGGCTCGAAGGCCAAAGTCGTTTTCCTCAGTATCCACGAAGATGTCGATTTTGTGCGCGCGGCGTATGATGCGGGCGGGTCCGCCTATGTTATCAAGCGTCGCATGGCCAGCGATTTGTTGAAAGCGATCCGAGCAGTGCTGTCGGGCCGCACCTTCACTTCGTCGATGATTTTGGGTGGGCAACTCAGAATAAGAAGATAACCGGATCTGCTCGCCGGGGTGGTATGTCCTCAAATTCTCGTTAACCGAGAATAATCCGCTGCATCTATTGCTGCTTACTTTCGTCGCCTACGTATTCCCAATGCCAGGGTTCATAGAAATACGGACGAAAGCCGAATCGTTCGGCGTTGCGCACCAGCCATTGGTATACAGGTGTGCGGATCTGAAAAGCGCGATTTGCGTCTTTGGTGTCGACTGGATCTCCGCCGACATAAAGGTCGAGAGCGCGACCGGTGAAGTGCGGGCTGTTGACTGCGAGACCGGCGCGCCCGGCGCTGGGTGACTGACGCCGCAATTTCTCCTGGTATTCGCGTGAGCGAAAAGCAGAAATGATCTTCAGGTATTTCTCAGTGCCCGCCAGTTTGCCGTCGCTGGTCTGAACCAGGCGCAGGGAAGGGTCTTTGAGCGCCGCCGCCAACATTCGCTGGTACGCAGTATAAGTGGTCTTTTCAACCTGACGCAGTTCTTCCAGACGCTCCGGATCATAGAACTCCGTTACCGAGACGGTGATCAGTTGTTCGGCAGGGGCGACGTCGCGGTTCTTAATGCGCGCCGCCTGCCACTTACCAACCATCGCATTCAGTGAGTCTTCATCAAGCACGCCCGTCGGGTTAAAGCCGGCGGTTTGCTGCCAACGGGCCAGCGCGAGGGCAAATCCTTTGGTGGCCGGCCCGTCTTCGGTGCCGAGCATTCGCCCAATGAGCGGCGCGTAGAGATACCAACCGTGCTGCTCTTTGGCCCCAAAGGTCCAGACAGCTTCGTTGCTGAGCGCCAGGTTGGCGGCCGCGGCGGACAGAACTGCTTCGTCGCTGTTGGGCTTGCCGACGCGATCAATGATCAGAATAGTTGACTTGACCAGTCGCCTGGGTTCGGTCTGTAGAGGTTTGGCGGGCTCCGGCGACTGACCGCGACCGATGCTGGTTAAGAAAAAAGCACCCACGAGCAACCCCGGAAGCACCAAGAGAATTGCGGCGATATTGACGATCAAACGCTTCATGAAAAAATATCCTGACGAACTTCGTTGTTTCTGCCGGGGCTATGAGATAACGCACTTACTGCACAGCATCGTTGGGTCCGGCCGGTTGGTCCGCATTTACGTGAATGCTTCCGTCGGTCGAATCAATGTAGAAATGGTTTTTGCCGGCGGCGTCGCTTTGCGGATCAGCGTTCAATGTATATGAAGTTGGTGAAGTGGACGTTTTGGGCGTCACCTTCAGGTTCAGGATATAACCATCGGTGGTCGGTGGATTTCCGGAGAACTTCGAACTGAGCATTTGTTCTTTCACTAACTGCTCAAAAGTCCCGAAGCTTCGAGCATGCGTGTTGTAATACTGAATCTGGACAGCGGCAATTGTCTTCAGGTTTTGTAAAGTCGCGGCCTCGTTGCCGGCCCGTTGCGCTGATTTCCAACCGTAAACCGCCGCCCCTATTAGAATTCCGATAATAGCGATCACGATCATCAGTTCGATGAGCGTGAAGCCCGACTGTCGCTGGGGGTGTCTGTGAGTTTTGGTCATGATTGCTTCCTCAAGTGCTAAAACGACGGGACACGAACGCGGTTCCCAAAAGAATCACGAAAGTGACCTGACTCGGGGATTTTACTACAGCGAGAGGAGGTCCGTCATTCCGCCAGGGGCGAGGCCTTCGGTACGCACGCCTCCGGCGTGCTGCTAAAGAAACGACAACGTCAACGCAGGCACGCCAGAGGCGTGCGTACCGGCCGAGGATTTTCGTCATGGTCAGGGGGCCTGACTCCATGTAAAATGGGCAGGAATAGACGATGAGAAACCTTCGAACAGCCGGTAGTGACGCGGTAGCGATATCGCCGGCGGAAAAAATCGAGTTGCTGCAAGCCGCGATCGAACGCGTCATCCGGGGCAAGCCCGAGGCGGTGCGGCTCGCGATTGTGACGCTCCTCGCCGGTGGACATCTATTAATCGAAGACGTCCCCGGAGTAGGGAAGACCACGCTGGCTCATGCCCTGGCCCTGGCGCTCGATTGTTCTTTTCAACGAATTCAATTCACGTCGGATCTGCTGCCATCGGATGTGGTCGGTTTGTCCGTTTACAATCAACAGGAGTCGCTGTTTGAGTGGAAACCGGGCCCGATCTTCGCGAATGTCATACTCGCTGATGAGATAAATCGGACCACGCCAAAGACCCAGTCGGCCTTGCTCGAAGCGATGGCTGAGCAGCACGTAACGGTGGAAGGAGTCACACATCCCCTGCCCTCGCCGTTCATGGTTTTGGCGACGCAGAATCCGATTGAGCATCACGGAACTTACCCCCTGCCGGAATCACAGCTCGATCGATTCATGCTGCGCCTGCGGATTGGTTACCCCGGCGCCGCTGACGAAAGGCAGATTCTCCGCGACCGCGAACATGCAGAACCGCTCGAAGAAATGCAGCCGGTCATGAGTGCCGCCGATGTGCTCGAGTTACAACACGCTGTCAGCGAAGTTTCAGTTGACGATGCAATTGTCGATTACCTGATGCGAATTGTGGCGGCTACCCGAGCTTCGGAAATGCTTGACCTGGGCGTCAGTCCGCGCGGAACGCTCTCGCTGTTTCGGGCGGCCCAGGCCCTCGCGCTCACCGAAGAGCGATCGTATTGCCTGCCGGACGATGTCAAACGTCTGGTCATTCCTATCTTTGCTCACCGCATCGCGGTCAGCTCGCGCTATTCCTCGGCCCTGCGCCGCAGCGAAGAAGCAGAAGCGGTGCTCCGCGAAATCATGAAGACAATCAGCGTCCCGCTGTAAACCAAGGATGAAAATGTCCGACAAACTTGAGTTTGTCGCGGTTGCTCAAGCTAAGGATCGCGCGCAGCACGACAAACTGAAGTTTGCCGGACTCAATCGCTGGTGGCGACCGATTTTGGGTACCCTGCTGGTGCTCGCAGGCCTGGCGACTGCGATCCTGACTTTAATGGCTCGCCGCCTTGGCGTGCCGGAACTGACCAGTACCGGCGCAATTGCTTCCCTTGTTTTCGTGCTTCTGATTATGCTGCTGGTGGTGCCGCCGCTGACCCGTTCGGCTTTTGCCGAAGTGTCAGCCACCGGTTTTCCGCTCGAGATTACCACGGGCGGCGTGGTCTTTATCGTGATCCTGGTGATTGTCGCGTTTGCCGCCTGGAACACCGGAAACAATTTGTTGTTCATGATCTTCTCGATCATGCTGGCGACCGTCTTTGTTTCGTGGATGTCTGCGCGCGTCAGCCTGCGTGAGCTGAATGTATCGGCCCGCTTTCCCGATCATATTTTTGCCGCCGAGCCCGCCGAAGTAATCGTCACAGTTCGAAATTCGAAACGACTGCTGCCTTCGTTTTCCATCCTGGTAGAGATGCGCGGCAGTTTTGATCGTCCCGGGATCGAAAAAGGCAAGAAGACCTGGATGCGTTTGAAGAAGACTGTGCTGGGTTACTTTACTTACATCCCGCACAGCGCTGCAGCCGAACAAACCATCGAGCAAACCTTTCCGAAACGAGGCCACGTGCTGGTGAAGGGCTTCGAGCTCTCAACTCGCTTTCCTTTCGGGTTCCTGCGACACCGGCGACGGCTGACCGCGCGGGATGTTGACATTGTGGTTTATCCGAAGCCGGAGCCAATCACGGACGAATTGAATCTCCTGCCGCTGCAATCGGGACAGACCATCTCTCTGCGACGAGGCGCGGGACAGGATCTGTTGATGCTGAGAGACTATCAGGTGCGAGACGATCTGCGGTATATCGACTGGAAAGCGACGGCCCGCGCGCGGAGGTTAACCGTGCGGGAGTTCGCGGCTGAGGATGAACGCCGCATTACGATAGTGCTCGATACGACTCTGACTGACGACATCGATGAAGAGAATTTTCGCATTCGCTTTGAAAGGGGAGTGACGCACGCGGCCTCTCTGGTCAAACACTTCATCCAGGAACGCGCCGAGGTCCGGTTGATTCTGGGGACGAACGCTGGAAAGTTTGGCGCAGGTTTCGAACACTTGTACGCATGTTTGCGCCGGCTGGCCCTGGTTGGGCCCATCCGTTCGGGAAGCGATCAAAATTTGCAGGCGATTATTGAACGGGCTGCGGGCCTGGATTTTCGAGCGGAGACAAATTTTTTGATTGTGCTGACGACCGCTGAACGAGGCTCGATTGCGCCGCACATCTGGCGCAGGGCTTTCGTGATCCACCTGTAGAGTAGTTGTAACGCAAACTGTTAGTTTGCGAATTGTATGTGCGCAAACTAACCGTTCGCATTACAGAATGACTGACACCAGCGAGACCCCAATTACGCCCGCAGCAAACCAATCCCCCAACCTGTTTAGAATCGCCGCGATTTGTTTTCTTTTTTCCGGGGCGACGGCGCTTATTTACGAAGTGCTTTGGGCGCGCATGTTGGGGCTGGTGTTCGGTGCAACCACACTCGCCATCAGCGCAGTTCTGGCAGCATTCATGGGTGGGTTGGCCACGGGCAGCGCTGTGGGCGGGAGCCTCGCCAGAAGGCTAAGAAATCCCTTGCGCGCGTACGCATTGATTGAAATCGGCATCGGCTTGTACGCGCTGATTGTCCCCTGGCTTTTTCGCCTCATTGACTGGGTCTACGCGTTTGTTTGGGAACGTTTTCACCCTGGATTTTACGGATTCGCCTTGTCGCGTTTTGCGCTGGCCGCGATTGTGCTGTTCGTGCCGACGGCGCTGATGGGCGCAACGCTTCCGGTTTTGGTTGCGGCTATTCGTGGCAGTCGCGCATCACAGGCCTCAGGTGTGGCCAGATTGTACGCCTTGAATTTAGCCGGAGCGATCATCGGAACCGTTACTGCCGGCTTTCTGTTCCTGCCTGCTTTTGGTGTGCGCATAACTATTTGGATTGCCGCCGCCGGCAACCTGCTGATTGGACTCGCCGTCCTGGTCATAGGCAGGGGGGCTGCTTTGGCGCAGCGAACAGCGTCTGTCTCTAATAAAAAAGTTGAAGGATCGTCTGACGCCACTTTTTGGTTCTTATGTGCTTTCATTTCGGGCCTGGTAACGATCAGCATGCAGGTTGTCTGGTCGCGACTGCTGGCGATGATCATCGGATCGAGTACTTATGCTTTTACCATCGTGCTCGCACTCTTTCTGATTGGACTGGCACTGGGAGCATGGCTGGTCACACTCAGATCGCGAATCGACGCGGCCGCTTTGCGACGCTCAATCCTGCTGTTGCAACTGCTGACCGCCTTTAGCTTGTTTTTGAGTCTGCGGGTTACGAATTTGGTTCCTGCGCTGCTGGTGGAAACCGGTTTGCGGATCGGGATTAATTCCTGGGCTGGTCTTCTGGTCCTGCAGGTTGCGGCAGCGACTCTGTTGGTTTTAGTTCCAGCTGTGTTGATGGGAATGATCATGCCCCTGGTTCTGACGTGGAGCGGACGTAGCCCGGAAGAATCTGGGCTGGCAGACGCTTCGACCCCAAAGCGGGTGGGCCAAAGTTACGCGCTCAACACACTCGGGGCGATCACCGGAGCGATCGGTACTGCATTCGTTCTTATTCCGATGACCAGCACGCGTTTCACAGTTTTGTGCATGGCCTCATTATCGGTCGTCGTCGCTGGAATTGCGTATGAGCCGCGACGCGCCGGCACGGATCGCGGCCTGGCGCGCAGTCTGGCGATTGGCATTTCAGCGATCCTGGTGGTCGCGATGCTCTTACTCTGGCCCCGCGTAAATCTCAACGCTCTCTCGGCCGGTGCCTACGATAGTTTTGTGCGCGTGCTGGCGAGATCACGCAGCGGCGCTCCGGAAGATCAACGACCCGATACGCCAGGAGACCACCAGTTATTGATGTTTGCCGAAGGAAGGACCGCCACTGTCTCGGTACGCAAAGATTGGGGCATTACCTCGGTAGCCATCAACGGCCGCACCAATGGCTCGGACGCCGATGATATGGCGACACAGGTGATGGCCGGCCAACTTGGCATGTTGGTTGCACCGCGCACAGAGAATGTTTTGATGATCGGTTTTGCCACCGGAGTTTCGGTCGGCTCAGTCCTGCAGTCGCCGGCCGGATCAGTGGAATGCGTCGAGATTGAACCAGCCGCCGTAACCTCCTCGCGATACTTCGAACACGTCAACAACCGGCCTCTCAACGACCCGCGTTTGCATGTGATCCTCGACGATGCGCGCACCGTTCTCCGCGTTAATCCTGCCAGGTATGATTTGATTGTCAGCGAACCCAGCCACCCGTGGGTGCCTGGGGTGGCAAATCTGTTCACGCGGGAATTTCTGACGCTGGGAAGAGAACGTCTGCGCGACGATGGGATCTTCGTTCAATGGCTGCAAATCTACCAGCTTTCAACCGACAGCATGCGTTCGGTGCTCGCAACTTTTCAGGAAGTCTTTCCGCACGTTACCGTCTTTCGCATTCAGGGCGCAGCCAAAGGAAAGGATCTGATTTTGCTCGGCAGCCGGGCGCCGATTGATCTGAATCGCATCGATGAAAGAATGAAAGACGCGCGAACCCTGGCGGATCTAAGCAGGGTCGGATTGAAAACATCTGCGGACGTCCGCGCCTGGTTCGTCTGCGATGAACGTCAAATCAAACCGGCCGTCGCCGGAGCCGTCATCAACACCGATGACAACATGCACGTCGAAACGGTGGCGCCACGCGAGGTTTTTCGGGCGACCATGGAAGAGAATGCGAAGTGGATCGAGAGTCTTAAGAAGTGAGGTATTAAGGCGCGAGAATGAACTGCACAGAAGAAGGGAAGCGCCTTTCGATTCTGACGACTGCTTGATCCAAGTAAGATAGCAATCGAAGGAGCATTTGGAGCCTTATGATCAAGAAAAACCGAATATTTATCATCACTGTCATCAGTGCTGCCCTATTTATTGGTTCGCTAGTTACACTAGCCGGGCGCAGCCAGGACAACAAACAAAACCCACGTAAGATTGATGACCGTTCGCCCGCAAAGCAGATCGACGATGAAGCAACTCCAATTGTTGATTTGCAAAATCCTGACACGTCGGACCGAGTTGATAAGAACAACCGGAGAATAAAAAACGCTCGGCATGATAATTCGGGCCCCGATAAGACACGTCCCATTCCTAACATCAATGGTGTCCTTGCAGAGCGTGAAAGGCGCGCCGGCTTTTCCGACATCCCGGTCGCGAAAAGCGATCTTATTATTGAGGCAGTGGTGTCCGAATCGCGTGCGTTTAATATCAAATGATAAGACAGGTATTTATTCGGAGTTCACTTTGCTCGCGTCAAAGCGTGCAAAGTGGACTACAGGATTGGGCGTTAACCTCAACGATCGCATTGTAGGTGAGCGATTGGGCGGGAAAATCAAGTATCCCTCAGGCCAAATAACTCGTTGGCGAACCGCGAGAGAAGGGATACCGATTATTGGGAAGCGCTACCTTTTCTTTCTCGCTAAGGTAGATCAAGACACGTACGAAATGTTGACCGCATATGAAATCCAAGGCGATACGGTTTCTCCTCTCGATGGCTCGCGCACGGAACCTGGAGGACGTCAGGGCGCCTCGATTTTCGATAAACACAACGGTGAGAACCTGGATTCCTTTATGGCAGAAGTCGATATGGCCATCAAACAACACCCCAACTTAGCTGGCCTTTTGCTGGGCTGCAACTCTTTGATTCCAGAGATCTCTTGCCAGGATGAACATCAAGCCGAGCAGTTGAAAAAAGACGGCCGCGGCGCTGGCATAGTCTGATCTCCTTACGAGCGACGCTCGGGCGGCTTGCAATTCGCGAATTCGATTGCGCTTCTTTTCGGTGCTCTTCGCCATTTCGTCCTGGAAGGATCTCATCACAGGCAGCAAATCGGAGAAGAGGACGGCTTCGCTGCCGGAGAACTCTGCGGTTTCGGAAACGTCGCGGAATTCGCGAAGCTTTCGGGCCAAATCGGACTTTGGCTCAGGCAATTGCTTGCGCAAATCGTCGGATTCTTTTTGCAGCCGCGCCCTTTCCTCAGGGCTGGCCGCGTCCATTTGCCGGGCCAGTTGTAAATCTTTTTCCATGAGCGGAAGCCGCATGCCAAAGTCTTCGTTTTCAGTTTCGGTGATTGCGGTTTGAGGTACGTCATAGGCCGCCTGATAGTATTTCGTTAGCGCAGACTTCAACTGTTCAACCGCATCGACGCGCACATCGCTCTCCCTCTTCGGCGGCACAGCAAATGCCAGGTTGTGCATCATTCGGTAGAGATTGAATTGATTATCGCCTTCGGCCAGAGCCGCCGCTTGCCGCTCGAGCGAATCCGAGAGGCTGGCACGCTCTTCGTCAACTTCTTTCAGACGCCTGTTCACATAGGTAATTACCAGGGAATTGAAGACCACTGATACGAGGGAAAGCGTAAATCCCATCAGCATCATGTTCCGCTTTGAACCGAGATTCATAGGTTTAGGGGATTATCAAAAAAAGGTCAAACTCACATATTTATAGAGCCGCTTAAGACCGCTGTAGGTGGTAACGAGAATTGTCTACTTGAAGGTGTCATCATCCTCTCAATTGATCGAGTAGTGACCAGAATGAAATGAATGATTCCGTCTGCGTTGGTTACCGTGAGCGTAAGTTAACGAACTCTTCATTCATAGTCAATCACGACCCTTACCCAACCGTTCGCCAACCGAAACACGCGCTCCATTCAAAAAATCGCGCGCTGGCATGCGGCGGCCGCCTTCCGCTTGCAACTCGAAAACGCGCAGAGCTGTTCCTTCGCCGCAGGCTATGGTCAAACGATCGCGAACAGCTTCTATGACCTGGCCTGGAGGGAAAGGGAGCTGCTCGATCCATTCGGGTTTGGCTTCATAAATAATCAGGCGCTGCGATCTCAGAGTGGTGTGCGCGTTGGGCCACGGTTGAAAGCCACGAACCTGACGCTCGATCGCGTAGGCATCCATCGACCAATCGATCAACCCATCTTCGCGCTTCAGAATCGGAGCAAACGAAACGTTCTCGGTAGCCTGTGGGTTGGCCTCGATCTCATTCAGGCGCTTTAGGGTCTCGCTGATCAGGTCAGCGCCGGTTTCAGCCAGGCGCGCGAGCAACTGAGGCGCCGTCTCGTCATCAGCGATCGTGGTCGCGCTTTGCAGCAGCACCGGCCCGGCATCCAACTCTTCAACAATTCTCATGGTTGTGACACCGGTTTCGGTCTCACCATTGACGATCGCCCAATTAACCGGCGCCGCGCCGCGATACTTTGGCAGGAGCGAGAAGTGAACGTTTACACAGCCAAGCTCCGGCGCCACCAGGAATTCCTGAGGCAGAATTTTTCCGTAAGCCACTACTACCGCAACATCCGCCTTATGCGAGGCAAATAACTCCTTCGCTTCGTCGTTCTTGATTTTTGCGGGTTGCTGAACAGTTAGATTGTTTTCAACCGCAAATTGTTTGACCGGTGACGCGTGCAGTTTCTTTCCGCGACCGGCAGGCTTGTCGGGTTGAGTCCAGACTGCCGCGATCTCGTGACCATCTGCCAGCAGCCGCCGTAGAGACGGAACCGCAGATTCAGGCGTGCCCATGAAGACGATGCGCATGTTGTCGGTACGCACGCCTCCGGCGTGCAGCTCTCTTGCACGCCAGGGGCGTGCGTAACATAGAAAGAAAACGAGGCTGCGCCTCTGGCTGAGGCGTAGCCTCTTATCAATATCTCACGCTGATCGGAAAGGCAAAGCCTTTCCGCCATGTGGCTGCGGCAAAGCCGCCACGAATCGACCTAAATCGCCGTGCCCGCTTCTGCTCGCTTTCGCGTCGCGCCGACTTTTTCCGAGGATAACTTGGCCTGCATGAACAACTGGAGATAATCGCGGCCGCCGGCTTTGGAATCGGTCCCCGACATGTTAAAGCCACCGAAAGGATGCACGCCCACAAAGGCGCCCGTGCACTTCCGATTCAGATACAGGTTGCCGACGTGAAACTCATTGCGCGCGCGGTCGAGCTTGGCTTCGTCAGTCGAATAGACAGCGCCGGTCAATCCAAACTTCGTATCGTTCGCGATTCTCAGCGCATCGTCATAGTCATTCGCCTTGATCACAGCCAACACCGGCCCGAAGATCTCTTCCTGCTCAATTGTGTCCCCCGGCTTAACATCCGCGATCACAGTCGGCTCGATAAAGAAACCCTGTTCACCATCGGATCCGCCGCCGGCAACGACGCGACCGCCTTCGGCTTTGCCTTTGTCGACGTAACCGTTAATCGACTTGAACGCCTTCTCATTTATCACCGCGCTCATGTTGTTTGTGTTGTCTGTAGGCGCGCCAACTTTGATTTTGGCAGTGAGCTCGGCAATCTTTTCAATCATTCCGTCGTAGACACGGGCGTCAATGATCGCGCGCGAACAGGCCGAACACTTTTGACCCTGGAATCCGAACGCCGATTGCACGACGCCGGTGGCGGCTTCGTCCAGATCGGCATCGTCAGCAACGATGATTGCGTCTTTGCCGCCCATCTCAGCTACGACTCGTTTGATCCAGAGCTGGCCGGGTTGCGGTTTCGCAGCGCGTTCATTGATGCGCAAGCCGACTTCCATCGAACCAGTGAAAGCGATGAAGCGAGTCTGTGGATGATCGACAACCACGTCACCGACCTCAGCGCCTGAACCGGTCATGAAGTTCACCACACCCTGGGGCATCCCGGCCTCTTCCAACAGCTCGAAGAATTTGTAAGCAATCGTCGGCGCGTCCGAAGACGGCTTCAACACGACTGTATTTCCGGTCACGATGGCGGCGCCAGTCATTCCGGCCATGATTGCCAGAGGGAAGTTCCAGGGCGGAATAACCGCAGCGACGCCGAGCGGAATATATTCAAGATGGTTCTGTTCGCCAGTTAACTTTATGAGTGGCTGTTCAGCTGCGTAGCGCAGCATCTCCCGCGCATAGAACTCCAGGAAATCGATCGCTTCGGCTGTGTCGCCGTCAGCTTCCGGCCAGGTCTTCGCTACTTCGTGAACCATCCACGCAGACAGTTCGTGTTTCCGCGCGCGCATCAACTCAGCGACGCGAAACAACAGCTGGGCGCGTTCGTCAGAAGGCACGTTGCGCCAGGTCTTGAAAGTCTCAGCAGCGGTTTCAACTGCGCGGTTTGCAAGCTCTTTTGTCGCTTTGTGAAATTTTCCTACAACTTGCGTGCGGTTGGCCGGGTTGATGCTGTCGAGCGTGCTCCCGGTCTTGATCCGTTCACCGCCGATGACCAGCGGGTATTCCTGACCAAGTTCGCTCGCTACCTTTTCAATGGCGGCGCGCATGGCCGCGGCATTTTCTTCTTTGGTGAAATCGGTAAGTGGTTCGTTTCGAAATTCAGTTGGCATATTCTTATTTTTCCTCTGTGTGACTCTGTGAGTTCTTTGTGTCTCCGTGGTTGATTCGTTCCCAAGCAAGCTCACCACAGAGACACGGAGAACTCACAGAGGGGGCACAGAGAGTTATGTTGGCCACTCGCCGGCCTTCTGTAACTTCTTGATTCTTCGTTTGACGATCTCTCGTTTTAGCGGCGACATCCGATCAAGAAAGACGATGCCGTCACAGTGGTCCGTTTCATGCAGCATGCAACGCGCTGTCAACTCTGTGCCGTCGAGTTCAAATTCCTTGCCGTTGATGTCATGAGCGCGGACGACCGCGCGCAGATTTCGCTGCACGCCAAAGAAGATGCCGGGAAACGAAAGACAGCCTTCGTCACCGTCCTGCTTGCCTTCCTGAGCAATGACTTCCGGATTAATCATGACGATGCGTTGCGCAGGGTCTTTGCCGCCCGAGCAATCCATCACAAACAGGCGCTTGGGCACACCGACCTGCACCGCGGCCAGACCGACGCCCGGCGCGGCATACATCGTTTCGAACATGTTATTGACGAGTTTCTTAAGGTCTTCGTCGAATTTAGTGACCGGATCGGCGGGCGCGTCGAGCACTGGATTCGGCCAGGTAACAATTTGTAAACGTGACATTTCTTAGATATTCAGCTCTTAAAACTATTCAGTTAACACTTTTGATTTTACGATCAAGAAATGCGTTTCGCTAGTTGGCGCTTAAACAAGAAGTCAGTACCGGGAGCGGTAGCGACCGGGTAAAGGCACCGACCCGGTCGCTATTGCTCCCGGTACTGACCTCGCCTCAGTATCCCCGCAACTGCTCACGATAGCCTTCAAAATTCCGTTTCATCTCTCCCAAGCTATCGCCACCGAATTTTTCGCGCATCGCGTCGGCCAAGACCAGCGCGACCATTGCTTCGCCAATGACCCCGGCGGCGGGCACGACGGTTATGTCTGATCGCTCAAAAGCAGCGCGCTCTTCCTGTTTCGTGTCGATATCGACCGAGCGCAAAGCGCGACGCAGGGTCGAGATGGGTTTCAGGTGACCCCGTACGCGAATCTCTTCGCCGTTGGTGACGCCGCCTTCCAGGCCGCCGGCGCGATTTGTTTCGCGAATGAATTCTTTGGTCTCGTCGTTGTAACTGATTTCGTCATGGACCTCGGAACCGGGAAGGGCAGTGGCTTCCAGGCCGGCGCCGATCGCCACGGCCTTGACCGCATGAATCGACACGATGGCTTGAGCCAAACGTCCATCCAATTTCTGGTCCCAGGAGGTGTGCGAACCCAGTCCGGGCGTTACGCCGCGCGCCACGACTTCAAAGATGCCACCGAGCGTGTCCCCGGCGGCTTTCTTTTCATCGATCAATTCCATCATTTGCTGCTGCGCCGCGGCATCGGCACAGTTCAACGGAGCGTCTGCAGGGATTGCGGCGATCTGTTCGAACGTCAATTCCAGAGGCTTTTCGGGGAGGCCGCCAAGCTGAATCACGTGACTGCGAATTTGCACACCAAAGCTGTCCAGCAACTGCCTCGCTAAAGCGCCACAGGCGACGCGAGCAGCTGTCTCGCGCGCCGAAGCACGCTCAAGTACGTTGCGCAGGTCGCGGGCATCGTATTTCAAACCGCCGGCGAGATCCGCATGGCCGGGCCGTGGCCTTTTCACCCGACGTGATTTTTCCGGGGCGATTTCCGTCGGCTCGGCAGCCATGATCGCGTTCCAGTTCTCCCAATCCTTGTTTTCGATCAGCAAGGCCAAAGGCGAGCCGAGCGCCAGTCCATGCCGGAGCCCGCTCATAATCTCCACCCGGTCCTGCTCGATCTTCATGCGCCCGCCGCGGCCATAACCCTGTTGCCGCCGCCACAGTTCATGATTAATCTGCTCGACGTCGATCGGCAGACCAGCGGGCAGACCTTCAACAATCGCGACGAGCGCGCGTCCATGTGATTCGCCGGCAGTAGTGAAACGAAACATTGTCGTTAGTCAGTGGTCAGTGGTCAGTTGTTCGTAGTTAGTGGTCAGTTGTTAGTTATTAGTTATTAGTTATTAGTTATTAGTTATTAGTAGTCCGCTTAAACGTCAGTTTTTGTGGCCAGTTTTTAGTCACATGGTTGCACAAGTTGAGAACGTCCAACAACTGACAACTGACAACTGACAACTAGCCACTGACAACTGACAAGTATTCTTCAGCAAACATATTCCCCCGACCCAGAATCCCCACAGGATCGAAAGCAAGTTTCAGCTTCGCCATCTCGCGCAAATGTTCTTCACCATAAAGCTCAACCAGATAATCTCGTTTCAGCTTTCCTATTCCGTGTTCCGCCGAAATGGTCCCACCGGCGTCTACGGCGCGACGAATGAAGCGGTGATAAATCTCCCAGGCCCTGTCCGCTTCTTCGGCGTTGCGCGGCAGAATGTTGACGTGAACATGGTTGTCTCCGATGTGACCAAAGATCGTGTATCGAAGATCACCTCCACGCAAACTATCCTGATAGAAACGCAGCATTCCGGCAAATGCTTCGTCGGGCACAGCCATGTCGGTTGAGACTTTTCGCTGCTGATAACGTGCAAACCATTCGTTCATCAACACCGGCAGTGCGTGACGAAACTCGCGCAGCTTTGCCTGATCGGCTTCATTGGTGGCGAACCATGATTCGTCTGCGAGCGCGTGATGCGTCTCCACCAAAACCAGCCATTCGCTCATTAACGCGTCTTCGGTTTCGGGTGCGGTCTCCTGTTCGAAGAAGATGGCGCCAGTGGCCCGGGCAGGGACCGTGTCATACTTCTGACGAAGGAATCCGAGCGATTCAGTATCAAAGTACTCGATGGCCCGGGCATCGAGAGCAGCGCCCTCGCTCACGGTCGGGCTACCACCCCGACTTGCGAATGATCGCTCTCGCGCTGCGCGAACAAAGGCGAGCAGGTTTTCTTCATTGTCAAAGAAAACAACGCCGCTCAGGACTCCGTCTGGCTTTGGCAGCAGCTTCAACTCAGCTTCGACGATTACGCCGAGCGTGCCTTCACTGCCGATGAAGAGATCGATCAAATCCATTCCCGGCGCGACGAAATAACCTGATGCGTGTTTGCGCACCTGCGGCATTGAATACGTGGGCAGCCGCGCTTCGATAGCCCGGCCTGATGAAAGCGGAATCGAGACCTTTGCGTCCGGTTCGGCAAAAAGTTCACCGCGGCGAAGATCGACAATGTCACCTGAAGCCAGAACAACTTTCAGAGCCCGGACATAATTTCTCGTGGCGCCGTACTTAAACGTGCGCGCACCTGAGGCATTAGTCGCAATCGTTCCGCCGAGAAAACAGCTGCGCTCAGTCGGATCCGGTGGATAAAAAAGCGTCTGTGCATTAACCACGGATTGCAGATCGGATAGTCTGACCCCGGCTTGGGCCTCGCATTTCGCATTCTCAATTCTGACCTGGTTCAGTTTGTTGGTGGCCAGAACCACGCCGCCAAATGGTACGCGTCCGCCAACCGTTCCGGTGCCGGCTCCTGAGACTGTTACTGGTGTTCGATCGCTGGTTGCTTTGGCAAGAATGTCCGCGACGTCCGCCGCAGACTCGGGAAACACGACGCGCGACGCGTAGCCGCCCTTCACGTAACTCGCGTCGGCCAGATAGTCCTGAATCTCGTCTGGTTGAGTCTTGGTCAGCATCGGTACGCACGCCTCCGGCGTGCTCGATGGCAGCACTCCGGAGGAGTGCGTACCGTTATGGCCCGTCGCCAAAGAGGATACGGCCAATCAGCGGCGCGACCGTCAAGGCAATTGTCGCCCAGGTCAGTCGCCGGTTGAAGTCTTCAATCAGAAATAAAAACCTGGGGCTCAAATAGAAAAATGCAAACGCGCCAACTGCCATTCCGGCACCGAATAAACGATCGCCAAAAGTTTGACCCTTCCAATGGCCGGTAAACAACTCGGCGATCCAGAGGTCCCACATTATCGTCAGCATGATCACCGCACTGACAATTAACAAATCGGCCAGTAATTCCATGGGCCAACTCCGGCGCCAGGCAGCAATTTGTTCCAGACGCTTTGGCCGGAAAACAACTCGCGCTACAAAGAAGGTCGGCAGAATGCTGAGCGCGATCATCAAGATCAACGGAACACCTTTCGGGGCCGCGTCGAAGCTGGCTGCGACGGCTGCCGCTCCCAGAATCGAAAGACTGAGGTGCAGCGAGATCCATCCCACAAAAAGGCAGCCGGCGTAACCAGGGTCGGGCAAAGACTTAACGCGCTCGTGGAGCGGCGCTCGCTTGAGCACGGCGCCTATGGTGTAGAAAATGAAGGCCGCCAGAATAATTAAGGCGAGCTGTCGCGCGGCGACCTCATCATTGGCCGTGAACCCGGCACCCAAGCGGCCCAGCAGTCTCGTAAACGGACCGAGCAAAAAGAGACTGGAAAGAAATACGAGCAGGTCCATTAGCTGCCCGCGTCTGTTCACTGGAGATCGAAGCCAGGTCCAAAAGCTCATCGTCGGGATTGTGTGGCACAGACTTTAGTCTGTGAATCTTTTCAGGCAACACAGACTGAAGTCTGTGCCACTTTAGGCTACTTGTAGTTCACGCTGGCGCAGATACTTGATGCGATCGCGCAGTTCCGCAGCCTTTTCGAATTCAAATTTCTTCGCGTGCTCGCGCATCTCGAACTCTAATCGATTTATGGTTTCATCGATTTGTGCCGCGCTGTAGCCTTCGATATCTTCCAACTCCAAAGGCACTTTGAAGTAATCCGCTTCCGCTGCGGTCACCAGCGTGGCTTCGATCGGTTTGATAATGGTTTGCGGCACTATCCCGTGCTCGAGATTGTAGGCCGTTTGTAATGCTCGACGCCGGTGCGTTTCGTCGATGGCATACTTCATCGAGTCAGTGATGCGGTCAGCGTAGAGAATTGCCTTGCCGCTCGAATTCCGGGCGGCGCGGCCAATCGTTTGAATCAAAGACGACTGGGAACGCAGAAAACCCTCTTTATCCGCATCGAGAATTGCGACCAGCGAGACCTCTGGAAGATCCAGCCCTTCGCGGAGCAGGTTAATGCCCACGAGCACGTCGAATTCTCCGCGGCGCAAATCGCGCAGAATCTTGATCCGTTCGAGCGTTTCAATGTCCGAGTGAAGGTAGCGTACGCGTACGTCGACTTCAGTAAAGTACTCCGTCAAGTCCTCGGACATCTTCTTGGTCAAAGTAGTGACCAGGACCCGTTCGTTGCGCTCTGCGCGCAGGCGACACTCGCCCAGCAAATGATCAATTTGACCCTTGACTGGGCGCACTTCGATTTCCGGATCCATCAGGCCGGTCGGGCGGATGATCTGTTCGATGACCTCACCGCTGGACTTGGTTAATTCGTAAGGACCGGGTGTGGCCGAAACATAAATCCTTTGGCCCACCCGCTCTTCAAATTCATCAAAGTTCAAAGGCCGGTTGTCGAGCGCTGATGGCAGACGAAATCCGTATTCGACCAGGGTTCTCTTGCGCGACTGATCGCCAAAGAACATGCCGCGAACCTGCGGGATCGTCTGGTGCGATTCGTCGATCACCACCAGAGTGTCCCGCGGCAAATAATCCAAAAGCGTCGGCGGCGGTTCGCCCGGTTTCTTGCCCGTAAGATGGCGCGAATAGTTTTCGATGCCGCGGCAGAATCCCATCTCCTTCATCATCTCGAGGTCAAACATCGTGCGCTGATGCAGACGCTGGGCTTCGAGCAGCTTGCCCTCCTCGATTAGCTTTGGCTCCCACCATTCAAGCTCCTGCTTGATCGATTTGATGGCGCGCTTCAAAGTACTGCGCGGCATGACGTAGTGCGACTTGGGATAGAGAGGGACACGGGCCGTGTGCTTTTGCTTGACCTCACCGAGCAGCGGATCAATGGTCGAGATGGAATCAATCTCGTCGCCCCAAAGCTCGATGCGATAAGCCTCCTCCTGATAGCTCGGATAGACCTCGACGACGTCGCCGCGCACGCGAAAACTGCCGCGCTTGAAATCGATGTCGTTGCGCTCGTACTGCAATTCAACCAGACGCTGCAGCAGAGTGTCGCGAGCGATGCGCATTCCCGGCTCGAGGAAGACCAGCATCCCGTAATACGCATCCGGATCACCTAAACCGTAAATGCACGAGACACTGGCGACGACGATCACATCGCGACGTTCAAACAACGCCCGGGTTGCGGACATACGCAGTCGATCGATCTCTTCGTTAACGATCGCGTCCTTCTCGATATAAGTATCTGAGGCTGGGACGTATGCTTCGGGTTGATAATAATCGTAATAAGAGACGAAATATTCGACCGAGTTGTTCGGGAAGAGCGTTTTGAATTCCTGGTAAAGCTGTGCTGCCAGGGTCTTGTTGTGCGCAATCACGAGCGTCGGCCGCTGCGTTATGTCGATGACGCTGGCGACGGTGAAAGTCTTGCCGCTGCCGGTGATGCCGAGCAACACCTGGTCCTTCGAACCATCCTTGAGACCACGCACCAGCGCTTCGATGGCTTGCGGTTGGTCGCCACAGGGATGATATTCGGATTTCAGTGTGAACGGCATAAGCGTCAATAGTAAAGCGCGAGTCGTCGATTGAACAAACGCGCGAAGATGATATTTAAGTGGAGCCGAATGGCGACATTTACCTCGAGGCCTGACCTGAACTAAACTGCCAGCAAGGCAAGCTTCAAGGAGAGTCTATGGAATCACAAAAGATAGTTATTGAGAAACATGCTGATGGTTACGTCGCGTATCCGCTAGGTCTCAAAGGGGTGATTGTAGGCCAAGGGGATTCGTACGATGATGCACTGGCCGATGTGGAGTCCGCGATTCGTTTTCATATCCAGACGTTTGGGAATGAAGTTCTCGAGAGTGATTCCCCGGTTCTCGAAGTGTTTGTTACTGAAACTAGAGTGGCAGCCTAGTGGCCAAATTCCCTGTAGACGCACCTAAAAACAGAGTAGTTAAGACACTCGCCTTGCTTGGATTCCGTGTTGTGCGGGAACGCGAACATGTTGCGATGGTGCGAGACAATGGCGACGGGACTCGAACACCGTTGACAATGCCCAATCATCCAACGATCAAAGGCTCAACCTTGCGCGCCATCTGTACTCAGTCGGGGATCTCGCGGTCCGAATTCTTGCGAGCTTATGAAGAAACCTAGTTATAGTTGGCTCGTGACGGGAAAGTAAGTTGGCTCAAACACTTTAGCTGCAGTTCACTAGCGAAACCCAGCTCGATAATTCCGCAAAGAAACGTCTCGCCCCAGGGACGCGAGATGAAGAACTCAATCATCTTCACGAGCACCTAACCTCGGCGCCAACGATTTTCAACGAGGTTCTCACGGTATGTGAAATCGGGGTAAAGCTGAGGTCCCAACTCTAACTCGAAGGTCTGTCTTTACTCAGTTTTTGCTTGTATTATGAAAGAACAAAAGGCGCAGAGAATCTAAGTCTGCGCCCTATTGCCGACCTCCGTCTCACATCGCAATGAGGGCTGCCCTTCCTTACGATCGAGCTGTTGCCTTTTTGATACTTACTGCATTGACGTTGCTTCCGCAGGAGACTGACTGCTGATTTGATAAATCGCTTCCATTACTGCCGAGCGAACCTCGGGTGGCAGCGAGCCGCGCACGGCCATGCGACGAAATGCCGGCAGAATGTCTGGCTGTCCGCTCAAGGCCAGAAGTTTCACGACTGCCAGACGGACTTCGATATTCGGATGCTCTTCAATGGCACGCATCAACGGCTGCACTTCGCCGGCCTTGGACATCAGGAACAGCAACGAAAACGCATCGTAAGTCTTGTCGCGGCTTTCCCCCGTTAGATTTCTGATCGCTTCGTTAGCCAGGCCAGAGGTGGCGATGGCTGAACCGATCTTTCGGCGCCGCTCTGGTGTTGCTTCGCGCAACGCGCGAGTAAAAGCCGCGGCGCGATCTTCCTGCCAGTCGAAGAGAGCCCGCGCTGCCGCGCCCCGGACCTCGGCTGACTGATCGTCAAAGGCGGCGCTGATGTGACGGAAGGCATCTTCACCGCCAAATCGCGGCAACTCATTCACCGCAGCCGCGCGGTCGGACGCCTTGCCGCTGGTGAGCTGCCGGGCAAGATCCGCCGTGACATAATTTGATTCGGGTGCCGGACTCACGTCCGGAACGCTGACGGGCGTGAATTCACTTTCTACGTTGTCGGTGATTGGCCCAAAGTCATCTTGGGAAATAAATGGCGACTCGACGGTTTCTACCGGAACGATTTCCTTGCGGCTCTCCAGACCAACTTCAAACCACTCGGCGATATCCGTGACTTTAGCTTCCGCGGGATTCGAGCGAGGCGACTCCTCGATCTCATCGCGTTCAATCTCGAAAGGGAAATCCGCCTTGGCAACTGCGCGGTCGGCGCGCACGGCTTCCTCGGCGACAATTTTCTCCTGTTCGACACGACGTTGGGCCTCTGCCTGGGCGCGATGTCTTTCTTCCTCTTCGGCCCGAATTTTTGCTTCGATTTCAGCGCGAATACGAGCTTCCAGATCGGCCCGATCGCGAGTCGCGGCTTCGGCCCTTTCACGTTCTTCCTGTTCAGCTCTGAGCCGCACTTGTTCTTCCGCGTGTCGTTTGGCTTCCTCTTCCGCTCTTAAGCGCGCGGCTTCCTCAGCCCGGCGACGAGCCTCTTCTTCCGCGTGACGCTGAGCTTCCTCTTCAGCCATGCGACGCGCCTTCTCGGCCGCGAGTATTTGCGCCTGTTCCTCAGCCCGGCGACGAGCTTCTTCCTCGGCTTGACGGCGAGCCTCCTCTTCGACCCGGCGTCGCTCCGCTGCTTCGGCTCGCATTTGAGCTTCAATCTCGGCACGCAAGCGGGTTTCTTCCGCGGCGCGCACTCGCGCTTGCTCTTCAGCTTTACGCCGTGCATCTTCTTCGGCTCGACGTCGTTCAGCTTCCTCAACAAGTTTCTGGGATTCGTGCGCGGCGCGCATACGTGCTTGCTCACGCGCCTGCACCCGCTCGATTTCCTCTTCCACCGCGCGGAACCTCATCACAGCCCGACGCCGTAGTTCGTCTTCCTGTGCTCGTTTTCTCCCGTCACTCTCGAGGTAAAGACGCTCTTGCTCGGCGCGACGGTTCGCCTGTTCCTCTTCGGCCTGACGCAACTTTGAAAGCACGGCTTCGTGAGCTGCCTGAGCAGCGCCCATTTGTCCATCAACCTGGAGGCGACGAGCGTTTTCAGAGGCACGCATTTGAGCCAGCTCGCGTTCGATTCGTTCGATTTCCTGATCAGCAATCTGGCGGCGTTTTTCTTCTTCCGCGCGATCGCGCGCTTCCGCATCGATTCGCTGTCGTTCCTGTTCCGCGCGCCGGCGGGCAATCTCTTCTTCCTGCTCGCGCCATTTTTCCTGTTCCATCCGCAGCGAGTGTTCAGCAGCCAGACGTTCAGCTTCAACTTCAGCGCGGCGTGCCTCTTCCTCAGTCCGCAAGCGCATCAACTCACTTTCGAGTTGCCTGATCTCTTCAGCGACGCTTTCGGCGACCGCATGATCTTCATTCGACGCGGGCGGCGGTGGAGTGGCCGGCAGGGTTGGTAGTTTCGGGATAACCGCAGCGACAGGCGGCATTTGGGGCACTAAGTCTCTGGCAGGCGCTGATTCGACGATGTTTTGTTTCTCCAGAATCGCCAGAAGTTCTGCCTTGTGCGCGCCCAGCGAGCTGCGCAGGTCTTCTGTGATGGTGCCCTTCGGCGCGTCAATTACCAGCCGGCCATCGCCGGACGAGCTTACTTCAACGCCTTTAGCGCGCAATTCAGAAAGCAGTTCATGGGCCGTCATATTTCAATTACCTCGCGTTCAGTTTCGATGGACTGGGGGGATGGATGAGAAAAGCTTTCAGGAGCCGGGAGAGCAGGTGCTGCCTCGGGTGCACTGGTGGCACAAGCTTCGATGGCATGCTTGATGAGCGGGCGGGGGACTTTGCGATCGTTTTCAGTTTGCAGGAGCGAGTTCAAAGGACCGATGGCCGACGGATCGCGTAAATCCATTAATGCTTCAACCGACGCGCGACGCACATCCGGAGCAGGATCACCCAGCGCCCCGATCAAATGCGGGACGGCTTCCCGATCATGGACAAAACTCAGGCGGCGGGCGGCGGCGGCGCGTTCATTATCCGACTCAGCTACGCGTAAATCGCGTGTGGCATCGTCAAAGTATCCGTGCTTCATAAATGCTTCGCGGGCCCGTTCACGGCGCGCCGGATTGCGACCGACCAGCGCAGATAATAATTCCGCGCCCACGAGTCGCCGCGTATCACGATCTTCCGAGCCGATTATCGCCGGGTCGTAATCTGCTCCATCGAAGAGCTTTTTGGCTTCAGCCGCGACCTGGTTGACTCGTTCGCGGCGGCGATCATCTACCACGGGAGCGACAGGGGGGATCGGGACGATCGGTACGACGGGAACCGGCGCCGGGGTTTCACTGGCAATCGCCGGTGCGGCCAGGGGCACCGCGGCGGCAGCCGCCAAAGGAATTTCGACGGGCGTTGCCGGCGTGGAGACGGCGACAGGCGTAGCAGGCGGCTCCCAGCTTGAGTCGGTGCTCGGTTTCCTGACTTCAACCGGGAGGGCCTTGCCGCGTTTGGTAGCCTTCGCGCGACGTCGCTGAACCAGCAACAAACCAATTATCAAAATAAGGACGGCCGCGCCCACGGCTACCGGAATCGGATTGAGTTGGGCCAGCAGCAGCCAGTAATGTCCGCGCTCTTTCATGCGGCTCCACCAATCAGGTTGCGAACGGGTGGTCGTCGTGCTTACAGGCGACGCCGTCGGCGACGCTGTAGCGATCGCGGAACTCAGTGGCGATGCGGACGCAAATGCTTTCGACGTTGGCGACCCTTTGGCCGCCGGCGTTCCTGCCGGAGTCGGCGTTGCCATGGGAGTCGTTGGAGTTGCGGCAGAGGCTGCTCTTTTATTCGAATTCAGATTCGATTGCGCCGGTGAGAGGGTATTGGTTCCCGCGGCAACGTTTTTCGGAGCGCTGTTGCGATTGATCGGCTCCGCGTTTCGACTCGGATCAAGCGCGCCGGGCCGCGTCGCCTCACGACTGCGGCTTGACGCCACAGTGGGCGATCCACCGGGCACTGTCACCACGACATCGAGTTTATTTGCCCGTTGTTCGACGTGGGCCGTCGCTCCTGGTTGCAGACGGAATGAAAGTACCGTGCTCTCACCATTGCGCTGGGCAGTTACGTCGGCAAATCCGCGCCCGCGGAGCGCTTCAGCCCGGGGCACGTCAGCCGCGGGTATCTTCACATAGAAGCGATCGCCACGGCGATACGCTTCATAGTTGCTCAGCGATTGATCAGAGCTGATCGCCACGCGCGAACCTTCCTGCGAATCGCTTGAACGCAGAGTGGCAACGTGCTGGCGCTTTCCTGAATTAGAATTGTTTTGTTGAGCCGGCGTCGCGATTTGGCTTTGCGCCAGGCTTAACCACAGCGCAAGCGAGATTATTCCGCCATGTCTTAGGACTGAGGAGGAGATTGTGACGAACCGGGGTGAGTGCTTTATCGTGCTGGTCATTGGGGCAACATCAACGAAAACGCACTGACTCTACGGAGAATTATGCAACGACACCGCCACGTTGTCACTTGGGGTCAAGTCGAGCGGTGGCTGCTGATCCTGATCTAGTTTATAGAGAACTTCGAGCACCGCAGTTCTCACATTTTCCGACATGCCTTCCTGGGAGACGATCTCGCGCAGCTTCGGAGCGATTGCAGATGATCCGGCGAGGTTGATAACTCGAACTGCACACAGTCGTGCTTCGTCGTCCTGATGGTGTTCGATCACGTCGATGATCGGGCCAATCTCGTTGGCCCGGGCCAGTAACGAAAACAGAGAGAACGCTTCGTAGGCCTGGTGACGATCCTCGCTCGCCAGCCGATCGACCGCTTGCGCCGCAATACCGGTCTTAATGCAAGCCTGCGCGACTTGACGCAGGAGTTCTGGCGACGAGGTTTCCATCACGCGAACGTAAGCATCGGCTCGATCAAAATGAAGGCTGGTCATCGTGCGCGCTGCGGCAGCCTGCACGATTCGTGCTTCATCGGCGAGCGCGAGTAAAACCGGCGCGAATACCGACTCGTGATCGATTGAAGCAAGACTGGCAACAGCGGCGGCCCGAACCGATGGTTCCGGATCGCTTACAACCATTGATGTCAACGCCAGTACTGAGCGTTGCACCGGATACATTGAGAGCCTTTGCGCAATCATGCCGCGCGCGTTCACGTCGGCAGTCTCGATTTGGGCCAGGGCTTCGGCTAATTCGGGATCGTCTTCTCCGGCCGGAAGATCTTCGAACGAAACCAACTTTTCCAGATCTGCAGGCTCGTTTGCAGAAGGGCTGCTGCCCAGCATAGCCGGCGCTCCCGAGGGAGCGTCCAAATAACCGAGACTCTCCACGGAGCAGGCGCTCAAAGTCTCACTCAGCAGCGAGGCCGGGATGTCCGGATGTCGCCGAGCGATATCGAGCAAGGCCCCGATCGCGGCCGGCATTCTTAGTGAACCCAAACTGGAAACAGCCTGGTTCCTGACCACGGAATCATTGTCGTGCAACGCCTCGATCAAGAAAGACAACGAGGACGGCGCGCTGATCTGGCCCAGCGTTCGAGCGGCCGACGATCGTTCCCACGCGTCGCGACCCATCAGCATGGTTGCGCTTTGGCGGGCCACGAAACCGTATTCTTCCAATGCCTGTCGGGCTCTCCGGCGTCCCTCGTCGGTGGTGTCCGATGACTCAATCGCTTTAATCAACGAAGCCTCGATGGCCCGGCGATCGTCCGATGCCCGCGAAGCCATCACGTCCATGCGGTGCGGTTTCCCCACCACCAACTTGCTGACCTCTTGATCGACCCGGTACGCCCCGAAGGCCGAGACTTCTGCTTCGCTGGGCTTTTCCAAAACCTGCGCGGCTTCGGCCGGTTGATTGCGGCGTTCCGGCAACATCGAGGGTTCAGCGGTGAGCGCGTCCTCGGCCGCCGGATAGTTTCTTGCTTCAGCTTGTTTCCTGCTGCCGCGACCCCCGGCGGCCATGATTTCCTCAGCTTCCTTTTTAGCGTTGTACCGCTTGTACAGTATCAACGCCGCGAGCAAACCGATCAGCATCACGGTGATTCCGTACATGGAGAAGAGCGTGGAGAACCAGCTTTCGGAGGATTCCTCCTGGATCGCAGCCTGTGCGGTTCCTGAGGAGGCCATGATCAGAATCGCGCAGGCGGCGCTAAAGAGAAAGTTTCGCGCGACATGTCGGAGTCGCAGGGTTGGGTTTTGAGTTGGCATAGCGTTTATCTTAATCGGCGCGTTGATAGGCGGCGTGATGTTGAGGAAGGGACCCGAGCCGAGGCTTCCATTCAAGGTTTGTGAGCGGGGAAAACGGGCGTCGCTTATTCCGCGTCCGTGAATTTGTAACCGATGCCCCAGACGGTGAGCACCAGTTGTGGGTTTTCCGGGTTATCCTCGATCTTGGCTCGCAATCGATTGATGTGAGAATCGATCGTTCGATCGTAGCCTTCGTAGGAATAGTCCCAGATTTTTTCGAGCAGGTACTTGCGCGGGAATACGCGTCCTGGATTCGAAGCGAACAAGCGCAAGAGGTCGAATTCTTTCGGAGTAAGATCGACGTGGCGGTCGGCGATTGTTACTTCGCGCCGAACCGGGTCGACACGCAAATGGCCTCGCACGATCGGAGTTTCATCTTTTCCGTCACCCGTGGCCGTTGCGGCCCGTGCGCGGCGCAGGACCGATTTAATGCGGGCTTCGACTTCCCGCAAGCTGAAGGGTTTGGTGATGTAATCATCGGCGCCCATCTCGAGACCCAAAACCTTGTCGACAATATCGTCCTTGGCCGTAAGCATAATGATGGGCATCTGCGGATTGCTGTGCCGCAGCTCTTTGCAAACAGCCAACCCATCCATCTTTGGCAACATAAGATCTAAGACGACCACATCCGGCCGGTTTTTGCCCGCTGCTTCAACTCCGGCAACTCCGTCACTGGCAGTCGTCACTGAATAACCGGCTCGAGAAAAGTACTCCTTAATAGCCGTTGAGATGTTCTCGTCGTCTTCCACCACGAGCAGGGAGGTCGCGGGCGCAGGCGCTGCAGCTGCACCAGTGGCCTCGACTGTACGAGAAAACACTATCTCCCCATCTTGTTTGTCTTGCATTTTTGATTGTCCCTCTAGGCGAGAAGGCGCTGGGGGCGTTACGCACCGCGCTGACTGGTGCGTGTCATTTAGGAATATAGCAGGAGACTCCGTTTTAACTCAAGCACTAAGTTCAGCGGGGTGACGTAATTTGGCAGTCGTGCCTGAGGGGTCTTGAGCTGCGAAATTCGGATTCCCAAGGTCGCGGCTCTGACTCAAATACTTCAGCTTCCGGTTTTTGTGGATGAAAGCCTGGCCTTAAGACGCGACTGGTAAGACGAAATGACCATTGCGAGTTGGGGCGAATCGCCTGCCTTTTTTGCCAACTCTTCAAGCGCTGAGATTGCCCGTTCATCTCCCAGGGCAATCATGGCCTCACCCGCCGCGCTTATTAGTTGGAAGCTGCGGCGCTCCAGCCCTTCATTCAACGCTCCGGTTAAGATAGGCAATACCCTTGGATCGTCCTTACCGGTTGACCCGAGTAGACTTAGGGCCGCTGACCGAACGCCACTGGGGTTACCCGCGGCGTAGTACTTGATCCCCAATTCCAGAGCCCGTTTATCGCCCAAAGCAGCAAGTCCACTGAGACCCGATGCCCGAATCGTGTCCCGCCAGGAAGGCTGATCGATGAGTTTAACCAGAGCGTCGTACGCGGCCGCGCTGTGCGTTTGGCCCAGAGCGGATGCCAACCCACGAATCACCGCATAGCTGCGATCGTTAAGAAGTTGGGTGTAAGTGTTGGCGAGAGTCGGATCTTTTGTGGCTGCGAGCGCTCCCACGGCGCGGGCGCGCACGCGCGCGTCAGCATCCTTCGTACCGGCGATTAAAACATCTTTCGCTTCCTTGACCCCATTAAGGGCAACCAGTATTTCCACCTTCGCTCCCCAAAACTGTTCTTTGGTTACAGCCTGAGAAAGAGCCTTGAGGATCGCATCGCGGTCGGCCGGCGAGGTCTTTTCTTCCCGCATGCGCAAAGACAATTGTGAAGATGCCCAAATCCGTCCCAGCGGGTCGCGATCGTTTTGCAGCTGATAAATCAATTGACCGGTCGTCTTTACGAACATCAGTTCCTTGATCAAAGTGCCTTCGTTATCGAAATTCACGAGCAGTGGCTCTGAATCGACTACAAACTTGAGGACCTGTTCCTCCTTCGCTTCGATCTGTACTCGATCCACGCGCCGGTTTCCGGCCGTCATGATTTCGACGTCTATCGGGGTTTGAAAGAAAGTGACCTGCGGGTACTGCGATTCAACATCGGGTCGCTGTTCCTGTCGCACTTTCAGCGTCAGCACTTTGTTCGCGGCATCGTAATCCTGCGTAACGCGAAAGACCGGGTGGCCCATTTTGTAGACCCACTGGTCAAAGAACCAATCCATCGGTTGGCCGGTTGTTTCCTCGATAGCGATGCGGAACTGGGCCGTCTCAACTGGTTGGTTGGCATGCTTGATCAGGTAGTGATTGATCGACCGCCACCAATTATCTTCACCCAGAAAAGTTCGGAGCATATGCAAAACCGCCCCCGCCCGCTGGTAAGAATAGGTGTCAAAAACCGCGTCGGGATTCGCGTAGTTCTTCGTAACAATCGGCCGCCGCTGGCCTCGGGCCCACGCCGCGTAGTAATTCTCCTGGTTTCCCTTCACATCTGAATACAGAAAGTCGTCGTGCCCGAACTTGTACTCGTCCCACATTGCCTGGAAGTAAGTCGCAAAGCCTTCGTTGAGCCAAAGGTCGGACCATGTCCGGCAGGTGAGGTAATCGCCGAACCACTGATGGGCCAGTTCGTGCGCTTGCAAACCGTCGCTATTCGCGTCGAGTTCAGCTCGCGCATCATGAATCATGTTGTCGGTCTGGGTCGTGGCGCTGATGTTCTCCATGCCGCCGCCAAAATCCCGGACAGTCGTCTGAGCGTACTTGGCGTAGGGATACTTGATGCCCGTCTTTTCCGAAAAGAACTTGACCATCTCCGGGAGGCGAGCGGCCGTCACTTTTCCTTCTTCAATTTCTTTTGGGTAGACGTAGGTTGTGATCGGAATGCCGGCGTATTCGCCGTTTACGGGCGCGAACTCGCCCACGATAATTGAGGTCAGGTAAGTCGCGTGCGGCTGATCGATCTTCCAATCGAAGGTGCGGGTGCCGTCCGAGTTTTCTTTGGTGCTCAGGAGCGCGCCGTTCGAGATTACGATCAGCGGCTTTTCAACCGTCGCTACTATTTCGGTGGTTACAAAGTCGTTAGGATGATCGAAGGAAGGAAACCAGAAGTGATTGGTTTCGGTTTCACCCTGCGTCCAAATCTGTCGCGGCCGGGTGGGATCGTCCGGACGCGGCTTAATAAAATTCAATCCCCCGCCACCAAGGGCTAAAGATCGGGCAGCAGGAGGCTTGTTGGTGCGATAAGAGATCACCACCGTCAACTCTTCGTTGGGCTGGTAAGCGCGATCGAGCAGAATCGAAAGCGTCTCTTTCGTCTCGTCGTATTCAAACTTCAGTGGCGATCCATTTACCAGCGCCGCCCCTGAAACAGTCATCAGCGCGGCGTCGAAATCGACGCGTCGCAGATCCTTAACCGTAGGCGCCAGGGTGATCGTCGCAGAGCCGATGGCCTGTTCCTGCTCCCAGTCAAATCGCAAATTCAGCTTGATGTTTCGCTGATCGTAGTTATGCGGTGGAATGTATCGGGCTGCTGGAAACGGCCGTTCCGTGGCCCGGCGGGCAGTCGGCGCGGGTGTCGCGGTTGGTTGTGACGGCGTTTGTCCCAACACACTGACGGTTGCGAAGAGCAGGGAAGCGATACCCAGGATGAGGTTTGCCCGAGCGCCTTTGAGTCGAATACGTAATGACATGGTTTATCTCCAACCCGCATTGCTACTTTTGCTTTGCTGAAGCAGAAACGGTTGAGTGGTTTATTGAATGCAACAAGCTGGGGAAGGAGATTCTGTCATTCCGGGCCGGGAAAAGACAAGCAGGGCAGGGTGATTGCCCGGCGGTTTCCAGGCGTTTGGTGTGCCAATTCATCCGCAAACTAACAGTTTGCGTTACCAGCTCGTCAACATGGGCCAAACTTTACTTCGACAAACGTTCGCGTTCCTTTTCGGTCCAATCACACAGAGTCTTCTTGTCCTGCTCGGACAATTTAGCGGTTGGGTGCATCGGCAGATAGGAAGCCAGGGGCATGATCCCGTCCTGAACTTCGTCGCAAATTTGCCGCAGCTTGCGATCGCGACGATCAGCGTCCAGCTTGCCCCACTCAGAGTAGTTCAGATGGCTTCGACCATGGTTGGCGTGGTCAATTACCCACCAGGAGACAGGGGCGAGGTTGCTGTACCACGGCCAGACGGTCTGATTCGAATGACAGTCGCGGCAGGACCGATCGAGAATCGAATTGACTTCCGGCGTCATCTGGGTAAACGCCTCGATCGTTTGCGACTGGTCGACGGGCGGATTTGTGCGCACCGGTCGCACGAACTGGATTCCCACCAGCGCGACAATCAAAACAATCGCGACCCATTTCAAAATTCGCAGGACCATTCTCATAGAATTAGGGCGAGTTACTGTCCTTAAAGTACTGGCGCAGAATAACTGTCCGACAAACTTCAGTTTGTCGTCCTGAATATCGACAAGCTAAAGCTTGTCGGACATCTACCTGCCAGTGCAGTTTTTGCTGCAGCGCTCAATCTTGATGTCGCGGACGGCCCGCAGAATACCATCACTGCCGCGTGTCAGGCTGAGAATATGCGAAAAACTTCCCTGACTGCCGGCCTTCTGTTTGTCCTCATCCTTAATGAAAGGATCGTCCGCCAACAAGTACTCATCAATCCAATACTCGGGATAATCCGGGCCCGAAACAAAAGCGTGAATGTGGGCCGGGTTGCGGCTGTTTGGATATGAACCGGGTTTGATCGTGTGGAACTCGTATCGCCCTTCGGCTTTTGTTCGCATCACCCCATGGATTCGGGTGCCGCGATTGTCACCGCCACTGGTCGAATAACGGCCGGTCGCGTCGGTCTGATAAACGTAGAGCGTAATTCCGGGTAACGGCTTTTTGCCGTCAGGGGAATAGATTGTGCCCGAAACGATCAAAGGCTCGCCCGGTTCCTGTTCGGAGACGATCTTCACTTTCCATTGATCGGAATCTTGATTGGCCGCCGCCTTCCGATGGCAAGCCACCAGGCCGGCACCTAAAGTGAGTGCCGCCAGTGCGACGAGAAGTTTTCTGCGGTTTATTCCCATTGACTGATTGTACGCTCCGGCGGCTGCGGCGTTTCCAGAAGGCGTCTGATTCGGGCGCGAACCGTTTCGTCCCGCTCGTCTTCGACTATTCGTTTTAGGATCGGCTCATAGAAGCGCCCAAGCTTTTGAATTGCCAAACTGGCCTGTTCACGAACTTTTGGGGACGCGTCACTGAGCATGCTCACTTGTCGTTTGACTGCTTTTTCCATCTCCGGGGTAATCACTTCCGTGCGACCCACCAGGACGCGCACTAATTCCGCCGGCTGCGGATCGATTTGCAACTGGAGGGTTGAGTCGATAATTCCTCTCGGCAGAATGTAGAGGACCCGCATACCCTCTTCGAACCAACTGTTCCGCCAGGTCTTGATCATCGCGTCTGCCTCTTTCTCGTAAAGACCCGACGAGAGCAGCACCTGTCTCAGATCGCGAATCACCGCCTCGAGGTCTTTATCAAGTTGGGAACGCTCAATCGCTGTTTCGCCCGAGAAATGATTGATAACGCGATAGCCTATCTTCCCGTTTCGATTCTCAAAGACGATAATGTGGCTTATTTCCTCTTTGCTTCGGTTAACCAGGTCGAGGCGATCGTTCGCCAGCTTAACGGAGAGCGGTAGATCGAAAGATCCTACGCCGCGATAGAAAAGAAATTTCTCCTGCTCCACAGGCCTTCCATTCGTGCCGCATACCTGAACCGGCGCTGCGTCAGTTTCGCGGGCGGCATAGTAATGGTTGTCCGAAGAGTCGGCGGGCAGATTGAAAGCTGCGTCAGGAGCAAGTTTGAGACTGCCCCAGTTGATGCCGGCCGCGACTGAACGCGCTTGTGGATACCATTCGGTGATCTTACCCCTGGGAAACTTGACCTCGGCAGTGATGTCCATCTCGCGATTCGTGTAAAAGTAAATGACCGGCGTTTCCATCCGAACCAGAGTCCTGAAATCTGCTTTAGTTGGCCCATGACGCAGGCCCCGGCCGTCCTGCATCGTATGAACGAACTTTGGTAGATCGGCCGAACCGTTCAGCGGCCGCCACTCCAGGGCGACGCCGTCCTTGCCGGCGATCGAAGTGAACGTGCCCCACTCGTGAACGACCAGGCGATTTTCCTGGGAGGTATTCGCGCTTGAGGTGCGGCGCAGCTTGATTGTGATCCCGGCCACCATCAGCAACACGGCGCCGAAAACGAGGGCGAGTCGAATCGTATTTCGCATTGGTTTTACTCCTGTGCGCCGGGATAAACCGGCAGGTTGTATTGAATGAAAGTTTCAAACGTTAAAGGTCTAGCCAACCGTGACGACCCCGAGTCATGCGGTGACGCTC